>FLNV01000759.1_pt1 | contig 28814 bp, 14 predicted proteins | sample 1140351 | NCBI WGS metagenome assembly FLNV01 (sample SAMEA3878207, study PRJEB12797) | bioreactor metagenome | biome: Moose rumen | place: Sweden | collected 2011-10
CCCCCCCGCCACTCACCATGACCGGGCGTACCGAGGTGGCCAACGGCGGCACCATCGGAGCCGAACACAATGACCAGCACGTGCTGGTGTGCGAGACCAACGACATGCAGGTAAGCGTCAGCGACGAGGCCCAGCCCTACATGGTCACCTTCAATGTGCCGTCGTGGGTGCAGGGCACCAACAGCACCATAACCAACGGCAATGCAAAGATCAACTATACGTACTATACGTGCAACGTGACTGGCGCCGCCTTCACCGGCTCCATGCGGCTGGTCAAGCAGGGCGACGGCACGCTCAACCTGCCCGCTGTGGAGCAGACATACACGGGCGAGACCAACATCTGGGCCGGTACGCTCAACTTCAACGGCACGTTGCTTCGGTCGTCGCTGTGGCTGAACCGCTTCGCCACGCTGAACTCTGACGGCGGACAGTTCCGCAGCATCAGGATGGACTACGGTGCCACGTTGCGTCCGGGCGGTGAGGAAAACCGCGGCACACTGACCACCGACTCGCTGCTGCTGGGCTTTGGCTCGCGTGTGGTGTTCGATATATACAACGACGGTCTCGTGGCCGACCAGCTGAACGCAGGCTTGATGACCATCGAGACGAAGACGTGGCAGTATGGGCCGCAATACCAGACACCGGTGTTCGAGTTCGTACCCCATTTCGATGCCGACGAGGAGCTGGCCGAAGGTCGCTACCTGCTTGGCTCGGTAGGCATCGTGCAGGGCCTGTTGTCCGACATACGCATAGAGGGCCTGGGCACGCAGAAGAAAGTGCAGCTGGTTACAGACGGTGGGCAACTCTTCCTTGAGGTGAACGGTCTGCGCGACGCCACCACCATCGTCTGGAACGGCAGCGAGAGCGACGTGTGGGACCTGGCCGGTGCGGGCAACTTCACCAATTCCAGTGACACCACATCGACCAACGACATCTTCGTGACGGGCGACCACGTCATATTCAACAACAGCGACCCCTACACCACCATCAACCTTGCAGGCGAGCTTGAGGCCGACACCGTCGAGGTGGACAACACCCGTCCTTACATCTTCAGCGGCACGGGCTCGCTGGTGGGGCAGACCACCCTGGTCAAGCGCGGCAGCGGCCAGCTCACCATGCGCAACGACAACACCTACACCGGCGGCAACCGCATATCTGGCGGCACGGTCGTGGTGTCGTCGCTGGCCAACGCCAATCAGCCCAAGGGCAACCTGGGCGGCGTGACCACCGTGGCCTCAAAGTTTGTGATCGAAAACGGAGGCGAGCTTCGCACAACGGCCGCCGTGACCAATGGTTCGGCCATACAGTTTGCCGGTGAGCAGGGAGGCGTCATCAACAACGGTGCCGACTTTATCGTTGACCGTGTCATGTCAGGCACCACCCTTACGAAGAAGGGCAGTGGCTGGATGAAGCTGAACACGGCAAACACCGGCCTGCAGCGCATGGTGATAGCCGGTGGCACCGTGCAGTGCATCAACGCCAACACGCCGGCCCAGACCGTGGAGTATCAGGGCGGCACGCTGCACGAGAATACAAGCACCAGCTACAATATACATGTGCCGGCAGGCAAGTCGGGATCGTGGTACATGGCCAACCGCTCTACATACAGCAACAAGCTGACGGGCGAGGGCACCCTGACCGCCTATTGTGTCACGGAGAAGGGTACAAACTATTACGCCACGCGCACGCCGGTGCAGTGCGATTTCAGCCAGTTTGCCGGAACGCTCAAGCCTACGTCCAGCCTTGACGACCCCGCCGTGTTGCGCTTCACGCTGAACACCTCGTCCGGCATGCCGCTTGGCACGATGGACATAGCCGAGACGGTGGAGGTGCAGAACAGCGGCCGTACCTTCCGCATTGGCAAGGTCAGCGGCACCGGTCGGCTGGGCGGCTCGTGTACCTTCAGCAATGGCACGAGCGTGGGGGCCAACACATGGCAGGTGGGCAACGACGCCAACTGGACCACAACGGTGCGCGTCACGGCTAATGCCAACCTGGTGAAGGTGGGCAGCGGCAAGGTGACATGGGGCGCTGCCAACACCAACACCGGCTCGACCACCGTGAGCGAGGGTGAGCTGGCTGTCAACTCTTCGACCATGCTGGGCACAGGACGTCTCGTGGTGAACGAAGGGGCCATGCTGACCGGCAACAACAAGAGCACCAATGCCCTGACCAACAGCAGCGTGACCGTGAACGGCACCATCCGCGGCGGCATCGTGGAGACGGCCACCACCGGCACCATCTTCTTTGCCGGCAAAGACGTGACCATCGCCGAAACGGGCGTGCTGCTGGTCAACTGCAACCGCTGTGCCACTGCCTCCGTCAACGGCTGCACCGCCATAGAGGGTGTCAGGACGCTCACCCTGGACGGGACCATACGCCTGAGCCCGACACAGAACAACCGTCTGCAGGTGGGCGACAGCATACGTATCTTCCGCGCCGAGACCATCGTGGGCACACCGCAGTTTGACATGCAGGGAGGCATCACTTGGGACACAACGCGCCTGTCAGAGGGTCTGCTCTTCGTGCAGAACATCGACACCGGCATCAACGGTGTGGCTGCCGACAACGACCGGCCTGCCGACATCTACGACCTGAACGGACGCATCCTGCGCCGCAATGCCTACACCACCGACGGACTGCCCCGCGGCGTGTATGTGATGAGGGGAAAGAAGGTGGTAGTCAGATAGCAGGCGACACAAACCCGAAGCTACTGTTATTTGTTAAGACAACGAATTAAAACGAATTTCACGAATTACACGAATTATTTTCAAGCTGTAAGGTTGGTCGCCGCTCGGCCGGATTTGCAATCCGGCCGCACCGAATATCAGCATTTGCAATGCGATTAAAGATATTTATCGGATTGAGAATCCTTATACTCGCAGCGGCCGGATTTGCAAATCCGACCGAGCACCCGAGGATGACGGCTTATATCCTTACAGCTTGAATTATTTTTGATTGATACAGAACTTTACAGGACGGTCTCTGAACACCAATGCTCAGAGACCGTCATTAAGATTATGTAACTCAAGTTTCCCACCCTCTAAAACCTTTTAAGAACAACGAATTAAGGCTAATTTCACGAATTACACAAATGAACATATGCGCTGCGAATTAAGCAGAAACTCAAAAACTCAGAAACTCAAAAACTCAGAAACTCAGAAACTCAGAAACTCAGAAACTCAAAAACTCAGAAACTAAAAAACTAAAAAACTTGAAATTAGTTACAATTCGTGAAATTCGTCTTAATTCGTTGTTGAAAAGAAAAGGGTGGGAAAGTTCAATTATGTAAGAGGCGAATTTATGATTTTTTGTTGCAGAAGCATGATAGAATTGTCTCCCATTTCGGAGGCAGGCGACCGGGCTGAACAGTAATCGGAAGGTCGGCTCACGTCATGGTGAAGGCCACGGCCATGTCATTTGCTGATGGTTATGGAGCGGTATGTCACCTGCATATCCTTGTCTTGGCTTTGTGCCCTGGATAGCCAGGAGTTGAATTTCTCGTAGCTGACGTGCGGGGCGACCCGGCGGTTCAGCTGCTCACTGTCCACGACGGGACGCGTGAACGGCTTGGTGGAGAAGACCATGATGAGTGTGTTGGTCTCCGTCTGGTCGCCACAGTGGAGGTCGTACTCCAGTATCTCCCTCACATTGCTGCCCTTGGGTGCTTTCTGCTTTGAGAAGAACGTATATTCCTGGTCTGCTTTCACCATCGTCCTTGGCGCTATGTCGTCTGAGGCTTTGTATGGTAGTATGAGCGACACCATGTCGCTGGTGTTGTCGTAGAACCACACGGCCAGCCAACCCGTGACAGGCGAGCGGAATCGCAGGTACATATTCTCTCCGTCCTTGAAGTCGAGCTTCTCCGTCTTGCCTTCCACATCGTTGCACAGCACAGCCACCTCTAATGGCACCTTTGCGTTGACAATCTCGCGCACCACGCCTTTCACCGTACACTCAACCCAGAAACCGTTCTCGGTAAAGCCTCGCCTGTACCGAGGTTTGCCTATGGTCTTGACCCACTCCCCGCGCAGCGAGGAGTGGGTCTCCATGTATATAGACTGGCTGCTCTCTGTCAGCATGGTCGAGGCCATGCTGATGATATTGGTCCTAAAAGCGCTGTCTATGGCGGCAGTCTGTGCCCGCAGCAGGGCCTGTTCGTCGGCCTGCTGCGGTGTCATGGTCAATGGTGCCTGCACGAGGTGGCTGCCCGTGACGGTCTTTTCCTTCTGTGCCTGGGCTGCCAAAGTGCTACAGCACACCAGGCACATCATACAAAATCTGTATGGTCGCATGAAAATCAAAACTTGTATCCGATGCCCACAAAAGCACCTTTCTCTATTTCCCTATCAAATGTATGTTCTGAATATAAAGTTATGTTTAAGCCACAGGTAACGACAAACCTACTCTTTAATGTGACTATGACACCAAGGTCACACATGATACCATGATCAGGTCCGTCAATTATTTCATATCCAACATTGTAGTAATAGTCGTAATCAAATCTTCTATATGGCAATGGTGCATATCCTGCTCCCAAAAACGCGAATGTCCCTTTTGTCAAATGCTTGATACCACCGATGGTCACAGCTGGAGTGCCATCGGTACCTTCTGCAATTGTCGGCATGATTTTGCCATAAAAGCCCCAGTTGCCAAGGTGACCGCCCATTATTCCCATGCGGTAATAATATGCTCTGTCCTCATTTTTTTCGTTCCTATATTCATAGTTGCTGTTAACACTTCCCACTAAGCTGACAAACCATCCGTTTGGACAGTAGGGCTTCATTTTCAGTATCAGGTTGCTGTTCTTGCCGTCGCGCAGCTTCAGTTTCCTGTCTGACATGCCGGCATACTTGGCCGTGATGGACTTGAGCCACAGCGGCACTTCCATCTCGAACGAGCCGTCGGCATCGGTGGTGGTGTTCTCGGCACCGCCTGTGGCCTCAACAACAGCTCCGGGCAGCGGGTTGCCGTTCTTGTCGATAACGGCACCCTTGATGACCTTGGTGGTCTGTGCCGTCATGCTCGTGGCGCACAGTGCGCAGAGCATGGTCATGAGAAGAGTTCTCTTCATAGTGATTGATGTGTTTGTTTGTAAATGGGTTGTAGATGTTTGTTGTCTGCTGCTCACCTCAGCTTTATCTTCTTCCAGCCACCGTCCATTCCCGCACCAGGCTGTACGGTGGGTGTCTGGTCCTTGTTGTTCTTCAGGCGCGACTGCAGAGCCACCTTGCTGGAGATATATTCGCCAAGCGTACCAAGGTCAACATTGCCTTTGGTTTCCTTCAGCTTCTCCAACAGGTAGTATGTGAACATGCCGTGGTGTTCGTCGTCGTATGCGGCTGCCGTCTGGTTGCCAGATGCTGCGCTGAACACCACCATGCGTCCCGGCACGTCCTCTTCCTCCACCTTGATGGCAATGCTGCGCTCCTGTTTGAGCATCTTGTCCTTGTCGCGTGTAGCACCGCTGAAGCAGGCGTCGAGGAACACGGTTGTGTTGTCGGCTTCGAGCTTGGCCAGCTCACCGTACAACTCGCTGAGGCGGTAGCACAGTCGCGTGTTGCGTCCATCGGCATCGGTGGGCAGGATGAACGCCTCCTTGCTGTCGTCGTCGGGAACGCCGTGTCCTGCATAGTAGAAGATGATGTTGCAGTGTCCGTGCTTGGCCCGGGCTATTCCCTTGATGTCGTCGATGGCCCCAAGCATGTCGGCCAGTCCTACGCTGAGGTGCTTGCGTATGTTCTCCTTGGGTATGCCCAAGGTCTTATTGCAGTACTCGGCAAAGACCTCGCCGTCGCGCTCTGCGTATGGCACGGGTGCCACCTTGGTGTAGCGCTCGTTAGCAATGATGGTGACGAAGGTGTTGTCGTTCTTGGTCTTGACCACGGGTATGTCCTTATCCACTTTAGACATGGCCCGCATGGGACGTCCTGGGGTGGTTTTGGGGGTGGGCTGTACATTATTAGGCTGCGGGTTAGTGATGTCGCCCACCTTGGCTATCTGCGAGTCGTAGGCCATCAGTTGCAGTTCGCTGTTCTGGCTCACAGGCTTGCTTCCGAGTCTGGCTATGCGCTTGTTGATGTCGTCAAGTCCGCTGGTGTTGCCCGTATAGGCGTATGCCTTGGCCAGCGCCATGGCATAGTCGATGGCAAGCGGCTCGTTGGCCAGCACGTCGTTGAGCAGTTTGGTTGAGGTGGAAAAGAGCGCACTGGCCTGCTGCTGGTACTGCTTCTTCATGCTTTTCTTCTCTGCCTCGTCAGCTTTCCATGCATAGCTGACGGCGGCGTTGTAGTTGTCCACGGCCTGGTGGCGCACCACCGTCAGGTTCTGCGGCTGTATCTGCCGCAGCTTGTTGTAAACGGCAATGGCTTTCTCCCACTGCTGTGCCCTTTCGTACAGTTGCCCCTGGAAATTGAGCAGGCCCGCGTCTTGTGGCTTCTGGCTGATGGCAGCGTCGATGTACTGCTGAAGTGCTGCGTCGTCGTCTTTCGACTCTGCCAGCTGGTTGATGGCCATCTCCAGCATGCTCAGGTCGTTTGGGTAGAGTAGCAGTCCCTGCTGCAACACCTGCAGCGCCCGTGCGTTGTCCTGCATGTTCAGATAGCTCTTGGCCATATAGTAGTAGGCGTTCGCCCTGCGCTCGGCATTGCCCGAGTTGATGTATGCCTGCAGGTAGCGCACGGCCTTGTCATACTGCTTCCCATTGTAGTACTTGGTGGCGGGCATCCACGCGAAGGTGCCGTACTGTTGGTCTATGGGCAGTGGCTCGCCCCTCATGTCGTCCAGAAGGGTGATGTCAACGTATGCCTCGGCAAACAGCAGCGTGGACTTGCTGTCTTTCTTCTGGTAGTAGTAGTAAACCGCCTCGCCAAGATAGGGGAATACCTTTTTGAGCCCGGCCTTCGCCTCGGTGTGGTCAGCGTCGCCAGCTGACGTTGCTGCCAGCACGGAGGCATACTGCTGGTAGCTCTGGTAAAGCATGTTGTATGCCGTCAGGCTCTGTCCGTCCCGTGCGAGCTGGCTGACGAACGACCCATAACTTGCCGTGGCCGTCTTTATGGTCTGGGCCGACAGGCTGGCGTATGCCGTGAGCGTCAGCAGCATACAGACTTTTTTCATAATATCCATAATAGCTAACTGTATTGGTGCATGTGATTGTTGTTTAGCTGGAATCAGAATGCGTCCACAAAGACAAATTCCACATTGATTCGGCGGTATGCTCCGCCTGACTTGCTGTTCACCTCGACATACACGTCGTATTCTGTCTGCATCTGGTTCAGCAGTGACATGCTACGACTGATATAGTCTTTCACTGCCATAGCCCTCATGTAGGCCAATTGTTCATTTGTCTTTATGCCCGTGGATTTCTGCACAGTCATGGTGCTGAGGTCGCCATTGAGGTGGTAAGGCTCTTCCACTATGTCGCCGAAGGAGCCGTCGTAGGCTATGCTGCCCGTGATGGGCAGGGCATCGGCAGAGCCGGTGATGCGCACCACCACTTTCTTGCCTGCCTTTATGTATTGGGCGAAGTCGTTCTCAAATGCCTGGTTAACAATCTTCAGCATAGATTCAGCGGCATGCGACTCTGTTATTTTGTACTTGCCTGCCGGGAAATCCTCGTGTGCAGAGTTCTTGTTGTCAACAGTGTAGGTAAAGCCAACCTTGTAATTGGTGACCTTGCGACCCGTGGGGTCGGTGTCCGCCTCCACCTTGGTGTTTACAGATATGTGTGTATGTTCAGAAATGAGCTTGTCCTTGCGTGCCTTTCCTACTATCTTCTGTCGAAGCTCATTCAGCTTCAGCTCCTCCATGCCCGACTTTTGCACCAGCTCTATTGGCACGAAGTCTTCGTCAATGGTCAGAAAGGTCTGTTTGCGGTCGAGGTTATTGAAGCGGTAGGTCTTTCCTGTGGCCTTGTTGTAGATGTCGGCAAAGATAAGCTCGAAACCGTCCTTCTCTGTCAATCCATAGACTGCATTGCGGAATTCGAGGTCTGCACCCGACATGAAATCCTGCGCATCCTGCTGCGGCACCTTGAGTGCTATGGGCGGCATGTTGTCGAACTCCACTGCCATCATGCCCGTTGCCGGGTTGTAGCCGCCGAGCGTCACGTTGGAGTTCATTATCATGTCGCCGGCAAGCCGGGTGGCAATCTCCTGCTCGAACAGCTTGGCCTGCTTGACGCGTGTGTCCTCGTTGACACGCTGACGGTATTCATCTTCCGTCTCGTCGTCGCGCATCTTTGCCCATTCCTCCATCTTTGACAGCAGTTCCTGTCTCATCATGCGCATATAATTGGGTGAGAAGCCCATCAGTTGCCTGTATTTCAGCGCATTGCTGGCGGTGTTTGTCAGGTATATCTGCCCTTTGCCATCCTTGACAAAGCGCAGGTATGAGATACCACCGGCCGGTTCAATCAACGGGAATGTATCGGAAGCGTCCTTGGTGTTGATGAAGGTTATGGTGTTGGCAGCTGTGGCTATGGCCACATACTTCCCTTCTGGGTGAAAGTCGAAATCGACGGCAGCGCCCAGCGTTCCAAAATGGAGCATGGAGGTGAAATTACGCGTGTCGTAGATTGAGAGTTGTCCGTCGGCAGTCAGCACCCCCATCATGCTGCCGTCATCAGAGAAACGTACGGCGTTAATGTCAGCAGACATATCCAAACGCGTCCTCACGGTACCCGACTCGGCGGCCATTATGGTCAGCGACTGGCTGGACGCGGCTACGAGGTAGCGGCCGCGGCTGTCTGTGATGATACGGGTGGCGGTAAGGCCGGGCTGGTAGCTGCCCATAGCCTCAAAGGTCTTTGCATCGTAAGCTGCCAGGCTGCCGTCAGCATACGCCACGAAGAGTCGCCGGCTGTCGGCACTGTAGCCTATGGCCGTAGGCTGTCCTGTCTCCTTTGGGAAATCGTAGATGCATTTGTCGGCTGTGCTGACAGCGTATATCGCTACCTTCGCGTTCTTACTGCCCTGCGTCAGCACGGCAAAGGTGGAGCCTGCGGGACTGAGCTTAAGGTCAAGCACGCGGCCTGAGCTGTGGCTTACCTGAAAACCTTTCAGGTTGTAAACATTCTTGCTGGCGGCATAGAAAGTGGAATAGAGGTAGTTGTCGGCTTTCTCAGGTGCCACTTTCTGCCGATAGTTTAGGTTTTTCTTCACCTCGATTTTCCCTGTTTGCGGGAAGGCCGCCGTAGCCGTCAGCAACAGTGCTACGCTGCAGCATACGTTCAATAGCTTGGTCATGATAGGCTCTGTATGTTTGCCTGCCTATAGCCTCCCCAATTCAGCGCTTGTTCTTGTTTAGGTCTGGAAATGAAAAAGACGTGGGAGTTCTTTCTTCCGCGCCTATCCCTAATCTTCAGGCCTTCGCATTGCCCCCACTTCAAGGATAAGCAACGCAAGCCAGCCCACGTCGAGCCATATTATACTCAAAACTCGACATCAAGTCTTAAACAATGTCTAAGACGTAATGTCTCGTAGGATATAATACACCCACGCGAACGCTCCGTTGCATTACCGCTGTGAAGTGGTTTCAAAGTTGCGAAATTTGAAGATCACAAACAGGTAACGTTCAGAAAACGTCCTTTCCCCTTTGGCTGTCCTTACCGCTCGACCTTGGTCGCTTGCCTAAGCAAACTGCGGCGTTCTCAGCCTCAGGATTCCATCGATGTCCGCCACTCTTCTTTCGGGCCGCGACTCATCTCAGTCCTCGTAGTGACGCTGCAAAAGTACTAATACTTCCCGAAACGCCCAAATTTTTCCGGCGTTTTTTCATCACGCACCGCCTAAAAACCGCTTAAAAACCACATAAAGCCCTACTAACGGTCATTAGCCGTGCTTTAGTCCCGCCCGCATTTTATCGTAATAGAAACCACGAAAATGTGCATTTTATCGTATTTCAACAACAATTTTCCTGCATTTTATCGTAATTCAGAAATACTTTTCATACCTTTGTAGCGAAAAAATTTTGCCCGTGATGTCAAAATATGCGGGAAGACCATGCATATCGTATCAGCATTGGAATGGCTGGCCGCGACCACGTAAGAAGAGGCCGCGATGACGACAGCCGGACACGCCATAGACAGATTCTATAGGGAGCCATTATCAATCATTAAATATCGTTTGACAATTATGATGAACGCAGAAAATAAAAGCATACTGACAGCAGAATTAAAGCAAGCTGTTCAAACTATCAAGAGTGCAATCCTGCAGAGTCAATACAGAGCGGCAAAAAGCGTGAACAGAGAACAACTGTCTTTGTATTTCAGCATTGGAAAGTTTGTATCAGAGAGTTCACGTGAGGGGAAATGGGGAACTGGTGTCATTGAGAACATCAGCCAAGTGCTGCAAAAAGAACTACCAGGACTTAGAGGCTTCTCTGCTTCAAGCATAAAAAACATGCGGCAGTTTTATGAACAATGGAGTGTTTTGACAATTCGCCAGCCGTCGGCTGGCGAATTACAAAGTCTTGAGGAAGAGCACATTATCAACACAAGTCAACTTCTTGATATAAATCAGCAGCCGTTGGCTGGCGATTTGGACTTGCTTGACTTCTTTGAGTTGGGATTTACGCATCATATTGAGATACTATCCAAGACGGAAACGCTTGAGGAACGCGTATTCTATATACATCAGGCCGCAATGATGCACTGGGATAAGTACACTTTGCGCGATATGCTGAAAGCAGACCTCTATCACCATCAGGCAAAGATACCGAACAACTTCATGCGAACTATCCCTAAGCGTCAACAAGCGTTGAAGGCTATAGAAATGTTCAAAGATGAATACTTGCTTGACTTTATCAACGTAGAGGAACTTGGCGTGCGTGACCCTCAGGATGTTGACGAAAGGATAATAGAAAACAGTATCGTTCAGAACATCAAGAACTTTATCATGACATTTGGAAAGTCGTTCACTTATTATGGCCATCAAGTACGTTATGAAAAACTGGGGCATGAGCACTGGGTTGACTTGTTGTTTTTCAATCGCGAGTTACGAGCCCTCGTAGTCATAGAGCTGAAGAAGGGTGCTTTCAAGACTGCTTATCTCGGCCAGTTGGCAGCCTATCTTCGTGTACTTGACGATGATGAAAAACTGCCTGGCGAGAATCCCTCGGTGGGTATCATCTTATGCAAGGATGCCGATAAGGCTTATGTTGAATATGTGCTACAGGATTACAACAAGCCAATGGGTGTCGCAACATATAGAGTAACTCAGGAACGTTTACGTGAACTTCTACCACCAGAAGAAGAAATGAAACGTTTGATGGAAATAGAATAGTCCTTGGAAAATCCCCCTGTATTACAGAGCTGTTGTACCAAGTTGTACTAAGTCGTAGCAGCGTATTGACGCTCTCATCTGAGTCCCCATGCCGTGATGTCAAAATATGCGGGAAGACCATGCATATCGTATCAGCATTGGAATGGCTGACCGCAATCACGTAAGAAGAGGCCGCGACGACGACAGCCGGCCCCCCTGACGGCATACCGTTATAGATGTGCTTTAGGCACGGAAAGACACGGAAAGACACGGAAGAACACTGGCTTTGTCCCTTGATAAACAAGAAAAGCCGTGTTCTTCCGTGTTTTTCCGTGCCTAAACGATCAATCTGCGTTTACTTCACTTCCTCAAAGTCGCCGTCTTGCGTTGTGGCATTGTCGCCGCCCTGGGCCGACTGCTGTCCGCCGAAGGGACCCTGCTGCCCGGCTCCGGGCTGTCCGGCTCCGGCCTGGCTGTACATCTTGGCCGAGGCAGCCTGCATCACCTGGTTCAGGTTGTTGATGGCAGCGTCTATTGCAGCCATGTCGCCGCTCTTGTGGGCATCCTTCAGCTGCTGGACGGCCTGCTCCACATTGGCCTTGTCGGCACCCAGCTTGTCGCCGTTCTCCTGGAGGAAGGTCTCTGTCTGGAATATCATAGAGTCGGCCTGGTTCAGCTTGTCTATGCGCTCGCGCTCTTTCTTGTCGTTCTCGGCGTTCTTCTCGGCCTCGGCCTTCATGCGGTTTATCTCGTCCTGCGACAGGCCCGAGCTGGCCTCGATACGTATCTTCTGCTCCTTGCCGGTGGCCTTGTCCTTGGCCGACACGTTCAGTATGCCGTTGGCGTCGATGTCGAACGTGACCTCAATCTGAGGTATGCCGCGGCGTGCGGGTGCTATGCCCGTCAGGTTGAACTGGCCTATCGACTTGTTCTGTGCGGCCATGGGGCGCTCGCCCTGCAGCACGTGTATGGTCACCTCCGTCTGGTTGTCGGCAGCGGTAGAGAAGACCTGGCTCTTGGTCACAGGCACCGTGGTGTTGGCGTCAATCAGCTTGGTCATCACGCCGCCCAACGTCTCGATACCGAGGGTCAGCGGTGTCACGTCCAGCAGAATGATGTCCTGTCCGGCCTCCTGGTTCAGAATGGCACCCTGTATGGCTGCGCCCACTGCCACCACCTCGTCGGGGTTGACACCCTTTGAAGGCTCCTTGCCGAAGTAGTTCTTCACCAGCTGCTGCACGGCGGGTATGCGGCTCGAACCGCCCACCAGTATCACCTCGTCGATGTCGGAGGGCTGCATGCCGGCGTCGCGCACGGCATTCTGGCAGGGCACGAGGCAAGCCTGTATCAGGCTGTGGGCCAGCTGCTCAAACTTTGCCCGTGTCAGGGTCTTCACCAGGTGCTTTGGTCCGGTCTGGTCTGCCGTGATGTAGGGCAGGTTGATTTCCGTAGAGGTAGAGCTCGACAGCTCAATCTTTGCCTTCTCGGCAGCCTCCTTCAGGCGCTGCATGGCCATCGGGTCGGCCGACAGGTCGCCGCCGTAGTCGGCGCGGTACTCCTGCACCAGCCAGTCTATGATAACCTGGTCGAAGTCGTCGCCGCCCAGATGGGTGTCGCCATTGGTGGAGAGAACCTCGAAGGTGCCGTCGCCACAGTCCAGGATAGAAATATCGAAGGTGCCTCCACCCAGGTCGAACACGGCAATCTTCATGTCCTTGTTGGCCTTGTCTATGCCGTAGGCCAGGGCTGCTGCGGTGGGCTCGTTCACTATGCGGCGCACGTTCAGTCCGGCTATCTCGCCTGCCTCCTTGGTGGCCTGGCGCTGCGAGTCGCTGAAATAGGCCGGCACTGTGATGACAGCCTCTGTCACGTCCTGTCCCAGATAGTCCTCGGCGGTCTTCTTCATCTTCTGCAGAATCATGGCCGAAATCTCCTGCGGGGTGTAGTGGCGTCCGTCAATGTCCACGCGGGGATAGCCTCCCTCGTTCACCACGCTGTAGGGCACGCGGCTGATTTCCTTCTCCGTCTGCTGCCAGTTCTCGCCCATGAAGCGCTTGATGGAGTAGATGGTCTTCTTCGGGTTGGTGATGGCCTGACGCTTGGCGGGGTCGCCAATCTTGCGTTCGCCTCCTTCCACGAAGCCCACCACCGACGGGGTGGTACGCTTGCCCTCGCTGTTAGCAATCACTGTAGGCTCGCTGCCTTCAAACACGGCCACACATGAGTTGGTCGTTCCTAAGTCAATACCGATAATTTTTCCCATAGTTGTATTATTTTATTTATTTATTCTTTTTTTGTTACTATAATATTAATGTGTATCTACGCCTGCCCGTTGCCGGGACCAATGCGTCACGCTGTGTTTTCTGCAAAGGTTGTGCCAAACCGCCGTGGCTGTCATGCCTCTGTGGACTGTGTATGACACTTTGTCAGTTATGTCCAGATTGTTCTTTGGGCACGGAAAAACGCGGATAGTGTCACGGTGAAACTGCAAGAGTTTTCTGCACTTTTAGGCATGAAAAAACCGTCGGCTGTGGAAGTTTTTACCACGAACCGACGGTTTTCTGTTCCTGTGTGCGGCAACGGCTTTTCCGCCCCACTGCAACTGGGCCTCCGCTGCGGTGCAAGTGGGCCCCCGTTGAGTTGTAACGGGGCCTCCATTGCTTGGTAACGGGGCCTCAGTTGCAGTGTCGCGGGGCCTAATTTGCACGTCCAAAAGGCCACTGTTTTTCTAACGTCTTAATATATAGCACTATAGTAAATAATGCTCAGAATGGCGTTTTTCTGCGCCATTTGTCTTTTGCTCGAAAATATTCGATTCTACAGGTGGATAGTTGTGTTAAAGTTTTCTAACGCAGAGGCTCCGTACACGTGACATCTCAGTCATTGATGCAAATGTTGCTGTCAGACAGGCACCCACATCCAGAAGAGCGAGCCCTTTCCCATGCCGTCTGATATGACGCCTATGTCGCCGTGGCATGCATCGGCAAAAGCCTTGCAGATGGAGAGCCCGAGTCCGGTGCCCTGAATGAAGTCGTTCACCTTGAAGAAGCGTTCGAATACCTTCTCCTGCATCTCTGCGGATATGCCGTTGCCCGTGTCCTCGCAATAGACGTACAGTCCGTTCTGCCGGTTGCCATCCACGAGCCTCTCTTCTGTGCGGTAGCCCACCTTGATGTGGCCGTGCTGTGTGTTCTTGACGGCGTTGGTCACGAAGTTTGTCATGACCTGTGCCACGCGGTCGGCGTCTATCCTGATGGTCAGCGACTTGTACGGGTTGTCTGTCAGGAACGTCACGCCGGGCTCTTGCACCCTGGGGCGCAGCGACTCGCACAGCTCGTCGAACACCTTTGAGAAGTTGACCTCTACGGGGTCGATGTTCATGCTGCCCTCTTCGAGCGACGATGCCGTCTGTATGTCGTTCATCAGGCGCAGCAGCATGTCGCAGTTGTTCTTTATTATCTGTGCCACGTCTTTCCGCTCCTCTGGTGCCTGCATCGAGATGAGCAGCTCTGAGAAGCCCACTATGGCGTTGATGGGTGTGCGTATCTCGTGTGTCATGTTGGCCAGGAAGAGCGCCTTCATCTGTCCCGACTCCATGGCACGCTGGGTTTCTTTTCGCAGCTGGTCCTGCTTGTGCATCAGGTCGGTTATGTTTCGCCACACGCCGAAGGCTCCCAGCAGGCGGCCGTTGGCGTCTGTCTCGGGTATGCAGTTTATCTGCACCCACTGGTTCTCGGTGCTGCTCTGTGTCACCACGGGGTGCATCTGGCACGTATATACCAGTGGCTTGCTCAGGGCCATCGAAGGATTGTCGAGCGCCTTTACGAATTTGTCGTCCTGGTTGACGAAGATTTTCTGCATCTGTTTCAGGCTGAACGTGCGCACCACGGTGTTCAGTCCGCTGTAGAACTCGATGACGTCGCGGTCCAGGCTGATGCGCCAGGCCTGCATGCGGCAGAAGTCCATCATGTATCGCAGCTCGGCCTCGTAGTTCTTTATCGACTCGTTGAGCTTCTGCATCTGCAGGTTGTTCTCCTTGACGTCGAGGTACATCTGGCGCTCTTCTGTCACGTCGCTGGCCGAGACAGATATGTATATCAGCTTTCCCGACTCGTCGCAGATGGGGTGGACGCTTATTTCCAGATACACATGCATGTTCTTTTCTGGAATGATGCTGAGCGAGCAGGCCCAGTACTCCTCGGGGTGGTTTCGGTCCAGCACCTCGTTGAACGGCGGCATGTCGAAGAGGTTCATCTTCGAGAAGAACTCGTCGCCGGCGTCGCTGTCGAAATTGCATATCTGCCGCATGATGTGGTTGGCGTCGATGAGCCACCCTTCAGGCGAATAGAACGACAGGCCGATGATGGAGCCCTCGAAGATGGTGCGGTATGTTTCAGACAGTCGTTCCACCTCACGCTCCATGCTGATCTCCTCGGTCTCGTCGGTCAGTGTGGCAATGATGTTGACGGCCTTGCCGTCTTCATACTCGGCCATAGCCATGCTGTGCATGTCGTGCCAGTCGGGCTCGCCTTGTCCGGAATAGTTGTAGTTCCAGCGGTAACGGCATTCGGCCTCTGTGTCAGCACCGCTTGCCAGCCGTTCGATGAATGCTCGGAACTGTTCGCGGTCGTCGGGGTGTATAAAAGTGTAGCACACCTCTATGCCGACATTGTTGCCGAACATGGCTTTTCCATACAGGTCGAACACGCGGTTCTGCCGCAGGTCGAAACACATGACGTGGTTGCCGCTTATGCTGAGCGCCATTGTCATGGCCTGCTGCTCGTCAAACATACTGGTATTCATTCTTCTGCTCTGTTCTTCTGTCCTTCTATACTTCTTTCCTTTTCTGTGACCGTGGCCGTGCAGGGCAGCGACACCCACACGGTGGTGCCCTTCCCGTAGTCAGACTGCACGTCAATGTTGCCTCCCATCTGCTGGGCCAGCAGCTGCACTATGGGCATGTCGAGCCCCGAGCCCAGCAACTCGCCGTCTTGGTTGCGTGCAAAGTGCTCGAAGATGTGCGGCAGCTCTTCCTGCTGGAATCCCATGCCGGTGTCTTCTATGCTGAATGAGAGTTCGCCGCGCCGATACACATAGCTGGCGGTGATGGCTCCCTCGGTGGTCGTCTGGCAGGCCAGCTTGCACAGACGCTGTATTATCATTGCCACATGGGTCATGTCAATATCTACGACCAGGCTCTTGTATGGCTGGTTTACTATGGTCCGCACTCCTGGTTTTATCTTTGTCAGCCCTATCTGGCAGTGCCCCTCAAAGGCAAGGGCGAAGTCGGTGTCCTCTTTTTTGTACTCCTCCATGTTGGCATCCAGGCGCGATACGTACAGCACGTCGTTCAGCAGCAGCAGCAGCTCGCTGGTGCTTTGCTTTATCTGCGTCAGGAAGAATGCCTCGTCGCTCATGTCGTGTTCGCCGGTGAGCAGTCCGGCATAGCCCATGATGTTGTTCAGCGGGGTGCGTATCTCGTAGCTCATGTTGGTGAGGAAGGCCTGCTTCAGCAGCTCGGTTTCCTGGGCCTTCTTGGTTTCCACAGCCAGCTGCTTCTCTGTCTCGACCATGTCGGTTATGTCGCGGTACGTACCGAAGTAGCGTTCCACTCGGCCCTCGGCGTCCAGCATGGGTGCCATGTTGAACTGCAGCCATATCTGGCGTCCCTTGCTGTCGCGTATCTCGGTCTCTATGGCCTGCACTATGCCGTATTTGGTCAGGTGGTCCATTCTGTTGAGCACGCTGTTCACGGTGCGGCGGAAGCGCATGGTGGCCAGCCTGATGCAGCGCAGCTGCGACAGGTGCAGATTCTTGTGTTCCTCGCGATTTACGATTTCGAAGGTGTAGGTCCGTGGATAGTAGTTCACCAGCCGCACGTTGCTCACGCTAAGTGCATAGTCAACGTTGGCAATGTACTTCTCTATGCTCTCAGTGCCGCGGCGCAGCTGTCGCACACTCTCCTGCTGGCGGTGGTACGACTCGACCATCTCTGATATGTCGTGTCCTGCCATGAACAGGCCCTCCAGCTCGCCATTCTTGTTCCGTATGGGATTGATGGTCGATTCGTAGTACATCTTCCCCCTCAGTGCGAACTCGTCCAGCCGGTACTTGCTGTCATGCAGCGAGCTGAAGTTGACGATGCTGCTGGTGTGCAGGCTCTCTATGTTCTCTATCTGGCTGAAAAAGGGATTGTTCTTCAGCAGGAAGGAACCGTCGAGCACCTGCTCGCGGCTCTTCACGTTGAAGGCCTTGCGGGCTCGCTCGTTGATGTCGGTCAGCACGCCGTTCTTGTCGTAGAACAGCATGTCGAGCTGCGACGAGTTGAATATGGTGTGGTAGCGCATTAGCAGCTTGCGTGTCTGCTCTCGCCGCCGGTACTCTTCCGTCTTGTCGTGCTGAATGCCAATCAGCGAGGTGGGTGCCCCGCTGTCGTCGCGGCTGACTACAGAGACGCTCACCTCATAGTGCCGACAGTCGGACTCTTTTGCCGACCTGCTTCGCACCATGGTCTTGCCAGTTTCCTGCTTGCCGTCGCAGATGTCGAAGATGATGCTCTGCAGCTGATCCAGGTCTTCGCGGTTGAACAGCTGTGCGAACTCGGGCGGGGTGTATTCGCGCTCATATTCGCCGTCTTCAGACAGATAGCAGTAGTGGCGGGTGGCAGGGTAATAGAACCACAGGCGCAAACGGCCCGTCTTCAGTATCAGCGCCAGGCGGGCCTTTTGCTTCTTCTGGTCTATATCATTCTTCATGATTGGCATTCATTTGTGTATTTCGCCGCAAAATTATATAAAATATCCGAGATAATCGTATGTCTGGATAAAAACTTTAACTAAATGGCAAGAAAAAGTTTAGAATACGTTGCACAGCTGCCGGTAGGGGCACGCCAGGCAGCGCTCGCCGTGAGGTGTGGGCATGAAGGGCTGCTCGGGGTTGAACACCTCGTTGACGAGTGTGCCGAGACCGTCGGAGAAGTCGGCGTGCAGCGGTGCCATGTCGGCCACGGGCTGCTTGTCGAGTGTCAGGGTGGGGTCGTAGTCGTTGGCTGCTGCGTGCTGAATGTAGAGCAGGGCAGGCGAAACGGCCGTTGCCCGTTGACCATTGTCGTCCTGACTGGCAAGGATGTCGGCATAGAGCATGGTCTGCAGGTAGTAGTCGTTGTGGTTCTTCAGCTGCGAGGGGTCGAAGACGGCGGCCAGCGAGGGCAGTGCGGGCTGGTGGGCGGCACCCGTCTTGTAGTCAACTACGCGCATGCGGCGCTGGCCGTCTGGCGTGGTCAGCATGTCTATGCGGTCTATGCGTCCGCCCACGGTGGTGTCCAGTTCGAAGGTACCTGCCCGTATGTGCAGCGGGCGGCGTACGTCTGCCTCCAGGCCAATGATGTGCAGCGGTGCCGTGCGGCGGTCCAGGGCCAGCAGGCGGCGCAGCAGCTGTATGATGACCTCGCGGCTTATCAGCTGCAGACCGCTGTAGTGGCCATGCCAGTCGTCCATGGCCAGGGTGAAGGCCTCGCTGACGGCCCGTTCCACCACCGAGGGGTCTTTCAGCATTCGGTCTATGTCGCTGGCGGTGACGAGACCCGAAGACACGGGGGCGTCGCCCAGGCTGTTGCCCTGATGGGCGGCGTATGGCTGGTAGATGATGCGTGCCGCCTCGTGGAACACGTTGCCGAAGTCCATCTGGTTCATGGCCCCTTCGTCGTTGTCATCGTCGTCGGGCTCTTTGATGCCGCATGCGTAGCAGAAATAGAATATCAGCGGACAGCGCAAGTAGCGGCCAAGCGCAGTGGGGCTGAGCAGGTCGGCAAAGCGCTGACGCAGCGAGTCCATCACCTGTGGTGTCTTCTCGCGCGGCACGGGGTGGAACGGCGTGAAGCCCATGGCTGGCTGCAGGGTGAGCAGGGTGGGGTGGTGGCTGTCTTCCACCATCAGCTGCAGCAGGAAGCGGCTCATCTCGCCCTTGCCGGTGTCGCTGGTGGCGGCGTTGTAGCAGATGGTTATGTCGTCGGCACGCTGTAGCAGTCGGTGGAAGTAGTAGCTGTACATGGCCACGCGGTGGTCGGGCGTGGTCAGGCCGTAGGCTTTCCTGACGGCGTAGGGGATAAACGACTGGTCGCTCACCCCTCGTGGCAGCTGGCCCTCGCCGGCCGACAGCAGCAGTATATGGCTGAAGTCGAGACAGCGCGTCTCAAGCATGCCCATGACCTGCAGCCCCTCGGCGGGCTCGCCGTGGAAGGGTATGGTGGTGGTGGCCGACAGCTGGCGCGTCAGCCTGAGCAGGGTGTGGATGTCAATGGGCAGTTCGCCCTGTTCCATCAGCGACGACAGGCGCTGCATCAGCGTGTATGCACGGAAGAGTGCCTCGTTCTTCAGTATGGACTGCTGTGATGTCTCGCCCTGTTCTGCACCGCTGCGGGCTATCATCTGCACCACGCTGGCCATCCAGCGGGCTGTGTCGAGTGCCAGCTCGGCAGCCGACAGGCCGTCGTCCATGGTGAGCAGCAGCTGGCGCATGTCGGCCGTCTCGGCCAGTGGCATGATGTATGGGTGTCCCAACACGGCGTTCAGCCAGCGCCGTCGGTAGCGGTATTCAGGCTTTTTGGCACCTGAGCCGCGATAGCCCATGGTGCGCAGCTCTATCAATAGCTGCAGCAGCGAGGCTACGGGTGTGGCCGATAGTGGGTAGCCTGTAGTGATATTGGCATTGAGGACGGCCGCGGGCAACTGGTGAAGAACGGTGCTGAGCAGCTGTTCGCTGCATAGCACCACAGCCGTCTGGCGGCCATCGGCGATGCGGTCGGGCTGTTGACTGAGCCACTGGCTGACGTATCTGCCCTGTATGTCCTCTGTCTGGGCAGAGGCTATGCTGATGTGCTTTGGCCGCGAGAAATTGTCGAACAGCGATGGCGGCAGCTCGTTGGGAAACATGTCAAGATATTGCACCACGAAATGGCCCGCCTCGTGAGGCTCAAGGCCCGGCACAGTCGGCTTGTGCGGCATGTAATAGACATCGTAGTCCCAATAGAAGTGTGCGTCGGCACGCTCCTTCAGCAGGCTGAAGAGCTTGCGCTCCACGCCAGACAGGGCGTTGAAGCCTACGAAGACGTAAGTGGTAGCTGAGAGGTGGGAGGCGTCGGCGGCATCGGCAGACAGCATGCGTTCCACAACATCGCGGCAGAGCATGCCCTCGTAGGCCAGGCCGCTGGAGCGTAGGTCGTCGCGAAAGGCATGATAAACGTCGCCAAGGCGCGTCCATATCTTCAGGAAGCGCTGGCGCAGCTGGCTGACCGGGTCTTGCGAAAGATTTGAGAAAAACTGCCTGAGCACCTCAATCTGCTCAGGCGTGAGATACGAAGCGTCGTCCAGTTCGTGCAGGTCGCGCACATTGGCAAAGACGCGGTCGGCATCGGCCATCTGGCTGTCTATGTCGTTCAGGTCGGCCAGCAGCATCTGTCCCCACCCGAAAAACTCGTCAAGCGTTTCCTCGACACCCGTCACCCTGACGTATATGCGCCACAGACGGCCGACCAGCAGCAACTGGTCGGCTTGTGTCAGTGTGGTGAACGAGTCGAACAGCTCGCTTATGGAGTAGTAGCGTGGGCTCCATACCGGACGGCCGGACATGTGTGCCAGGTGGTCGTCGAGGAAGAGGGCAGCACGCTTGTTGGGGAACACTATGGTCAGCCGGTCAAGGCTGGTGTGCCACACGCGCTCCGTCTTGTCCAGAATGTCGCGGGCCACATGCTCGAGAAAGGAAGGCATGGCGTCAGGACAGCAGTTGCGTCAGGAACACGTCGCTCATCAGGATTAGCACGCTGCTGGTCACAACGGCGTCGGTAGAGGCGCGTCCCACCTCCTGCGAGCCGCCATCGACGGTATATCCGCAGTAGGCTGGCACGGCCGAGATGATGAAGGCGAAAAAGAGGCTCTTGATGATACTCATCCAAACGAACCACGGATTGAAGGCGTGCTGCAGGCCCAGCGTCAGGTCTTCGGGGGGCAGTATATGGCCTATATAGGCCGTGGCGTATGCACCGAGTATGCCAAGCAGCGAGGAGAAGATGACAAGGAAAGGCATCATCGACACCATGCCCGTTATCTTGGGCAGAATAAGGTACTCGGCCGAGTTGACGCCCATTATCTCTAAGGCGTCTATCTGCTGCGTGACACGCATCGTACCAATCTCTGAAGCAATGTTTGACCCGACCTTTCCTGCCAGAATGAGACACATGATGCTGCTGGAGAACTCCAGAAGCAGTATCTCGCGAGTGGTGTAGCCGCTCACCCAGCGTGGCATCCAGGGACTCTGTATGTTCAGTTTCATCTGTATGCAGATGACGGCTCCGATGAAGAAGGAGATGATTAGCACTATACCGATGGACTGCACGCCCAGGGTGAACATCTCTCTGAGGTACGACTTGAAGAACATTCTCATGCGCTCAGGGCGCGAGAACACCCTGAGCATGAGCAATACGAAACGGCCGATGGCTGTCAGCCAGTTGTAGATAATCATGGAGTTGAGGAGTTGTGGAGTTGAGGAGTTGTGGAGTTGAGGAGTTGTGGAGTTCGTCAACTCAATAACTCAAAAACTAATAAACTCAATAGACGTATATTTTGATGTTCTTGGCCGAGCCTGGTGCGCCCTGCTCAGCACGGGGCAGGTACTCCATGGCGGTGACTGTCTGCACCGAGCCAAGGTCGATGACCAGCAGGTGGGGTAGGGCGGCGGAGCGTTCCGTCTGCCAGTAGGTGCTTTCCTGCAGATCGTAAACCTTGTCGATGGTGTGGTTGCCGTCGGCGTTCTCGCTGTCGGCATACTTGGCAGTCCATGGCTCGCGGCTGATGCGCTTGCCGTCAGTGCCTTGCAGGTATAGCTCTGCAATGGCGGTCACGTCCTTTTCGTCTTGGTTGCTTTCCACCTGTATGGCTAAGAAGCGGCCCTTGGCCGGGGCATTGAATTTCACCGTCTGCCAGCCGTTGCCTGCGGCCAGTGCCTTTGTGGCAACGGGTGTGGCGCTGTTCAGGTCGGGCTTGTCGCCTATGTTGTTGTGCTTGTTGCTCTGTTCAAGCTGCAGCTTGTTCAGTTCGGGCTTGTCCTGACCCCAGACCGTCGGCTCACGAGGGCCTACTATATCGAGGACTATTACCTCGTTCTGTCCCTTCTTCAGCCAGCAGCCCGGCACGTAGAGCGTCTGCTGCGGGCCTATCGACCAGATGCGGCCCATGGCGTGGCCGTTTACCCATACCTGGCCCTTGCCCCATGTCTCGAAGTTCAGGAACGTGTCGCCCACTTTCTTCAGCGTAAAGTAGCCGCGGTGGTAGCCAGGCTTCATAATGTCGCCAAGTTTCTTCGACTCTTCATAGCCCTGCGTAAGTGCAAGCGCAGGAACACTCCCTTTTACCTTGCCGGCAGCAACCTGGTCGTTGACGCCCTTCACCAGGTCAAGAGCCTTGACTGCCGTAGCATAGTCGTCGGGAATAGCGACGTTCATCCACTGCTTCGGCGTCAGCACCAGTTCAGCCTCGTCGGTCTCTGTGGTCAGCGTTACATTGCCGATGATACCCTTGAAGTCCTTGATGGCCCGACCGAAGTTAATGCGGCCCATACCCTCGACGATGATAATCAGTTCGGCTCCCTTCTTGACGGCAGGGATAGTGAGCGACTTCTCGTTCTTCACACGGTCAATCTTTCCAATATACTTTTTGTCAATGAATACCTGAGCAAAGTCGTGGAACTCGCCAGTGAGTACGCTCTGGTTCTTTATTTCGGGCAAGCGGGTGGAATACATCATCGTGCCCCAGCCCATATCCATCTCTTCAAAGGTCTTCAAAGAGCCATTGACGGGCTTATTCATAGCCGACAAGAGCGGCGCAAACTCCGTCAACTCGAACTTGGGCACGGTGATAATCGGCATCGGGGCCTTCGGTACGGCGGGCAAGCCCCCCTTCCGTCCCCCAAGGGGGAAACCTCTTTCATCATATTTCGCCATCATCTCGCGCAGTTCCCAGAACTTCGGGGTGGCTTGGCCGTACTCGTTGATGGGAGCGTCGTAGTCGTATGAGGTCACGTCGGGTGCAAAGCCAGGCGAGTTGGCACCTGCCCAGTGGCCGAACGACGTGCCGCCATGGGTCATGTAGAGCGAGAAGCTGATGCCCTTCGACAGCATTTCGTCCATACCCTCGACCATGTCCTTGGCAGGGCGCGTCTCATGGCGTGCGCCCCACTTGTCGAACCAGCCGCTCCAGAACTCAGAGCACATCTTTGGTGCATCGGGACGCAACTCGCCGAGGCGGCGGAACTGCTGGTCTATGTTGGCGCCTGTGCCGAAGTTCATCGTCCACGTCAGGTCGTCGAGGCCATTCTTAGTGAAGTTAGAAGACCAGTCGCACTGGAAGAGCGCCAGTTCCTTTCCGTAGATCTCGCGCAGGCAGTCACGTATAGCGCTGACGTAAGGCTTGTCCTCACCATACGACCCGTACTCGTTCTCCACCTGCACCATGATGATGGGGCCGCCCTTCTGAATGGTCAGCGGAGCCAGCTGCTCGCCCACCTTCTGCTCGAATATCTTAACGCGCTCCATGAAGTAGGGGTCGCGCTCGCGCAGACGGATGTCCTTCTTCTTCAGCAGCCACCAGGGCAGACCGCCCATCTCCCACTCGGCGCAGACGTATGGGCCGGGGCGCACTATGACGTACATGCCGTTCTTCTGTGCCAGACGGCAGAACTCGGCTACGTCGTTCTGGCCCGTGAAGTCAAAGACGCCTTCCTGCTGCTCGTGTATGTTCCAGAAGATGTAGATGCACACGGCGTTCATGCCAAGTGCCTTGCACATCTTGATACGGTGTTCCCAGTAGGGACGCGGAATGCGGGGGTAGTGAACCTCGGCCGCCTTGACAATGAAGGGCTGGCCGTCCAGCATGAACGAGCCTTTGCCCGCAGTGAAGGTACTGGGCTTTGCTGTGGCAGCTTGCACGGTTGTGGGTGTCTGGAGCAACATGGCTCCCAACATTAGTGTGTTGATGAGTGTTTTTGTCTTCATAAAGATTCTTTACGATTAGTGTCTTTCCCTGCATGTATTAGACTTCGGGTTTCTTTCGGCTGCAAAATTACGGTTTTATGCGCAAAACGCCAAACTTTTTTTGCAGTTTCATGAAAATAGCTTACCTTTGCCGACAGATAAAAAACAAAGACACAGAAGCACTATGAAACACGGATTTTTCACCGTTGCCTCAGCCATACCGTCCGTGCGTGTGGCTGACGTACAGTATAATGTGAACGAGATGGAAGCCATGATAGCCCAGGCCGAAGGTCAGGGCGTGGAGGTTATAGTCTTTCCTGAGCTTTCGCTGACGGGCTATAGCTGTCAGGATCTGCTGCGCCAGCAGCTGCTTTTGGACAAGGCCGAGGAGGCTCTGCTCATGCTGCTCGATTTCACCCGCAAGCTTGATATAATATGTATAGTGGGATTGCCTGTGCGTATAGACTCTCTACTGTACAACTGTGCCGCAGTGGTACAGCAGGGCACGCTGCTTGGCTTGGTGCCTAAAACATATCTGCCCAACTACAGCGAATTCTACGAGAAGCGTTGGTTTGCCAGCAGCACCACGCTGCGGCCGCAGAGCGGGTCGGCTGCTGCGGGCAAGACGGTCTATCTGGCAGGGTCGCCGGTAAGGGTCACCCATGCTCCGCAGGTGTTCACCACTGCCGACGGAGTGCGCTTCGGCATTGAGATATGCGAGGACCTGTGGGCCCCGCTGCCTCCCAGCAACCAGCTGGCGGTGGCCGGTGCCGATGTCATCTTCAATCTCTCGGCCACCAATGAGCTGTCGGGCAAGCACCAGTATCTGATGTCGCTCATACGCCAGCAGAGCGCCCGCACCATCAGCGGCTATGTCTATAGCAGCTGCGGCTTTGGCGAGAGTACGCAGGACGTGGTCTATGGCGGCAATGCCATCGTTGTTGAGAACGGACGCGTACTCTGTGAGGCCGAGCGCTTCTCGTTCCAGCCGCAGATTCGCGTGGCTCAGATTGACATTGACCTGCTGAGAGCCGAGCGCCAGAACAACACCACCTTCCGCACGGCAGTGGAGCAGAGCGAGCCTGCGGTGGAGATAAGTTGTAAGGCGGTGCAGCAGCGAGAGTTCAGGCTGACGCGTCAGTTCGATCCGCACCCGTTCATCCCTGCCGATGACGTGAAGGATCAGGCGTGTCGCGAGATACTGGACATTCAGGTGGCTGGCCTGGCCAAGCGGCTGCAACACACCGGGTGTAGGCACGTAGTGATAGGTATAAGTGGCGGACTGGACTCCACGCTGGCCCTGCTCGTCACGGTAATGGCCTTCCGCAAGATGGGGCTTGATCTGAAGGGCATTGTGGGTGTGACCATGCCGGGGCTGGGCACAAGCAGTCGCACACACGACAATGCTGACAAGGAGATGCAACTGTTGGGCATTACCGCCAGGGAGATAAGCATAGCCAAGGCTGTGGCACAACACTTCGAGGACATTGGCCATGACCCCAGTCAGCACGACGTGACCTACGAGAACGCGCAAGCACGTGAACGCACTCAGATACTGATGGATGTGGCAAACCAAGTGGGTGGTCTGGTCATAGGTACTGGCGATTTGTCTGAGTTGGCGCTGGGGTGGGCCACATACAACGGCGACCACATGTCTATGTATGGTGTCAACGCAGGAGTGCCAAAGACGCTGATACAGCATCTGGTACGCTACGTGGCATTCAATCTTGCCTCACTGCATTTCAATCTGGCTGTGCCGAGCCAGCTTTCACAGGTGTTGCTCGATGTGGTAGAAACCCCCATTTCGCCAGAACTGACACCGACCAGTGCCGAGGGCAGCATAGCACAGAAGACAGAAGATCTGGTTGGGCCGTACGAGTTGCACGATTTCTTCCTATTCTACATGTTACGCTATGGATACTCACCGCGCAAGCTGTTCATGCTGGCCCAGCGTGCGTTCGGTCAGAAATATAACGACGAGACACTAAAGCACTGGCTGACAACGTTCTGTCGCCGTTTCTTTGCCCAGCAGTTTAAGCGCTCATGCCTGCCAGACGGGCCGAAGGTGGGCAGTGTGTCGCTGTCGCCGCGTGGCGACTGGCGTATGCCTTCAGATGCCTGTTCCACCTTGTGGCTGAAGGAGTGCGAGAGCCTGTGCTGAACGGTGGCTTTGCAATGTTTATCCCGTAGAAAAACATACGAGGCAGGAACATGAACCAGGAGAGTCGGCACGAGGACACCGACGCGTCAATGATGTCATTTGGCGGGCACCTTGAGGTGTTGCGCCAGATGCTATTCCGTATAATTGGCGTGGCGGGAGCTATTGCCGTGGTGGTGTTCTGCCTGAAGGATGCAACATGGAACATGCTGCTTGCACCAAGCGAATGGGATTTCTGCACCTACCGGTGGATAGAGCGAGCTGCTCATGCCATGGGCTTTGCCGACTTCCGCTTTGCTGAATATCATGTTGACCTGATAGCCACCGACCTCAGCAGCCAGTTCATGACGCATGTCTCGACGGCATTCTGCTTAGGACTGCTCGGAGCTTCGCCATATATACTATACGAGTTGTTCCGTTTCGTATCGCCTGCCCTATATGCCAACGAGCGGCGCTATTCGGTTCGTGTGGCGCTGGCTGTGTATGCCCTTTTTGTGCTGGGTGTGCTGATGACGTACTATGTGCTGTTCCCCGTCGCCTTCCGCTTTCTTGGCACCTACAGCGTGGCGGAGCGTGTCCATAGTGCCATCACGCTCGACTCGTATGTCAGCACATTCATGTCGCTGACGCTGGTCATGGGTGTGGTGTTCCAGCTGCCTGTCCTGGCTTTCTGTCTGGCCAAGATGGGCATTGTACGGTCGTCCATGCTAAGCCGCTACCGCCGTCACGCCTTTCTGATAATAATGGTAGTGGCGGCTGTCATCACGCCGCCCGACGTGATGACGCTGGTGTTGGTCGCCGTGCCGCTATACCTGCTCTATGAGGCCAGTATCCGCGTGGTTAGATGGATGGAGGCAGCAGGAAACAGCAATCCCCCGGCATAGTCCGCTTCGGGACTTTACCAGGGGATTTGCAGTTATCCGTTGAATGTATCTTTCTTCAGCGGCGCTGCGCCTTGTATGGTGGCATGACGTCTCCTGTACGGCTGAAATCGAACAGGTCGATGTCGAAGACGAGTGTGCTGTATGCCGGAATACTGGTTTGTGCTGTCTCGCCGTATGCAAGCTGGTACGGTATGTAAACCTGCCAGCGGTCGCCACGGTGCATCTTCATCACTGCAGTGATAAAGCCATCGACGAGCGTTGAGACGAGTAGCTTGGACGTGCCTGTCGTGGTTCGGCTGTATTTGCCACGGTATGTCTGGTCAAACACGTAGCCTTGGCTATAGGTCAACGATGGCAGCAGGTGTCCGCGATAGGCCACGCGCACTGAGTCGGTGAACAGTGGGCTGTCGTCGGTGGTGTCCAGGCCAAGGGTGGTGTTTACCTGTTGCACCTCTGCGTCTGTGCGCAGCACCTTCACATAGATGCATTGCATGGCAGAGCCTGTCTCTGACTGGTCGTACGAGTAGCTGCGATAGCAATGCCATTGCGCAGGATTGGCCGTCAGCGAGTCCTGCAGGGTGAGGAAGAACTGCTCGTTGCGGGCCTGCCAGTTGGCATACTCCTCCTCGGTGCCCTCCTCCTCGCTACAGGAAACGAGGAACGCTGCCTGAAGCATGAAGAATGCTGCGGCGGCAAGCACCCTCATTCCACATGCCCATGTTCTCACGCTCCTGTGTGCGGTAGCCGCCCGGCCTTTCGACGCTTGCACGGCTGCAAACTCTTCACTCTTCATTCTTCACTCTTCACTTTTTAGAGCTTCTTCAGCAGTGAGGCGATGCTCACCTTGTCCTCGATGATGCCGAGCAGCTGTTCGACGCTGACGCGCTCCTGCTGCATGGTGTCGCGGTCGCGCAGGGTGACGCAGTTGTCCTGCAGCGTGTCGTGATCCACGGTGATGCAGTAGGGCGTGCCTATGGCGTCCTGGCGGCGATAGCGCTTGCCTATGGTGTCCTTCTCGTCGTACTGGCAGTTGAAGTGGAATTTCAGGGTGTTCACTATCTCGCGGGCCTTCTCGGGCAGACCGTCCTTCTTCACCAGCGGCAGCACGGCCAGCTTGACCGGAGCCAGTGCGGCGGGCAGGCGCAGCACCACGCGGGTCTCGCCGTTGTCCAGCTTCTCCTCCTGGTAAGAGTGGCACATGATGCTGAGGAACATGCGGTCCACGCCGATGGAGGTCTCAATGACGTAGGGCGTGTACGACTCGTTGGTCATCGGGTCAAAGTACTTGATGCTCTTGCCCGAGTACTTCTCGTGCTGCGAGAGGTCAAAGTTGGTGCGCGAGTGTATGCCCTCCACCTCCTTGAAGCCGAACGGCATACGGAACTCGATGTCGGTGGCGGCGTTGGCGTAGTGGGCCAGCTTCTCGTGGTCGTGGAAGCGGTAGTTCTCTGCGCCGAAGCCCAGTGCCTGGTGCCACTTCATGCGGG
>FLNV01000760.1_pt1 | contig 28706 bp, 23 predicted proteins | sample 1140351 | NCBI WGS metagenome assembly FLNV01 (sample SAMEA3878207, study PRJEB12797) | bioreactor metagenome | biome: Moose rumen | place: Sweden | collected 2011-10
GGAGTTGAGGAGTTGGGGAGGTGGGGAGTTGAGGAGTTGGGGAGTTGAGGAGTTGGGGAGTTGGGGAGTTTAGGAGTTCAGGAGTTTTGCCTCTCTTCGTGTGGCAGCTACCTCGCCTGTGCGTGCAGTCAGGCAGAGCGCCTGCCAGAGGTAGGTGGCAGCGTTGTGGGCATGGCCGTGCAGCAGGCTCTGTGCCGACTTCTTCAGCTGTGCCAGCACGCCCAGGGCGAAGGCACGGCCGAAGGATAGGTTGATATTGGCATACTGGCTCAGGTGGTAGGTGCGCTCGGCGCGGAAGAAGCTGTCGCGCGTCAGCTGTCGCTTCTCGCGGTCGTGGCATCCGTAGCAGTGGGGCACGAAGCCCACCTTTAGCCCGTGCCATGCCATGCGGTTGCACAGGTCCTTGTCTTCGCCATAGTGGTAGAACAGCGGGGCGAATAGCCCCACCCTGCGCAGTGCCTGACAAGGCATGAACCAGATGGCAGCGTCTATGAAGGGTACGCTGACCACCTCGGCATCGGGCTGCTGGTGCAGGTCGCTCACACCGCTGTAGATGGCAAAGCCATGCTCCACCCTGCCCGCTTCGGCCTGCGACGGCTCTGGCGTGGAACTGCCTGTCAGGTGTATGGGCGACAGTATGGCATACTGAGGGTGTCGGCTGCTGACGTCGGCCAGACGCTGCAGTGCGCCGCTGCCCACCCAGGCATCCTGGTTCAGCAGCAGCACGGCATCGTACCCATGCTCCAGCGCGTATTTCATGCCAATGTTGTTGGCGCGGCCGAAGCCAAGGTTCTGACCGTTCTCGACAATCATGACCTCTGGATAGTGGCTGCGCAGACGTTCCACGGTGCCGTCGGCAGAGCCGTTGTCGAGTACCATCACGTCGGTCGGCTGCGTCGATTGTCGCAGGCTGCTGAGGCAACGCTCCATCCACGGCGTGAAATTATAGCTTACTATAATGGTCAGTATCTTCAATGCTCAATGTTTAATATTTAATGTTTAATCTTTAATGTTTAATCTTTAATGTTTAATGTTTAATGTTCAATGTTCAATGTTCAATCTTCAATTTTTCCAGCTCCTCCGGCTTGAAGCTGCCGTCGTTCTCTACCAGTACCCAGTCGGCACCCGTGGGGTAGGGGTGCCAGAACAGTCGTGGACAAACCTTGATGCCTCGGCTCAGCAGTGCCGGCTTGTACGAGAAGCTGCTCTTGCTTGTCACAATCAGGTCGGCATATACCATGTGTACGAACGACAGGTATGGATCCATGTCCATGCACCAGTGCAGGTTCTGCACGTGGCTGAACTCGGGGTAGTCTGCTGGTTTGCCCTGCGAGAAGAACCACACGTGTATTGGTCGGCCGGGCCTTATGCGGTCTAACACCTGGTCGAGCACCCGGCGGAAGTAGTCGTTGCTCAGGTAGCGTATGCGCAGGTTCTCGTGCTGTGGGTCGGCCATGATGTCGCCGCGACGCACGTGTATGGCTATGTTGTAGCATGCAGGGTCGTAGCACAGCTTCATCTGCTGTCTGGAGGGGGCTGCGTAGAACTTCTGCTGCATGAGCTGCTGCAGTTGTGGCAGGTCAGTGTAGAACTGGTCCAGCTCGGCCAGAAACACAACCTTGGCGTCGCCATACGAGTCTATTATGCGGCGGTTCATGGCCGTTTCGGCACTGTTGTCGTCGGTGGTCAGTGGCAGACGCCTCACCTTGTAGCCCTGCTGCCTCAGCTGCTCCACGGTGGTCTCGCCCTGGCCATAGCCAAGCAGCTGGTCCCACCTTGCGTCGCCAAAGGGAGCGTATGCATACTGCAGTCCATAGACCTGTGCATAGTGGCACCCCGCCGCCCAGCATGTTATCTGGTGGCCTATGCCCGCTCCTCGGTTGGGTATGGCTCCATAGTAAGGGCCTTGGGCGTGCGCACTGCCAACCGTGCGGCCTGCATGGCGAAGACGGTAGTGCCAGTAGGCTGGATAGAGCCAGTAGCGCCACGAGCGGTGTCGCGTGGCCCTGACCATCTTGCCCCTCAATCGGCGCAGCAGTTTCTCTCGCTTATCGTCAATGTTTATTTTCAATCTTAATCTTAATCTTCAATTTTCAATCTTCAATTCACCAATAGCACGCGCCTTCCACCTGTTCTGCGTTGCTTGGCTTGGTTGACTCTCCGGGCCGCACCCATGCCTTGGTCATCAGGTCGTTGTAGAAATTGCGGGGCAGTCCCCACCGCTGCACGCCGTGCATGGGATCCATCCAGCGGCTGCCGGTAATGCCGAAAAGCAGCTGGCTGACACCTCCGAGGTGGATGGCCTGTCGGCCCTGGCGCTTGGCGTGGGCAGCCAAGGGGAAGCCGTAGGCCCCGCAGCCCAGGATGCACACGTCGTAGTCGGCGGCATCCATCTGGCGCTCCATCGAGGCCAGGGCCTCAAACCAGTCGGCATAGCCGCACGAGCCGCTGTCAGAACCGTAGCTCTGCACCGCCTTGACACACTGCAGCGAGGCCAGCCTGGGCAGCATGTCTGCTCTGCTGAACAGCTGTTCGCGGCGCTCATACTGCTGCTCTATCAGTTCGCTGAAGGGGTGTACCACCAGCAGCTTTCGACCCTCGAGGGCACGGCTCCAGGGCTGGCTGGCAAACCATGGCTCCAACCACGGCAGTGCCACCCGGCGTGCACCGGCCAGCAGATGCTCCACGCAGGCCTCCTCTTTCAGCCAGCTGCCCAGTATGTCCACCTGCGGGGTGTCTTCAAGCATCAGTCGGCAGAAGCGCGACAGGTGGTCGTTGTCGGTGGGGAAGAAACCTGCCCCATGCTGCAGTTGCCAGACTATCTGTTTGTTCCACCACCATGGACCTGTGCGGCGCGTGATGTACCCCCAGGCTTCTCCGCGATGCTCGGTAATGCCCAGATAGTTGAATACGGTGGTCAGCTCGTTGGCACCGAAGCGGGCTATCATGCACGGCCGACCACTCTGCAGCAGGTCGAAGATGTGTCTGCCCGCCACATCGGCATCGCGCTCATAGTGCAGCGGATTATAGTGGCGGTAGAGTGTGCGTGTGTATATCCGTCGGCAGGCTGTCAGCCCCTTGTGGTACAGCTGTGCTGTCATGTTTCCCATTGGCTCGATTTTGTTTACGCAGAAGTTTCACCGCCTGTGCCGAAGCGCTGGGCCCAGCTGAGGAAGCGGGTGTAGCAGTCATCGCCGAAGCGACGCAGCGAGTCGGCGGCCTGCTGCACTGTGCGCTCGCGGTCAGGGTGGCTCTTGCTGTAGAACTTGTCGGCATAACAGACGACCTGCTCTTCCAGCGTCTGCGGCTCATACAGCCCGTCTATGGGCAGCGGCAGCCGCTGGCTGACGATCTGCTCGCGAGTGATGCCTGTGCCGGTGTGACGCTCGCACACCTGGGCGTGGCGCTCCAGCCCCATCTGTCGCAGCATGCGTCCGCCTATGATGCCGTGGCAGATGTAGGGCTGTGTGCCGAAGCACTGTATGCCCGGCGCGTCGCACTCCACGATGCCTATGTCGTGCAGCATGGCGGCTTCCTCCAGAAACTGCGTGTCTAAGTGCAGCTCCGGATGCTTGCTGGCTATGCGTAGGCAGCGCTCGGCCACCTGGCGTGAGTGGGTGATGAGCAGTCTGCGCAGCTCATTGTCCTCGGGATAGTACTTGTCTATGACTGATAGGTAGTCCATGTCTTAAATCACTTCTTCTGTTTTCGCTCGTTTCTTGATGTATGGTGCGCACCGCCGTATGCCGATGGGTATGGTCTCTACGTCCAGACGCTTGGCACCCACATTCAGCTTTACCATGCAGGCCTCTGTGTTCAGCGGGCGCTGCTGGTCGAAGATGAAGTTGCCTATGCTGTAGTAGATGCTGTGGCCGCGATACTGCTCTATGGTCTGCAGCGTGTGGGTATGGTGGCACACCAGCACGTCGGCACCCGCATCTATGAGCCAGTGGGCCTCCAACCGCTGACGGGGCACGGGCTTCAGGGTATGCTCGCCGCCCCAGTGCAGCGATACGATGATGACGGCCGCAGGGTCGGCCTGTCGCAGTCGGCTGACGCGCATGAGCAGACTGTCCATCGGCTCCTGACTGACGCAAGGCTTGTCAGGCAGATAGGCATAGTTCTCCAATGCCAACCGCAGCGAGGTGAGCAGCCACACCTTCCGTGGCTTGTCCGACAGAAGCACCGGTTCGGCTGCTTCCTGCATCGTACGTCCTGCGCCTATGCTCACCATTCCTGCCTTTTCTGTATTCTGCCATGTGTCAACCAGTCCCTCGCGCCCTTGGTCTATGCTGTGGTTGTTACACAGGTTCAGGTGGGTGAAGCCATGGTTCTTCAATTGGACAAGGTATTCAGGTTCGGCACGGAAGATGAACCGCTTCTGCACCGGACGTTCTATCTTCGTAGCCGGACACTCCAGGTTGCCCACCACCACCTGTGCCGCGTGCAGCATGCTGTCGATGCCCGGCGAGAAGAGGGCGTTAGCCCCGTGTCGCTCTATCACCTCCCTCACACCGCGATCCAGCAGGATGTCGCCTGTGAAGAGGATGGTTGCTGTCTGTGCGCTGCCGCCGAACGGCAACACGCAGAGCAAGCTAACAGCCAGAGCTATAGAAAACCTCTTCATTATCGACAGGTGATTGTTCAAGCGGGACTGTAATCTCCTCCATCCACTTAGGCACGCCCAAGCGAGGTTCTTTCTCCAGTTTCTGCTGCCACTCTTCGTCGTTCATGCGCTGTTCGCCGTAGGGACGGGTGAACTCCCGATAGGAGAAGACACCACCGCGCATCAAGTAGAGATAGCCTTTCACCTCGACGACAACGTATATCTCGTCGGCCTGGCCTACACCCTCGTAGAGTATGCTCTTCTCAGGGTTGTTGTCGGCATTGGCAGTATAGACATCGGCAACGAGTGCCACGTTCCGTTCCGGTCCCTGGACGTCATCCCACTCCCAAAGCACTTGTTCAGGATTGCGGATAAGTTCAAGAGAGATGTTCTCGAAGACGGCACCGATGGCTTTCAGCTGATCGTACTCCTCGTCGGTAGGCTCGTTGCCAGCCAGTTCCACTTTGCTCATGCGCAATAGGAATTGGGCCATCTCCAAGATACGGGTGGTAATGGCCTTGGAGCGCTCGGTGGCCAGGCCATAGGTGTTGAGCAGCGTCTCGGTTGACTCGAGCAGTGTGATGGCGCGCTGCCAGAACTTCACATTCGGTTCCACATAGCCTTTCACTACGGGGTCAGGAGGCCCTGCGCCACCACACTCGGCCCCCATAGGCTGCTTGGCATAGAGTATAGCGTCGTGTTTCAGCTCAGCCCACGAGGCAAGGGCAGCATTGAGCGACTTCTTGCCCCACTGCGGAGTGAGCATGAAATAGGGAGCCGACTTCTCCTGGTTGCTGAGTTCTTTGAGGGAAGAGAGCCACACATTGCACGCGTTTTCGTTCCAGTTGATGGAGTCCATGCGCTGCTGCATCTTCTTCAGGGCGGGCTTGTAGCCGTCCCACCGTTTGGGCTCGTTCAGCTCTTCCATGAGCAATTTCTCAGCCTGGCTCACGCCCATGGCGGCAAAGACATCGAGACCAGTGGGCACGGGACGCTTCGAAGTCTTCGAGTCGTAGTCAACCATTTCCTGCAGCACCTCAGCATCGGGCTGGTAGCGTTGCGGCATCAGCCGTACCTTGTTGCGGCTGGTGTGCTGGAACTTGGGGCGCAGGCGAGTCTGCCGCTCGGCAAGCGCATTGACTTGCTTGGTGAGACCAGCCACGTCAACGTCCTGTTTGTCTATGATTTCCCATGCCTGCATGACGCTTACGTCGTCGGGCTGCCCCATGAGCCAGTCCATGGGTAGAGTGAGATTCTTGTAAAGCCTGTTGAGCTTCTTGTTGATTCCGATGGACTGTGCCAGCCAGTACACTTTCTCCATGTCCTGCTCTCGGTCGGTCTGGAAGGGTACCGTCTGCAGCCACATCATCGCGCGGAAGTAACGCTTCAGCTTGTCGCTTCGGGTGTAGTGGCCACGCGGACGGAACAGGCTGTACTCGAACATGGCATCTTCATAGCCCAGGAAGGCAGAGGGGCTGTTCTCACCCTTCATCACCTGCTGATATTCGTGCAGGGCAGTAGCATCGCCAGTGGGCTCTTTTTCCAATAAGAGCGCAGCGGCCACGAGGAAATAGGTCTTGAGCCATTCTTTCTGTTCAAGCGAATTTCCGCTCGAGACGGAGGTGCTGTTGACATCCCTCCATGCCTCATGGCAAAACTGGCCTAACTCGTCGCTGAACTTGTGCTCCTCCACCTCGCGCAGCATGGCATCGAACCAGAGATGGTAGAGCTGCAGGAACAGGTCGGTGGTGACGAACGACGGGAACTGGTGGTAGTCGTTCTGCTCATAGACGTGGAACAGCTGCTGGTGCTGGGTGGGCACGATGGCAAAGCCGTAGCGGCTCAGTTGGTGTTGCAGCTCCGGGTCGAAGGGCTTGAGCAGTCCGGGATTGACCACATTGCCCACGTTGACCAGCCGTCCGCCTACGGTCTTGAAGTTGTTCTTGAGCAGTTCCTCCTCGCGGCTCTTCACACGGTTGATGAACTCCTGCTCTTCAGGCGTAATGCCGATGGCCTCTTTCTTGATGGAGTTGTAGTAGCTGTCGCGATAGCTGCCCTCGTAGTCGTTTTCTGGCTGTAGGAAGTTCTCCTCGTTTTCGTCAAAGCTGTACATCAGCGAGTCGTACCAGGTGGTAGCACCATAGACGCTGCGCAGATAGGCGTCCTTGAAGGGATAGCCGTGGCGGGCAGCTGGCGCGTTACGCAGCACGCGCAAATCGGCTACCGACAGCTGCGAGATGTCCATCTGCAGGTCCAAGCTGTCGAGCAGCAGCTCTACGTTCAGCTTGCTGGGACCAGCGACACTGGTCTCTTCGCCAGTCGTTGCCTGCTGCTTGCAGCCTATTACGGCAAACAGAAGTAGCAGATAAGGAAAAAGTCTTCTTCTCATCGCTCGAAGTGTTTTCTTGCGTTCTTTTTGTCTGTTCGATGTATCAGGAAGCGCTCGAAACGCAGTCCGAAATCCTTCCATCGCCATTCGGCAACAGAGTACAGGCTGTCTGACGACACTTCCAGGCTGCGGACGATGCCGCCCTCCGTATAGCGGAAATCCTTCAGCAGTCCACCAAGTTTCGAACCCAACCACAGTGGGCGCACCTTCTTCCGTCCGTTCTTCTGGAGGCTGTTGTCCACCTGTCTGAAAATGAATAGCCTGCGGCCCGGTTCAGGATAGAAACGTGTGCCCTTGACTACACCTACCAACGCCTCTTCGCGCCCGTCGCCGTCTATGTCGCCCGTCTGAAAGCGATAGACAGGGTAGGGCAGCCGCCAGTCGTTCAGCCAGTAGAGGCTGTCGTGCACCTTGCGCAGCCGGTACGTCTGTGCCTTACCCTGTCCTGTGCTTAGCAGCAGTAGCAGCGCCGTCAGCGCTGCTACTGTCAGCTTCAGGCCTCGCGCTCTATCCATGCTATGGTGTCGCCCTGCCTGACGTGGCTGCCGGGCTTCACGCTGATGTCCACCAGCTGTCCGCCTACGGCGGCTGGTATCTCCACTATCTCGCCCCACTTGGTCTGCAGATAGCAGAAGGTCTGTCCGTTGGTGTAGCGCTGTCCGATGTAGGGCTCCACGCAGGCGGCCTTCACGCCCTCGCCGCCGAAGCTCCAGTAGAGCTGTCCGTCCAGTGGCGACTTCACGGCGTCGGCCTTGGCGTGCTTCAAGGCTGCTATTTCTTCTGCCGACACCTTGCCGGCACCCAGCTTTGCGTCGCGAGCCTTCTGTATGTCGGCCAGCAGTTGCTTCTTGGCCTGTCCGCTCTTGAAGGGGCGGTACTGCTCGGGGTGCATGGCCAGCTCGAACAGCTCCTCGTCGTCCTGTCCGCGGTCCCAGCCGTTGGCCTCCATCTCCTTGATGAAGTCGGGCAGTGCGTCCTTCAGCAGCGTGTGCGGGTCCACGTCGGTGAACTCGCGCTTCTGCTGCCGTGCCAGCTCCACCAGCTCGGGTGCTATCTCTCCGGGTATCTTGCCCGACTTGCCCAGTATCATGCCCCAGATGGCGTCGTCCATCATGACGTAGCGGCCCTTGCCCTGCTCTATGGTCAGCAGGTTCATCAGGGCTATGTTCTTGGTATATTGCGAGAACGGCGTGACCAGTGGGGGATAGCCCACGCGCGGCCATACGTACTCCACCTCGTTGAACAGGCGCACCAGCATGTCGTCCATGGTCAGCTCGGGCTCGCCCTTCTGTGCGCGCAGCTTGTCTATCATCTTCTTGATGCCGCCCAGGTCGGCCATCATCGAGCCCATCATGCCGCCGGGCAGTCCGCAGCCCAGCAGCAGGCTCGACATGTGCTTGTTGGCGGGATTGATGAACAGGCCCAGCCAGTCGTCTATGAACTCCTGCGTCAGCGTGCGTGCCTGCATGTAGGCGTTCATGTTCAGGTCGGCCACCTCGAAGCCCTCGTTCTTCAGCATCGACTGCACAGATATGACGTCGGGGTGCACCTTGCCCCACGACAGCGGCTCTATGGCGGTGTCTATGATGTCGGCGCCATTCTCGCACACCTCCAGTATAGAGGCCATGCTGAGGCCCGGTCCCGAGTGGCCGTGGTACTGTATCAGTATGTCGGGGTGCTTGGTCTTGATGGCCCGGGTCAGCTGGCCCAGCATGGCGGGCTGGCCTATGCCGGCCATGTCCTTCAGGCAGATTTCCTCGGCGCCGGCAGCAATGACCTCGTCGGCTATGGCGCTGTAGTACTCCACTGTGTGCACGGGCGAGGTGGTGATGCAGAGCGTGGCCTGCGGCGTCATGCCCGCAGCCTTGGCCCAGCGTATGCTGGGTATGATGTTGCGCGTGTCGTTCAGTCCGCAGAATATGCGGGGTATATCTACGCCCTGGGCGTGCTTTACCTTGTACATCAGCTGGCGCACGTCGTCGGGCACGGGGTACATGCGCAGGGCGTTCAGTCCGCGGTCCAGCATGTGCGTCTTGATGCCCACCTCGTTGAAGGGGCGGCAGAAGGCGCGCACGGCGGCGTTGGGGTTCTCGCCTGCCATCAGGTTCACTTGCTCGAAGGCACCGCCGTTGGTCTCTACGCGGGCGAAGCACCCCATGTCTATGATGACGGGGGCTATGCGCTCCAGCTGGTCCTTGCGTGGCTGGAACTTGCCGCTCGACTGCCACATGTCGCGATAGACCAGACTAAACTGTATTCTCTTCTTTTTCATAGCTATTTTTTTGATTTAAGGCTTATTTTATTCGGTATAGACGGAAGGTCTTGGCAGGTATCTGGTCGGTCAGTGTGGCCACCTTCTTGCCGGGCGTGACGGTGGCCGTGCCGCTCTTGGGCGTTATCCTCTCCGGCTGGTCCAGGGTGTTCTCAGCGTCCATCTCGGTGCAACTCAGGGTGAGCGTTGTGGCCTGCGAGGCATTCTTCAGGCCCTTGAGGCTGAGCGTCAGCTGCTGGCTCTCGCCGCTGGTGTTCACCACCTTTACTATGGTCTCCTGCGTCTGCTTGTCCCACACGGCCGAGGCGAACAGACCGTCCTGGCCGTCCTGTCCGGCCACGGGCTTCTTGTCCATGGTCAGCGGCAGCACGTTCGTACCCTTGTACGTGGCGTACATCTGCTGCACATAGTAGCTCACCGAGCGGAACATGCGCAGGTTGTCGTACCAGATCATGTCGGGGCGCCACTGCCAGCCCTCGACGTGGGCGAACAGGGGTGCGTATGTGGCCATGTGCACCACGTCGGCGTTGCGCTCCAGACCGGTCATGAAGGCAGCCTCGTAGAGCGATGTCTCGTAGTGGTTCCACTTCTTGCCCTTGCCGTGGCAGGCATATTCGCCAGCAAACACCTTCGGGCCCTTGCGGTCGTAGCTGTCGTAGCGCATGGCGCCGCAGTTGCCGTAGCGCTCCTTGGCGTCGGGCGTGGCCAGGAACCAGTTCTCCGGACGGTAGAAGTGCTCATCCACCAGGTCGGCCTTCTGCGCCTTCATGGCCTGCCAGCCCTGCTCGAACTTCTTGCCCTCAGAGTCGGGGCCGCTGGTGCCTATTATCTTGATGTCGGGGTACTTGGCGCGTATGGCTGCCACGAAGGGCTTCAGACGCTCAAAGTAAGGCTCTTCCCACTGCTCGTTGCCCACGCCGATGAACTTCATGTTGAAGGGCTCGGGGTGGCCCATGTCGGCGCGTATCTTGGCCCACTCTGAGGTGGCGGGGTCGCCGTTGGCAAACTCTATCAGGTCCAGGCAGTCATCGATGAAGGGCTGCAACTCGTCCATCTTGGCATGGGCGTCCAGCCCGTTCTGGAACTGGCATGCCAGACCAACGCTGAGCACGGGCAGCGGCTCGGCGCCTATGTCCTCGCACAGCTGGAAGAACTCGAAGAAGCCCAGGCCGTACGACTGGTAGTAGTCGGCATAGTAGCGGTAGTCGAACGTGTCCTCCCAGCGGTTGCGGTTGGTGGGTCGGTTCTCCACGGGGCCGATGGTGTTCTTCCACTGGTAGCGGGTGTCGAGCGTGGTGCCCTCCACTATGCAGCCGCCGGGGAAGCGGAACACACCGGGGTGCACGTCCTCCAGCGCCTGTGCCAGGTCGCGGCGCAGGCCGTTCTCGCGGTTCTTGTATGTGTCCTTGGGAAAGAGTGAGATATGCTCCAGACAGACGGGGTTGCCGCTTGAGAGGAAGATGCGCAGCTGGGCCTTCGGCTCGGTGCGGTCGGCCTTCAGCACTACCTCATATTTCTGCCAGTCCGCGCTGGTCACGTCCACCTTCTGCTGTGCGAACTCCTGGTGCTCGGTCATGGCGTTCTCCTTGATGAGCTGTACGCGAATCTGCGATTTGCCCTTCGGGGCCTTGGCCCATACGCTGAAGCGGTACTCCTTGCCCTTCTCCACGCCAATGCCAAAGTAGCCCTCGTTCTGCAGGCCCGTGCGGCGCTCGCGATGGCCGGGGTCGCTCAGTACCACGTAGTGCGGACAGCGCTCGAAGGGGCCGTCGTCCTTCAGCTCCACGCGGCCGAAGGCGCGCCAGCCCATCAGCGGCTGGGCAAACTCGAACGAGCGGTTCTTCACCAGCTCGCCATATAGTCCACCGTCGGCGGCAAAGTTGATGTCTTCAAAAAACAGACCGTACATCGTCGGCTGTACGGGGGCTCCCGGCTTGCCGGCCTGTACCTCCATCAGGTGGTCGGCGGCGGCAGCCTGAATGGTGGCGGCCAGTGCCAGTGTGACTGTTGTGAGTCGTAGATTCATAGGTTTTTAGTGTTTGGTATGGTTGCTGTTTGTTTTCATTGTGGGGGCAAAGATAGTGGTTTTTCCCGACACTGGCAAGAATAAGCCGACAATTTATGCAGATATTTTTCGGTCGTACAGTCCCGTCTGGGCTATTTTTTCCATTCTTTGTGACATATTTTTCTTGGAATAAACCTGAGTTTTTGAAAAAATTCAGTAATTTTGCAGCCGGTAACATTAGTTTCGCCCCCATGCAGCAGCGCTGTGGCCTGTGTGCATGCCGACGGTCAACATAAAAAACAACTGCATGATGAAGACAATACTGATAGCAGAGGATAACGACAGCAACTATATGCTGATGACGTATATTGTTCGCCGTAGCTATAACTATGTTAGGGCAGCCAATGGCCGCGAGGCCGTGGAGCGGGTTGCCCAGGGTGGCATCGACCTGGTGCTGATGGACATCAACATGCCGGTGATGAACGGACTCGAGGCCACCCGTATCATCAAGGAGCAGCATCCTGAGCTGCCCGTGGTGGCCGTGACGGCCAATGCCTTCGAGACCGACCTGCACCTCACCTTGCAGGCTGGTTGCGACGGCTTCCTTATCAAGCCGGTCAACAGCGCACAGTGCTTGGACACGATAGCCCAGCTGCTGGGCGAGAAGAAATAGAACCTACATATACCAAAATACCGAAGCAGAATTTAATGAAGAACCTGATACTAATGCTCGTGGCCGGCGCGTCGCTGCTGTCGGCAGGGGCGCAGACCAGCACGGGACGCTATGCTGCCGGAGCCGGTGGCGAGGGCACTGTCTATTTCCTGCCGCGCACCGTGATACAGGTGGACGTGCTGGTCGAGAAGAGCCACTACAAGCCCGGACAGTTTGCCCGCTATGCCGAGCGATACCTGCGACTGAGAGACGTGCCGCAGACTGACACCACGGGCTGGCGCGTCATCTCCGTCAGGCAGACGGCCGTGGCTGTGCCCGATACGTCCAAGACCTTCAGGCTGCATTTCGATGCCCGCTCGGCTGCTGCCAATCTGGTGCTGGCCGACGACGGTCGTCTGCTGGCCATCAACGACCAGCCAGCCGAGACGAAGCGTACGCCGCCCTTTCGCCCGGCACCCAAGCCTAAGCGCACCGACGCCCGGCAGTATCTCAGCCAGGACATACTCGTGGCGGGCAGTGCGGCCAAGATGGCCGAGCTGACCAGCGAGGAGATATTCGACGTGCGCGAGAATCGTGCACTGCTGGTGAAGGGACAGGCCGACTTTATGCCCAAGGACGGCCGTCAGTTGGAGCTGATGCTGCAAGAGCTGGACCGCGAGAACGAGGCCCTGACGGCAATGTTCGGCGGAACCACCGAGCTTGACACGACGCTGCTGCGACTGCACATCGACGTGCTGAAGCCCGTGGAGCGGCAGGTGCTGTTCCGCTTCTCTGCCGAACGGGGACTGATGGCTGCCGACGACCTGGGCGGCGAGCCTTACTACGTCACCGTTGCCGACGCCACCGACCTGCCACAGGCCACACCCGAGGAGGCTGCCCGTGCAGCAAAGCGCAAGCCCGTGGAGAACGGGCTCTACGTCAGCGTGCCTGGACAGATGAAGGCGCTGATAGAGCGAGGCACGACCCGCGTATCCGAGCTGACCATGCCCGCGCCGCAGTTCGGCAGCGTGGAACTGCTGTCGGGCGCGCTGTTCAACAAGAAATTCACCACCCGCCTGCAACTCAACCCGCTCACCGGCGCCATACATCGCTTGCAGGCTGAGCTGCCAGAGGGCAAGTAACCAACCGATAGCCGCCGATGGAACAGAACAACAGCATACAGACCCCGGGACGGCTCACCATACGCGTGGGACGCCAGTCGCTGGCCTTTGCCATGCCGCATCCAGATGGTACGCCGGGACTCGACTACGAGCCATACGTGGTCAAGAGTGGCATGTCTATTGCGGCCAACCTGCGTCAGGCCATGCGCGACGGCCTGCTGCCGTCGAGGCCGGTCGAGCGCGTGCGGGTCATGGTTGACAGCCCTGTGCTGATGGTGCCCGTAGAGCAGTTCAGCCAGGGCACTATGGAGCAGTTGCACCACCACGCCTATCCCTTGCAGCAGAAGGACATAATATTATATAATGTGTTGCCCGACCTGAACGCCGTGGCCGTCTTCAGTGCCAACCGCGACATGCACATGGTGCTTGCCGACCACTATCAGAGGGTGGAGATGATAGCCGCTTCTACACCCGTATGGCGACACCTGCACCAGCGCAGCTATACCGGGGTGAGGCACAAGCTGTACGGATATTTCCACGAAGGGCAGCTCGATATTGTCTCGTTCCAGCAGAACCGCTTCCGCTTCTGCAACTCGTTCGCCGTAAAGCACGCACACGACGCACTCTATTTCCTGCTCTACGTGTGGCGGCAGCTGGCTCTGAAGGCCGAGTTCGACGAGCTGCACCTGGCGGGCGAGGTGCTGGAGCGCGAGTGGCTGACAGAGCGACTGGGCCACTATCTGAAGAAGGTGTATGTCATCAACCCGTCGGCCGACTTCAACCGGGCACCTGCCACTGAGGTGCGGGGCCTGCCCTACGACCTGATGACCCTCTTCGTCAAGGGGCGTTGAGGCATAATTTTACACTCGTAAATATAAAAAGGGAGGTTCCTAAAGTCCATGATTCCTTAGAAACAATGCGCCCCTGAAATTGCATGAGTTTTCTGCACATTTAGAGAGTAAAAATCCGTCGGTTGTGGAAATTTGTACCACAGACCGACGGATTTTTTGTCTCTGTGCGCGCCGACGGTATTCCCACCCCTTCGCAACGGGGCCTCTGCTGCGGTGCAACGGGGCCTCCGTCGCTGCATAACGGGGCCTCCATTGCCGTGTAACGGGGCCTCCGTTGCCGTGTAACGGGGCCTCCGTTGCAGTCTAACGGGGCCTCTGTTGCTGCCCAAGAAAGCCATTATTTTGTTAACAGCCTGTTACACAGCCCTATAGAACGCGCGCCCCAGAATGCCGTTTTTTACTGCCATTTGTCCTTTGCTCGAAAATATTCGATTCTACAAGTGGATAGTTGTGTTAAAGTTTTCTAATTTTTGCTTCCTTTGCCACGTCTGTGCCCTGGCGTGGATACACAGGTCGCTTACGAACTAAAAAAACTGTCAGAGAGTTACAATTTGGAAACAATAAAATCGTTACAGAAAGAAAGGAACAAGGAAATGACCTGAAGCGTATGGAACATGAGTCTATATACAAGATGGTGGCCAACTACAAGGAGTTGCATGTCTATCAGAAGGCTGATGTGTTGGTGCTGCTGACCAATGTGTTCTGCCGCCGCTTCCTGCCAGCCTATGGCGACCGCACAGTGGACCAGATGAACCAGGCGGCGCGTTCCGGCAAGCAGAATATCGTGGAAGGCTCGGAGGCTGCCATGACGAGCAGTGAGACGGAGGTGAAGCTGGTGAACGTAGGGCGGGCGAGTTTCCAGGAGCTGCGCGAGGACTACGAGGACTACCTGAAGCGTCACAACCTGCCAATATGGACACAAGGGCATCCGCGCTACGACCGCATGCTGGCCTTCTGTCGCCGTGAGAACCACTGGGGAGCCTATTCCAGACTCTCGGAAACCTTGCAGGCTGAAGAGTTCTGCAACATGGCCCTGACTCTCTGTCATATCACAGACAAGATGTTCGACGGCTACCTGCGTCATCTGGAAAAGACTTTCCGCGAGCAGGGCGGCATCAGGGAGCGCATGTATGCCGTGCGCACCGGCTACCGACAGCAGCAGGATGCGCACCTGCAGTCCTTGGAGGCGGAAAACCGCGAGCTGAAGGCCGAGGTCGGCAGACTGAAGTCCCTGCTGGCAAGGTTGACGGGTGAGCAGAAAGGCGAAGAAGGCAAGGAAGAATAGCGTGACAGGCATAGCCGGCGCCACCATGACTAGTCAGACTAGTTGTACTAGTTTTACTAGTTAGACTAGTAGTACTAGTGAGACTAGTGTGACTAGTAAGACTAGCCCGCCCACGCCTGGACCTGAAAAATATATCGCAAATAAGGAAGGCTTTCCTTTTGCGTTTCACACGGTTTTTAGTAACTTTGCCGCGGGAAAAGCGTAAACAGCTGGACAACCGGCAATGTCAAGCCCCAAAAAAGACAATGAATGCAAACAGAATAATACAGTTCCTCAAGGACGTGTCGGCAAACAACAACCGACCGTGGTTTCAGGCCCACCGCGACGAGTATGAGGCCGTCAAGGCCGACTTTGAGCATGGTGCTGCCAAGGCCATTGAGCGCCTGGCGCTGATGGACCCGCAGCTGGCCCGACTCGGTGTGAAGGACGTGACCTACCGCTTCTATCGCGACACGCGCTTCTCGCCCGACAAGTCGCCGTACAAGAACCACCTGGGCATGTACGTAGCGGCCCACGGCAAGAAGGCCCTGCACGGCGGCTACTACCTGCATATAGAGCCCGATCACTGTCTGCTGTCGGGCGGCAACTACTGGCTGCCCACCAACATACTCAACTCGTGCCGCGCCGAGATGGCCGGGCGGGCCGAGGAGTGGCTGCAGATAGTGGAGGCACCTGAGTTCCTGCGGCTCTTCGGCCGTCCCGGCGAGGGCGACTGGGACTCGCCACGGGGCTTCGGACTGAACGTGCTGAAGAAGACACCGCGGGGCTACGACGCTACAGAGGCGCTGGCTCCATATCTGCGCCTGAAGGACTTCTGCGTGTGGCGGCACGTGCCAGACGCGTTCTTCGATGGCGACGACTGGGTGGAAGAGATGATGCCCATCTTCGAGATGGCGCGCCCAATGGTAGATTTCATCAACTCTGTCATCGACGACTATGAATAGGATACTGGCTTCATGCCTGCTGGCCGCCATGACCGTGGTGGCCACGGCACAGACCGGCGACGACTGGGCTTCGCTCGGGCGCTATGCCGAGCAGAACAAGACCGTGGCCGAGCTGCCGCAGCAGCAGCGTCGCGTGGTGTTCATGGGCAACAGCATTACCGACAGCTGGGCCACCATGCGCCCGCGGTTCTTCAGCGACAACGGCTACGTGGGCCGTGGCATCTCCGGACAGACCACCTGCCAGATGGTGCTGCGCTTCGCCCAGGACGTGATAGCGCTGCACCCGCAGACGGTGGTCATCAATGCGGGCATAAACGACATAGCTGAGAACACCGGCCCGTATGACGAGGAACTCACCTTCGGCAATATACGCCTGATGGCCGAGACGGCCCGCCACTATAATATTAATGTGGTGCTGACCTCGGTGCTGCCCGCGGCTGGCTTCAGGTGGAACCGCGCGGTAAGCGACGCACCGGAGAAGATAGCCAGTCTGAACCGGCGCATCAGGGCATACGCTGAAAGCCAGGGACTGACGTACATAGACTACCATGCGGCTATGCTGGCACCCGACGGGCGCTCGCTCAATCCCCGCTACACGCGCGACGGCGTACACCCCACGGACGAGGGCTATGCCGTGATGGAGGACTTTTACAAAAACATACAACTATGAGACGTACAACTATCCTTATGCTGGCGTTGCTGCTGGCCGTCGGTGCCGGCGCACGCAGCAAGAAAAAAGCCGCGCCGCAGCCTACATGGCCCGACGGCACGGCAATGGCGGCTTTCTTCAGCGACACAGCACGCGTCAGCATGGACACGCTGGGGCGGCGCTACGTGGTGACCGACTTCGGCGTACTGCAAGACAGCACCGTGGTGCAGACCCAGGCCCTGCAGACCGTCATAGACCGGGCTGCTGAGGCGGGCGGCGGTGTCATCGTCATACCGCGGGGCACCTTCCTCTCGGGAGCGCTCTTCTTCAAGCCCGGCACACATCTGTATCTGGAGCAGGGCGGCGTGCTGAAAGGCTCTGACCGTATCAAGCACTTCCCCGTGGTCAAGACGCGCATGGAGGGACAGACGCTGCAGTACTTTGCTGCCCTGGTCAATGCCGACGGCTGCAACGGCTTCACCATAGCTGGGCCGGGCACCATCAATGGCAACGGACGGGCCTACTGGGAGGAGTTCTGGATACGCCGCCAGTACAACCGCCAGTGCACCAACCTGGAGGCGCTGCGCCCGCGGCTGGTCTATATCAGCAACTCTACGGGCGTAACCGTGCAGGATGTACACCTCATAAACTCTCCCTTCTGGACCAACCACCTGTACCGCTGCGACCACGTGCGCTACCTGTACGCCACCATCTTTGCGCCGCACGAGCCGCAGGAGGCCAAGGCTCCGTCGAGCGACGCCATCGACCTGGACGTGTGCCACGACGTGCTGATACACGGCTGCGACATCTCGGTCAACGACGATGCCGTGGTGCTGAAGGGGGGCAAGGGCACCTGGGCCGACAAAGACCCTGACAACGGTCCGTGCAGCAATATACTGGTGCAACGGTGCCACTACGGCTTTGTGCACGGTTGCCTGACGCTCGGCTCGGAGAGCCTGGACGACCACAACGTGGTGCTGCGCCAGTGTCAGGTCGAAGACGCCTCGCGTGTGCTGTGGCTGAAGATGCGCCCCGACACGCCTCAGCACTACGAGTACGTCAGCGTCTCTGACATGCAGGGCACATGCGGCTCGTTCCTCGTGGTGCGGCCCTGGACACAGTTCTTCAAGCCCGAGCAGCGCGACGACATGCCGCTCTCGCAGTGCAACAACATCACGATAGAGAACATCCAGATGTCGTGCAAGAACTTCTTCGACGTGGGCGGCTCTGACAAGTATCGGCTCGTTGACTTCACTTTCCGCAACATCGACGTGACCGACCGCGCCAAGCGCCCCGCCTTCAGCGAGCGCCCCGTCGAGGGCCTTGTGCTTGACCGCGTAGTCATCAACGGCAAGACAATTGAAGATTGAAGATTGAAGATTGAAGATTGAAAATTGACTCACTTCCTCACCTCTCCAACTCCCCAACTCCTCAACTCCCCAACCAATGACCGACATATCACAATTATACCAGCTGTACTGCCAGCACCAGCCGCTGACCACCGACAGCCGTGACTGCCCCGAGGGCAGCACCTTCCTTGCCCTCAAGGGCGACCGTTTCGACGGCAACCAGTATGCCGTCAGCGCCCTGCAGCAGGGCTGCGCCATCGCCATCGTAAGCGACCCGCAGGTGAAAGCCTCTGCCCCGGCCGAACTGGCCGACCGCATCGTCGTGGTCGCCGACACGCTGCAGACGCTGAAGCTACTGGCGCGCGAACACCGCCGCCAGTTCCAGATACCCGTGCTGGCCATCACCGGCACCAATGGCAAGACAACCACCAAGGAGCTGGTGGCTGCTGTGCTGAAGCGGAAATACAACGTGCTTTACACCGAGGGCAACCTAAACAACGACATCGGCGTGCCAAAGACGCTGCTGCGCCTGCGTCCTGAACACGAGATGGCCGTAATAGAGATGGGGGCCTCGCACCCGGGCGACATCAGGACGCTGGTCGAGACGGCCGAACCCACGTGCGGACTCATCACCAACGTGGGACGGGCTCATCTGCAGGGCTTCGGCTCGTTTGAGGGCGTCTGCCGCACCAAAGGCGAGCTGTACGACTGGCTGGCCGCCCACGACGGACTCGTCTTCATCAACGGCGCCGACGACACGCTGCTGCGCCTGGCCGACGAGCGCTCGCTGACACGCCGCTTCACCTACGGCATACCGCCCACACACGAGGAGTGGTTGCGGGGCGTGCGCCGTCAGCTGCAGGTCTATACCAACCTGTATGCCTGCTCGCCCTGCTTGGGGCTGCGCTGGCTATACCAGAAAGAGCCGTGGATGACCGTGGGAGGCGAGACGCAGACGCAGCTCGTGGGCGAGTACAACCTGCCCAACGTGCTGGCCGCCGTGGCCGTGGGCTGCCATTTCGGCGTGGTGGTGAGCGACATATCGTCCGCACTGCACCAGTATCAGCCTGACAACAGTCGCTCGCAGCTGATGAAGACCGAGCGCAACACGCTCATTGTGGATGCCTACAACGCCAACCCATCGTCGATGGAGCTGGCCATCAGCAACCTGCAGCAGATGCAGACCGACCAGCCAAAGGTGGCTGTGCTGGGCCAGATGAACGAGCTGGGCAGTGCCAGCAGCGAGGAACACCAGCGCGTGGTGGATCAGCTGCGGCAGTGCGGCTTCAGCCGCGTGCTGCTGATAGGCCCGGAGTTCTGTGCCCTTGCGCCTGAAGGCTTCGTCTGCTGTCCCGACACCGAGGCGGCCAAGCAGCTGCTTGCGGCCCATCCTGTCAGCGGCAGTGTCGTCCTCATCAAGGGCAGCAACTCGTTCCGCCTCTTTGAGCTGCCCGCCCTGCTGTAAGAAGAAAAGTTATCAGCCGAAGAAGTCGCCCTCGTCGTGCGCCTGGTCGTACGAACTGCCGTCGAAGCAGTGGGTGCACAGTTGGCACTTGTCCATGCCTATGCTGGCCACAAGGTCCTCTATGCGGGCAAACTTCAGCGACGACAGTCCCAGTCGGCGTGCCATCTCCTTCACCATACGCTGGTACTCGGGCGAGTCCGTCTCGGAGTAGCGCTCCAGGTTCTTGCGGTCGTCGCCCTCAAAGTCCTTTATTATCTGCCGCGCCAGCAGCTCCATGTCGCTCTTCGATGTGGTGAAGCCGATGAAGGGGCAGCCATATACCAGCGGGGGGCACGATATGCGCACGTGTACCTCGGAGGCGCCGTTGTCGAAAAACTCCTTCACGTTGTCCCTGAGCTGCGTGCCGCGCACTATGCTGTCGTCGCAGAAGACCACACGCTTGCCCTGCAGGATGGCCTTGTTGGGTATGAGCTTCATCTTGGCCACCAAGCGCCGACGCTCCTGGTTGGTGGGGGTGAAGGAGCGTGGCCACGTGGGCGTGTATTTCAGCACCGCCCGCTTGTAGGGCACGCCACGGCCCTCGGCATAGCCAAGGGCCATGCCTACGCCGCTGTCGGGTATGCCGCACACCAGGTCGGCCTCGGTGTCGCGATCCTTCTCACCCATCAGCCGACCGTTCTGCTCGCGCACGGCCTCGGCGTTGATACCCTCGTAGCAGCTGGCGGGAAAACCGTAATAGACCCACAGGAACGAGCATATCTGCTCGCGCTTGAACGGCGGCTGCACCACCTCGGTGCCCTGGGCCGTGATACGCACTATCTCGCCCGGCCCCAGGTCGCGCACCTGCTGGAAACCCAGGTTGGGGAAGCTTGTACTCTCCGAGCTGGCGGCCCAGCCCTCTGCCTTGCGGCCCAGCACTATGGGCGTGCGCCCCAGCGCGTCGCGTGCCGCCAGTATGCCGTTCTCGGTCAGCACGAGCATCGAGCACGACCCGCGCACCATGCGATACACCATGTTTATGCCCTCGCGGAACGTACTGCCCATGTTTATCAGCAGCGCCACCACCTCGGTGGGGTTGATGTTGTTGGCCGACAGCTCGCTCAGGTGCATCTTGTGGCGCAGCAGCTCGTCGGCTATCTCGCGCAGATTGTTGATGTGGGCCACCGTCACCACGGCATAGCGGCCCAGGTGAGAGTTTACAATAATGGGCTGCGGGTCGGTGTCGCTGATGACGCCAAGGCCCTGGCAGCCCACAAATTCGTCTAATTCGTCTTCAAACCTGCTGCGGAAATAGTCGTGTTCCAGCGCATGAATCTTGCGCGAGAAGCCTTTCTGCTCGTCGAAGGTCACGAGGCCAGCACGCCGCGTGCCCAGATGAGAGTTGTAGTCTGTGCCATAGAACAGGTCGTTCACGCAACTGCGTGTCTGAATAGTGCCGAAAAAACCACCCATTGGAGTCCTCTTGAGATTTTGAGACAGTTGTTATTATCCGCCTGCAAAGGTACCACATTTCCTTGTAACGGCCAAGCATCTGGGCAAAAAAATGACCGTTATCAAGTTGCTTGTCGTTAAGCAAATTGGGATAAGAATTGAGTAGGTGTCAAGATTGGAATAGTTTCTTGTGGAAAGTGTTTTCCATTTCTTGTCACAATTACGCCACATTTGTTGGCCAAGGCAGACTCGTATTGCAGCATATCTTCAAAATCGGGCATTTCGCTGAAAAGTGCTCTTGTTCCCTGTATGTCATCCATATATGTCAGTTCAATGAATGACTTTATTGACTGCAGTGCCTTTTGTGCACTTTTCTTGCCAATCTCCTTTCTGAGAAGATAATGGCACGTGGCTAATGTCAGAGGGGTTGCAAAGAGTTCAATTTCCTTGTCTATGCCCATCTGCAAGACATCCATAGCTGCCTGCACGAATTCTGGCCTTTCCAGTAAGACGTCCAAAATGATATTGGTGTCTATGAATACTCTCATCACAGGTTGTATTTCTCTTTAAGATATTTCCATCGTGCTTCGTCCGCATTAAGGTCATCCGGGCTAACGTTTGCACCTTTTGCAATTCCAACAATCTTCAGCAACTCTGGAGAATAGCGTGTAGGCTGTTTCAGCCCCTTACCTTTTCTTTCGTCATCGAGGAATGTGAAGAAGAGCTTTTCCATTATTTTCTCCACGCTGGTGTTGTGCTGCCTGGCGTAGTCTGCCGCCTGGTTGTAGAGCTGTGTGCTGATATTAATTGTTGTGGTTCCTGTCATAATAATCTCCCGTTGCGCCATCAAAGACAGAATCTAATTTCTTCGCTTTGTTGCTTGGTTTATGACGGCAAAAGTACCACAATATTTTGTTACCACCAAATTTTTTGCAAATAAAAAGTTCCGGGCCGCGCTGCCTACAAAGGTGCGCGGCCCGGAAATCAAGGCTTTTAATTGTTCGGCTTTTCAACCTTTCACTTCTTCACAACCTTCTTGCCATTCTGGATGAAGATGCCCTTCTGGGCGTTCTTCACCTGCTGGCCAGCCATGTTGTAGATGGCCTCGGCCTGCTTAGCGGCGTTGACGGTGGTGATGGCAGTGGCGGTGCCGGGTTCTTTAAGATAGCAGGCCACGTTGTATCCATTCTCTAAGACTTCGCTCGGGTTGAACCTGAATACCACATCGTACGTGCCAGCATCATTAACAACGTAATCGGCATTGTTGCCATCGAAGCCCCAGTTGATGCTCCAGTCGCCATCTGCCGCGACCTTGTACCAGATGGTTCCTGCCTCAAGCTGCACTTCAGGCTTTATATAGGTGTATGTGCCGTCGCCTTCGGCCATCATCTCATTGACGGCAGGATCCCAGCTGGTTCCGAAGATAACATCTTCTGTGTTGCCAACAGTGGTGTTGAATCCGCCTGCCACATAGTATTTCTCTGGAGTGTATGCCTCGAACTTCACGTTCTTGAACGACAGCCAGTGGATGTTGTTGTCGGCAGCGACGATGAACTTGATGTTCAACACGCCGTCCTCACCCACGGAGCCAAGGGCGGTGAAGTTGCCGTGGATGCGCTGGTTGCTGTTGGCACCGGCAACCTTTGTGTCGCCATCGAAAACATCGACAGCTATGCCATCGTTGAGCTGCATGGAAATGCCCTGGCCCTCAGCCTCACCGGCGTTCTCGATGGTTGCCACACGTACCCAGGCAGACACCTGGTATGTGCCGGGAGTCAGGCCGGTCATAGTGGCGGTCATGGTCTTCTCGCTCAGAGCTTTATTGGCGTCAGTGTAGTACTCGAAGAAGGGCACCTTGAAGTTTGTGCCGTCGTTATTGCCCTCGGTAGACCAAGAATTGATGTAGTAAGGAGCATCAACGAAGTCGGGGTTGGTGTCCCAGGCCGAGAGCAGGATGTTGTCAATCAGGAACGGAGCGCGCCATGTGGTGCCAGATGTGCCGCTCACGGCGTTAGCCAGGTCGTTGGCCTCGGTGTCGGTCAGCTCCTCAGCCTCATACTTGGTGTAGTTGTTGGTGATGACAGCGTCGTAAGAATCCTGCGTATAAACGTTGGTGCCAGCCAGCTCGGCATCAATCTCAGCCTTCACCTTGTCAAGGTTAGCGATGGCGGCAGCGTAGGCAGTAGCACTGGCATTGGCGGCGACGATAGCCTTGTCGAGAGCCTCGTAGGTATTCAGACTGACATCAGCCTTGGCAGCGGTATATGCAGCCTCTGCTGCACTGCGCACGTCCTTGTTCATCTTTCCTTCGGGCATCTCGGCATAGAGAGCGTCAACAGACTCGGCTGTGATGGCAGCACCCACATATTCCACCTTGCAGGTCTTGAAGGCCATCCAGTTGAAGTTGGCACTGGCTATCTTCACGCCAAACTTGAACACGCCGTCCTCGCCTACCTCGGCGGTCATGGCGTAGTTGTCGTAGATACCCTTCATGTTGTTGTACTCGAAGTTGTTGCCAGTTGCAAAGGCTATCTCGCGGTCGCCAGCGAAGAGGGAAGCACCATCAGGAGCGTTGCCGCTCTCGCTGTAGGCACGGATAAGGGCCGAGAACTTGTAGATGCCAGGCTCCAGACCGGGCAGCGTGTAATAAATCTCACCGTCGCCCAGCACACCGTCCTTATAGCACCAGTTCTCGATGAACGGTGTCACCATGCCAGTGCCATCGCTGTTTCCTTCGACAGACCAGGTGTTGATGTGGAAGGTCTGGCTGTTCGTGCAGGTCCAACCATCGAGGCTGTTGTCGGGCAGCAGGCCACCGGCAGCCAGTAGCTTGTAGCTGTTGACACTGATGTTGGCCGTGGCGATAGCCTCAGTCAGGGCAGCGATGGCGGCCTCCAGAGCCTCCTGCGACGTCTCGTCAACGCCGGTGTTGGCATCAACGGCAGCCTGGAGCGCAGCCTTGTACGATGCAGACATTGTTTCGTTGAGCAGGGCTGTAGCCTCAGCCTTTTTGGCAGTGTAGATAGCCACGTACTCTGAAATATCAACAGGCTCCGTGTATGTCAGCTTTATCCAGTCCACTCCAAACCAGCGTGCACCCATCGTGCCGTTGTTCTTCACGCCGAGGCGCAGGGTACCGTCTAATACGGAGATAGCATCAGTGGTCTCAGTGACGAGGCTGGCATTGGTACTTTCAGTTGTCACGCCCTTGAACACAGTCACATCGCCACTGGTGCCATAGACACCGGCATTGCCATTAGGGGCATCGCCGCTAACGTTATTGGAAGAGTTCCACATTCTGGCAGAGAGGGTGTATTTGCCTGCGGGCAGGCTGTTGACGGTCTGGTAGTAGTCAAAATCGCCATTAACAGCCGTGCCAATCCAATACTCCACAAAAGAATCGCCATTCTTCCATGCATTACCATTCTTGGGATTGTAGATGGTCCAGCCAGGGAAATTTCCGTTGGAGCATCCAGTGAAGTCCCAGTTGTTAATGCGCTTGGTCAGCTCAATGGGGTACCAAGGGTACTGCTTATCGGCCTCGAAAGTGAGATCAGCTGTCTGCTCATCGCCATTGTTGTTGAAGATGATTTTCTCGGGAGCCGCAGTAGCACTGAAAGTGTAGGAATAAACGTCGTAAGGCAGGCCACCGATTGTGGTGGTACCAGTCTTTTCAATCTGCGTTCCAGGCCAAGCGGCAATCGGGGTGGCACTGTCGTCGTCGCCCGTCCAGGCGTAGGCATACACATTCGTCCAGCTTAAGCCATTGACGAAGGTCACGGTATATTCAACGGGGAACTCGTACTCTGTAGCGGTCTCATCGCCGTCGTAGGTGTAGTACACATCCTCGGTTATACCTGTGATGTCGCCTGTCTGGGAGCCACTGCCGTTGTTGAAGATGATGTTAATGCTCTCGGCATCGAAAGTTGCCTTCCAGAAAGTTACACCTTTCACTTCGGCAGTCTCTGTCAGCTGTGTTCCGGGCCATTCGCCGTTCAGCTTCAGTTCCGAATCGTCCCACACGTACAAGTACGGAGCATCGTTCGCCTGAACGTAAACCGTAATGCTTGCCTTGGCGGCCATCGCCACCAGCGCCAGCATCATCAATGAGAGAAATTTCTTCATAATGATTTTGATTTTAAGTTAGTAAAAAGTTGATTAATAAAAAAAGTTGGTTAATAATGAAATTGGTTGTAATTTATTGTTGCTTGTCATTCTGTATGCTTGGCTCTGTTTTTGAGGTTGGTAGATGTTGGTTGTGATATTTGGCTTGTAATCTGCTGGCAAAGTTACGGTGTTTTAGCCGTACTGCCAAACAATTGCGGGGGGAATTTTTTCAAATCAGAAAACTTTAACACTGATTGGCCTTTAGGCACGGAAAAACACGGAAGAACACGGCTTTTCTTGGTTTTCTATGGATAAAGTCCGTGTGTTTCTGCATAGAAATCCGGGCCGCGCAGCCCTGACGGTGCGCAGCCCGGAAAGATAATAGCTTATAATTCGTCGCTTACTTTATCACGACCTTCTTGCCGTTCTGGATGAAGATGCCCTTCTGGGCGTTCTTCACGCGCTGGCCGGCGAGAGTGAAGATGACGGTGTTCTCGCCAATGGCGTTGACAGCGTCGATGCCGACGGGTTCTCCGTTCCTGTTCAGGTAGATAACCTTGTTGAACCAGTCGTCGCCGCCGTCAGCGTTCGGGCGGAAATAGACGGTGTAGTTGCCTGCCTGGTTGACGGTGCAGTTGTTGTCCTCGCCCTCGGGATACCAAGTGACAATGTTTTCACCCTTGGCCTTTACGACCTTGAGCTCGGCACCTTCGGCAATGTCAGTTGTGAGTGTGTACTCCTCGCCCTGAGCCTCCTCGTTCTTGGTCAGCTGGTATTCGGCGTTCACCTTCCAGTCTGTCATTGTGCCAACGAGATAGTAAGACGGCTCTACATACTCGGCGTACTTCACGTTCTTGAACGACAGCCAGCTGATGTTGTTGCCGGCAGCTACCTTGAACTTGATGGTCAGGATGCCGTTATCGCCAACCTCGCCTACAGCAGAGACGTTAGCCAGATAGAAGTTTGACTGCTCGCTCAGGCGCTCGCCAACCACGTTGACTTCCTCGCCGTCGTTTGTCTGCATGGTGATGCCTTGTGCGGGCAGCTCGAAACCGTTCTTGCCACGTACGCGCACCCAAGCGCTGACCTCATACTTGCCCGGGGCAACATTCTCCATCGTGGCGGTTAGGGTCTTCTCACCCAGAGAATCGCCATCTCCAGTCCAGTACTCTATGAAGGGAACCACAAAGTTGGTGCCGTCGCTTGCACCTTCTACAGACCAGGTGTTCAGATGATAGCTGTCCCAGTTGTAGGCGGTCTCGTCCCAGGCGCTCATCAGCAGAGTGTTGGCAGTAGCATTGGCGCGCCAGCCTGTCACGGTGTTCGGGTTCTGCAGGGCTGCAGCCTCTATCTTGGTCAATGTGCCGGCCTCGTACTTCTGATACCACTGTCCGTAGTACTCCTCATAAGCAGCCTCGGTATAGACGTTGGTACTCTCGGTAAGCGCCTTCATAGCGGGCAGGATGCTCTTGGCCAAGATGCTGGCCTCAGCCTTGTCGATGGCGGCGTTGAGCGTCTCAACAGCAGCGTTGGCAGCCTCGACGGTAGTAACGTTTGCGGTAGCCTCAATAGCAGCGTTCAGTACCTGCTTCACGGCCTGAACCTCCACCTGGTCAACGAGGGTCTGCGCTTTGGCGCGAAGTTCTGCCACCTGTGCAAAGAGAGCAGCATTCTTTATCTGGTCAATGGAGGCATCGCTGCCGTAGTAAGTCAGCTCGAAGTTGTCGAAGATGACCCATAGATTTGCATTGTAGGGGTTCTGTACGCCCAGATTGATGGTACCGTCGCTAACCTCAACGAAGATGGGGTTAATCTTGTAGAGGCCCTTCTCAAACGATGTGCAGGCATCGGCCATGCTGTTCTCGGTTCCCTCCTTGAAGGGGACGGGAGCAACCTCGCCATTGATGAAGAACTCGGCAAGGTTATCGTTGTCGGTGCCATCCTGACGATAGAAGCCCTGAGCCGTCATGGCATACACACCATTGGGTACGCCGTTGATGGTCTGGGTGATGGTGAACACCGAGTGGTAAGACTCAGCGCAGTGCTTGTCGCTGTTGCCACCCATCAGGCTGTAGTTGGTGCAGTCTTCACTGACCTTCCATACACCGTCCTTGCCCAGGTCTTTTACAGCACGGTTGTTGCGTCCGAAGGTGTGGTCGATGATGAGCCATGTGGCATCCTGGGGAGCAGCGCTTGTAGCTGTCTGCAGCGTGGCGCGCATGTCGGCCTCGGTGAAGATGCTCCACAGGGCAGCGTCGGTAGTGGCATCTGCGGTCAGGTTCAGGTTCTGGGTACCGTTGGTCAGTGTCTCGTTGCCTGAGCCGAAATAGTTGCCGCCGTTGGTGAACTGCACGGTGTAGTACTCACCGCTGGCAGCCAGAGTCAGGTCGCTGGCAGCACCGTCCATCCACTCACCACCGAAATAGTGGTTGTTGCCACCGTTGCTCACCTGCGTGTCCATGGTGTAGGCGCCGTTGGGCTGCTGCACCAGCGTCACGTAGTCGGCATGGGGCAGCAGAGAGGCATGTGTGCCCCAGTCGTTGGCAGCACCCCACCACAGCTTGGCATCCTTGTTCTGCAGGAAGCGCTTGTTCTCCGAGTTGATACCGCTGTTCAGCGTGATGCCATCCCATTCGCCGTCGGTCACGGTGATGTTGTACACCTGGTTGTCCAGCACGGGAGCAGGCAGGTCGGCTGTCTGGTTCCACTTGTTGTCCCAGCTGTTCTCAGTGGCAGCAGGATTCATGCGGCAGATGATTATATTTGTGTACTCGTCGCCCAATTCGGCTTTCAGCAGGTCGCCGTCGGCAACAAAATCTGTCCATGCACTTGTATCGCTGTTGTACTGATACAGGGCGAAGCGTGCATCGTTTGCTGCCCAGGAGCCCGGGGTCAGGTACACCGTCTTACTGGCATTGGCAGCCATTGCCACCATGCACAGCATCATCAATGAGAAGAATTTCTTCATAGTGATTTGTTGTTTTAAGTTAGTAAATGTTGATTATAAAGTTGCTTGTATTTTCTTGCCACGTTCCGATAGAACGACTTTATGTTGTCTCGGCATCTGCTGTGTACGCGATACTTCATTGCTCGTTGTAGATGTCGTCAACAGTCCTATAGAGAAGTGTCCTCAATTCTTCCACCGTAAGGTATTCTTTTTGTTCCAGTTTGCAGACATCCTCTTTCTTCAGTTCACGCGCCTTTCTCAGAGTGTCAGTTGGCATAGTTTATTGTGATTAGTAAGCTTCTGCTTTTGAGGTTTAGTGTTAGTAATGTTGGTTGAAAAGTTGATATAAATCTGCGTGCAAAGTTACTAAGTTTTTATGAACTGCCAAATAATTTTGTGGGAAAATTCATGACAACTGCGCCCGCGCCATGCGCAGGCGCCCGTGGGTGTCGTGGCGCAGGAGGGTGTCGGTGTAGCCGAGTGAGCTGAGCAGCTCGGCAAGCGTGGCGGCATGAAGCGGGTTGATCTCGAAGAAGAGCCAGCCGCCGGGCCGCAGCCATGTGCGGGCGCGCCGAGCTATGGCTCGATAGAAGAGCAGCGGGTCGTCGTCGGGTACGAAGAGGGCCTGGTGTG
>FLNV01000011.1_pt1 | contig 28661 bp, 17 predicted proteins | sample 1140351 | NCBI WGS metagenome assembly FLNV01 (sample SAMEA3878207, study PRJEB12797) | bioreactor metagenome | biome: Moose rumen | place: Sweden | collected 2011-10
TCTCATTTTACCAATAATATTATTTCTGAATGTGGGATACCATTTTCGTCTGTATCAATTTCACGGATTAATCCTCAATCAAATTCAGATCATAATTTGAAAGCAATTCCACGGTATGGGTCATAATATATTGTATTAGTTCAGCTGATGGAATTTGTCTGTAATACATCTCATAAAATAAAAGCTCAATCAAATCAATCTTTTAATTCTGGGTATAAGCTGAGTAAATTTTCATCGTTCATAAAATCGTAAGTTTCTTCTTCATTTTCATCTGACTCATCAGGAGTACCTGGTACATCACATATATCTCATTCACAGACACCATATACAGGCTCTAATTTCAAATCAACATTATCTTTGTCTAATACAGTACAATAAAAATTGTATTTTGTTCATTCATAATTTACATTTCCACTATACAAGTATTGTTTATTTACTTTTTTAGCATATGGAAAGTTTATGTTTGATAGTTCTTCTCATAATTCTGCCCTAACATGGTTCATACAATAAGTAGAATACAAAGGTAATTTTTTTTCTTTATTAATAAATAATCATATGCAAACGATTCCAGCAATCACGATTAGTGCTAAAATGCACAAAAAAATTTTTTTTCAAGTTTTCATTTTTTGAAATATAGATTAAAATAAATTATAGAGTATATAAGGATATTTTTTGAAAAATAAATATCAAATTAAGTGACAAAAAAATTGATTTAATAAGAAAATATTTAAGTATGCCTTATCATTACAATTATTCTTTAATATTACCTAATTCCCTATATAATTCCAAATTTTATTGAAAGTAGACTCTACAAAAAATCAATTGAAATTTCTTGGTTAAACATTATCTTACAACCATCATGAAAAAAATACTTTTGATAGTTTGTCCTTTTTTGATTGCTCTTTGCTGAGCAATTTTTTTCATAAATTCAAAAAAAGCTGAGATTCACTTAGCAATAATCCCACATTTTATGCTGGATACCATCAAGGTCGACGAATTTTATTCTTTAATTCAAAATAAACGATATTCAGACAGAAATCCTGATGCTATTGTACTAATTTCTCCAAATCATTTTTTTTGGCAAAAATGAAATATAGCCGCATCTTGCTTAAACTGAGCTATTCGATATAATTTAGAAAAAATAAATTCAAATCAATTCAAAAATTTACCGTGTGAAAGCGATGTTTTCAAATCAGTATGAGATTCAACTACTATTTCTGAACATGGATTGTGAGAACATTTTAGGTGGATAAACAAATATTTCTCTGGTACGAAAACCTATCCTATTGTCGCTTCTCCAAAAGCCATAGATTATACAGATTCAGTGATTTCCCAAATTCAGAAAATGAAATGAAATATTTTAGTTATCGCATCAGTTGATTTCACTCATTACCTATCAGAAAATATCACATACGAGCATGATCAGCAAAGTATTCAAGTCTTACAAAGTTGAACTTGAACAAAAAAAGATTTTTATTATTTGGATGTAGATTGTCCGTCATGCCTATTTATCATAAATGAACTTTGAAAAAACTCTGGACAAATAGGACAATTTCGGTATAGAGATAGCTCTAGTACAATAGCTTGAAAAGATATGGGCGAGGAAAATACATCCAGAGTTTTTATGTATTACGAATAATAAAAATATGAAAAAAAATGTAATTATAAGCTCAATTTTGATGATTGTTTCAATAATACTTATCATAAGTACCACATTTTGAAATAATGCAAAAACTTCAGATCAAAAAGATTCTTGAATCCAAAAAATTTATTCAAATATAGTTGCAGTTTTTAAACCAGCAAAAAACTCTGTATATTTAGTAGCATGATGAGATATTATGCTATCCAGAAATATCTGATATTTTGCAAAAAGAGATTGATACGACCGCATATTCAAGACATGAAATTACAATCCAGTTTCATCATTTGAAAACTGCTCATGAGATGATTGTCTATTATTTTTCAATTTAGAAAGTTTGTTTAATGAAAAAGATAATGATATCCAAAAATGATGATTTACATTTCGTTCAAATCCAAAAAATGTAGAAACATTGCTTCAACTTAAACAAGATCATCCAATGATACTTTCTCTGGCGAATAATCATACAATAAATGCCACTTATGACTGAGTAGTTCAGACAAAAGAAATTTTAGATTCAAACGGAATTCTCCGAGCATGAGCATGAATATCTACATGAGAAAGTAGGAAATTTGCAATATATGAAAAAAATGGAATAAAAATTTGTATTGGAGCATATTCTTATGATTGACAATTTGTCAAAGTCTGAGCATGAAAGATGTCTCGAAACAAAACTGATGAGAAAATCATGAAAGAGGATTTAGTATTGATGACAGAAACCGGTTGTGATGCCAAGATATTGTCACTTCATCGATGAGCAGAATACAGGATATCTCCAAATGCCGAACAAAAAAGGCTTGCACACGCTCTCATTGATTCATGAGCAGATTTGATTTTGTGATGACATTCTCACGTCCCATGAGATTTTGAAATTTATAGCTGAAAATATGTATTCTATTCATTCTGAAATTTTATTTTTGATCAAGCTCGATGAAAGACTACTCCATGATGAAACTATGATCATATTTTTGATTATTCTCTAAATAAAAAAACGGTACCAACTTATATCTCTCTCACTGCATGATTTAATATAGAAAAAGTAGAGACAGGAATAAATATTACTTTCGAAAAAATGGTGATGTCAACCTTAACAGATTGAATACCATCACCATTGGATGCTGAGACTTATTCATGAATTATGGAAAGAATTCAGAAATAATTAATCACTATTTTCAGCAACTCTTTTTAACATCAGCATCACGTATCATCTCAATTCCCATAAATCAGGATCTGTATTTGTGATAATTCATTCTCTTTTCAATTTTGTTATATGTGTAGAATAATAGTTGATAGTACCATCTTTCGTTCAATACAATAATCTGGATAGGGCAGTAGCAAACTCTTTTCTCGTTACTCATCAATTTGGATAAAATTTATTGTTTGGCATATTGACTCACATTATTCACAATTGACATGCTTTAGTTACTCAGTAGTCATATTGTTTGTCCAATGAGGTTGAAACATCTTTAAATGTACAATCTCTATCAGTATCAAAATTATCTTCTCATAAAACATTCTCAGCATAATTTGCAAGCATTTTCGCCATAGCAATTCTATTTAATCCACTATACATATCAGCTTCTTTGATACTATCTTTTGTCGTGATATCAAAATAACGTGCATATTGATAAGCTTCATTCATTTCGTCTGAAAAATTTGGATTAAATTTCAATGTATCATACTTGAACTCAGCTGAGTTATGGCTTTTTCAAACATTAATTGTTGTTGATCATTTGAAACCATCATTCAATCAATTAACTTCAAGTACATAAGTTCATTCTTCGTTTATTTTTAATCAACTATAAAATGTTTTTCTTCATAAGTCCGAAGCTTCAAAAGTATAACGTCAACTATTGCTAAATGTGTAATTTTTCTTATTTATCAAACCTCAGTCTTTGTTTGATAAAGTAAAGATAACAGTACCAGTGTAATTACTGTATGATACTCAATCTTTCATAGCTCTAACTGTAAATGTAGTGTATTCTCAAGGGTTAATATCATTATCAAAACTGATAGAGAAAGTATTTCAAGTGTTAGATGAATTTTTGAAACAACGAATAGATTCTCCATAAGCACCAGAATGAACCCAAAAAGAAATAGAACTGGACTGAATATGTATCATATTGTCTACATAGCTTGGTGAAGATGACCATAAATAAGCCTTCTGTCATACAGCCCAAGTTTTAGCGTTTTCATAATAACGTACACCAGCAAATGGTATTTTGAAATCTTCTTGAAATTTTCTAACTACAATGGAACTATATAAACTATAATTATTAAACCCTGTTATATTATTATCTAATTTCCAATATTCTAACAATTTAAATCGTTCTCACATACTTGGTATATGATATCATTCTGGGCATGGTCACTGTCTTCATATCATATTTGTAGCTACTTTATTTATTATATCATATCAATAATTATTATTTGCAGAATCTCCGGATCATCATCGTAAATTATAGTTAATTCCACTAGTCCAATCTATATGTCATTTATAAAATACACCACTACTGTATGGCATGTCTGGTCAGAAACCATCTGCATTTGTTTGTCCTATTACAGCATCATAAGTTACTTCATCCGAACATTGTGACATGGTAGATCGACACCCTGATCATATGGAGAATCCATGATTATTTCACCATTGATAATGATATCAATATGATCAAGTTTTTGAGATGTCATTAGTTGTTGCTCATAAGTTTCTATCCATCATTGTAATACATTCTCTTGACGTATTAGGATTACATATAGTCAAATCATTCCATATAAATTTATTTCATTCTGTATCAAAGTATGTAGTATTATCTCAAGAAATTATCCAAGTTACTATAGCATCAGTACTTCCAGTATTACCAAGTAAATCTTGGAAATTAAAAGTGTAGGTTCAGTTTCATGTGAATGTGTGCTGGGTATCAGTTCATGTAATTTCTTTACTACAACCAGTAAGAGTAGCTACTACATTTCATGTTGTTGCTCATGTTGTACTGTATGATACATCACAAGTTGGCTTAACTTTATCAATTCGATCAACAGTAGCCGTAGCTTCTCAAGTATTACCAGCTAAATCTTGGAATTCAAAAGTGTGAGTTCAATTTTCAGCAAATGTATATCCAGTCTCTTCAGTAGTAATCTCTTCACTACATCAGGTTAGGTAAGCAAGCACATCTTGATTAGTTCGTCAGGTAGTACTGTATTCTATATCACATGTAGGAGCAACTTTGTCAATTCGATCAACTGTGGCGATAGCCTCTCAAGAATTACCCGCTAAGTCTTCAAATTCAAAAGTATGAGTTCAATTTTCAGTAAATGTATACCCAGTTTCTTCTGCAATAATTTCTTCACTACATCAGGTTAGGTAAGCGACAACATCTTGATTAGTTTGTCAGGTAGAACTATACGCTATATCACAGGTAGGATGTGTTTTATCTATCCAAGTCACATTAGAATACGAATATCGATAGTTATTCATTCAATTCTTATACAAGAATGTATGAGATCAATTTTCGTTAAAAGAATGTTCTAATTCTGATCAATACACTTCTCAATTACATCAAGTTAAATAGGCAATTACACCAGAATTAGTAGGAGATTCTGTATCATAACCAATAGAACAATTTGGTATTTCAACAGGAATTAATGTATATCAATTTCATGGTACACTTTCATGTAGGGTATAAACTAAAGATCCAGAAGCATTATTGTTTGGAACAAGTTTTAATATAACATCTCAAGCTCTACTAACAGGAAATATAGCTTTCTTTTCATCCAATTCTACTCACTGTAGGTGTTGAAAGGCTCACTCAACCTCATCCCAAAAATATATATCTAACCATCAACTATCAGTTGTCTCCCAAGATATTGTTGCAATATTATTTTCTATAACTGATGACAGTGAAGATATATTTGCCATTGTTGTGTCTAAAGTGGTACCGAAGACACCAGACAAACTCATAGATCTTTTTCAAAGATTTCATGCTTCATCAGAGAACCAAAATTCGTGCGTTCATCTATGATGGAATAGATAGGTTAGAGGTATATCTTCATCGATTTGAAATATCTCTTCATCACATCAAGTTATATATGCTATAACATTATCTAAATCAATAGCTCTGTATTCTGCAAGACAATTAGGAGCAGCTTTATCAATCCAATCAACAGTGGCAATAATATTTCCAATATCTCCATTTGAATCTTTGAAATCAAAAGTGTGTGTTCAATTTCCAGTAAATGTATATTCACTCTCTTCAGCCGAGATTCCTTCGCTACATCAAGTTAGGTAAGCAACTACATCTTGATTAGTAGGTCATGTAGTACTATACTGTATACTACATGGATTTTCTTCCTCATCTGCAAAAGTGCTATTGATTGTACTTGCTGTATGTATTCCAACCAATGCTAAAATTCCACTGCACAAAGCTCCAAATAAATATTTCCTATGGTGTCTTTTCAAGTGAATAATTACTTTTTTACCATGATTTTTTAGTTTAGTATGAAAGTTTTTCATTTTTTTTGTTTATCGAAATAAAAATATTTCATACACAATTATAATCAGAAAATTTTTTTTGTCAAATTTTTGAGCACTTTTTATTGACTTATTTTTGAAATTTAGTATAATTGTGTCAGAATAACTAACAAAATAATTAATTATGGATAAACTTATCGAAAGAAAAGTTGAGGCTTTTAAGAAAAAGTGGCTTCAACTCAAAGGCCAAGAGTCGACCGACAAAATCATTTGGTATTTCAAAAAGGGTATCGAAAAACAACAGCAACTTATAGCAGAAGGCCAGCCAATCATTGTGGCCGAAAGATGCTATGATTCTGCAGATGTCTTGTTGACTGATGATGAACATTACCCTTCTCGTGGAGAATACGAAAACTGCAAACAAGCATTTTCACTTGGTTTCTTCACGAATTTACAGGTGTACTACATCTAAAAAAACTCCCGCATATTGCGGGAGCTTCCTGTTATTCAAATATTTTATTTACTTTTTTCTACTTTCTCCAAAAGCATTGCTTGATTTTCTACTACTAAACTATTTAATACATCATCTAATTCTCAAGCAAGAATTACAGGAATATTTGACCAAGATTTGTGGATTCTATGATCAGTGATTCTGTCCTGTGGGAAATTATATGTCCTAATTTTTTCTGATCTATCTCAGGTTCCTATTTGATTTCATCTGAGCTCTTTTTGCTCTTTTTGTTGCTTGTCTAATTCTATCTGATAAAGTCTGGATTTCAATACTTCAAAAGCTTTTTCTTTATTTTTTATCTGTGATTTGCTATCTCAAATGTCTACAATTATTCATGTAGGGATATGGTGTAACCTAATTCATGTCTGATTCTTATTAGCATTTTGTCATCATGAAGAAGATGCTGCATAAGTATCCATTGTCACATCTTTCGGATCGATGTATATGCTTACATCATCCACTTCTGGCATGATAGCTACTGTCACAGTCGAAGTATGTACTCTTCCCTGTGATTCAGTTTCTGGAATTCTCTGTACTCTATGTACTCATGATTCAAATTTCATGAGAGAGTAAACCTTATCTCAGCTAATTTTTACCATCACAAATTTTACTCATCAAATATCTGTCAGCTGTTCTTCTACGATTTCTGGTTTCCATCATTTTTTTTGAGCAAATGATAGGTACATTTTCAGTAGCTCTGCTCCAAAAAGTGCAGCCTCATCTCATCAAGCAGCTGGTCTAATTTCCAAAAAGATATTTTTGTCATCATTTGGATCTTGTGGCAAAAGTGCAATTTTCAACTTACTTTCTACTTCAGTCAATTTCTCTTCAGAGTCTTTCTTTTGCTCTTTCGCAATTTCCAACATTTCTTCATCACTTTCAGTATTCAAAATCTCTTTGGCTTCTTCCAGTTGCTTCCAAAGTGTCGTATATTCTTTTGCCAAATCATATCTTTCTTGCATACTAGAAATTTCCTTATTTATTTTTATGGATTCTTTTGGATCAGCAATTACTTCTGGTGAAATTGACTTTGCCATCAATTCTTCATATTTTTCTATAATTCAATTTAATTTTTCAATCATTTGAGAAAAAATTTTATGAAATAAAATTTTTTGGCTGATAGCCTATAGCTGATAGCTAATAGATTCATATATTGGAGAATCAAAAGATTCCTTCGCTATTAGCCATCAGCCATGCGCTATTAGCTAATAAAAAATATTTGCAAAAAAAGTGAATATAAATTTAAATATTGCATATGAAGTTGTAGACAAGAAATTTCATATAGGACTTTTTCATACGAGTACTAAAATCAGGAAAGCAATTACAATATATTGTGTATATTTCTCTATTTTTTCAGCAAACTTCAAAGAAATAATTTTCACAATCCTGAATCAATCAAGTGGTGGTAGGGGAATCATATTAAATACCGCTAATGTGATATTTATCATAGAAAATTGCATCAAAAAACTAGTCACAAATCAAAAATTTCATGTCATAATATTTTCTAATCATATTCAAGTAATTTTGGCAGAAACGAGCATGACAAAGATTCCCGAAATAGCTAAAACAAGATTCATTGCTGGTCATGCTAAAGCTACCAAAAATTCTCATTTTACAGGATTTTTGTAGTAGGTCGGATTTATTTGTACTGGTTTTCACCATCAAAATCAAATCAAAAATATCATCAAAAATCATATAGGGTCTATATGTTTAAATGGATTTGTAGTCAATCTTCATTGTAATTTCGGAGTAGGATCACCTAATTTATATGAAACATATGCATGTGAATATTCATGCAATCAAATTGCTATCAATAAAATAATAGCCAAAGTAACTATATCCAAAACATTACTAGCAAACATTCTTTATTAATAATTTTCAGGATTTCTGATAAAATTCCGGAAATTCCTCAAATTTTTTACTTCCTCTTTGTCTATATAAATATTCTCAGTGAGGCTTAAATTATCATATATAATATTTCTCCGATTGTATTCATACAAATTCAAGTTTTCAATATCAAGTTTTTCGTATATATCATCTTTTATATGTATAAATTCGTATTCTTTTCATAGCATGATAATTGGCATATCATTTGCATAAATTGAATTTATTTCAGATATTATTTTTGTCTTATTATCAGATTCGTTGTACTGCTTCAAAAGAGATAATAATCTTGCATCTGAATATTGGGAAGGATTTGTAGTGGATAATTCAGATCCAAATAATGCTGAAATATCTTTATTTAGTCACATATCGATAGTATTAATTACTATATCATAATCTCCTGCAGTCAACTTTCATTCCATCTCATTTACATCATCAAATCTCACAAATTTGAAATTTCAGTCTATACCATATTCGTTAAAAAGGATTTTTAACCTAGAAACTATAGAATTTGAGACATCATTATTAAAGTACAAAACTACCAATTTCTCTGCCTCTTGTACATCAGAATCGCTTTCTTGGTATAAATTATACAAATTTATCGTTCAAATCTGATCTTTTTTGTCTCCAGATATTCCATAAATTATATATGTATTCAGTCAATCTTTTAAATTTCAATTTTTCAGAGATACATCATATTCTGCTGATTTTGTTTTTTCACTATATGAGGTAGGGTAGTATAAGTCTCAAGTATTATCTATCTGAATTCCAATTTTTTTGTATGCTGTCTCAAAAGTCATTTTGAAAGGAAAATTTTGACTATCACTTTCGGTATAGAAAGCAAAGACCTTATTTTTGTCTGTAAAATCTACTTTGCCTGTATATGGTTTCACACCAGATTCAATCAATTCATCTTTGGTCAAAGTCTTATTTACAGAGATACGACTCAAAAAGTCAGTAACATTTGATCAGGTAGATAGATATTGATTAAAGATATCTCGGTCATATTTCTCTATAAACTCATTTTCTAAATCTTCTTGAAAAAAATTATAAGAGATAAAACCTCACAAAGCTCTCCTAAGCCTGACAGTCATTTTGTTAGACTTAGTATTAAAGAATAAAGTAACTAGTTTGTTGGTTTTTAGATTAACTGTTTTGTATCCATTGGATTCTCAGCCACCTTTGTATACATCGATGATAGATCAATTCATTTGTGATAAACTTTCTTTGAAAGTATCAAAAGAATTTACCTTTTTTATTTGGTAGTATCACAAACTTGTATCATTACAATTTGATAAATCAAAAATTAAGCTATCTTGATCGGTCGTTTGTGGCTTAATTTTAGCACAATTATTATAAATAGGTTCTATAGCGAAACTTTGTGAATACATAGCATTGTTTGGCTCCAAAAGAGCATGTTGTGGCAAAATATAGTTTGTAAAAAACAAAGTATTGTCTTTTGAGTTGTTTTTAAAAACTACTTTTACTTGATCTGCTTCCATAGATACATCTAAATTTGAATATTTTTCTAATGAAGAGATTTCTAATTTGTTATTTTTTATCACATCGTTGTATGTGAAATATACATCTTCGATGGAAAATGGTACTCAATCAGACCATATTTTGTCTGTGTTTGCAGTGACATAATACGTCTTGTAATCTCTAGTAGTCACATGGCACAGACTATCTGTATAAGTTGCTCATCCGTTTTCATCTATAGTATATGTCATACAACTGTCAAATAGTAGTCATTGGTAAAATTTACTTTGAGAATCAGAATTTAAATATGGCAAATATGATGTAGTAGAAAAAATTCATTCTACAAAAGTTCATCATTTTGTGATTACTTGTTTTGAAAATGCCCAAAAATACTGGTAAATTACATATATGGATGTCAGTATCCAGCATGTCAAAATAGCAAAGAATCCATACAATAATACTTTGTTAAAAGAGTTTTTTTCTTTTGTTACGAGCATTTTAATTTACATATGGTAAAATTATTACTAACACACAAAAAACAATGCTCGTAACTATTGCTATTTTTTTTAATTTTCATTCCAAAGATTTTTTACTTCCGTATTCATCACTACCAGCTATTCATCCAATAGCTGTCCCCAATCATCATTTTGGTGACATAAGCAAAACAGAAGTAACAAAGATAATTCCAACGATTATCATTAAAACAATTAACAATGTTTTCATCAAAATTTATTCCAAAAAATAAAAATACTACATTACAATATAATTATTCAAATATCAATTGCAAGGAAAAAACAGAAAAAATGACCAAAGCTCTTGTTTTTTTTAGTAAAATCAGTACGTTGAACATATAATAATTTTATATTATCAATTTTCCCATGACAAAAAAATTTAAAATTTTTAGTTTGATCGCACTTTTTAGCTGATTGTTATTTTTAAATGGTTGCGAATTTGGTTGAGATACTACTAATTCAGATCTCCCAGAAAATGAAGTCACATCTATCATGAAATCGTATGCAAAGCTTTTAAAATTAAAAGAATCTGATATAAAAGAAGAAAGTTTTTATTGGTACAACTATACGGACATGGACAATACAGAAAATGAAATATCTTGATATAATATCCAAAAATTTGGAATCAAGCCAAAAGATTTACCAAATTCTACAGAATTTTTTGATGGTCGAAAAGCAGAATATGTTTGAGATGAGATTTGATGATCTTTAATTGATTATCAAAAAGATAATATTATTTGTTCTCAATGAATTTTTTATGATCAAGAAATTCCGTATGAATTAATGGTTTGGGACTGAGTAGCTGGAGAATTTGATGAAGAAGCATATAACAAAGCTCGAGATGAATTTCTGAAAACAATCACATACAATGTAGATTTAAGTTGTGGATTTAAACCTGAATGATTATATTCGACATACGACTTTTATTTCGATGCTGAAGGTATGGAACCATTTTGGAGTATGTCAATCAGATGACATGAAATTATGCGATTTGATCCAGAAAATGTGAAAGAATACTATGTATCTACACTGACAAAAGATGGTGAGAATATCCATTTTGAATGATACAATATTGAGTGAGATCTCACGAGAGAAGCTTGTATTGATGGTGGTAAATGAGACACCCACGAGTACAAAATCCAAGTAGTCAGAGAATGAGATATGGTGTATATGTGATGTGCAGACAAGTACGACGCAGATTTCGTTGTTTGAGAAGAATGAACTTTGTGAAATTTCGTAAAAAGGACGAACTATCAATATAAATGAAATACTAAACGAGAAAATATATCTTATGATGTGCTTGAAATGATAAACAATTATATGCAAGTTGGTTTATATGAGATAGATTTAGAATATTATAATCCAACTCAACTTATCATGGAAAAGACAGAGAGTTGACGAAAAGTTTTGTATGAATGAGATGGTTATGATGTAGATGATAATACTTGTGAAGAATTGTTACAATATGATAATAATCTCATGGAAATGTTCTTCTTTAGAAATTGTCCAAGAGGATAGAATAATTAATAATTAAAAATTTAGGATTTTTTTACATTTTTATTCAGCAGACCCCGGGGTTGTGATATTACCACCCGGGTGATTAATTCACCCGGGTGGATGAAACCCCGGGGTCAAATTATAAAAATTTTCTCTTGCTATTTACTTAAAATTTCTTAATTTCAAATTAGATTTGAAAATGTGGATGGATTTGACCGCTTGCAACCACGTAAAAAAATTGCTAAAGACAATATAATTTACGCCGAAGCTTTGCTTCACAAATCCAAAATACATTTGAGAGTCCATTATTGCAAAATGTATTTTATTTTTTATTCAAGAAAATGACTTATTTATTCACTTCGGAATCAGTTTCTCCTGGACATCCAGACAAGGTGGCTGATCAAATTTCAGATGCAATTTTAGATGCATATTTAACACAAGATTCAAATTCCAAAGTAGCTTGTGAAACCTTAGTTACAACGAATAAGGTGGTTATAGCATGAGAAGTAAAATCAAAAGGCTCAGTAAATGCAGAGCAAGTAGCTCGTGATGTGATTCGCAAAATTGGTTATACAAAAAAAGAATATTGATTTGATGCTGATAGCTGTGATGTGGAAGTATTTTTGCATGAACAATCTCCAGACATAAATCGTGGAGTAGATCGTGAAAATTCTGATGATCAATGAGCATGAGATCAAGGAATGATGTTTGGTTATGCTTGTAACGAGACAGAAAATTATATGCCTTTACCTTTGGACTTAGCACACAAAATTTTGTATGAGTTAAATCAAATTCGCAAAGAATGAAAAATTATGACTTATCTTCGTCCAGATGCTAAATCTCAAGTGACAGTAGAATATTCAGATGAATGAAGACCAATTCGTATCAATACTATCGTAGTTTCAACTCAGCATGATGAGTTTATTTCCCCCGAAAATGATAGTAAAGAATCTCAATTGGATGCTGATAGCAAGATGTTAGTTCAAATCTATAATGATGTAAAAAATATAGTTTTACCTCGTGTAAAATCAAAAATATCAGATAATTTACAAAAACTATTTGATGAAAACTTGATTCTTTATGTAAATCCAACTGGAAAATTTGTGATTTGATGACCAAATGGAGATACATGACTTACTTGAAGAAAAATTATTGTAGATACATACTGATGAAAATGAGCACATTGATGATGAGCATTTTCAGGGAAGGATCCAAGTAAAGTAGACCGCTCAGCAGCGTACGCAGCTCGCCACATTGCTAAAAATTTAGTAGCAGCAGGAATTTCAGATGAAATTTTGGTCCAAGTAGCCTATGCCATCTGAGTCGCTAAACCAGTGAGTTTGTACATAAATACATATTGAAAATCAAAAGTGGATTTTTCAGATTCCGAAATTGCAAAAAAAATTGAAAAAATCTTTGATATGAGACCAAATGCTATAGAAAATAGACTGAAACTTCGTAACCCAATATATTCCCAAACAGCATCTTTTGGACATATGTGACATGAACCAAGAAATGAATCGGGATTAGAATTATTCACACGAGAAAAACTTGATTATGTAAATGAAATTAAAAAAGAATTTTGATTGTAAGCTTTTTATTATTCTAGAAATGATGTGAAAATAATATCCAGCTTAAATGACAAATATAATTCTTATTTTTTTCTAAATAATTTTCTGATTAATATATATAAAATCGCTATTATGGCGATTGTACTAACTCACCACCAGATTATATTTGAAGTAGAATAATGTGATTCGGAATCCGTTGTCAGCGTCGTGGTACTTGTCTCAGATGTCTCTTGGTAGGATGTGCTTGTGATTATTTCATCTCAGATATACAATGTATATCAATTCAGATTGATATTTGCATAATCATCGGTAGATGATTGTAATTCAGAGATATAAGAATCTGCGTTCAGAGTCCACGTCGAAGTTCCGTCTATATTTATTGAGATGTTTTTCGATGTATTACTTGAATTGATAGCTCAAATTAATTGAGATCATTCTGTCATTTCTATATTCAAAGTAGAAATATCATCCACTAAGATGTCTCATTCAACTTTTTGATTAACCAAATTCAAATTTACATTTCATCAGTTGTGCCCTTCATTTCACCAAGCAGCAGCTTCTATCCTCAAAAAATCTCAATCATAGTTTATAATTTCATTACTTTCTAGATAAATATCAGCGGAGGTATTTGTCACATAAATTGTATCTCATTTATTTGTAATAATTTTGCTGTTTATTGCTGTAAATTTAGCTGTTCATTCATCAGCATCACCAGACATTGATTGGTATAAAAAAATATTTTTATATGTGGTAGATTGCCCATTTAGTGTCGTATTTGAATCAGTTAGAGTAGAATTTACGATAGAAATACTGTTTTTTCATTCTACAATTGCTCATTCTGATTTGGTCGCTACAAGTACAGCATCTTCCACTACAATATTAGCTGTAGAATAGATTGCAGGGGATCAAACTCCGTTTGTGGTGTATAGTCATCAATTTACATAAATTTCTCCACCTCATCTATCAGATCTGATAGCAGCAGAAGAATTTCACTCTGTTGTGACTGTCAGATTGTTTGCGGTCAATTTACCTCATCATGTCACCATAATTCATCATGAATTATTGTCTTTTGTGGTGATAACGGAATTTGAGATGATAATTTCTCCATCTCAATATGCAAATACAGCATTTGCATGTGCTCAATCTGAATTCACAGACACATTGTTTAGTTCTAGTTTTCAATCAATGGCTATCACAGCTGCATTTGTCCCGTAAAAATCTGCATTATCTCCATCGGCATCACCAGATTTTGTGATAACAGAGTCAGAAATGACTATATTTCCTCCAGACACCAGCACAGCATGTTCTGAATCTCATTTGGAACTAAATTCTTGGTTACTCAAAGTATCGTCTTTAGAAAAAGTATTTACTCCGTTGTGAGTGATGTTTGAGTTACTCTGTGATCATGGCATATTCTCTGGCATACCTCAAGGCATTCATTGCATATCTCCACTATGCATTTCTGGTGGTGTACCTTGTGGCATTTCTCAGTTTGGATTTTCTGGTCTATCTCCAGAAAATCAATTTACAGGCAGTTCTGGTCTATTTTCTATTTGTTCTTCTGTCATTTTAAAAATTTATAAAATAAAATTATGAATTTTTACTATTTACGATTATAATCAAATACCTTAAATCAATCTTAAAACACAGTTTTCCTGGTGAATACCGGACATCTGTAATCCATATACGACAAAGAGAATATCTTTTTTTACCAAAAACACAATAATATTTATAAATTTTTATTCAAATCTCAAAGCATCGATTGGTTTTAGCTTTGCTGCATTTCTGGCTGGCATAATTCAGAATATCAGTCCGATGGATACAGAAGATATTACAGCAATTAAAACTGATTTTAATGAAATCACAGCATGAATAGTATCTTGTACATGATTTATTATTCGTACAGCCAAAATACTCAAAAGTATTCAAATTATTCATCAAAATACAGTCATCAATACAGATTCCGCCAAAAATTGACTAACAATATCAGATTTTCTTGCACCGATTGCTTTCCTAATTCATATTTCTTTTGTCCTTTCTGTCACTGAAACGAGCATTATATTCATTACTCCAATTCATCATACAAGCAAAGAAATTGCAGCAATTGCTGCTAAAAATGTAGACATAATTCACATAATTTGATCTACTATTTCCAAAATTTCTTTTTGAGTTGTTACACTGAAATTGTTGTTCTTTCATTCTTTGATACCATAAAAATTTCTCAAACTATTTTCTATATCGTTTTTGGTAGAGTCTATAAGTTTACTATCAATAGTGGATAAAAATATGCTATGATAATCTTTTGTTCACAAAATTCTAATTTTTGCAGTACTTATTGGCACAAAAATATAGGAATCAGCCATAGCATCTTCATCTAAAACTCAAATTATCTGTAATGATATATTTTCCAATTTTATACTTTTTCATATAGGGTTTTCATTTCCAAATAAATCAGTCGCTATTTTATTTCATAGTACTGCTACTTTTTTCATGTTTGATTCTTCATCTTCAGACAAAAATCTACCTCATACAAAATCTAAACTCCTAATATTCGCATAATTTGGAGTGGTTCATACAATAGTAGCACGAGTATTTGTGTCTCAGTATATTACTTGTTTGCTTCACTGTACTACAGGAGCAATCATATCAATATTTGATACATTTGTATTCAAAAAATTTATTGTTTTGTCATTTATAGTCGCTACATCTCATCGACTACCACCTTGGCCAATACTAAAAATACTTCACCCAGGAGTTATCGTAATCATATTTGTTCACATTGAATTTACTTGTCAGACAATTTCTTCGGTGGCTCAATTTCAGACAGATAGCATTACAATTACAGAAAAAACTCAGATTATGATTCCCAACATACTCAAACCTGTCCTTAATTTATTTCTACTTAGATCTGTAATTGCATTTGCAAAGTGCTGTCTCAGTGTCATTTTTTCAATTATATGTTGTAGATGTCCTCCTTTACTTAAAGGAGGTGGCCGTAGGCCGGAGGATTTTTTAACCTATTATCATACAAAAATCCCCACCCCGCAATAATACTGCGGGGAGCCCCTTTCGATAAAGGGGCACAAAATTTTAATGTCCAAATATTCTTTTCCGTTCATGCTCAACTTTTTCAATATTATCTCACAAACCTGATTCCAATGTATTTACGATATTTCCATCTTTTACCAAAATATGTCTTTTCGCATAATCTGCGATTTCCTGCTCATGTGTGATGACGACTACTGTTTTTCATTCTTGCCATAATTCAGTTATTAGATCCATTACTTCATTTCCAGTATTTGTATCCAATGCTCATGTCGGCTCGTCGGCTAAAATAATTGCAGGATTTATAGCCAAAGCTCTCGCAATTGCTATTCTCTGTTGCTGTCATCATGACAATTCATTTGGTTTGCTATTCAATTTATCTTTTAGTCAGACTCTATCTAGTGCTTTTTTTGCTCTTTCTTCCCTTTCACTCTTTTTAATTCATTGGTAAGCAAGTGGTAGCATTACTTGCTCCAGAGCGGATTTTCTTGGGATAAGATTATATGTCTGAAAGATAAATCATATTTTTTTTCCACGAATTTCCGCTTGCTCATCATCATCCAGATTTGCTACATTTTTTCAATCAAAAAAATAATCTCAAGATGTTGGCGTGTCGAGCATCCCAATCATGTTCATTAATGTGGATTTTCCACTTCCAGAATGTCACATAATACTCACAAATTCTCATTCATCTATAGCCAAATTGATTCCTTTTAAGACTGGAATTTCTTGTTCTCAAACGAAATAACTTTTACGGATATTTTTTAATTCCAACAACATAATTTTCAATATTACAGTAAATGCTATTGTGAATACATATTATTTACCATTGTATCATGCATTTCTTCCATATCGTCCATATTAAACAATGAACTTTGAGCAGAATTACTTATTTTTTTGATTATTTGATCTCAGTCATTTAGTCCAGAGATTACTTGGGTCATATTATCATTTACAATTCATAATTCTACTTCTACTAAAAGTCAGCTACTATTTGTTACATAAGATTTTTCTCAGATATACTGAATATATGTGGTCGGTACTTGTATTGTCTCTTTTTGCCTTTCGATTATAATTTTTACATTTGCAGTCATTCAGCCAAAAATTTTGTACTCTCATTTATCGATATGCACCTTTACAGTGTACGAAACGACTCATGCAGAAATATTCGCTTTGGTATCTATGTCGCTGATTTCTCCATAGAAAATTACTCAAGGATATGCATCAAATTCTACTTCAGCTGGCATTCATTCTTCCACTTGCACAATATCGATTTGATCCAATGCTATAGAAATTTCAATTAAATCAGGGTTTTCAATGTAGATGAATTTTGGATTGGTTGCTGAAATTTTGTCTCAAATTTCAAAATCTATTTTTCTAATTTTTCAATCAAACGGAGCTGTAATTTGATAACTATCTAATCATTTTTTTGCTTTGTTTACAGTGATTTCTCATTGTTTTACAGTATTGGCTGCTATATTTTTTTGGCTATCTGTACCTCAATTCTTGATATCTTGTAAACTTTTTTCCTGTAAACGAATAGTGTTTTCCAGACTCGCAATCTCATTTTCCTTGGCTTGAATGGCTATATCACTGCTATTTGAGTTTGAAAGATTGTTCAAAGTATTGTTTTGGTTCAAAATATTTGCCAATGTTGTTTTTGCCAAAGTACTACAATTTCAGACAATACTTTCAAAATTTCAAATCATAGCAGGAGTAAGAGTCTCATTTGTCTCACTATTTTCCAGTGCATTGTAGGCAGACTCACTCGCATCATAAATTGCTTGATACATGCTTTCAGCAGTTTTTAGAGCATTTGATAATCTGTATTTATTGTTCAAAGATATATTTCATAAGTCATCATAATCATCTTTCAAATCGTCCAAAAGACTATAACTTCTGGAAATCAAATTGTTTGTTTGCCTTTTGTAGCTAATATTTTTCCTAGATAAAAATTCTTCAAAAGCATCATTTTCGCTTTCGTACTTATTACTTACACCAAAAATTTTGTCCAAAGATATTATTGCTTTTTCTCATTGTGTGATATAATCTTTCACACTCAATGTAGTACTTTTTAGCACGGTATCATTATTATTTCATACTGCATCGATGTCTGAATTGTCCTCTAATTCATCCAATTGTTGTTTGGCTAATTTCAGAGCAGCTCTACTTTGTTCCAAAGCATTTTCAGCTTGTAATATTTGAGTATCGGTTCCTCAATTTTGCAAATCTTGATAGTTAATTTTTGCATTTTCCAGATTTAATTCTGCTTGCCTGATATCATTTTCAATACTTTCTGTATCTAAACTTGCCAATATTTGTCATTTTGTGACAAAATCTCATTCATTTACAAAAATTTCAGCCACATCTCATGGCAAGGAAAATCATAACATTTCCTCCTTTTTCAATTCGGCATTTCCATACACTTCAATAGTGTTTTCAATATCTCATATTGTGACAGTGTAGGTATTTATTTGAGTATCAGATTTATTTCTATTTCTTGTAAACAAAAAAATTAGTAGGATAAACAAAATTACAGCCACTAAAACAGTAAAAATAAATCATAAAACTTTTTTCAATATTTTTTTCATGTTTGAATTTAATTAACTACTATTTATATGATATTTATTCAATCTGTAATGTCAATAGAATTTTTTCTATATATAAATATATAAATGAAAAAATTAAGAAAAATGGTGAATCAGCAATGTTTGGCGAAAAATACCTCCCCAACGGGGAGGGGGACCGCTTGCGGTGGCGGGGGTTACCCCCTCACCCCGATTTCATCGGGGAGCTCCCCGTAGGGGCGCAATCTCCCATCAGATGTCCTGAGGAGTCAGGTTCGAAATGACGGGTCAGAAAGGATTAGTCCCGGAGGGACGAAATATCAAATAGCTGAGGGTGAAACCCTCAGCAAGGAATTGGAAATAGGGAAGAATCCCGAAGGGATGATTCTATTATACAGATATAAATATAATAAAGAATCGTCGCTTCGCGACTACGTGCCCATGGTGCGTTTGTACCCAACGGCTAAAGCCGTTGGTTAGATAACGATATATTAGAGGAATCGTCGCCTTGCGACTATGTGATTTTAGGATAGTCCCGGAGGGACGAAATATCAAATAGCTGAGGGTGAAACCCTCAGCAAGGAATTGGAAATAGGGAAGAATCCCGAAGGGATGATTCTATTATACAGATATAAATATAATAAAGAATCGTCGCTTCGCGACTACGTGCCCATGGTGCGTTTGTACCCAACGGCTAAAGCCGTTGGTTAGATAACGATATATTAGAGGAATCGTCGCCTTGCGACTATGTGATTTTAGGATAGTCCCGGAGGGACGAAATATCAAATAGCTGAGGGTGAAACCCTCAGCAAGGAATTGGGAATAGGGAAAAAATCCCGAAGGGATGACATATGTCGTATAATTGAATTTGATTATTTGAAAAAGGATAGGGCAAGCCCTATCCCTACAATATGGAAATTTTTGATTATTTTATATTTCGTAAATGGAAATTATCGCTCTGGGTTGTCCACCGCATTGCGGGGCAAGCATCCAGAGCTTGTTGTATGTCGCCCTTTCAGGGCTTGAGCCATCTGGGTGAAAAGGAAAATCTCCCGGCTTCGTCCTTGAGGAGACCCCGGGGTTTCAGCGAAGCGGAAACCAAACCCCGGGGTCAGAAGGGGCAAATCCCCCTGTCGCTACGCTCCTTTCCCCCTTAATAAGGGGGACAACACGAGCAACCCCCTCAGCCCCGCAGGATTGCTGGGCTGCTCCCCGAATGGGCGCTATTTCCCTACGGGATCCCCCCTTTGCAAAAGGGGAAAAGGGGAATGGATTTCTCCCCCGCAATTCTGCGGGGATCGAAATGACGAATGGGGTGTGAAAAATCTCCCTCCCGATAGATTGGGACTCCTTTTAGTCGCGAGGGCGCTATTTCCCTACGGGATTCAGCAGAGAAGAATCTATAAATGTGAATTTAGATTCTTCAGTCGTTTCACTCCTTCAGAATGACGAGAGGGTGGATTTCTCACTGCAATTCTGCGGGGTCGAAATGACGATGGGAATGTGTAAAAATCCCCCGCCCTACGGAATCCACCTTAAACGTGAATTTAGATTCTTCAGTCGTTACACTCCTTCAGAATGACGGGGTGGTGGATTTCTCCCCCGCAATTCTGCGGGGTCGAAATGACGGGGTGGTGGAATTTTAATATGGGAAATTTGAAAGGTAGGATTTAATATTATAATTTCATTTTAGCATTTCTAAGGTTTTTCAGTCGTTAATGATTTGGTCTTGGAGATTGATATTTCCTGTAAATATGTAAAATTTACTTTCGTTTCAGATTATATTTTTGAAAATGTTTTTTGTTTTTTGTGTATTGTAAATGTTTGTGATAGCCGATAGAGTATTGTCCCAAAATGTATCATCTCAGTCAATACTCGCTGAAATATATTCGCTGAAAAATTTATTTGTCAAATTTGTATTTTGATTTCATTTTGGTACGATGAAAACTCGTCATTTTGTAGGATACTGATTTTCTGAATTTGTGAAAGATCAAGCATACAGATTATTATTTCAAGGGAAATATTTATCTAAAATATCAAAATCGGACAAAAATCAAAACTTTATATCAGTATATCCATATTTGATAACGCAAAGTGCTGGAAATGTACTACAAGTAGTGTTTTGGTCTCTCAAAATATTCAAAATTGTGCTAAAATTTTTGTAGGTGTATTTCTCTTTTAGGCTTATATTGTTTGTGTTTAACATATTTGATAACTCATGGTTATCGTTTTTTTGTTTTATCTGTTTTAGCTGTAAGTAGAGTAGTTCTACAAAGTTTTCAAATGGAGTTCTGCTTGATTTTGTCAGATCTAATGTCAATTCATCAAATCACCACAAGATTGGCATTGAATATTTTTTTTGAGATTTCCGTGAGAGTGTATAAGAGAAAAGTTTTTCTCGAGTATTTTGTTCTGGTACAGAATTTCTGTATAATGTGATAGCAGGATCGATTGCAAATGGTATTGATAGGTTTGTCGAGCTATCTAAATCTTTGTTGAATAGCTCTATAAAATATGGTTTTATATTTTCTCATAAAGTAATTGAATCTGTCTCAAGTCATATAATCCAATTTTGTGGGATTAATGCAATATCATAATTTTGTAAATTAGTTTTTATTTCGGTTTCGTATGCTGAGTATGAATCAATTGTCTCAAAAGATACTTCGATATTTTCTGCTTTTAGATTATCTGAGATAGTACTAAATCATTGATTGTACAAAAATCAAGGAAAAAGAATTTTGATTGATCATGTTGTCGGTAAGTCATTTTCTTTTGGTTTATCAGTGATAGTGGGAATATAGACATCAACAAGTTCATTGTATTCATTTGTCAGTTTTTCGATTTTTTCATCATTGGTTTTTTGTAGTTGCTTTGTATTTTTGAATTTTATATCTCTAAATTGGTATAAGCCAATTCAGCTGATGATGATGGCTATGATTCCCAAAACGAGTATGCTCTTGAAGTCTGAGTTTATTTTCATGGATGACTTGTAAATAAAGTGATTATTTTATCAAAATATTATTGTGGATTTTAGTTGTATTCAGGGAATGTGAATAAGTATCATTTTGGATTTGCGTAATTGTATGTAGGTTTTTTGATTTCTAATTCTTTTTTGTATCAATTAATAATTGATGTTCATCATATGTAAAAATATTGATCTGATACTCATGAACTGAAATCTATTTCGTATGTAATATTTCATAGTACTCACTTATTCTGCAGATATTGTGTTCATAAATTTATCCATTGAGGTTGACTTATATAAAAGAAGAATCAGTTATCTCAATTATAGTCTTGTATAGCCTGGAATAAGCTTTGTCTATAGTATGTTTCACTTCATGTATCTCAAGCCATAAATGCAGTAACTCAGGTAAGAAGTTTGAAATTAACTGTTATCTCTTTTCATGTTTTGATTTGTATTGAGTCTCCATTACTATGTCGTCATGCATCAAATGTTATCTTACATCAAGTTCGCTCGTATCTTGTTGGGTTTCAGTCGTCATCTTCATATCACTGTAAAACAAAATCAATATTGTAGTCATAGTAAGTCTCACAATCATTCATGGTGTTTGGCGATAGAGATATTTCGGTACATGCATCAACTCATGTGGAACATGTAAATCCTGGACAACTCTCATTTGCTATACATGTAAATCATCATGGTGAGCAAATAGGAGTAGCAGTTCAAAGGTATAATTTTCATGTATTTGTAGGTCAATTATCACCGATCTTTAGATTTCAAGTCAAAACTGCTATATATCAACTAACGGTATTGTTTTTGATTAAAGCACAATTGTAATTTATGTCATCACAACGACATTCTGGAGCAGTAGGATGGTATATACAATATTCTGTGTCTGGACAATTTACACAATTCTCTCATCGTGAATTTCGATACTTTCATGTTGTTAAATTAAGAGTGAACGTAGTGAATCATGTTTCTGTTGGACCTAATAACTCAATATCATTACAGTCACAATCAATTCAGTTGTTACAATATGATTGTATGCACTCGTCTTTCTCTGTGTCTTGTGGAACTACTTTATTTTCTGAATTTGTTCATCTATATGAACATGTACAATATTCTCGAGTATCAGGATTTGGTTCATCACATTTACACAAAGCATCATCTGGATCATAGTATTTATCAGATCATTCATAGTCATTCCATTGACATAAACAATTTAGGTTTCCAGTTCATTCTGCATCACAAGTACACTTATGATCATTTGGATATTTTTTACAATAACAATCTGGATCATTTTCATCACAACATTCTACATAGCAAGGAGCATCTGTATCACTTAAATCACAGTTACAACATTGTGGTTTTTGTGCTGGTACTTCATATGGTATTCATCAGTAAATGAAACTATTAGTTAAATTTAGGGCAAAATCACTTACAAGTCATGTGTTTATTTTTAATTGTAATTCTCAGTCTTGATCTAAACAACGTGGTACATCTCGTAAATTAATACTTATGTTTGCATTATTTGTCCAGCGTTGGAGATTATCTCATCTAATTCTCCATGTATATCAAGTAATTGGACGTTCAATATGGTCATTCCCAATAACAACTAAGTCAATAATTCATCATGTAGTAGCATTTGTTCATGAAGCTATTTCTTCATATTTAAGTAACTTTAAATGAGATGTATAGCTAACAAATCATGGATTTATTGTAAAGTATGTGACTCCATAACTGTAAGCATTTTCTTGGCATTCGTTGGTCGTCCTTATACATTCATAGGTAATACATTCATAACATTCCAGCTCTGGTTCTCACGATTCTCATGTGAATACAGAACATCTGTATTGATTTGAATCATAATTTGTAGGATCTAGTCATGTAGTAGGCGCAGATGTTGTATCGATACAAGTACAACTTGAATCTACATAAGTATTTCAGGTATATATCTCATTTTTGTATGCGAGACATCCATTTCAATAGTTTGTACAAGATTGATAACTACATTCAATAATATTGTTTCCATCATATTTATCACAAGAATACTCTGTACATTCACTATATTTATCTCCACTTAATCATGAACATATCATATTCCTGTTACCAGATGCGATTTCGACAGGTACATTTAATCCCGTATATCTATGAAGTCACTCATATGTACATCCAAAGTCTATTGCTGGGATTCGTCCAGTCAGTCATTTATCAGAGAAATCTTGGTAGTCTCAACTACAAGTATTAATATTATCTCTACCAGTACATGTACAGCTATTGTTTATAGGAGCATTAAATATTCATGTTTTTGTTTCGAATTTTTTACAATATCATTTCATAAATCGTAATGATGTGACTTCTTTTGATATATTGTAAAGCACAAGCGGTTTGATACGAGTTTGGAATAGATTTGTCACAAATTGTTCTGTACTCGATTGTCCTCATGATGTCAGTTGTATTTTGTGGAAAAGACCGGTATCTGATACTTCGACGGAATAATTTAATGTCATACTTTCTATACCAAGCTCTCTTGTGGCACTGTATCCAGTGAGAGTAGGTGAGCGTGTGCCATAAGTGACTTCTTTGTCGTATATTACTAAATCACTTTCAGTGATATCACTGATAAAATTGTTTGTATCTTTTACTTGTATCCATACAGATCTCTGTCATTGATAAGGGCTTTCTGGTGATAACTTGTTTTCGTTGGTACATCATGATCAGTTTTCTATGTCTCGTGATGAAATAGAGTATAGTGGTGAAATAGAATCAGAAGGAAAATCTTTTCGTTCCGTCCGTGCATTTTCCATTTGATCGCAAGAATATACATTGGATCCACTTGTATATCCTGCCCAGTCATTTTGGCAGTCAGCTATAGTATCGTTGATATTATTTGTTCAGACTATAGGTCTATTATTACCACATCTTCGACAGCGTCATTGACTATCTTCTCAATATATATTTGATCCAAAGAATAATGATGTTGATGAAATACACTGTCAATACAAAGTGTTGTTTGTATATGTACATCAAAGGACATCTTCAAAATATCAACTACCTGGTGAATCTGAACATCATCTTCGACAATAAGATATGTTTCTACAATCTACTAAATTTGTAGAACCCCATAAGGCCTCCTCAAGAAAGCTAAACAAACCGTCAACATTGTCTCGGCATCTTCCCCAACTCCAATTTTTACAACATTTATCTCAATTTTCTTTGAATCAACAACTTCAAGCTGAACTCTTATTGCTTCGTGTACAACTTCGGAGTGTGGTAAAGTATCATGAGTAGATATCATCGCATCATATATCATGTCGTCATAGTGTTATGTTTGTACAAATTGATGTATTTGGTATACATGATGCTCTATACTGTTTTAGACTTAATGTTCATGAATAGTTGGTATTTATACTTATCTCGCTTCCACTTGTGTATTTCGTGACACTGGCGTCTGTTACAGGTTTTGTCTCGGGGATATATTGGCAGACACTGTTGTCAAATGTAAACAATCATAGACCATGCTCGTATCATCAGCTATAGCACCAATCTACAAAGCTTGGTCATCAAGAAATTTCTGGTTCTATAATTGGTTTACAATAATTATAATCTGTACATTTTAGCCAATGAATAATTACTTTTATAGATCAATCATCATCAGAGATTATCAATGTACAGTCATCATATCGTCATGGAGTAGTACTTGCATCTATGTATTCATAAGTAAATATGTCTCAACTTATTGTACCGTTTCCTTTTGTACATCATAATACTTCTGCTGTAATTGTTTCACATGATCATGCGCTGGCTTGTGTTTCCTTTTTTCGATTTATTTCTCAATGCATTATCCTATTTTTAAATTCTACATAAGCTGTGGCATTTTTTCATTTAACTGGGACATTGATCCAATTCATTGTTATTTGTCCTGTCGTTTGATTTCCAGCTTTATCTTTTCATGTAAATGGAATAGTATATGAAGATACTATGTCTCTTGATTCGATGTGCTGGAATCTAACCCAAGACCTATTGATGGCAAATCAAGTTTTGAAACCGACATTGTTGAAATTTACCTCTAATCAGTCATTTCCACATTGTCATAAGTCTTGCATATCTACAAAACCTGTGATATTTGAACATTCATATCATGTAAAGGAATATTGATTGCCATTGGTTGTAGGTCAGACAAGATCTATTCATGTTATCGTGATGGAATTATATCCTGTGGCTAAATCATTTGCAGCCATAAAACATATTACTTTGTCGTTGTATGATTCATCATTTAGTACTATACCTCATCATGTGTAGTCGTTGAAGCCAGTTTCTATTTCTGTACATGAATCTCAATTAATTATCTTGTAACCAAATGTAGTCGGATCGTTTGTGGCAGTGGCGGATATTGTGATTTCTTTTGAACATGAATTCGACGGAATTTTCGTGATATTTATAATAGGACTCGCATTTTCTATACGAAATTTTAGATTTTTTGATCGTGTCTCGCCATCATACATAATATTTATATTGACTATTCATGATGTCATGCGTGGGATTTTTGTCAAATTGCGTCCGTAATATCAATAGAAGCCAAATGAACTCCTATTATTTGATAGAGAAATGTTTGATATAGTAAATCATGTCACATATTGTCAATTTGTGTCAAATCATGTCAATGATATTTTTGCTGTAGCTCATTGTTTTGTGCTTTTTAGGTAAAGCAATACGCCATTTGTCTTGTATTGAGAATATTCAATAGGAATATATTCATCATTGTTTCCTCATGTCTGATTGATATTTGATCAGCTGAAACTAAATCATGCATCTCAAAAAAATCTACTATAGACACGACTATTTTTTGCTAAGCTACTTTGATAAGTTCAAGATAATGTCCTACTTATGTTTCGTGTATTTTCCGAGTATATTAATTCGATTGGAGATGTAGTTTTCCATGTTCAATTTGGATTTATTCAGGCTCGAATTTCATGAGTATTTTTTGAGTTACGTCAGTTTAGATATTCTCGTTTAATATGTCAAAATACTCAAGTTAAGTTTGTATCTCATTTTTTACAGTCATAATAAAGTCATCATCAAATATAATTTATTCAATCAGTTTGGTAGTCTGATGCAGTTTTACTGTCTAATGGAAACATTCCAAAATCGATTAAACTGATTGAATAATATCAATTAATCTGTCATAAACATGTCAATTCTTGTCATTGCATGTCTGTGATACTAAATGGTGTCTCAAGATTTGATTTTTTTATTCATGTTCACAAGAAAAATAATCAAAATCAATCTATACCACTACCAATAAACGTCATTTCGTTTCGGTTTCAAGATATTGCCATGGTATTATTGAAATATGCATCAGGGATGTCTATAAGTATCTTTTCTGGAAAGTTTGGTACTATGCGACTGTTTTTGGTGATGCTGTCGTGGATATATCCTGATAGAGCTATATTTTCTCAAAAGCTCACTAATTGTAGATTGGAGTTAGTCTGCTGTCGTCCATCTTGAGTTACTCAAGCTCGAATTTCTTGTTGGTTTGTTCAAGCGCTTCATCCATATGTCCATTTGATATATCAGTATACTCATTGTCATATTTCACAGTCTGTATAAAATCCTCAACTTACATTCATTTTTAGTCAGTTAATAAGACTTTTTTGTTTATCTGCGGTTTGTTTATCAATTGGAAACATTCAAAAGTTTGTGTAGTTTGTGGTGTAATATCATTTAAGTTGTTTATGACATGTCGTGGTAGTTCATTGGTGCGTTAATGTCGCATTTACATCAATAAGATCTCATAAAAAGAAAAATCAAAATCAATCTGCTCAGTAATCATTAAAATATGCTTCACTTTGATTTCATGTATTGATGTCTGCCGCTGAAAAATAATTATCTGGCACATTAATTTCTGTACTACTTGCAAGATATGGGTAAAGTAGCAATATCGAAGTCACGATAGTTATTGCTAAAAGTGGCTTTAATTTTGATTTTCTCATTTGTTTTCAAAATTGATAAAACGCAATTATCCAATACTATTTGATATTGCATATTTCGTGTGTTTTTTCAATGAAGAATTGATATTTTTGAAATGACATTTATTGTGAAAGTGATAGAATAATAGTCAGAAGAGGATAGTCCCGGAGGGACGGAATATCAAATAGCTGAGGGTGAAACCCTCAGCAAGGAATTGGAAATAGGGAAAAAATCCCGAAGGGATGACATATGTCGTATAATTGAATTTGATTATTTGAAAAAGGATAGGGCAAGCCCTATCCCTACAATATGGAAATTATTGATTATTTTATATTTCGTAAATGGAAATTGTTGTATGTCGCCCTTTCAGGGCTTGAGCCATCTGGGTGAAAATGGAACCCTTGAGTAGACCCCGGGGTTTCAGCGAAGCGGAAACTTAACCCCGGGGTCAGAAGGGGAATTAGGTTCGAAATGACGAGGGAAGGTGTCATTTCGAGGAATGTAGTGACGAGAAATCCAGTATGCGTTTATATGGATTTCTCTCCCGCAATTCTGC
>FLNV01000761.1_pt1 | contig 28596 bp, 21 predicted proteins | sample 1140351 | NCBI WGS metagenome assembly FLNV01 (sample SAMEA3878207, study PRJEB12797) | bioreactor metagenome | biome: Moose rumen | place: Sweden | collected 2011-10
TTCTCTTCGGAATGCCGGTGGTGCTGATGCTGCTCTTCGGCTTTGCCATCACCAACGACGTGAAGAACGTGCGCACGGTGGTGGTCACCTCGCAGATGGACCATCGGACACAGGCCGCCATAGACCGTCTGGCCGCCTCGGAATACTTCACCATCACCGCCACGGTGCCGACGCCGAAGGAGGCGGAAAGGCTGATTCGCAGTCAGAAGGCCGATATTGGACTCACCCCCAGCCTCCAGCCTCACCCCCTACCCCCCTCTCCAAAGGGCGAGGGGGCAGCCTACGGCGGAAAGGGCAGTAGTTACCAATGGCAAATCATGGTGGACGGTTCCGACCCTAACATGGCGCAGCAGTGGACAGCATACGCCCAAGCAATACTTAGCCAACCAGTTGGGAGTAAAAACTATACACTCACCTCTCCCCTTGGAGAGGGGCCGGGGGTGAGGCTCCTATACAACCCCCAGATGAAATCGGCCTACAACTTCGTACCCGCCATCATGGGTATGCTGCTGCTCCTGATATGCGCCATGATGACCTCGGTGTCGATAGTCCGCGAGAAGGAACAGGGCACGATGGAGGTGCTGCTGGTGTCGCCCGTCCAGCCGCTGATGATCATTGTGGCCAAGGCGGTGCCCTATCTGTTGCAGGCGCTGCTCATTCTCTTCATCATTCTGGCCATGTCGGCCACCGTGCTGGGCGTGCCCCTGCAGGGCTCGCTCGGCTGGATACTGGCGGTCTCGTTCGTCTATATCCTGCTGGCACTCTCGTTAGGACTGCTTATCTCTAACATAGCGCAGACGCAGTTTGTGGCCCTGCTGGTCTCGGCCATGATGCTGCTGTTGCCCACCGTGATGCTCTCGGGCATGCTCTTCCCTGTGGAGTCGATGCCCAGGATCCTGCAATGGGTGTCGGCCATTATCCCGCCCCGCTACTATATCCAGGCCATGCGCAAGCTGATGATCATGGGCGTGGGCATAGGCCAGGTATGGCAGGAGGTGGCCGTACTCACGGGCATGACGGTGCTGCTGCTCGTCGTCTCGCTGAAGAAGTTCAATACGCGCTTGGAATAATTATCAATTATCAATTGTCCATTGTCCATTATGATTAAGCATTTAATCATCAAAGAGTTCCTGCAGATACGCCGCAACTCGTTCATGCCGAAGATAATCTTCATCTTCCCCATCATGGTCATGTGTGTCATGCCGTGGGTGATGAACCAGGAGGTGAAGAACATCCGCGTAGATGTGGTGGACATAGACCATACCACCCAGTCGCAGCAGCTGGTCCAGCAGATAGCGCATTCCAACTACTTTATCTTCAATGGCCAGAAGGCCACCTATCAGGAAGCGCTCAAGGACATAGAGAGTTCTGAGGCCGACATCATTCTGGAGATACGTGACGGCCAGTACCTCATTGCCGCCAACGCCGTCAACGGCACCAAGGGGTCGATAGGGTCGTCGTATCTGAGGCAAATTGTAGCCTCACCCCCTACCCTTCTCCCAAGGAGAGGGGAGTCGGGGGTGAGGCTCTTATATAACACATATAGCGACTACAAGGTCTTCATGATTCCCGCCCTGATGGGCATACTGATGATGATGCTCTGCGGATTCCTGCCGGCCCTGAACATCGTGGGCGAGAAGGAGAAAGGCACCATTGAGCAGATCAACGTCACGCCCGTATCCAAGTGGTCGTTCATTCTGGCCAAGCTGATACCCTACTGGCTCATAGGCCTGCTGGTGCTAACCGTCTGCCTACTGCTGTCGTGGCTGGTCTATGGCATCACGTGCCAGGGACCGCTGGCGCTTGTCTATCTGCTGGCCATACTGCTGGCGCTGTTCTTCTCGTCGTTCGGACTCATCATATCCAACTACAGCAACACCATGCAGCAGGCCATGCTCGTCATGTGGTTCTTCGTGGTGTGCCTGATGCTGTTGTCCGGACTCTTCACCCCTACCCGCTCCATGCCCGCGTGGGCCTATCTGACCACCTATGTCAACCCCATGCACTACTTCATCGACGCCATACGCACCGTCTTCGTGCGTGGCGGCACGTTCCAGAGCATTGCCCATCAGGTCTATGCTCTAATCTGCATATCCACCCTGATGGCAGTATGGGCGGTGAGGAGCTACAAGAAAAACAACTGACGCTGCACTGTGGCCGCAACCATTGTGGCCACAACTAGCCTGATGTGGGGGCTGCATGCGTTAATCTTCCATAATCGCTTTGCCGTATCGACAATTCTTCGTATCTTTGCCACAGCTTTTCAGAGTCGAGAGTTTATGACGACCGAGAACTGAAAGCAGAATACTGAGAGTTGGAAATGGAACGTAGAACACATAGTTTTTTCAGCGAAGCAACCTATCACATCGTCTTTTCACTGCTTTACCTGCTGTCGCTGCTACCGCTGCGGGCTCTCTACCTGCTCAGCGATGGCATATATTTCATTGTGTTCTATATAGTGAGATACCGCCGCAGACTGGTACACAAGAACATGACAGACTCCTTCCCCGACAAGAGCGCAAAGGAGATAGTCCGCACGGAGAAACAGTTCTACGCCTGGTTGTGCGACTATCTGGTAGAGAGCGTGAAAATGCTGAGCATGAGCGAGCGGCAGATGCGCCGCCGCATGACATACGTGGGCGTGGAACAGGTGAACCGCTGCGTAGAGGAAGGACAGTCGTGTGCTCTCTATCTGGGCCACTACTGCAACTGGGAGTGGATAACCACCATACCGCTGCACCTGAGCGAAAAAGCATGGGGCGGACAGATATACCACGTGTTGGAGAACAGGCAAATGGATCGTCTGTTCCTGCGACTCAGACAACGCTGGGGCTCAACATGCATACCCATGGCCGAGACCCTGCGCCGCATGGTGGGCTTCAAGCAGGCCGGACAGCCGGTGGTGGTGGGATACATAGGCGACCAGGTGCCTTTCTGGAACAACATTCACCACTGGTGTCAGTTCCTCAACCACGACACACCCGTGCTGACAGGCACCGAGCGGCTGGTGCGCCGACTGGACCACGCCGCCTTCTATCTTGACATCAAGCGGCCGCGCAGGGGATACTATGAATGTACGTTCAGCCTCATCACTCGTCACCCAAAGGAGCTGAAAGAGTTTGAACTGACCGACATCTATTTCCGTCGTCTGGAGCAGAACATAATGGAAGCTCCCCAGTACTGGCTGTGGACACACAACCGCTGGAAGCGCACACGCGAGGAGTTCAACCTGCGGCTTGACCCAGAGACGGGCAAGGTCAGCCTTGACAGTCTCGAGAAGATAAAGCAGAGAAAGCTGAGAACCGAAAGCTGAGAACTCTCAACTTCAAAAGAACATATAGCAGATGGCTACGGCGGCAATCATGCCGGCCAGATCGGCCAACAGTCCACAGGCCACGGCATGGCGTGTATAGCGTATGCCAACGGAGCCGAAATAGACGGCCAGGATATAGAACGTGGTGTCGGTGCTGCCCTGGAAGACACAGGCCAGGCGGCCGGCAAACGAGTCGGCACCAAAGGTCTGCATGGCATCGACCATCATGCCGCGGGCACCAGAGCCAGAGAGGGGCTTCATCAGCGCCGTGGGCAAAGCGCCCACCCACTGCGTGTCCAATCCGCAGGTCTGTGCAGCCCACGCCACACCGTCGGTTAGCCACTGCATGGCTCCGCTGGCACGGAACACGCCTATGGCCACAAGTATGGCCACAAGGTATGGAATGATGCGCACAGCGGTCTGGAAACCGTCTTTAGCGCCCTCGATGAAATCGTCGTATACATTGTTGCGCTTGCGCATGTCTGCTGCGACAAAACCGCAGATAATGGTCATGAGCAACAAGCTGCTGCATACTGAAGAAACCGTACTCATGGTGTCACTGCTCATGCGACTGAACGACCACAGCAACAGCGACACCAGCAGCGACATACCGCCCAGGGTGCAAAGCATGACGCGGTTGAACAGATTGATGCGCTGATAGAGCGAGGTTACGACTATGCCGGCCACCGTGGAAAAAAACGTGGCCAGCAGAATGGGCATGAAGATGTCGGTGGGCTGGGCTGCGCTCATCTGAGCGCGATAGACCATGATACTGACGGGTATGAGCGTCAGCCCACTGGTGTTCAGCACCAGGAACATTATCATCGAGTTGGAGGCTGTGTCCTTGCGAGGATTCAGCTCCTGCATCTGTTGCATGGCCTTGAGCCCGAGGGGAGTGGCGGCGTTGTCTAAGCCCAGCATATTGGCCGCAATGTTCATAAAAATGCTGCCCGTGACGGGATGCCCCTTGGGTATGTCGGGGAACAGCCGCGTAAAAACGGGACTGAGCAGGCGGGCAAGCGCGTTGACCACGCCACCGCGCTCGCCCACCTTCATCACGCCCATCCACAGGGACAGCACACCAGTCAGACCGAGCGAAATCTCGAACGCCGTCTTTGACGACGAGAACGTAGAGTCTATCATGGCGGGAAACACCCCCGTGTCGCCCCAGAAGAGCATCCTCAGCAGCCCCACTACGAAGGCTGCGAGGAAGAAACATATCCAGATATAATTGAGTACCACTGTTACATCTCCGGCAACATGATAACCTCGAGAGCATTGCCGGCCTGGAACAGCTGGCGCACATAGCCACTGACGGTCTCGGGCGTCTGGGCCTCTACCATCTGCTTGTATTCGGTGTAGGTGTCAACACCGTACTTGCGCAGGGTACCGATGGTGCCAAGCCAGTATCCGTTGGTCTTTGCGTTATTGTCTATCTGCTTCAGCATGTACTCCTTCACCTTGTCAAGGCGCTCCTTGTCGAAGCCCTGCTGCATGTCCTGAGCCAGCGAGCGGAGCAGCGAGACGGCTTCCTGCTGCTTCTCGGGCTTCATGGGCACATAGCCAAGCAGAATGGCGTCGGTGCCGAAGTCGTTCCTGGACAGTGAGCTCTGGGCGGCCACGGTGTAGGCGGCACTGGCCTCCTCGCGTATCTTCTCAAGGTAGATGGCCTGCAGCACCTGTCCGGCCATAGAGGCACGCACGCTGTTCTCAAGCGTGAAGGGAATGTCGTCAGAACGCCACACCATGGCTGCCACGGCCTTTGGCGTCTCCATCTTGCGTGTGAAGCTGCACACCTGCTTTCCGCTGAAGTCGGTGTTCAGCTTTGTTGGCTTGGTCACCTTGTTCTTGGTAGGCAGCGAGGCTATATACTGGCAGATAAGTGGCAGCAGCGTCTGCTCGTCGTAGTTGCCCACGATGGTGAAGGTCCAGCCCTTGGCACCCTTCATGCGCTCGCTGTAGATCTGCATTATGCGGTCGTAGTTGGCCTGAGTGGGGTCGCCAGGGTGAGACATCTGGTAGCGCGGGTTGTAGGAGTTCATGCGCTGGTTGAGCGAATCGCTGAACGCCATCTCGGGCTGCATGAATGCATTCTTCAACTGCAGCTCTGTGCCCTTCACGCTGTTCTGGTACGACTCTTCGTCCTTGCTGACCTGTCCGAAATAGAGGTAGAGCAGCTGCAGCATTGTCTCTACGTCCTTGGGCGTACTGCTACCGCTCAGGTTCATGTGGTTGCTGCCCATGCTGAGACTCATGCTGGCCACCTTGCCTGCCAGGGCCTTCTCCAGCTCGGTATGTGAGAAAGCAGCCAGTCCGCTTGCCTCGATGGCATCGTCGAAGAACTTCAGGTTGGCATAGTCGTCCAGACCGTAGAGGTTGCTGCCGCCGCTACCCTCGCCAGCGAGCAGCACCTGGTCCTTCTTATAGTCGGTCTGCTTCAGATAGACCACCACGCCGTTACTCAGCGTCAGCTTCTTGGTGTCGAAGCTGAACTGTTCCTGCTTCTTCACCTTGCCGGGCTTGGGCATCTTGCTGATGAGGGGCTCGTTCTTCACATTATCGACAAAAGCGCTCACATCGGCCGCACGAGCCGCAGCCAGAGCAGCGAGCAGCGAGGTCTCGGTAGGATACTGGGCACCTTCGCGTTCCTGGTTGAAGTTGAGTATCACAACATTGCTGTCGTTCTGGGGCAGCATCTCCTTCATGGCCATGTTGACGGCATCCACGGGCAGCATGGGCACCACCTGACTCATCACCTGGTGCAGGGTCTCGATGTCGGGCATAGCCTCGCCGTCGAGGAAGTTCTCCACACACTGGTTCACATAGTATGAGTTGCGCTGCTTGTCCTTGTTCTCCAGCTGCTTGTCTATCTGCGCCATGTAGTTGTCCTTGAAGCGCTGGTACTCGGTGGAGAGGAACCCGAACTCGGCTGCGCGACGGGCCTCTACGATGGCGGCTGTCAGGGCAGCCTCGGTTGTCTGACCCTCCTTGGCCACTACATCCAAGGAGAAATTGTCCTTGGGACTTGACAGCAGGTATGTGCCATACGAGGCACTGGCGTTGACAAAGGGGCAGTCGGCCTTCTGGGCTGTCTCCTGCAGACGGTCGTTGAGCATCGAGGTGGCTGCCGACACAATATATTCAGTCATCAGACCAGCCATGGTGGAGCGCAGGGGACGCGGCACGGGATCGGTCTTGACCATGAACGACACGTAGCTCATGGCCATCTCCTTGTCCTTATCAACCACCACTATGGGCTGGTCGTTGTCGGGCACGGCCTCCTCCACCACCTGTGCAGCGTCGGGGCCAGGCGTGGCTATCTGCGAGAACAGCTCCTTTATCTTCTGCTCGGTTTTGTCCACGTCGATATCACCGACAATGATGAGGGCCTGGTTGTCGGGACGGTACCACTTCTCATAGTAGTCGCGCAGGAACTGCGGTGCAAAGTTGTCAATGATCTCCATCAGTCCGATGGGCATACGGTGGCCGTATTTTGAGTTGGGGTACAGGGCTGGCAGGTCGCGCTCAAGCATACGCATCTGCGCCGAGGTGCGCAGGCGCCACTCCTCGTGTATCACGCCACGCTCCTTCTGTATCTCGGGCTCCTCGAGCAGCAGCCCGTCGGCCCAGTCGTAGAGAATCAGCAGGCACGAGTCGAGTACGCTCTGGCGCGTGGTGGGCACGTTGCTGATGTTATACACCGTGCGGTCGATAGAGGTGTAGGCATTGAGGTCGGCACCAAACTTGATGCCCACCTTCTCGCACCACTGCAGCAGGTCGTTGCCCTTGAAGTGCTTCGAGCCGTTGAAGGCCATGTGTTCGAGGAAGTGGGCCAGTCCGCGCTGGTCGTCATTCTCCTGTATGGAGCCCACGCGCTGTGCGATGTAGAACTCGGCCCGCTGCTCCGGCCAGTTGTTGTGGCGCAGATAGTAGGTCATACCATTGTCCAACTGGCCCATGCGCACGGCAGGATCAGCAGGCACAGGCGGCATCTGTTGCGCCTGCACCGTGGCAGCACCAATGGCGAACAGGGCTGCCGACATGAAGATTTTCTTCAGTTTCATCGTGATTTATTAGTTTTTTGAAGTTTTGAGTATAGCGTATATATGTCTAAAGTCTAAATGTCTAAATGTCTATATGTCTAAATGTCTAAACGCCTAAATGTCTAAATGTCTAAACGTCTATATGTCTAAACGTCTATATGTCTAAATGTCTATATGTCTAAACGTCTATGTGTCTAAATGTCTATATGTCTAAACGTCTATATGTCTAAATGTCTAAATGTCTTTAGTACGAACACGGGATTGCACCGCATGTATATGCCAAAGCTGAAACTGGTACTGCCGGCATCGGCTCTGACGGGATAGACGTCGGCCTTGACGCCCAGCTCATAGCCGCGTGCAAAGGTGTGTCCCCACTCGCCTCCGATGTGGCCAGCCAGCACGCTGTCGTAGCTCTGTCCGCTAAAGGTCTGGGCCGAGGTGTCGCTCTGCCGCTGCGACACGCAGCTGTAGAAGGGCACACCATACAGCGGCACAAAGTGGCGACCGTATAGCACGGAGGCAAACAGGCGCACGTCGCGCCATAGCCACAGCGCCGCCGAGGCTGAGACGGCGCCACCCGTGTCGAAAGGCCACAGCTCGCCGGCCTGCTGCCAGGCTCCCATCACGCCTACCTCGGCGTTGGCACCGCTTACCAGACCAGAGCCACGCGTCCACTGCAGCCCCAGGCCCAGGCCGCCATTGATGAGCGTCTGCACACCCATGTCGGTGGCATCCTGCTCACCGCCGCGATGCTGGCCCAAGGCACAGAGCGGCACATACCAATGGAAAGCGGAAGCGGGGTCGTTCAGCAGGAAACGCTGCGACAGCCCCAGGGTGAACGCCTCCTGATGGGTACTCTCACGAAAGATGTAGCTCTGCCAATTGACCCACACATCCATCCAGAAGCGGCGACCACTGAACACCACCTGCGCGCCCATCTCGGGGTCCTGCGTCAGGTTTGTCTCAGGATTGAACAGGGGCTCCATCAGCCGATGGTTGGCACCGCCGTATATGTCGCCCAGAATGATGTTGGTGCGACCCAGCTGAGCCTCGGCACGCAGATAGGGCAACACATGGGCACCCAGCTGATACTGCGAGCCCTTCCACGTGGCTATGTCGTGATAGGCATAGCAGGGGTACTTGCTGGCACCGTCCAGCACCAGGGCATGCAGCCCAGCACTGACGCGCACGTCGGCCGTGGGCTGCCACGTCAGGCGTGGCTGCACCCACATTCCGGGCAGGGTGTAGCCGTCGGCCTGGCTGCCAGCAAACTCGTTGTCCTTGAAAAACAACAGGTTGTCAACCTCGACAGACAGCGTGCCCGCAGACGATGGCTGCAGGCGCACATCTGACGTAGCCATGCGCGCCGACAGCTCCCGCAGTGGCGGCTCAGCCGAGGCCGCAGGCTGCTGCGCCCACAGCGACACTGCCCACAGCGCTGCAAACGCCGAAAACAGCTGGCGGATTGGTGCGTTATATGTCATCTTCGTGCAAAAAAACGGCACTGCCTAACGGCCGCATGACCGAATAGGCGCTGCAAAAGTAATCTTTTTTCTCAATATCTGAAAGAAAATTGTAACTTTTTCATGATTTCCACGTTATATAAATGAGGACGCACGATGAAGGAGATAAGCTTTCGTGACGACATAATGCCCCTTGGCGACGGCCTGTACAGAATGGCCCTGCGCCTACAGTTGCCGCGTCAGGAAGCTGAAGACGTGGTACAGGAGACCATGCTGCGCCTGTGGCAGCGACGGCAGCAGTGGGCCGACATGGAGAACATCGAGGCCTTTGCCATGACCATCTGCCGCAACCTGTGTCTTGACGTGCTGCGACGCAGCGCCCGCCGCGCCGACACCTCAGAGGAAGCCCTCATTGCTATGCCCGACAGCGCCCACAGCGCCTCGCCAGAAAGACAGGCCGAGAGCAATGACCGCATAGCACAGGTGAGACTGCTGATAGCGCAACTGCCGGAGAAGCAGCGCACATGCATGACCCTGCGCGATCTGGAAGGCAAGCCCTACCGCGACATTGCACAGATAATGCAGATAAGCGAGGAGCAGGTCAAGGTAAACATCTTCCGCGCACGCCAGACCGTCAAGCGACTATTCTCGGCCATAGAGGCACAGTGAACAAAGAGAGACACACCGCCACACAGACAGAAATCAACCCCTAACACATGGACTACACATATATTGAACAGCTGACAAGCCGCTACTTCGAAGGACAGACCACTGACCTGGAGGAGCAGATGTTGCGACTATTCTTCCAGCAGCAGCCACTGCCAGCAGACCTGTCGGCAGAGACGGCGCAGTATGCACCACTCTTCCGTCTGGCACAGGCCGACCGCGAGGAGCTGCGGCTGCCTGCCGACTTCGCCCAGAGGATAGAGGACAGGATAGACATAGCACCCACGGTCAGGGCCGTCAGCGTGAGCCTGACAGACAGACTGAAGCCACTGTTCAGGGCAGCGGCGGTTGTGGCCGTCATGCTCACACTGGGCAACGCCATGCACTTCACCATGACGCAGGCACAGCCTGGCAGCGACGAGATAAACTATGCCGAATACAAGGACACATACACCGACCCGGGAGCCGCATACCTGCAGGCCCAGCAGGCACTGCGCCTCGTGACCGAAGGACTGGCCATGCTGCAGCAGGACACTACCATTGTAAACCAATAATATGAGACACGCTATACTGACGTTAGTAGCGGCACTGCTCGCCATACCCGCACTCGCGGGCAGCGCACAGGACTTCGCCCAGAAGTTTGCCGATGAGTGGGCCGCCGAAAACCAGCTCGAGACCGTCACCATCAGTCCTAAGATGATAGAGCAGATGCTCGGCATGTCGGGCGGCGCAGGCGCAGGACAAGACCAACGCATAATGGACGCCATAAAGAAGCTGCGCTCGCTGCGCATAGTCAAGGCCAACAGCGACGCACAGCTGTACTATCAGCGCGCCATAGACCTGCTGGACCGCAACAGCACACGCTTCCAGCAGATAGACACCTTTGCCAAGACCGATCAGGAGGGCGCATTCTATACACGCAAGAACCAACAGGGCGAGACCGTAGAACTGGTGATGGTGTATCTGCACCAGGAGAAGAACAGCTTTGTCGTGGTATGCTGCACGGGCGACATCGACGAAGATTTCTTCCGCTCGCTACTCAACAACTTCCGCTACTGATTGTTTTTCTAAGGGGCTTTCTAAGGAATATAGTAACAAGCGAAAAGGTTTTCTAAGGAATATAGGAAGGAATCTACTTGTGAATACATTCCTTAATTCCTTAGAAAAAGAAAAGCCCCTTAATTTCCAAGGTTCCTTAGAAAAAGAAAAGCCCCTTAATTTCCAAGGTTCCTTAGAAAAGAAAAGCCCCTTAATTCCAAGGTTCCTTAGAGCAAAAACAAAAAAATTATCCCTTGTCATTAAAATCCTTAGAACAAGATTTGGTCGTTCCGCGCTTTTAGCGTAACTTTGCAGCCCAAAAAGCACGGAAGACAACCATGCTGCCTACATTTCACGACATACAGCAGACCCTCACCACTAACGACACGGTGATGGCAGTGCTGACCTTGGCCCTTATGCTCGCCATCGTCAGCACAGGTCGGTTGTGGCATTTCATAGTGAGGCAGACACACGATTTCTTCTACCGGCCCAAGAGCGAGAAGGTCTTCAGCGAGACAAGCGGAGAGCTGCACTACCAGCTCTTCCTCGCCATGCAGACATGCTTCATGGCCGCCATGGCCGTATGCATACTGACACGTCACAGCGACACCGCCACACTCGCCACGCTCTTCGCGCTGGCCATGGGCACGATGGTGTTCAGGCTGCTGCTCTACACCATGACCAACCGTATCTTCTTCCCAGCCAGACTGCACACCGAATGGCTGCGCTCGCTGTCATACCTCACCGCGCTCGAGGGCACAGCCATCATGCCAGGCGTGCTGCTGCAGATGCTGAACGGGGGAACGACGCACATGTTCGCCACCTATGCACTGGTCGTGCTGATAACAGCAAAGGTACTCTCGCTGATAAAGACATGGAACATCTTCTTCAGGCAAAAGCCCAACGCACCGCAGCTGGTGCTATATTTCAGCTGCATTGAGCTGGTGCCACTGGCCGTGGCGGCCATCATCGCCGTAAGGGCCACAGCGGCATAGCTGGCAGCAAAGACAACACGCTTACATAACAGACATATACAAACCAAATAAGAGAGAGAACAACAACATGATTAAAAAGATCCTGGTTTCTCAGCCCAAACCCACAAGCGAGAAGTCGCCCTACTTCGACATGGCTGAACAGTTTGGCATAGAGTTCGTCTTCCGCCCGTTCATACAGGTGGTGGGGCTTAGCGCTCGTGAGTTCAGGCAGCAACACCAGTCCATCGACGGTCACACGGCGGTCGTATTCACATCGCGGCACGCCATAGACCACTATTTCAGCCTTTGCCAAGAGATGAGATACACCGTGCCAGAAGACATGAAGTACTTCTGTGTGACAGAGGCCATCTCGCTCTACATACAGAAATATGTGCAGTATCGCAAGCGCAAGGTGTTCTTCGGACAGACCGGACGCGTGGACGACCTGCTGCCTGCCATGACAAAGCACAAGACGGAAAAGTACCTCGTGCCTATGAGCGACATACACAACGACTCGCTCACCAAGCTGCTCGACTCGAAAAAGCTGACGCACAAGGAGGTAGTAATGTACCGCACGGTCAGCAACGACATGACCGACGAGGAGAAAGCTGCATTCGACTACGAGATGCTGCTCTTCTTCTCGCCTGCCGGCGTGGATGCCCTGCTGAAGAACATACCCGACTTTGTCACCAGGTGCAGCAACGTGATGATAGGCTGCTTCGGCAACAGCACCGCAAAGGCCATACAGGACACCGGACTCAGACTCGACCTGCAGGCTCCGACAGAGAAATACCCATCAATGACGGGCGCGCTGCAACACTTCCTGCTGCATCTGGACGACTGAACAGCCCTGCCCACAGCCGCCACAACGAAGCGCCACGGCCTATCAAGCAAACAACACCCACCGCAACACAGACAATGCCCCAGCACCGATTCCCCAAGAGCGAGCGACTCGTCAGCAACAAGCTGGAGGACATGCTCTTCACTGGCGGGAACAGCCGCGCCGCAGCGGCCTATCCTGTCAGGGCGGTGTGGATGCTCAGGACAACCGACGACGCACCTCGGGTGCAGCTGCTCGTCACGGCACCAAAGAAACGGTTGCGCCACGCAGTAGATCGCAACAGGGCGAAACGACAGCTGCGCGAGGCATGGCGACTGAACAACACGGCCATCAAGAAAGCCATACCGCAGGGGCAACAGCTGCTGCTGGCCCTGATATGGATGGCGCCAGAACCGCAACCTACGGCGCTGGTGTTCGCCAAGACGACCGCACTGCTCGAACAGATAAAAAACAGGATAGGCAACTGCGGCAAGACAACCGCTGCAGACGGACAGGACGAAGCAGCAGGAAAGGCCAGGGGACGATGAACAGCATATCCAGATTTGCGGCATGGCTTCTCACCCTGCCCATCATCTTCTACCGCACATGCATCAGCCCGCTCACACCGCCGTCATGTCGCTTCACGCCCACCTGCTCGCAGTATGCCATAGAAGCCTTGCGCAAGCACGGACCCATCAAGGGCTCATGGCTCGCCATCTGGCGCATCCTGCGCTGCAACCCGTGGGGCGGCTCCGGCTACGACCCCGTACCCTGAGCAACCCATTACCCCCAAACTCACCATTAAGCTCATACTCCCCATCAAGCCAATCAAAGCCCACCCCCATACCCCATCCGACCCATAACAAAACAAGATAACACATTATGAAGAACTTTGTAGAAGAACTGCGCTGGCGCGGTATGTTGGCGCAGATGATGCCCGGCACAGAAGAATACCTGAACGAGCATCTCGTAACCGCCTACCTCGGCACCGACCCCACCGCCGACTCCCTGCACATCGGGCACCTGTGCGGCATAATGATGCTACGCCACCTGCAGCGCTGCGGACACCGCCCCGTCATACTCGTAGGCGGCGCAACAGGCATGATAGGCGACCCGTCGGGCAAGAGCCAGGAACGCAACCTGCTTGGCGAGGAGGCACTACGCCACAATCAGGAATGCATAAAGGCACAGGTGGCACGCTTCCTCGACTTCGATGGAAAGGAGGAAAATGCCGCCATCATGGTAAACAACTACGACTGGATGAAGGATTTCACCTTCCTCGACTTCGCACGCGAGGTGGGCAAGCACATCACCGTCAACTACATGATGGCAAAGGAGAGCGTACAGCAGCGACTGAACGGTACGGCCCGCGACGGACTCTCGTTCACCGAGTTCACCTACCAGCTCCTGCAGGGCTACGATTTCCTATACCTGTACCAGCACCTCGGCGTACGCCTGCAACTGGGCGGCAACGACCAGTGGGGCAACATGACCACCGGCACCGAGCTGATACGCCGCACGCTGGGAGGCGACGTGGAGCCGGCCTTCGCGCTGACCTGCCCACTCATCACCAAGGCCGACGGCAAGAAGTTCGGCAAGACAGAGAGCGGCAACGTGTGGCTCGACCCCAAGCGCACATCGCCATACAAGTTCTACCAGTTCTGGCTTAACGTGAGCGATGACGATGCCGAGCGCTATATCAAGATATTCACCTCGCTCGACCGCGAGACCATCGAGGCTCTCGTTGCCGAACACCAGCAGGATCCAGGACGCCGCACGCTGCAGCGCCGACTGGCCGAGGAGGTAACTCTACTGGTACACGGGCAGCAAGCCCTCGACATGGCACAACAGGCCACACAGATACTCTTCGGCCGTGCCACCAAGGACGCCCTCGTCGCGCTGGACGAACAGACCCTGCTCGATGTATTCGAAGGTGTTGAACACTACAACCTGCCCGCAGCCGAGCTTGGCCGACCCGCCGTAGAGCTGCTCACCACAGCCGAGTGTCCCGTCTTCCCCTCGCGCGGCGAGATGCGCAAGATGGTGCAGGGCGGCGGCGTGAGCCTGAACAAGGAGAAGCTGCAGGCCTTCGACCGTCCCCTCACCGCCGAAGACCTCATAGACGGCAAATACCTGCTCGTGCAGAAAGGCAAGAAGAACTACTACCTCATCACCGTAGCTTAACACAGTGTCCAGCGGTTTTGCCGCCAGGGTACAGACAGAAACCATGCAACAAAGCTACGATGTCATCGTCATAGGCGCCGGCCACGCCGGTTGCGAGGCAGCCACTGCCGCCGCCCGCATGGGTGCCCACACCCTGCTGATAACGATGGACATGAACAAAATAGCACAGATGTCGTGCAACCCTGCAGTCGGGGGCATCGCCAAGGGACAGATAGTCCGCGAGGTCGATGCCCTCGGTGGTTTTATGGGGCTTGTCACCGACCGCTCGGCACTGCAGTTGCGAATGCTCAACATAGGCAAGGGACCTGCCGTCTGGTCGCCACGCGCACAGTGCGACCGCGCCCGTTTCATTGAAAACTGGCGCCACGTACTCGACCACACCGACGGACTTTACATCTGGCAGGACGAAGTGACCGAACTGCTGACAGAGCCAAATGCTGCTACTGCTGCCGACACGCCCGCATCCTGCACAGCGCCAAACGCCAGAGTCATCGGAGTACGCACGCTGTGGGGGGCCCAATTCACCGCTCCAGCCGTGGTTATCACCGCTGGCACTTTCCTCAACGGACTGATGCACATAGGTCGCCACATGGTCAGCGGGGGCAGAATAGCCGAACCGGCGGCCACACGGCTTACTGAGACAATAACGCGCCACGGCATACGCACGTCTCGCATGAAGACGGGCACGCCTGTGCGCATAGACAGACGCACCGTCGATTTCAGCCTGCTGCAGGAACAGCCAGGCGACCAGCGTCCGCACTACTTCTCATATCTGACCGATTTCAACGCCACTCCCACCCTACCCCAGCTGCCCTGCTGGACATGCGAGACCAACGCCGATGTCCACGCCGTCTTGCGCAGCGGACTGGCAGACTCGCCCCTCTACAACGGACAGATAAAAAGCATTGGGCCGCGCTACTGTCCCAGCATAGAGACCAAGCTGCACGTCTTTCCCGAACGCGACCGGCATCCACTGTTCCTTGAGCCCGAAGGACACGATTCCAACGAAATGTACCTGAACGGCTTCTCGTCGTCGCTACCCATGGACGTGCAGATTGAGGCCCTCAGACGCATACCTGCATTTAGGAACATACAGGTGTATCGGCCTGGCTATGCCATAGAATACGATTTCTTCGACCCCACACAGCTTACACATGCCCTCAGCTCAAAACGGGTTGAGGGCCTTTTCATGGCCGGACAGGTCAACGGCACCACCGGCTACGAGGAGGCAGCGGGCCAGGGACTTGTGGCCGGAGCCAATGCAGCCATCTACGCGGGCAGACTTGGCGCCGCCGACAGCACCAGCGCCGCCGACTTCACGCTCGGCCGCGACGAGGCGTACATAGGCGTGCTGATAGACGACCTCGTGACCAAGGGAGTTGACGAGCCCTACCGCATGTTCACCAGCAGGGCAGAATACCGCATACTGCTACGCCAGGACAACGCCGACGAACGCCTCACGCCGCGCGCATACCAGCTCGGACTGGCCACGCCGGAACGCTACAGCCGCTGGCAGAAAAAGCAGCTCTGCATAGAGGCCGTCAGCCAACTGCTGGCCGAGACGGTGGTCAGCGCAGCAGCAGCCAACCCTGTGCTTGAACGCCTCGGCACCAGCCAGCTCACCCACTCCGCCCGCGCCACAGAACTGCTGGCCCGGCCACAGCTGCAACTGCCGCACCTGTTCAGCATGGCCCCCACCCTCGCCCAGGCAACCCAGCAGATTGCGCAGGCAAACGGCCTCAATTCCGCAATGGCAGAAGAGGCGAACGAGGAAGCCGAGATAAAGATAAAGTACAAAGGATACATAGAGCGGGAACTGCAGTCGGCCGAGAAGACACGCCGACTGGAGAACATACGCATACGACCCGACTACGACTATTCCACACTGCACCAGCTCAGCACCGAGGCACGGCAGAAACTCGCCGCCATACAGCCCACATCCATAGGGCAGGCAGCCCGCATACCCGGCGTGTCGCCTGCCGACATCAACGCCCTGCTCGTGCTGCTCGGCCGGTAGTTTGTCAGCTTTATGTTTCACGTGAAACAATCCAAATAGCTACTTAACACACCTAACACCATACAACCATGAACAACGAAACACTACTGAAGAACCTGAGATGCATACCCGACTTCCCCAAGAAGGGCATTAACTTCCGCGACGTGACCACACTCTACAAGAGCGCCGAGTGCATGAAAATCATGCTCGACGAGCTGGAGGCCATCTACAAGGACAAGGGCATCACCAAGATTGTGGGCATAGAAAGCCGCGGTTTTATCATGGCGGCAGCCCTGGCTGGACGTCTCGGCTGCGGTGTCGTGCTGGCCCGCAAGCCCGGAAAACTGCCCTCAACAGCCATCAAGGAGTCGTTCTCTAAAGAGTATGGAGTAGATACCATAGAAATGCACATCGACTCGATAGACGAGAACGACGTGGTGCTAATCCATGACGACCTGCTGGCCACGGGCGGTACGGCAAAAGCGGCATGGAAACTGGTACAGCACTTCCACCCGAAGCAGGTGTATATGAACTTCATCATAGAGATACGCGACGAGGGACTGCACGGTCGCGACCTCTTCCAGGGCATAGACCTGACAACGCTGCTCGTAATATAGAGAGACTAGAGAAACCAGAGAGACTAGAGAGACTAGAGAAACTAGAGAGACTATCCCCCACCAATGCCCCACAACACCAGCCAGAAAGAGAAAGAACAGAGGCTGCAACGCCTACGTCAGATTGTAGCTGCCCTGCCCGACAAGCCGGGCAGCTATCAGTACTACGACCGCGAAGGCACTATAATATATGTGGGCAAGGCAAAGAACCTGAAAGCTCGCGTCAGCAGCTACTTCCACACCGAGGTGGACCGCTTCAAGACAAAGGTGCTGGTGTCGAAGATATGGGACATCAGCTACACCGTGGTCAACACCGAGGCCGACGCGTTGCTACTGGAAAACGCCCTCATCAAGAAATACAACCCACGCTACAACGTTCTGCTGAAGGACGGCAAGACCTACCCCAGCATCTGCGTCACCAACGAGCCCTACCCCCGTATCTTCAAGACCCGCACCATCAACCGCCGCTGGGGCACCTACTACGGCCCGTATTCGCATATCGGTGCGATGAACGCCATCTTAGACGTCATAAAGCGGCTGTACCACCCGCGCACCTGCTTCCAGCCCATCACCGACGAGGGTATCAGGGCAGGCAAGTACCGACTCTGCTTAGACTACCACATAAAGAACTGCGGCGGACTGTGCTGTGGCCGACAGTCGAAGGACGACTATCAGCGCGACATAGAGCAGGCGCGCGAGATACTGAAGGGAAACACACGCCAGATAGAACGCGACATGCAGCAGCGCATGATGGCGCTGGCCGAGGAGCTGCGCTTCGAGGAGGCCGAGGAGATGAAGCGCCGCCTGCTGCTCATCCGCCAGTTTGTGGCCAAGAGCGAGGTGGTAAGCCACACCATAGACAATGTAGATGTGTTCAGCATAACCGACGACGAACAGAACCGTCAGGCCTTCATCAACTATATCCACGTGGCCAAGGGACAGATCAACCAGAGCTTCACCTTCGAATACAAGAAGCGACTCGACGAGTCGCCCGAGGAGCTGCTGCTGCTCGGCATAGTGGAGATGCGCCAGCGCTTCGGCAGCACGTCGCGCGAGGTGGTGCTGCCCTTAAGCGTGGAGCTGCCCCTCGACGGCGTCACAGTCACGGTGCCGCAGCGGGGCGACAAGCGCACGCTGCTGGAACTGTCTGAGATGAATGGCCGCCAGTATCGAGTAGATCGCCTGAAGCAGGCCGAGAAGCTGAACCCCGAGCAACGCCAGATGCGACTGATGAAGGAGCTGCAGGACAAGCTGCGCCTGCCCACCCTGCCCATGTGGGTCGAGGCATTCGACAACAGCAACATCTCCGGACAGGACGCCGTGGCGGCCTGCGTAGTCTTCCGGCGGCTGAAGCCTTCAAAGAAGGACTACGTGCGCTTCAACATCAAGACCGTGGAAGGCCCCGACGACTATGCCTCAATGCGCGAGGTGGTGCGCCGACGCTACACCGACCTGAAACAGCGTGCCGAGGCGGGCCTGAACAGCACCGAGGAGACGGGCCAAGAGGACACCCGCCCCTACCCCGACCTCATCGTGGCCGACGGCGGACGAGGGCAGATGGAGGTCATACGCCAGGTGGTACACGACGAGCTGCAGCTGGACATACCCATAGCCGGACTGGCCAAGGACAACCGCCACCGCACCAACGAGCTGCTCTATGGCTTCCCGCCAGTCACCATCGGACTGAAGCAGGAGAGCGAACTGTTCCACGTGCTGACGCATCTGCAGGACGAGGTACACCGCTTTGCCATCAGCTTCCATCGGGACAAGCGCAGCAAGCGCCAGCTGCACAGCGCGTTAGACGACATCAAGGGCATTGGCCCCAAGACGCGCGACTTGCTACTCTCGCAGTTTAAGACCGTCAAGCGCATACGCGAGGCCACCACCGAGCAACTTGCCGCCATAGTTGGCCCAGCCAAGGCCGCCATAATAAAAGAATCAGGGATAAATCATAGTTCCTAAATTCCAAGGTTCCTTAGAAAAAAATCTAAGGAATATAGGAACTTAGGACTTTTCTTCAATTCAAAGGTTTCTTAGAAACAAAGCCCCGGAAACTACATGAGTTTTCTGAACTTTTAGAGTGGCAAAACATGTCGATTGTGGAAATTCGTACCACAAACCGACGGATTATTATTCCCGTGTGCGCCAACAATTATTCATTCTGTCGCAACCGAACCTCTATAACACAGCAACTGGGCCTCCGTTACTGTGTGAAACGGCCTCTGTTGATACGTAACGGGGCCTCCGTTGGTACGTAACGGGGCCTCCGTTGGTACGTAATGGGGCCTCCATTAGGGTGTTGCGGGGCCCCAGTTGCGAATAGAAAAGGCCCTCTTTTTACTAACCACCTGTTACACAACAACATATAAAACACGTCTCAGAATGGCGATTTTATCAGCCATTTGTGTTTCGTCCGAAAATATCCGATTCTACAGCTGGGTAGTTGTGTTAAAGTTTTCTAAAGAAAGTAATTTGCACGATTATTATAATTCTGATTTCAGTGGGCCTAAAATAAATTATGGTAATTATGATAATTTCTGTCCTTTCATACCCTATAACAGAATAGATTCGTTCTCTCAACGAAAACGTTAACGTTAAAAAACGACAAAAAAACATCTACCTGTAGGATAACGAAAGACAATTATTTATAAGTTTGCAGCGAAAACCGAAACGATTGTTGCCAAACAAGCAACAACCAAACAAAAAGAACTACTAATTATTAACTCCAAAAAACAAAAAACTATGAAGAAAATCTTTACTCTTTTCGCAATGCTCAGCTGTATGCTGGGAGTCAATGCACAGGACACATGGACCGTGGCTGGTACGGCTGCCGCACTTAACGGCACGGCAGACTGGGCTCCCGCCGCCACAGAGAACGACATGACCTCAACCGACGGCGTGAACTACACCCTGACCGTGACCAACTGCACGCTGGAGAAAACCGCCACCTACCAGTATAAAGTGGTAAAGAACCATGCTTGGAGCGAAGCTTATCCGTCTGCCAACAAGACCTTCAACGTGCCAGAGACAGCCGTCTATACCGTGGTTTATAGCTTCAATGCTACGACACATGAGGTTAGCGAGACTACAACCAAGACCGGCGAGGCTGGTGTTGTCACCCACACCTATACCGTGACAGGCGTGGCAGCCCTCTGCGGCAGCGACTGGAATCCCGCCGACGCAACCAACGACATGACCCTGCAGGCCGACGGCACCTACCAGCTGGTAAAGACCGGTCTGGCGCTGGCTGATGGCAACTACAAGTACAAGGTGGCTCAAGACCATGCATGGGGACAGTCGTGGCCCTCGAGCGACGCCATCCTCGCCATCAGCGAGACTGGCACCTACGACATCACATTCACCTTCGAGCCTGCCAACGGCAACAAGGTGAGCGCCAATGCCGTGAAGAAGGGCGAGGCCGACATCGAGGAGACTTGGGTCGTGGCTGGCGACAACGTGACGCTGTTTGGCACCACATGGGACGCCACCAACGAGGCCAACAAGATGACAGAGGATGCTGACGGCAACTGGGTGAAGGTCTATGACAGCGTTGACCTGACAGCAGGCGTCATCGAGTACAAGTTCGTACACAACGGCAGCGAGTGGGTACACGATGGTGACAACGAAAAATTAGAAATAACAGAAGACGGCAAGTACAAGGTGACATTCACCTACATCATCGCAGATGATGAGTTGAACGCAGTGGCCGAGAAGATTGGCGAGTACAACGGCCTGGAGAATGTCTCTGCCGCCAAGAGCGCCTTCGTCTGGTACGACCTGCAGGGCCGCAGCGTTAAGGCTCCTGCCAAGGGCCTCTACATCCGCGACGGCAAGAAGGTCATCGTGAAGTAAGCTTCTAAACACAGAGCCAGAGAGCTTGACGGCCGCAGCAGCGGCCCACAGCCCTCTGGCTCACTTTTTTGGGGAGAGGCGACCTATCTATTCCATTAGACCCATTACCCCCATTAACCCCATTAGACCCATAAGCCTAAAACCACTAATAAACTATGAAGAGACTACAAACAACATTCTGCGCTGCCCTGGCCGCACTGTCCATGCAGGCGCAGGGCTGGGAGCCCAACTACCAGGGCGTAATGCTGCAGGCCTTCTACTGGGTAGAGCCCGTGCAGGACGAGACACTGACCGAAGCCGAGCGCGACGCCATACGCGACGCACAGTACGGCGACATGAAGTTCACCACCCTGACCAAGCAGGCCGACGAGCTGGCAGAGTTCTTCCAGCTCATCTGGACACCACAGAGCGGCAAGACCAGCAGCTACCCCTCGATGGGCTACGACCCCGTCTATTGGTTCAACCAGAACGGCACCTTCGGCAAGCCCTCAGAGATACGCGCCATGACCGCAGCCTTCAAGGAGCGCGGCACGGGCATCATCACCGACGTGGTGCTGAACCACCGCATGACCGGCTCGGCCGACTGGTGCAAGTTCCCCACAGAAGTATATAAAGGTACAGACCTGACATTCTGCAAGAAGAACGAGGACTACACCCTGCTGCCAACCGACATCTGCTCGGGCGACGACGGCGGCACCACAGCCACATGGGCCGCAGAGCATGGCTACAGCCTCTCGGCCAACAACGACTCGGGCGAGGACTTCGGCGGCGGACGCGACCTGGACCACGAGTCGCAGAACGTGCAGCGCTGCGTGCTGGCCTATCTCGACTACCTGCTCAACAACCTGGGCTACACGGGCTTCCGCCTCGACATGACCAAGGGCTACCACCCCAAGTACACCGGTCTGTACAACAGCAAGGTGAAGCCGCAGTTCAGCGTGGCTGAGGAGTGGGACTCTAACGAGACCATCAAGTGGTGGATGGACAACACCCGCGTCGATGGCGAGGTGCAGTCGGGCGCGTTCGACTTCCAGCTGAAATGGCAGCTCGGCAAGGCCCTCAACGACGGCAACTGGCAGGCACTGGTGCCCGAAGACAACACCTGCCTGGCCTGGAACAGCTACTGGCCGCGCTATGCCGTGACCTTCGTCGATAACCACGACACGGGCCGCGACTACTACATCAACCCCGCATACGAGGTGGCTGCCAACGCCTACATCCTCTCCATGCCCGGCACACCCTGCGTCTTCCTGCGCCACTGGCTGAACCACAAGAAGGAGATCAAGCAGCTCATCTACGCCCGCCAGTATGCCGGACTGACCAACCAGAGCGGCTACGAGCTGAAGCACTCTTCCGGCAGCTGCGTCTCTACCCGCGTGGGCGGCAAGCTCGAGATACTGATGGGCAACGGCTTTGGCGTCTATGACGCTTCCGAAGGCACCGACATGCAGCTCGTCGAGAGCGGCAACGGCTTCGCCCTCTACCTGTCGCGCAGCGTAGAGAAGCCATGGGTCTCGCTGCCCACAGGCTCGTACGAAGGCCCCGTCAGCGTCACCTTCACCGCCCTGAGCAACCAGACCGCCGACATGGTCTATACCACCGACGGCACCGAGCCCACAGCCACCAGCCAGAAGATAAGCAGCGGCGGCACCATCTCGCTCAACGCCAACACCGTGCTGAAGGTGGGCCTGCTCGCAGGCGGAACCGTGAAGAGCGTCGTCACACGCAACTACAGCATAACCACCGGCGTGGAGCACAGCGTCAACATCTACGTCACCACCGCCGCCAACCAGGCCCCCAACCTCTATGCATGGAGCGAAGACGGCGAGCTGTGCGGCGCATGGCCCGGCACACTGCTCACCGAGAGCCAGACCAACACAGCCACCGGCACACTGTGGTACACGCAGAGCCTGACCACCACCAAGGACGTGAACATCATCTTCAACAACAACGGCAAGCAGACCAGCGACATCACCGGACTGAAGGAGGGCAACCACTACTTCTACTACGACGGAGGTAAGAACTACCAGGAGGTCACGGCCGACTATGTCAACCAGGGCGACACGCCCGTGCCCGAGCCCACCATCACCGTATGCGTCACCACCAAGGGCAACGCCGCCCCCTACCTCTACGCATGGAACGGCGACGGCGACCCCGAGAACGGCGACTGGCCCGGCACACTGATGAACTACAGCACAGTCAACAGCACCACCGGCACACTCTGGTGGACCAAGGAGTTCAAGGCCGACGAGCTGAACGTCATCTTCAACGACGGCGCTGGCAATCAGACCACCGACATAGCCGGACTGGACGAAGGCACCCACTACTTCTACTACGACGGAGCCACCGAGTACCTGGCCGTCACGGCCGACTACGTCAACGGCGGCAGCATCGTAGAGCCACCGCTCTATATCCTGGGCGAGGCCAACGGCAACACGTGGGCACCCAACGTGGGCGTGGAGATGACCGCCTCGGCCACAGGCGTCTATAACGCCGTGGTCAGCTTCAGCGGAGCCAACGACGGCTACAGCTACTTCTCGTTCACCAAGACCCTGGCCGCCACCGCCGATGACTGGGCCGCCATAGCCGCCAGCCGCTTCGGAGCCGAGCAGAACGACTACCTCGTCGCCACCGACAACCAGCCCATGACGCTGCAGGCAGGCGAGAACGCCTTCAAGATAGCAGCCGGCACCTACGGCATAGTGGTCGATTTGAACCAGATGAACGTCACAGTGGGCGACCCCACCATCGTCGCCATCAGCGACGTAGCCAACGGCGCCACCGCCAACCAGCCCGTCTATAGCATGCAGGGCATACGCCTGCAGAAGCCGCAGCGAGGCCTCAACATCCGCGGCGGCAAGAAAGTGCTGGTCAAATAGATTGAAGATTGAAGATTGAAGATTGAAGATTGAAGATTGAAGATTGAGGATTGAAGGATTTGCCACCTCGTAAATTTTCAATCTTCAATCTTCAATTTTCAATCTACAATTATGCGACTTGCATAATTTTATTTGCATAATTCAGAAGAAATGCCTACCTTTGCAGCGGCACTGACATAAAACGCTCGTGCCAAACGCTATTTACGAGATAAACAAAACCTTCATCTACCTTCTTCTATCTTCATCATCTTCTTCTATCTTCTTAAATCTGTCAGAGCAACATGGAGAACCCTTTCATAGTGACGGGACACATCCGTCCAGAGTATTTCTGCGACCGCCAGGAAGAGAGCCTGCGCCTGCTGCGCACGCTGACGGGTGGCGCCAATATGGTGCTGGTGTCGCCGCGCCGCGTGGGCAAGACAGGACTGGTGCGCTACTGCTTTGAGCGCCCGGAGATAGGCAGACAGTATATCACCATCTTCATCGACATACTGCGCACGAGCAGTCTGAGCGAGCTGGTGTATATGCTGGGACAAGCCGTGTTCCGCACCATTGGCAGCCGCGGACAGCGGTGGATGAAGGCCGTGGCGGGCACGCTGCGCTCGCTCAGCGGCAGTTTCGGCTACGATGCCGTGACCGGCATGCCCACCTTCGACGTCCGTCTGGGCGACATCAAGAACCCTGAATATACGCTTGACGAGATTTTCAGCTGCATAGAGCAGGCAGGCCTGCGCTGCATCATAGCCATCGACGAGTTCCAGCAGATAGTCAGCTACCCAGAGAAGCATGTTGAGGCCCTGCTGCGCACGCACATTCAGCACTGCAGCAACGCCAATTTTATCTTTGCTGGCAGCGAGCGTCATCTGCTCAACGAGATGTTCCTCGAGTCGGCACGCCCGTTCTACAACAGCGCAGACATGATGAACCTGGAGGTTATCAGCAAGGAGAAGTATGCCGATTTTGTGGCGTCCCACTTTGAGCGCTGCGGCCGACATGTGGAGGCTGAGGCCATAAGCTATGTCTATGACCTGTTTGAGGGCAACACCTATTATGACCAGAAGACCTTCCGCGAGGCTTTCTCGCTGACGGCCGAGGGGAAGACGTTCGGCCTGGCAGAGGCAAGAGAGGTGGTGCAGGCGCTTGTCTTAGACAACGACCGTCGGTATGCCGAGACGATGTCGCGTCTCAGTCTGCCGCAGAAGGAGCTGCTCTATGCCATCGCTGCCGACGGCCGCTCGTCGCAGCTGACGTCTACGGCTTTCATCAAGCGCCACAACCTGCGGTCGGCAAGCAGCGTGCAGTCGGCCCTGAAGAAGCTGACCGACTATGGTCTTGTGTCGTCCGAACGCAACGAGCACTACATTGCCGACCAGCTGCTGCGCCTGTGGATGCTGCAGTAATTCTCTACAGCTCGCGCCAGGCTATGAGCCGCCCCTCAGACGTGGCGAGGCTTGTCTCACCGCCATATACCACGTTCAGCCTTTCCGCATCGGCCCCCGACAGTGCTGCCCACCGGCGCAGCCCACGGAAGAAGTCAGGCGAGTACGTGGCACCCAGTTTAATCTCAAAGGCCGTGGCCACGTCGCCGTCGTAGCGCAACAGATCCACCTCGTTGCCCTGGCTGTCGCGCCAGAAGCGCAGGTCGTCCTCCCGACCCGCGTTCCACGCACGCTTCACGAAATCGTTGACCACCATGTTCTCAAACAGTCCACCCCGCAGGAAATGCGTACCCACCTGTGCTGCCGTCCTGATGTCGAGCAGCGAGCAGGCCAGGCCCGTATCATAGAAATAGAGCTTGGGGGTCTTCACCAGCCGCTTGGCAAAGTTGTTCCAGTCGGGCTGCAGCGTATAGCAGATGTAGCTCGCCTCCATCACCGAGAGCCAGGCAGAGGCCGTGGCCACGCTGATACCCGCATCGTTGGCTATCGACGACATGTTCAGCAGCTGCCCTATGCGCCCGGCGCACAGCTTGACAAAGCGCACGAAACGACTCAGGTCGCCTATGTTCTTCAGTTGGCGCACGTCGCGCTCCACGTATGTCTGCAGGTAGTAGGGGTAGTAGTCTGTAGGCTCTATGCCCTTGTCGTACAGGCGCGGGTAGCCACCCATGAATATCTCGTCGTTCACCGTCTCTGGCAGCACCCCACCGGCCAGCATCTCCGCGTGCGAGAACGGCAGCAGGCGGAAAATGGCCGTGCGTCCCGCCAGCGACTGGTTCACCTGCTCCATCAGCTGAAAGTTGTGCGACCCAGCCAGCAGGTACATGCCGCTCTCGTCGGCCGCGTCAACGTGTGTCTGCAGGTATGAGAACAGCTGAGGCACACGCTGCGCCTCGTCGATGATGACCCTGCGCGGATACGTGGCCAGGAAGCCACGCGGGTCACGGGCCGCCAGCTCACGCATGTCCAAGTCCTCAAGCGACACATAGTTGTAGTCGGGAAAGGCGTGCTTAAGCAGTGTTGACTTGCCCGACTGCCTCGGCCCTGTCAAAGTCACGATTGGGTAGAGCCGCGCTATCTGCACAATGCGCTCCGTCTGTGTTCTTGGTATCATAACAATGCTTTCCTTATAGTTATAGTTGTCGGCTGCAAAGGTACGAAAAACAATTAAAAGATTGCAAGGACAAGCTTGCAAATTTTTAATCCGGCTAAAAGATTGCAAGCTTTCTTAGGATAATCTCTAAGGACTTTCCTTGATTCCAAGGTTCCTTAGAGACACGGAATTGACACAAGTCAAGAAAAGCGGCTTTTTCCACCCTCCCCCACCCCATTTCTGTCCTCGTTCCATAAAACCGCCTACCTTTGCAGCGGATGTTATGGAAAAACGACTTTATTAACAATTAATAATTACTAACCAGTCGGTCATGCCCATGCTGCGGCCTCACGCCGCAGTATGTCCGTGTGGCTGGCACAAAAACAAAAACTAACATGAAAAAAATCTTTACTTTATTTGCGACGCTTTGCGCTGCTCTGAGCGCAAGCGCGGATGGCCTTTACCTGATAGGCAATTCTCCCATAGGAAGTGGCTGGCCAGAAAGTTGGACAAATGACAAATTTGTAGCTATGACCACCACAGACGATGGTGTCACATACACTGCAGAAGTGGAACTCAACTCTCAATCTTGGTTCGCTGTATCCACAGTAAATAGCGCAAACGATTGGAACGATTTTAACAGCAACTACCGCTACTCTGTTAATTATGAAAATGCCCTACCTGCAGGTGAATACACCCTTGAGAAAAGAGGAGACAAATCAAATTCTCTTGGTGTAGGAAAATGGACTATCTCTATTGTCAAAGAAACCATGAAAATGACCATCGCAGAGGCTGGTGAAGCCGGCGATGCCACGATTTCAAGCGTCAACTTGGCAGGTTCTTTCAACGAATGGAGTACCTCAGCCAATGCACTGGAAAGCAGCGGCGACAACACATGGACAACCACGCTTGACCTCACAAGCAGCTTTGCTGACCCTACCTTCAAGCTTGTCATCAATGGCGGCACTTGGATTGCATACGATGCACTAACATCAATAACAGCACCGGCAGGCTGGCTCTCACAATATGGCAATGACAAGAACTGCAAGCTGAGCAACACAACCACAGGCTATCAGACATACACTATCACAGCCGCTTGGACTCCGAACAGCGACGCTGGAGCCAACTGGACACTGACCGTTGAGGGAGCAACCAAGCGTACCTTCTACCTCATTTACACTGACAATGAAGCTTCATGGACTGTGGGAGATGCTCTGACTGGCGACGCTTCTCTCAGCATCAGCAAGGCTTTTGCCGCTAACGAACTTTTTGCCATAGCCTCTAATGCCGCCATTACTGGCAATGCTGTGTCTGACTGGACGGCAGTGGTACGCCCCACGGCAGACGGCAATCGTTCCAACCTCTTCACCAGCCACTATAGCAGTTCCACCCAAACAGGAACAAGTGATGCCAACGCTCCTATATGGAATGCCATCGATGCCGGAACATACACCATCAATTTCACACCTGCAAGTGCCACCTACACTGTGGATGCAGTGGCGGATGTCACCATCAGCGAAGCCGGCTGGGCTACCTATTCCACTGGTTATGCAGATAGCGGCTTTGGCTACACCATCACAGGAGCCGACAAGGTATATTATGTGAGTGCTACCGACAACGGTTCTGCCACATTAAGTGAGATTGCCAGCGGCACTGTCATTCCCGATGGCACAGGCGTTATCGTAAAGGGTACAGGCTCATTCACCGTAACATCTACCAGCGCCACTCCCGTTGCCATTGAAGGCAACAAGCTCACAGGTAACACCGTCAGCGAATATGGATTCAACTCCGACTACAAGGGCTACGTCTTGGCCAAACAGGGCGACAACGTGGGCTTCTACCTGACCAAAGAAGGCACGCTGGCCAAGCACAAGGCATTCATACCCGCAGGCAGCGTTTCTGCCGCTGGTTTCCTCGGCTTCACCTTCGACGACGAGAGCACTGGTATCAGCAGCGTCAGCGCCAACAGCAAGGGCACAGAGATCTACAACCTGGCCGGACAGCGCCAGAGCCAGCTGCAGAAGGGCCTGAACATCGTAGGCGGCAAGAAAGTGCTGGTGAAATAACACTGCGTGAGAAAGAAACATAATGTCAACTTAACAACCAAGAAAGGAACTACACTATGAAGAAGCAATATATCAACCCCAGCACCCTGATCGTAAACGTGCAGCTGCAAGGCATGCTCTGCGAGAGCATCGCCATCAACAGCGACACCACAGTCA
>FLNV01002106.1_pt1 | contig 28586 bp, 22 predicted proteins | sample 1140351 | NCBI WGS metagenome assembly FLNV01 (sample SAMEA3878207, study PRJEB12797) | bioreactor metagenome | biome: Moose rumen | place: Sweden | collected 2011-10
CTCTGCCACGGACTTGATGGTGGCAATGTCCAACAAATCCATGACAAGATTCTCAAGACGAGCTGTGTATGTACGCTTTCCATGGGCAAAGTGTATGGCCTCCTGCTGATCACAGCCGCATCTCTTGCATTTGACACGCTGTATCTTGGTATGAAGAACAACAGGAGTATGGCCTATAGGAACCGTCTTGAAGTCACGCCACACATAACCGTTACGGACTATATGACGGCTTTTGCAGTGCGGACAGCACATTTTATCGCTACGCTTTTGGATATTCAAAACTATTTGGCTACCTTTGTAGCCGAAACTGTTGCATTGGAATCCTTGGATACCAAATGCGAAAAACAGGAAGCTGGAACTAATCATATCATTTATAGTTTGGTCGCTACAAAGATACGATTTTTCCAGCTATTTCTTTGCATAATGGTTTACTATCACGTCATTTGTCTGATGAACCCAGAGAACTTCTCACGATATTCAGCCACACCCGTCAGGAGATTCTTTCGCAGCTCATAGTTCGAGTTGAGGAATATCTCCGTCTTCATCGCCTGGATGGTATCCTCCGGCACACTCTTCAAGGGTTTGATCTTGTGTTTCTTGCGATAGTCCTCCTGCTCAGCCACACTATATACCGCTTGGAAAATCTTCTCCACCAGCAGTTTGTCGCGATTCAGCACTGGGTGAAGCATCGTCAAGCCCTGAGCATGAGCCTTTGGTATGCCCTGATCCAGACACATCGCTGCTATCTGCATCAGCAGCGTCGCCTCCTTATTCTCATCGGGCAGTTCGAAATAATGGCCCATCACCGTCTCAACAATAAAAGTCCAGTTCAGATGATAGGTTCGCGTAACGGTACGTCCAGGCATCAGATAGTCCTCCTCGCGGCTAATCACCACCGGCTGAGGAATGTCATGACTTTCTGTATCAGCATAGAACGGACGAGCCTCAGCATTGAAACTCATCTCGGGGTCAGAACTCATATACACAGTCCTGTCGAGTCGCGGCTCCAGAAACTGGATATCAAATCCGAACTGATTCTGATATGCCCTCCTCGCAGTATTATATATATTAAGGTGGAACTGACGGATGTCCTTTTCCTCAGATGGCAACTTCGCAGAGCCGCCAGGATACAACTCGCCCCTGCACACAATCTTTACGCTCCTACCCGATCCTCCAAGAAAACACATCATCGTCTCTGGCAGCATCTTAGCCAACTCTCTGATTTCCACAGCTTTCTCATAGGTCTGCAGATCGTTTATCTCCAGCACTACGAGACCATTATACGCCATCATCTGCAGCTCACCCTTCCGCCTGATATAGTCGGCAGCGAAACAGATTCTTGGCAGTTTAAGACCACCCTCCCACTGTACAGAGACCTGTCCGTCAGGCAATCGATGAGGATTCATAAGATGATACACCTCACGAGTATGTCTGACCGTATTCTCGATCATGCCCCCTTTAATGGCATTCGCCATAGTAGCAACCTCAACACGATTGATGACTTCTTTCTTGCCGTCTTTTTTCAGTAATGTTACATTCATGATTATTCAGTTATTCAAATTTTGTCGCAAAGATACAAAAAAAGTGGGGAAAAACAGAATTTTTCAGAAAAAAATTATGAAAATGCCTACATGCCTACATAAAATCGTCCAAAACACCTTTAAGCAAAGGGAAATTACAATTATTTTGCCTACATAAAGCCTACATGATGCCTACATAATACTTACATACAGCCAACATGCCATTTGTATACATTTAGCTCCCTATCAGACAATATAAAGGTAGACACTCCGCGAATCTTATCCTTAATGGCAGCAATAAATTCTCGAGAGAATTTGACGTCTACCTCCCTACCTGACAATCTTTAGTACGTACCTAAGCAGAAAATTCTCTCGAGAATTTTCTTATTACTCTTATCTCCAGAACCTGCGAAGCCGTATCTTTCATCGCGCTACCTCCCTATGCAAATGTTAAGAAACGGGCATTTTGATATAATTTTGGCCATATTTATGTAGGTATTATGTAGGCATCATGTAGGCTTTATGTAGGCCATAATCATAATTATCTTACAGAAATACAGATAGTTATATTGCTTTTATGTAGGCATGTAGGCACTTTTATAGATTTTAAATGAAAATTTTAGCGATTGATAACACGAAAATCTACGATAATTAGCAACCTAATTTAATTTTCGAGAATAATCAAAGAAATTCTCTCAATAATTTTGTTTTTCGCTCGCTTATTCGTACCTTTGCGACGTAAACGAATCAATTAATACAAATCTTATGAAATACAGAATCAAGAAAGAGACCAAGCCAACGCTCAAGACCTTCGGCAAATACAAGGCTGTAGCCGTTCACAACCAGACAATAGAGAGCCGTCAGCTATTCGAAGAGGCAGCAAGGCACATGACCATTAGCGGAGGGGTGCTCGAAGGCATGATGATGACTGTAGCCGAGACCGTACGCCGTCATCTTCAGATGGGCGACAAGGTGCGCCTGAGGGACTTTGGCCTGATGAAACTCGAAATCGAGAGCGAAAAAGTCGACGATCCCAAAACCTTCCGTGCCAACAAACACATCCGAGGTGTCCGCCTCCACTTCATACCAGAAAGCAACGAAGGCTCCCAACCCCTCTACGATGGCATCACCTACGAGAAGGACAAGACATTCCCACTGGACGAATAACAACGTCGCAGGAACTGAGAATGAATTGTTAAGCAAAGAAAAAAGTCGAATAATTTGGAATTTCGGAATAAAGTATGTATATTTGCGCAGACTAAGACGAATTTAAGAGTTATAGATATGTCAGCAAAACAATATAAAAAACTGAACTACCTCATGATTTTCGTGAAGATGTTCGCAGACAGGTTCTGTCTTACTGGACGGCAGGCGTTCAACTATTTGGATGCTCATAAGGGATTTGTCTTCGTTGATAAGCATTATGATGCCATTCACACAATGGATTTCGCCTATGCCATTCAAGATGTACAAGAAGTATGTCAAGCTTATGGAGGACGTTTATGATGAACACCAATCAAATAGGAAGAGAGTTTACTCGTAGGCTAATAGAATCTCAAGGTTGTGACATGCAAACTGCAATTCGCTTTTTTACAATAGAACTGTATACTCGTCTCAGTCCGACAGATGATACAGATACTGACAAGCTGTATTCAGACTTTGAGCAGGTATTTTTGCAAAGTCCATAACAGTTCTTGTTGGCAACCTTACAGCGTGCCAGGTCCCATGTGACCTTGGGAGAAAGATTGTAAATAAAAACCCAATAAGATATGAACAACAAAGAACCTGTCCCTTGTGCATATCATCAATCTCCTCAAACTTGCCAAGTTCTCACAAGCCAAATAGCTGCTACAGACAATGAGATAGACCAAAGAGCGTTTGACCTCTATGGTCTGACACCAAAAGAAAGAGAAACCCAATAAAAATAAGACAAAATAATATGGCATATACATGGATTCCGTTTTATAAAGAGTTGGCACAGAAACTCTTGCAGTTCAGAAATGATAGAAATCCATTAGTTGAGTGGATTAACACAGACTTAAAGAAGGTAAGGACAAAAAGTCGTTCTTGGCCTTTAATTGAATATCTGACAGAAAAGAAATCTCATAAGATAACTGACATTGACCCTTTTTCCGTTTTTGGAATCTTTAATCGTAACAATATAAGAGGAGAATCTGGACGTAATGAACTACTACTTAAATTTCGTCATTATTTTAATATCTCTTCTGAATTACCTTTGGATTTTGAAGGACTACCTTCTATTGATATCAAGTCTAATTTTTATTTGCTTTCAAATAGCAAGAATCTAACAATAAGTGATCTTTGGGAATTGTATGTAAAAATACTTTGCAACGAGAATGTGTCTGATGATTTTGACAGGATGATTTCTAACGGAGTTTCAGTTCAAGAATTGTCATTATCGCTTTATTGGATTGTGCCTGAATCTTTTTTACCACTTAATGACTTGAATTCTAAATACCTTCAGATGCATGGTATAAAAACTTCCATATCCAATCTTGATTATCAGGGCTATTGCTTGATAATGTCAAAAGTTAGTGAAATACAATCAAAATCATTTGCGGAATTAACGGCGTCAGCAATTGACCTTGCTAATACTAAAAGGATTTGGATGTGGAGCGGTGATGAAGAAACTTTTGAAAATAATTATTTGTCTTGTGGTTCTTCTGCAGAAGGAAATATTAACTTCGCTTCAATTTCTTCAAAGAAAGAATTGGGTGAAGCATATCGCTCAATTAAAGGTAATAATGATGCTAATTTACCTGCTGCATATTGGGATTTTATAAAAGAAGTTAAGGTTGGTGATGTGGTTGTTGTATTTAGTAATCGCATAGAAGATAAACAGAGGTATCATATTTTATATGGCTGGGGGATATTTATCTCTGAATGTGAGTTTGACTATCAGAAAGAAAATCCTTTAAGGCGGAATGTACAATGGTACAGTTCTAATAGCATTCAAAAAGAAACACTCTCAAAAAATCATCACTTTTTTCATAGTGTCGAAGGGATAGAATCTGCTAATATTATTCATTTACTAAAAATAGGAGACGTTTTTGTAAATTCTAATAGTCATTATTCTAAAGTCCAACAAAATGCACAAACGAAAAGTGGCAACACGAATGTTCCGTTTAAATATATAACGAGAACAGAACCGGAACCAATAGTAAAATCATTTGAAAATTATTCAAAGGAGCGATTTTTGAAACAAGTGTTTGTTTCTCAGAATGATTATGAGAGATTGGAAAGTTTACTTCTCAGAAAGAAGAATCTGATACTTCAGGGAGCCCCAGGTGTTGGTAAGACGTATGCAGCCAAACGCTTAGCTTATGCTATCATGAGTGAAATGAATGATGATAGGGTGATGCAAGTGCAATTCCATCAGAACTATAGTTACGAAGACTTCGTGATGGGCTACAAACCAAATGAAGAGGGAGGTTTTGAACTGAAAAACGGCATCTTCTATCGCTTTTGCAAACGTGCTACAGCAGATAGTGAACACAAATATTTCTTTATCATCGATGAGATAAATCGTGGCAATCTGAGTAAGATATTTGGTGAACTACTGATGCTGATAGAAAACGATTATCGAGATAAGCCAATAATGATGGCATACAAAGATGAGAGTTTCGCAGTGCCAGCTAACCTATATATAATAGGAATGATGAATACTGCTGATAGATCGTTGGCAATGATTGACTATGCGCTGCGCAGAAGATTCTCATTCTTCGAAATGAAACCCGGATTCACAAGTCCCGTCTTTCAGGAAGAAGTCAGTAAGAAGAAAGATCCTCAATTAACAAACCTCGTGAATGCTATTATCGATTTGAATAAGGAGATAGAAAATGACGATTCACTTGGTTCTGGTTTCTGCATTGGTCATAGTTACCTCTGTAATTTAGGGGATAATTACAATTTGGAGAATATCGTAGAATACGACATTATACCTATGCTCAGAGAGTATTGGTTTGATAATGATGACAAGTTTAATCAAGAGGCTCAAAAACTTAGAAATGCACTCTAATGACAGAAGATAAAGGCATACTGATACGCAACATCTACTATATGCTGGCCTATGCTTTCCAAGAGCTTAGGCAGAATAACTATACAGAAATAGAGGGCGAAAAGTTCGAAAATATCTACGACCTGTTTGCAGAAATCATAACAAGAGGTATTTCGTATCAGTTAAAGCAGGGCCTTTATCGTGAGTATATTGGAAAGAATGAGTCGATGCTTACCGTTAGAGGTAAAATAGATATCAATAGTACAATTGCCAACAGAATGCGTAACAATCAGCAGATAGCCTGTGATTATGATGAACTTTCAGAGAATAATATCTATAATCAGATTCTACTTACAACAGCCCAAACGCTCATCAGACATTCGGATGTGAAGAAAGACAAGAAGGCTAAATTAAAACAATTGATGCTCTTCTTTCAGAGTGTGCAGCCTGTTGATGTCCACACCATTCGTTGGAATACTTTGCGTTTCGATCGCAACAACAGGAACTATCGAATGCTGTTGTATCTTTGCTATTTCATTATTAGTGAATGGCTTATGACTACTGAAAACGGACAATTTAAGATGCGTGGATTCTCAGATGACCATATGTGTCGGCTCTTTGAAAAGTTTGTTCTTGAGTATTATAAGAAACATTATCCAGAGTTGAAACCTTGTGCTGCTCAGATAGAATGGAATATCGAGATTGAACAATCTACAATCAACATTCTTCCTATTATGAAGACTGATATTCTGCTAACAATTGGTGAACGCACGTTGATTATTGATACCAAATATTATACGCGCTCTATGCAGAAGCAATTCGACAAATCTACCATCCACTCAAACAACCTCTATCAGATACATACTTACGTTACTGAATACGATGAAGACCATAAGGGTAATGTGGACGGAATGTTGCTATATGCCAAAACACAAGAAGATATTGTTCCAGATGGTCAGATTAAGCGGAAAGATGGTAACTATATATATTTTAAGACACTAGAATTGAATACAGATTTTAAAAGTATCAAAGAACGACTAAATAGTTTTGTGAGTGCTATGAGTCCTAATAATTGAGAACTATGAGGATTATTAATAAAATAGGTAACGAGACTTTACTGAATAGAGAGAAATCGCTCTTTCTCTGTTCAAAGCATGCACCTTATTCTATATATGATAGGGTGTTTGGTTGGGTAGATTCTCTTACTACTGACGATTGTGTCATTTGCTTCAATTCATCAGAGTTGGAAGATGAAGTTATGAGGGCTTTGCTTGTTAATCAGGTTCCTACGATACTTGTTGTGATGAATCGTTTTACAGATAAGTACAACGTTCAGATAGAAAAGGCTATAAATGAAGAGCGAATGCTGATTCTTGAACTTCAACGTGATGAACCTCGTGGGGCAGGTCAGACACCAAGACTGAGAAATCAATTTATCATGCAAATGGCTCAACATATTGTCTGTGGCTATGTCAACAAGAATGGCAGTATATTCCCAATCTTGGCAGGTGCCAAAGATGTACTTTATCTGGATCAGGAAAATATGATGATAGCAGCAGAGCCATTGGTAACACCCTCCCATCAACGCTGGAAAGTATGGGAGGACAAGATTCTTTTGCGAATGTTCTATGAAGATATGGGCCTTCATGCCATCAAGAAGCGACTCCTTAGGACATATATTTCTGTGAGGACACGAATCAGAGCCATCACACTACCAGAAGAAGTTTTGAAGGGACGAGAGTTTGAGGACTTCGTATTAGAGCTCTTCGACTTAAATGAAACAAAAACCTATTCTCTATTGGAGTGGCGAGGTGACAAATCTTTAGGTGAGATTAGTCCTATAAGTAATACCTATCCAGACTTCGTACTCGAATATAAAGAAGGAAGACGGAAAAAGAAGTTCGCTGTTGAATGTAAATGGCGAGCCAGCATACCAAAACGATTTACTCAGCCCTTATTTGAGCCAGAGCAAATCACTCATTATCAAGAATATGCAGTAGAAAAAGCTCAGAAAGTTATCATCATATTAGGTGTTGGAGGTGAGCCTTCTATGCCAGAGGAACTCTATCTGATTCCTATTGACGCAATCTCTCAAATACAATCAAAGCCCTCACTGCTCAAAAAATTTAAAAGAGAGATAGTTGACAAATGGTTCTCAATAGATGAGTTTAAATAGAACGTACCCTAATTGGTGATTATTTGGAATAAAAGTTGTAACTTTGCAAACGAATTATGACGAAAGAAGAATTACAGAAAATTATAGCAATTGACGAAGGTTTCCGGATAGAGCTAACCACGTCTACTAGTAACATGGATAAATTCCAGGAGGCTATCTGTGCTTTTGCAAATGACATGCCTGGCTCAGGAAAGAAGGGCTATCTGCTAATTGGCGTATATGACGATGGCAAGATTAGCGGAATGAAGGTTGATGATGCCTTGATGAAACGCATTAGCGGCATTCGTTCTGATGGTAATATTCTGCCTCTACCCGTCATGACTACAGAAAAGGTGCAGACGGACGAAGGTGATGTGTTGGTTGTGGAGGTTACTCCATCTTTTGATACACCTGTACGCTATCGAGGTAGAACGTTTATCAGAATTGGCCCACGTCGTGACATTGCCAGTGCTGAAGAGGAAAGAATCCTTGCAGAACGTTGTGCTGCAAGTCTGCCAACCTTCGATACAAGACCATGCCGTGAAGCAACAATAGACGATATTGATACAGAAACGATTGTCAAAGAGTATCTGCCAAAAGCTATTGATGCAGAGACTTTGGCAACTGACAGTCGCTCACTAAAGGAGCAGTTGGCATCTCTGCGACTGTTCAACATGCAATGGAATTGCCCCACATTTGCTGCGCTAATCATGTTTGGCAACAATCCACGATACTTCATGCAGGGCGATTACATCCAGTTTGTGCGTTTTCGCGGTAATAACAATGGTGGAGAGATCCTGAATGAACGTCGTTTCGAGGGATGTTTGTATAAGGTATTACCACGATTGGAGAACTTCATCCGTGATGGTATCGTAACAAAACGTCCTGTTCCTATCAGCATTCTGAGAGAAAAAGATGTTCGTAACTATCCCTACAAGGCGCTTCGTGAGTTGATGATGAATGCGGTTATGCATCGTGATTATCAGGCGAACATGCCTACCCGCCTCTATCAATACGACCATCATATTGAGATTATGAATCCTGGAGGGCTCTACGGACAGGCCCGTCCAGAGAACTTCCCTCATGTGAACGATTACCGCAATAGCGTTGTAGCAGAGATGATGAAGAACCTGAACTATGTAAACATGTTCAATCATGGGGTGAGTGAGGTGCAAGACTTGCTGAAAGAGAATCAAAGCCCAGTTGCCGAGTTCAATGTCAATCTGGTTACTGCATTTAGCGTTATTGTTAGTGAACCCAAGGACGATGAAAGTGCAAATGTCGGAAAAGATGACCCAAAAGATGAGCCAAAAGAACTATCTGAACGTCAGGCACTTATAATAGGTCTCATTAAGGATAATGACCTAATAACCATCCAACAAATGACCCAAAAGACAAAAGTCTCTGAAAAGACTATTAAACGCGAGCTTGCAACTCTCCAGGAAAAGGGCATCCTCACTCGTGAGGGTGGCCGCAAGGAAGGTAAATGGGTTATCATTGTAAAATAAGGTTGTCCCAAGTACGTCCCAAGTTGTCCCAGCTTGTCCTAAGCAAGAATACACATTAACGGACGAAGGGAAAGAGCTTATGAAATCTTAATAGTACCTTATTTGTACCACGGATTTGTAACTTGCTGATATACAGCATCGGTGAATTTCGAGGAGGGAAACAATCTGCAATAAGCAACAATAAGGAAATCATAAGAAAGTGGTGTAATCCAAACGGGTACACCACTTTTCCTTATTGTTAAATTTTGTTTTGAATCTTGTATATTTCGGATTTTTGGAATAATTTTGCATCATATTTGCGACACAACTTATTAGTAAAAAAGATATGCCAGCATTAAAATTCGAGATTAAAAGGAAGTGTAAAGTCTGTGGAAGCATCTTCATTGCCTGTAAAGTGTTGATGACAGTAAGCGCTCTTGTCACCATGGGGTTGACAACTGCCAGTGCACAGATTACACAGAAACAGTTGCAAACTGAAAGTGACGAACAGTTGCTGAGGGAATGGACAAAGGTGCTTTCCCATGATGAGTTTGGCGGAAGGAAGCCCATGACGCCCTATGAGGACAAGACGGTGAACTACCTTGCCAGACAGTTGGAGGTGATAGGGTTAGAGCCTGCTTTCAACGGCAGTTGGTTCCAGCCTTTTGAGATGATCGCAGTTACAGCCAAGCCGATGGGAAACAAGCTCGCTGTGAGCGGAAAGCAGAAAACGGTTCTCCGCTACCCCGACGATATCATCATTTGGACATCTCGCGCCACGGACAAGATTGACCTGAAGAAGGCGGAGTATGTGTTTTGCGGTTTTGGCATCAATGCCCCCGAATATGGTTGGAACGACTATGATGGCATCGATGTGAAGGGCAAGATTGTAATTGCAATGGTTAACGATCCCGGCTTTTATGACAGTCAGCTTTTCAAAGGACGTAATATGACATACTACGGTCGTTGGCTCTATAAGTTTGAAGAGGCGCAGCGTCAGGGTGCAGCCGGTTGTCTGGTACTCCATCATACAGAAGCCGCCAGTTACGGGTGGCATGTCTGTGTGAATGGCCATCTGAGTGACAATCTCGCCATCTATAATGCCGACACACGCAATGCCGACGAACTGGCCGTCAGAGGATGGCTGCATGAAGACGGTGCCAAAAAGCTTTTTCTGGCTGCCGGCATGGACTTGGACAGGGCACTGACTGATGCAAAAAAGCCGGGATTCAAGAGTTTTTCTCTGAAGGTGAGAGGTGACGTGAAGATGAATGTCACTTACGACATCCAGCAGACGCGCAATGTGGGCGGTATCCTTCGAGGGAGCGGTCAGGAAGGTGAGGCCGTCGTGTTCTGTGCCCACTGGGATCATCTGGGTATCGGCAAGCCGGACGAGCGTGGCGATACGATATACAACGGTGCAGCCGACAATGCCTCAGGTATGGCTGGAGCCCTACTCGTCGCCAAGAAGTTCAAGCAGATGCCCCAGCCAGGGCGAGACCAAGTGTTCATCTTCCCCTCGTCTGAGGAAAGCGGACTCTTCGGCTCTGCATACTATTGCGCTCACCCCGTCGTACCGATGGAGAAGACTTTGGCATGCCTTAATTTTGAGAGCATAGGTCCTGCCGAGTTGACCCGCGATGTCGTAATTCTGGGTGGGGGGGATAGCGATTTAGACCATTATTACATGGCTGCAGCTGCTGCACAGGGCAGGTATATCTATTTCGACGATGACAACTCCGACGGCTGGTTCTATCGCTCCGACCATTACAATTTCGTGAAGAAGGGTGTGCCTGCGGTGGTGTTGGAGAACGGCCGTCATCCCGTGGATGTTACCAGGTCCAATAAATATCCTATGCCAGTTTGGTATCACAAACCGTCTGACGAATATCATGAGGACTGGGATCTCAGCGGCACACTATCCAACGTTAACCTGATCTTTAGCGTCGGGCTGTCATTGTCGGTCAAATCCCGATAATAACATCGGTCACACGGTTTTCCCTATTTCTCTATCAACCAATATTCCATATGCTTCGTTGTGCGTTTGCTCTTGAAGTTAAACAGGATGCCGTTCAGGGCAGAGCCGATCTTATGGAACGGGGGCTCTGGGCCGAAGTTTGGATGTGCCCGAAGGCATGACGATGACAAAGTGTGAAATAAAGGACTATTGATTTTTCTCCGTCATGTATTTCCAATAGCGGCGGGGCATGTCATTGAGCTGCTTACGAGGATTCAGACGCTCTTTTATACAGATAGCCTTGAAATACGTCCGCCAGAGATCCTGGAATAGCTGATCATTGTCACAAAGGAAACTATCATTAAGTTTGCCGTTCTCCAAATTAAAGGGAACGGCACTTTCATCTTCGAAAGTAATGCGGAAGGGAGGTTGTTTTCCGTCATAATAGTACCCATAGTGCCGATGAGCATCATAGATAAGCCAAGGTTGGTCGTTGAAACGGTCTTGAAAGTGGTCGATTATCAGTGAGAGTACATTATTATCCGGTGATACAACAGCAAGATAAGTACCGTCTTTAGCTTTCTGAAATCGTATGAACTGTTTCATGCGCTGCGACTCATGGAGCACACGCCGACAAGTATTACGCACTGCCAATATATCAATATCGGAGGCATTATGTTCTATACTGCGAGCACTAACAGGCTGACGGAATATCTTACAGATATAATTAAAGAGTGGCTGATTAAGCGTACGATCCTCTGACAACCAACTGAGTGCTATCACTTGCAGTCCGGCTCTGGAAATACGTTTCTCCATACCCTTCCAAACGCGACTGACCTTCCCGTCATCCGTAATTACCAGATGTGGGTCGTCTGCAAACAATGGCAATTGCTGACCCTCTACTAACAGCTGTACTTCCGTCTGATGCAAAGCATAGCTGTCGAACACTGCCGTTAGCAAGCCATCGAGGGTGTTATCGAAGATATAGACCGTCATTCGTCTTTAAAATCTAAGGTAAGTTGCTGTTCCTCTGCCGCCCGCTTTTGCTGCGCCTTAGAAAGAAGCAATGGACGTAAGCGCTCTGGGTGCAACTCATTGATACCGACGATAGGCTGGGAGAAAGCAGAGGTCAGTTCTCCACAAGTGATGAAATACTTGGCTTTTTTCATCACCACACCCATCTTCTTTAGATGATAAGAAGTGACACGATTGAAACGACGTGAGTTGACGATAAGCGTAGCCGATCGGACACCAATGCCTGGCACACGAAGAATACGCTCATAGTCATCACGATTGATATCCACAGGAAAAGCCTCTGGATGACGCAAAGCCCAAGCCAGCTTGGGATCAACCTCTAGATCGAGATGGGCATGAGTATCATCAACGATCTCATCTACATTGAAGTGATAGAAACGCATCAGCCAGTCAGCTTGGTACAGACGGTTCTCACGTACCAGCGGTGGCTGTTTTAGGACAGGCAGACGAGGATCATAGGTATTGACACTTATATATCCGCTATAATATACACGCCTCATTGTAGGCTGATGATACATTGCATTTGACATCCTAAGGATATCAAGGTCTGTCTCCTTTGTTACTCCCACTATCATTTGCGTCGATTGTCCTGCAGGCACAAAACGTGGAGCATGACGAAACTTTTTCCTATCCTCCTTATTCTCCAACACCCCTTGCTGTATCTGCTTCATAGGAAGAAATACGCTCTTGTGATCTTTTTCCGGTGCCAACAACTTCAGTGATTCCTCCTTTGGAATCTCAATGTTCACACTCATACGATCAGCATAGCGTCCTGCCTCTTGCAGAAGTTCCTGCGACGCTCCCGGGATGGTTTTAAGATGAATATAGCCATTAAAGCGATACATAATCCTAAGATCTCGCACGATAGCCGTCAGACGTTCCATCGTATAGTCAGGATTGCGTACTACGCCACTCGACAGGAACAGCCCTTCGATATAGTTACGACGATAGAACTCCATTGTGATCTCTTCGAGTTCTGAAACACTCAGTGTGGCTCTCTTGATATCATTAGATCGGCGATTGATGCAATAGGCGCAATCATACATGCAATGATTAGTCAGCATCACCTTCAAGAGTGAAATACAGCGTCCATCATCGGCAAACGAGTGGCAGATGCCCACACCACCAACAGTGTTTCCCACCATGCCTTGCCTACCTTTACGCACAGTACCACTCGACGAGCACGAAACATCGTACTTCGCCGACTCTGCAAGTATTCGCAAGCGTTCCATCGTTTTCTCAGTCAGCATCTGCTTCCTATTTAGAATGCAAAGGTACAAAATTCCTGCAAGAAACTATTATTTTTTGCAGGATTTAATATATAAAATAGTATTAATCAAATAATCCAAGAATGAGCCCACGTGACCCACTGCTAGATGCATTTTTACAAAAGATTAAGGAATAGGGTGATCATTCCTGTATTTATGAAGTCTGCGAACATGGCACCAATGATAGGGACGATGAGGAAAGGCTTGACAGTATAGCGGTATTTATAACATACAGCACTCATGTTGGCCATCGCATTAGGAGTTGCACCAAGGCTGAAGCCACACATGCCTGCACACAAGACAGCAGCATCATAATTGCGCCCTAACAAGGGGAATGCTACAATGTATATAAACAGCGCCATCATCAGTACCTGAGACGACAAGATGATGATCAATGGAAGGGCTAGACTTTGAAGTTCCCAAAGTCTTAGAGATATCATGGCCATTCCGAGGAACAAAGAAAGACTGATGTTGCCAACACTGATTATTCGCTCCATATCAAGAAGTTTCTCGGCCTTCTCCCATTTACTGCCTTCCCTGTAACTGACGAATCCTACCGTATTACGAACAATTGCGGCTAAAATCAAGGCACCAAAATACGTTGGGAATGTGATACCAGTCTTTGAGAACAACCAACTCAACAGGGTGCCAGCACCCATTACTAGGATAATGCAGTAAGAAGCCTTCGCATACTGCTGGAATTCCTGCTCGTTTGTGCTGATACGCTTTTCACGACCTGCTGGCGAAGCCTCGTCACTCTCGATACCAGCCATTGCAGGGTCGATCTCATCATCTTGGGGTTGCATCTGTTCGTGCGTCAATTTCGTACGGATAATCCGCTCTGCCAATGGGCCGCCAAGCATAGAACCGGCAACCAGACCAAAGGTTGCAGCCGCCATACCGATTGTTCCTGCACCATGCAGGCCCATTCCTTCAAGAACACTTGCAAAACCACCTGCCGTACCGTGTCCTCCTGTCATGGATATACTACCAGCAGCCATACCAATCAGAGGATTTACCCCCATCAACCTGGTTATTCCCATTGGCATTAAGTTCTGCATAACAATAATGACAACCAAAAGGGTAAGCATGATTACCAGAAGTTTGCCACCTTGCTTTAAAACCTTAAGGTCACTCTGGAAACCAACACTAGTAAAGAATGCCAGCATAAAGACATCCTTCAGTGTACCATCGAACGACACCTCAACATCAAACCAAGCATATAGTATCAAGGTAATTAATGAAAAGATAATACCACCACTTACTGGCGACGGCACACAGAATTTCTGCAGAAAAGCAACCTTTCGCGTTAAAACCATACCGACGAGGAGTGCAAAGGCTCCAATGCCGGCAGTCTGTATCATATCCAGTTCAATACTTGTCATAAAATAATTGATCAAAACAGATTATGTGACCTGCATTTTTTGCAAAATTACACTTTTTATTCTAAATACTTATATATATATTGCACTTTTTTGTAGATTTAACAAGAACTTTTGTTTATTCTGTCATTATGCCAGATATTATTTGTATTTTTGCAGCATGAAGGTAGTTATCGCAATAGATTCATTCAAGGGATGCCTCAGTTCGAAGGAAACTAACGAGGCAGCGGCAGAGGGTATCAGGAGTATTTATCCTGATGCAGAGATAATCAAGGTGCCTGTCAGTGATGGCGGCGAGGGCTATATGGAAGCCTTCCACGCTGCCATTGGGGGCAAGTTGGAGGAAGTAATGGTGAGAGACCCGCTGATGCGACCCATTACAGCGAAATATCTGCTGCAAGGCGAGACGGCTGTGATTGAGATTGCCCAGGCCAGTGGTATGACACTGCTGACAAAGGAAGAGCGCAACCCGATGGTAGCTACGAGCTATGGTACTGGCCAACTGGTGGCTAACGCTGTGCGCAAAGGTGCGAGACACATTATCATTGGTCTTGGTGGCAGTGCCACAAGCGATGCCGGCATAGGCATGCTCAAGGCTCTCATCGACACTTTGACCTACGATCGAGCCTGCTCACGCTCGGAAGTCGAAACAAGTTCCGACTTCTCTCACTTAATAACAGCCTTTGCCAAACATGGCCAGTGGGATGACATCACAGCCTTCAAGGATGTCACGTTCACCATCGCCTCAGATGTCAAGAATCCGCTTTACGGCGAAAAGGGGGCAGCCCATGTCTTTGCCCCTCAGAAGGGCGCTACGCCAGAGATGGTACTTCACTTAGACGAACGAGACAGGAAATTTGCGGAGCTGTCTGCCAAACATTTCGGCTTTGACCGTTCACAGATGCCAGGCGCAGGTGCCGCAGGCGGACTAGGTTATGCCTTCCTGCAATATCTCGATGCGAAAAGCATGTCTGGCATCCAGTTGCTGCTCGATACAATCCGTTTCAAAGAGCTGGTTAAAGATGCCGACCTCATCATTACAGGAGAGGGCTCTGCCGATCGTCAGACGCTGATGGGAAAACTGCCAATGGGAATACTTGAACAAGCCGGATCTGTTCCTGTTTTTCTGATTGCGGGCAGGATAAGTGACCGCGAAGAGCTGTTGAATGCAGGCTTCACTCGTGTAGAATGTATCAATCCACCAGGCATCTCCCTTGAAGAAGCCATGCGCAAGGAGGTGGCTCAACAAAACATCCGTCAGTTGGCTACAACATTCTAACTTTTGCAAATAATCCGATAAGAAAATAGAATCCCCGAGTTGCATCAACAACCCGGGGATTAAATTATAGTAGAATCTTTATTTTACTTCTCATCGAGAACGACATCTTCAGCGAAGTCGAGCACGTTCTTGCGGTTTGCCTGCATGCGCTCATACTCTTCCTTTGAACCTACGATGATCTTCTCGAACTCACGCAGACCAGTACCAGCAGGAATGAGATGACCACAAATAACGTTCTCCTTCATTCCCTCCAGATAGTCAACCTTACCGCGGATGGCAGCCTCATTGAGAACCTTCGTTGTCTCCTGGAACGAAGCAGCAGACATAAACGACTTGGTTTGAAGAGCAGCACGGGTGATACCCTGAAGGATCTGTGTAGACGTTGCTGGTACTGCATCGCGAACCTGAACAAGTTTCAAGTCACGGCGCTTCAGCATTGAGTTCTCGTCACGGAGCTTACGTGCTGTAACGATCTGACCCTTCTGAAGGTTCTCAGAGTCACCTGCGTCGATGACAACCTTCTTACCCCATATACGGTCGTTCTCCTCTGCAAAGTCGAGTTTATCAACAATCTCCTGCTCGAGGAATGATGTATCGCCAGGCTCGTTGATCTGAACCTTACGCATCATCTGACGAACGATGATCTCGAAGTGCTTGTCGTTGATCTTTACACCCTGCAGACGATATACGTCTTGTACCTCATTAACGATATACTCCTGAACGGCTGTAGGACCCTTAATAGCAAGGATGTCTGCTGGGGTGATAACACCATCAGAGAGAGGAGTACCTGCACGTACGGCATCATGCTCCTGAACAAGGATCTGCTTGGACAGAGATACCAGATAACGGCGCTGCTCACCAGTCTTAGAGGTTACGATAATCTCACGGTTACCACGCTTTACCTTACCCATGGTTACCTCACCGTCAATCTCGGATACTATAGCAGGGTTAGACGGGTTACGAGCCTCGAAGAGCTCTGTTACACGAGGCAGACCTCCGGTGATATCACCACCCTTGGCGGCAGCACGTGGAATCTTGACGAGGGTCTCACCAGTAGCAACTGTCTGGCCATCCTCTACTACTACGTGACCTCCCACAGGGAAGCTGTATGTTCCGATAATCTCACCATCGGCATCAAGGACGTCACAGGTAGGCACCTTTGTACGGTCACGTGACTCGGTAACGATCTTTTCGGTAAGACCTGTGGTTTCGTCAGTCTCAGCACGGAAGGTAACACCTTCGATGACATCATTGAACTTCAGACGACCAGCATATTCTGTTACGATAACGGCATTGAATGGATCCCACTGGGCAATCTTGTCACCCTTCTTCACTACATCACCATTGTTGAAATAGAGTGAAGCACCATAAGGCACGTTAACGGTAGAAAGAACAATCTTTGTGTTAGGATCGACAAAACGGAGCTCACCCAAACGGCTGACAACCATTTCACACTCACGTCCGTCCTCATCGAACGGAACGGTACGAACCTCCTCCAACTCGATCTTTGCAGAGTCGTACTTACATACGATACTTGCATTGGCTGCTGCGTTGGCAGCCACACCACCAGCGTGGAACGTACGCAGAGTAAGCTGAGTACCTGGCTCACCGATAGCCTGAGCTGCAATCACACCAACGGCCTCACCCTTCTGAACCATACGACGTGTAGCGAGGTTACGTCCGTAACACTTCATGCAGACACCCTTCTTCGACTCACAAGTGAGCACAGAACGTATCTCCACACTCTCGATGTCGGCCTTCTCGATGGCTTCTGCAAGAGCTTCGGTAATCTCCTCACCTGCAGCAACGATAATCTCACCGGTCTTTGGATTAACAACATCGTGAACAGACACACGTCCGAGGATACGCTCAGAGAGACTTGAGATAACCTCATCGCCATTCTTCAGAGCTGTACATACCAGTCCACGGAGTGTTCCACAATCTTCTTCATTGATAATCACATCGTGAGAAACGTCAACAAGACGACGTGTAAGATATCCGGCGTCGGCAGTCTTCATGGCGGTGTCGGCAAGACCCTTTCGGGCACCGTGAGTAGAGATAAAGTACTCGAGCACTGACATACCCTCCTTAAAGTTTGAAAGGATTGGGTTTTCAATGATCTGGTGACCCTCGGCACCGGCCTTCTGAGGCTTAGCCATCAGACCACGGATACCAGAGAGCTGTTTGATCTGATCCTTAGATCCACGGGCACCAGAGTCAAGCATCATGAATACGGCATTGAAGCCCTGGTCAGCCTCAGTCATCTGCTTCAACAGAATGTTACCGATATCGTTGTTGACGTGGGTCCATGTATCGATAACCTGGTTGTAACGCTCGTTATCGGTGATGAATCCCATGTTATAGTTGTCTGTGATCTGCTGTACCTCGGCATTACCTTTCTCAATAAGGTCGGCCTTCTCTTTTGGAATGATGATATCATCGAGGTTGAACGACAGACCTGCCTCATACGCCATGCGGTAACCAAGGTTCTTAATACCATCGAGGAACTCACACGCCTCAGCGAAACCTACGTTCTTGATAACAGAAGCGATGATGTCGCGGAGAGACTTCTTAGAGATAACCTTATTTACATAACCAACCTCTGGAGGAATGATTCCATTTACGATAACACGACCTACAGAGGTCTCAACGGTATGTTTGAACTTATTGCCGTTCTCGTCGCGGTCATCTACTACCACCTTCACCAAAGCGTGCAGATCACACTTACCTTCGTTGTGGGCAATGATAGCCTCCTCAGGACCATAGAATGAGAGTCCCTCCCCCTTTGCCCCCGGACGGATCTTTGATATATAATAGAGACCAAGCACCATATCCTGTGAAGGTACTGTGATAGGAGCACCGTTGGCAGGATTAAGAATGTTATGGCTCTGGAGCATCAGCAACTGTGCCTCGAGGATAGCCTCGTTTGACAATGGGAGGTGAACAGCCATCTGGTCACCGTCGAAGTCGGCGTTGAACGCTGTACATGCCAGTGGATGCAGCTGAATAGCCTTACCCTCAATGAGCTTTGGCTGGAAGGCCTGGATACCCAGACGGTGAAGTGTTGGAGCACGGTTCAGAAGAACGGGGTGACCCTTCATCACATTCTCAAGGATATCCCAGATAACCGGCTCACGGCGATCAACAATCTTCTTGGCACTCTTTACAGTCTTCACAATACCGCGCTCGATAAGTTTACGGATGATGAAGGGCTTATAAAGCTCTGCTGCCATCAGTTTAGGCAGACCGCACTCACCCATCTTCAATTCTGGACCTACAACGATAACCGAACGTGCAGAGTAGTCAACACGTTTACCGAGCAAGTTCTGACGGAAACGTCCCTGCTTACCTTTCAACGAGTCAGAGAGTGACTTCAGAGGACGGTTAGAATCGCTCTTGACAGCTGATGACTTACGGCTGTTGTCGAAAAGTGAGTCGACAGCCTCCTGAAGCATACGCTTCTCATTACGGAGGATCACCTCAGGAGCCTTAATCTCCATCAGACGCTTCAGACGGTTGTTACGGATGATAACACGACGATAGAGGTCGTTGAGGTCTGATGTAGCAAAACGTCCACCATCCAGTGGTACCAGAGGACGGAGTTCAGGAGGAGTCACTGGGATAATCTTCATAATCATCCATTCTGGACGGTTGATGCCCTTCTCAACACTCTGACGGAATGCCTCAACAACCTGCAGACGCTTCAGGGCCTCGTTCTTACGCTGCATTGAAGAGTCGCTGTTTGCACGGTCGCGAAGCTCGTACGACAGTGAGTCGAGGTCGATCTTTGTAAGAAGATCATATATAGCCTCTGCACCCATCTTCGCTATGAACTTATTTGGATCGCTGTCGTCGAGATAATCATTCTCAGGAGAGATATAATTGTCGAGAATGTCGTTGTACTCCTCCTCAGAAAGCAGGTCGAACTTGTTTGAACCATTGAGGTCATTTCCCTCACCGTCCTTCTTTCCTTCCAGTGCACCTGGCTGGATAACAACGTAACGCTCATAATATATCACTGCGTCGAGCTTCTTGGTAGGCAGTCCCAGCAGATAGCCAATTTTGTTAGGCAGACTGCGGAAATACCAGATATGAGCTACAGGCACAACGAGCTCGATGTGACCGGCACGCTCACGGCGCACCTTCTTCTCCGTAACCTCCACACCGCAGCGGTCGCATACGATACCCTTATAACGGATACGCTTGTACTTACCACAGGCACACTCATAATCCTTTGTAGGACCGAAGATGCGCTCGCAGAACAGACCGTCACGCTCTGGCTTATAGGTACGGTAGTTGATGGTTTCAGGCTTGGTCACCTCACCGAATGAGTTGTCGAGAATCTCCTCTGGTGAAGCAAGTCCGATGGTAATTTTGGTGAAATTACTCTTTGTCTTTGTATCTTTTTTGAAAGCCATAATTTACTCTTTTACTTTTTTACCTTTTTACCTTTATTAGTCCATCGTGATGCTGAGACCCAGACCGCGGAGCTCGTGCAACAGCACGTTGAGCGACTCAGGAATACCTGGTGTCGGCATGGGCTCACCCTTAACGATTGCCTCGTAAGCCTTCGAACGGCCTACTGTATCATCAGACTTAATGGTCAGAATCTCCTGAAGCACATGGCTGGCACCGAATGCCTCAAGAGCCCATACCTCCATCTCTCCGAAGCGCTGACCACCGAACTGTGCCTTACCTCCGAGAGGCTGTTGAGTGATAAGGCTGTACGGACCGATAGAACGCGCATGCATCTTATCTTCTACCATGTGACCGAGTTTGAGGAAGTAAGTGATACCTACTGTTGCAGGCTGGTCGAAACGCTCACCTGTCTCACCATCATAGAGGTGGGTAGAACAGAGACGTGGCAGACCTGCCTTGTCAGTCCACTCTGCAAGGTCTTCGAGTTTTGCACCGTCGAAGATAGGAGTAGCGAACTTCACGCCAAGACGCTTACCGGCTGCACCGAGGATTGCCTCGAAGATCTGACCGAGGTTCATACGTGAAGGTACACCCAGAGGGTTAAGTACCAGGTCTACAGGACGTCCATCCTCAAGGAATGGCATATCCTCCTGACGTACCACCTTAGAAACGATACCCTTGTTACCGTGACGTCCGGCGAGCTTATCACCAACACCGATCTTACGCTTCTTGGCAACATATACCTTAGCCATCTGCAGAATACCTGAAGGCAGCTCATCACCAATAGTGATGGCAAACTTACGGCGCTTCATCTCTGCATCAAGCAGCTTATATTTCTTCATAAAGTTGATAATCAGCTGAGCTATCAACTTATTCTTCTCTTCATCATTTGTCCAGTTGCTGATCTGAACATCACCATACTCGAGGTTCTTCAGGGCAGTCATAGTGAACTTTGCACCCTTGCTGATGACCTCAGCACCGGTGTAATCCTTCACACCGTTAGAAGTCTTACCCTTTGTAAGCTCAACAAGCTTGTCGAGCAGGATATCCTTCAGGTCGTCAACCTTTGCCTCGTACTCCTCGTCAATCTTCTTCAGCGTGATCTTATCCTGCTGCTTAGACTTACGGTCCTTGATGGCACGGGCAAACATCTTCTTGTCGATAACGACACCGGTAAGTGATGGGTTAGCCTTCAGAGAAGAGTCCTTAACATCACCTGCCTTGTCACCGAAGATGGCACGGAGAAGCTTCTCCTCAGGTGAAGGATCACTCTCTCCCTTAGGAGAAATCTTACCGATAAGGATATCACCTGGCTCAACACGAGCACCAACACGGATAACACCATTGTCGTCGAGATCTTTTGTTGCCTCCTCACTAACGTTAGGAATATCTGCTGTAAATTCCTCTACACCACGCTTCGTCTCACGAACGTCGAGAGAGTACTCGTCCACATGAACAGATGTCAGGATGTCCTCACGAACGATACGCTCGTTGAGCACAATAGCATCCTCATAGTTGTAACCCTTCCAAGGCATATAAGCCACAAGGAGGTTACGACCAAGTGCGAGCTCACCGTTCTCAGTAGCATAGCCCTCTGTCAGGATATCACCCTTCTTCACACGCTGACCCTTGTTACAGATAGGACGCAGGTCGATGGTCATGTTCTGGTTCGTACGACGGAACTTAGAGATACGATACTCTTTCATAGCAGGCTCAAAGCTTACGAACTCCTCCTCGTCAGTACGATCGTAGAGGATACGGATGGTTGTAGCATCAACATACTCTACCACACCGTCACCCTCAGCGGTAACCATTGTACGTGAGTTCTCACATACCTGCTTCTCGATACCGGTACCTACGATAGGAGCCTCGTTATGAAGCAGAGGCACTGCCTGGCGCATCATGTTAGATCCCATCAACGCACGGTGAGCATCATCGTGCTCTAGGAATGGGATAAGTGATGCAGCGATTGAGGCAATCTGCTGTGGAGATACGTCCATCAGGTCTACATCTGTTGGAGGAACCACTGGGAAGTCGGCATCCTGACGGCACTTAACGACCTTACGGATAAATGTACCGTCATCGTTCAGAGGTGCATTACCCTGTCCGATAACGTGCTCTGACTCTTCCTCTGCAGTCAGGTAAACGATATCATCGTTATTCAGGTTGGCAACACCGTTCTCCACTTTACGGTAAGGAGTCTGGATGAAGCCGAGTTCATTAATCTTTGCATATACACAGAGAGAAGAGATAAGACCGATGTTTGGTCCTTCAGGGCTCTCAATAGGACAGAGACGTCCGTAGTGTGTATAGTGTACGTCACGCACCTCGAAACCTGCACGCTCACGAGAGAGACCACCAGGACCCAGGGCTGATAGACGGCGCTTGTGCGTTACCTCGGCCAGAGGGTTGGTCTGATCCATGAACTGTGACAATGGGTTTGTTCCGAAGAACGAGTTGATGACGCTTGAGATTGTCTTTGCATTAATCAGGTCCATAGGTGTGAACACCTCATTATCGCGAACGTTCATACGCTCACGGATGGTGCGGCTCATACGTGCCAGACCGATAGAGAACTGATTGGAGAGCTGCTCACCAACCGTACGTACACGACGGTTAGAAAGGTGATCGATATCATCGACAGCAGCCTTTGAGTTGATTAGCTGGATGAGATACTTGATAATCTCGATGATGTCCTCCTTAGTAAGTACGCGGACATCCATATCAGTATCCAGGTTCAGCTTCTTATTGATACGATAACGGCCCACGTCACCCAGGTCGTAACGCTTGTCAGAGAAGAAGAGGTTCTGGATAACCTCACGTGCGCTGGCATCATCGGCAGGGTCTGCATTACGCAGCTGACGATAGATGTAAAGCACAGCCTCCTTCTCAGAGTTACTTGGGTCTTTTGCCAGCGTGTTGAAGATGATGGAATAGTCCTGTGCTACCTGTTCATCCTTGTGAACGAGGATAGTCTGTGCGCCGCTCTCGAGGATATCCATCATATTCTCATCTGTAATCTCTGTCTCACGCTCCATGATAACTTCGTTACGCTCGATAGATACCACCTCACCGGTATCCTCATCAACGAAGTCCTCATTCCAGCTCTTAAGTACACGTGCAGCCAGCTTACAGCCCACGACAGCCTTCAGAGCCTTCTTGTTGACCTTAACCTCCTCAGCGAGATTGAAGATCTCAAGGATGTCTTTATCAGCTTCAAATCCGATGGCACGCAACAGTGTTGTTACAGGCAACTTCTTCTTACGGTCAATGTATGCATACATCACATTATTGATGTCAGTAGCAAACTCAATCCAAGAACCCTTGAACGGAATGATACGTGCAGAGTAGAGCAGTGAACCATTAGCGTGGGTGTTCTGTCCGAAGAACACACCAGGAGAACGGTGCAACTGAGATACTACAACACGCTCAGCGCCATTGATAACGAAAGTACCATTAGCGGTCATGTATGGGATAGGACCAAGGAAAACATCCTGAATCACTGTACCGAAATCCTCATGATCAGGATCAGTGCAATACAGTTTCAGCTTAGCCTTCAGGGGTACGCTATATGTGAGTCCGCGCTCCAGACACTCATCAATGGTGTAGCGAGGCGGATCAATATAGTAATCCAGGAACTCAAGAACGAAATTATTACGTGTGTCGGTGATAGGGAAATTCTCTGCGAACACCTTATACAGGCCGTCATTCTTGCGTTCCTCAGGCGGAGTGTCCAACTGCAGGAAGTCTTTGAACGACTTTAATTGCACATCAAGGAAATCCGGGAACGGCAATGGATTCTTGACGCTGCCAAAGTTTACTCTGTTATCAATTTTCTTTGAAGCCATAAATTAATTTTTTCCAGATAATCTAGTGTGAAAACAAGAAAAAGGTCGGGAACCCTCTACTGGAGAGCTCCCAACCATAATCAGTATTGTTGTGCGCGCTCGGCTTTGCCGCTTGGCTCTGCCAAGAATTATTTCAGCTCAACCTCGGCACCAGCTGCCTCGATAGTCTTCTTGAGGTTCTCAGCCTCTTCCTTAGAGAGACCCTCCTTAACGGTAGCAGGAGCACCGTCAACGAGATCCTTTGCCTCCTTAAGGCCAAGACCACAAGCCTCCTTAACGGCCTTTACAACCTGGAGCTTAGCAGCACCTGCAGACTTCAGAACAACGTCGAATGAAGTCTTCTCTTCAGCAGCGGCCTCAGCACCACCAGCTGCAGGACCAGCAGCTACAGCAACGGCTGCAGCAGCAGGCTCAATTCCATACTCGTCCTTCAGGACTGTTGCCAACTCGTTTACTTCTTTCACTGTGAGGTTAACCAACTCCTCAGCAATAGCTTTAATATCTGCCATTTTTATTTAAAATTTTAATTGTTTTTTAATGTTAATGTTACTTTTTTCGCTTATTTGTTACGCTCAGCGATAGCGTCAAGCAGGCCGTGAATCTTGCCACCGGCATTCAAGCCAGAAACAACATTCTTGATTGGAGACTGCAGCAGGGCAACAACATCTGCAATAAGCTCGTTCTTGCTCTTGATAGCTACGAGCTCGTCAAGTTTGTCAGCACCTACGAAGAAGCTCTCCTCTGCATATGCACCCTTAAGTGCGGGGATACCTTCCTTCTTGTACTCCTTAATAAGCTTTGCGGGTACGTTTGCTACCTCAGTAAACATGATAGCAGTGTTACCCTTCAGGCACTCATACAATGGAGTGAAATCAACCTCTGAAGCCTCAAATGCCTTATGGAGAAGTGTATTCTTCACCATCAGCAATTTGATATCGTTCTTGAAGCACTTACCACGGAGCTCACTTGTCTTAGCAGCATCCAGACCGGTAAGGTCAACAAGATAGAAATGAGGATATGCCTTCAGTTTCTCTCCGAGTTCTACGATGATAGTATCTTTTAATTCCTTTTTCATTTGTCTAATCTTTTAACGAGTTATTCAACTGATTTAGGATCTATCTTGATACCCATACTCATAGTGCTTGAGAGGAAGATACTCTTGATGTATGTACCCTTAGCAGCAGCAGGCTTCAGTTTGATAATGGTAGAGATAAACTCCTTAGCATTCTCAAAGATCTGATCAGCGGTGAAAGTAACCTTACCGATTGACGTATGCACGATACCAGCCTTGTCAACCTTAAAGTCAATCTTACCCTGCTTAACTTCCTTAACTGCTTTAGCAACGTCCATAGTAACAGTACCACTCTTTGGATTTGGCATCAGGCCACGAGGACCGAGCACACGGCCGAGAGGACCGAGCTTGCCCATGCAAGAGGGCATGGTAATGATCACATCAACATCTGTCCAACCACCCTTGATCTTCTCGATATACTCGTCAAGACCAACGTAGTCAGCACCTGCTTCCTTGGCAGCAGCCTCCTGGTCAGGAGTACAGAGAGCGAGCACACGTGTAACCTTACCAGTTCCGTTCGGCAACGAAACAACGCCACGAACCATCTGGTTAGCTTTACGTGGATCAACGCCTAAGCGTACATCGATATCAACAGAAGCCTCAAACTTGGTGGTGGTAATCTCCTTCACCAATGCTGCAGCTTCCTTCAAAGAGTATGCTTTCCCTGCTTCAACCTTATCAGCTACCAACTTTTGATTTTTTGTCAGTTTACTCATTTTCTTAATTGAAGTTATTAATTATTTACCAGGGAACTCCCCTTCTACAGTGATACCCATACTACGCGCTGTACCTGCAATCAGTTTCATAGCTGACTCTACGGTAAAGCAGTTCAAGTCTTTCATCTTATCCTCAGCGATAGCACGAACCTGATCCCAAGTTACCTTGGCTACCTTCTTACGGTTTGGCTCTGCACTTCCGCTCTTAACCTTTGCAGCCTCCTTCAGCTGAACAGCTGCGGGAGGAGTCTTCAGTTCGAAAGAGAATGACTTGTCAGTATAGTAAGTGATAACAACAGGAATAATCTTACCTGCCTTATCCTGGGTTCTGGCGTTGAACTCTTTGCAGAATCCCATAATGTTAATACCCTTAGAACCCAGAGCAGGTCCTACTGGGGGGGAAGGATTCGCAGCGCCACCTTTAATCTGTAATTTGATTAATCCAGCAACTTCTTTAGCCATTTCTGTTTATAAATTTATTGAATTGATATATAAGCCCGAGACGTGGAAGCCGTCTGTAGACCGTATATACAGAACGGACGTACCGTAACAATTACGCCCTATTCCTTTTCTACTTGATTGAACGAGAGCTCCAATGGAGTCTTACGTCCAAAGATTTTCACCATAACCTTCAACTTATGCTTGGCAGCATCTACCTCTTCGATGATACCGTTGAAACCATTGAAAGGTCCGTCAGTAACCTTAACAGCATCGTTCACATTGTATGGAACGATTGACTCCTCATTCCTGATGATAGTCTCATCGGCAGTACCGAGAATTCTGTTAATGTCAGCCTGTCTTACAGGAGTTGGATTGTCAAGACCACCGAGGAATCCCAGCACATTTGGCATAAAACGCAAGGTATGTGCTATCTCACCCTGAAGGTTTGCCTCTACCAACACGTAGCCAGGGAGAAAAAGTTTCTCCTTGACCACACGCTTGCCATTGCGGAGCTGGGCATATTTCTCCGTTGGCAGAAGAATCTGTCCGACATTCTGCTCAAGCAGCCTGTCCTTCTTCATCAACGCCTCCAGATATTCCTTTACCTTAGCTTCCTTACCGCTAACAGCACGCAGAACATACCATCTCATTCCTGGTTGTTGAGCCATCTTTCTAATCAATCATTATCCTGGATAAACCAAACTCATTACTGACTTAAATACAAAATCCATGACCCATACTACAAGCGCAATAACAAGTGATGCAGAAAGCACCACTACTGCACTATGCGTAAGCTCTTTACGCGTTGGCCAAGTTGTCTTATGTGCAAGCTCGTCATAGCAAGCCTTGCAGTAATTGATAATACTCTTAAACATCTTATTACTATTTAGCACGGGAAGGAGGACTCGAACCCACGACCCTCGGTTTTGGAGACCGATGCTCTACCAACTGAGCTATTCCCGTATGAAAACCCCCGCCCTAAAACGGGGGCTTATTATTTTATACAGATTCCTAGAATTTCTTAGGATATCCTAAGTTCTCCTAGTAGAATCAAGGATTAATCCTCGAATACCTCTGTGATCTGGCCAGAACCTACTGTACGACCACCCTCGCGGATAGCGAAACGAAGACCCTGGTTCAGGGCTACAGCGTAGATCAGCTCAACAGTGATCTCAACGTTATCACCAGGCATTACCATCTCAACACCTGCTGGGAGAGTGATCTCACCTGTGCAGTCCATTGTACGGAGGTAGAACTGTGGACGATACTTGTTTCCGAATGGAGTGTGACGACCACCCTCTTCCTTCTTCAGAACGTAGATAGAAGCCTTGAACTTCTTGAAAGGCTTGATCTGTCCTGGATGGCAGAGTACCATACCACGCTTGATCTCGTTCTTGTCGATACCACGGAGCAGCAGACCTACGTTATCACCAGCCTGACCCTCGTCAAGAATCTTGCGGAACATCTCAACACCGGTAACAACTGACTTCTTGTCCTCACCGAGACCGAGCAGCTCAACCTCATCACCTACGTGGATAACACCAGTCTCGATACGACCAGTAGCAACAGTACCACGACCCGTGATTGAGAATACGTCCTCAACTGGCATCAGGAATGGCTTGTCTGTAGCGCGTGGAGGCTCCTGAATCCATGTATCACAGGTATCCATCAGCTCCATAACCTTCTCTTCCCACTTAGCAACACCATTGAGTGCACCAAGAGCAGAACCACGGATAATTGGAGTATCATCCTCGAACTCATACTGAGCAAGAATCTCCTGAACCTCCATCTCAACGAGCTCCAGCATCTCCTCATCCTCAACCATATCACACTTGTTCAGGAACACAACCAGACGGGGAACGTTCACCTGACGAGCGAGCAGAACGTGCTCACGGGTCTGAGGCATAGGACCGTCAGTTGCAGCAACAACGAGGATAGCACCGTCCATCTGAGCAGCACCAGTTACCATGTTCTTCACATAGTCGGCGT
>FLNV01002107.1_pt1 | contig 28431 bp, 28 predicted proteins | sample 1140351 | NCBI WGS metagenome assembly FLNV01 (sample SAMEA3878207, study PRJEB12797) | bioreactor metagenome | biome: Moose rumen | place: Sweden | collected 2011-10
GTGAGATGAATCGAGGGATAGGCCTGGCGGACCTGACTGGCAAAATCGAGAAAGAAGAGATGATTGCTCATCGTGGGATCTGTACGCGGATAGATAGTGACGGTGTGGTCTTGGAGGATATGACCGTCAAGCACATAACCGAGCTCATCAATCATCCAGAAGATGGGGATACCTGATCTGGATTTGCCAAGGTAATAGCCATGGGCGGCATGATGCATCTGAGAGCCGGAGAGGTCGCCAGCGTCTATCAAAGGCTGGAAGAAGTCGAATTCGTCAGCTCTGCAAGCTTTGACCATAGGCATGGAAGGGAGCATAAAGTTGACCTGCTCCCTGATAGCTGTATGGTCGATGGTTCTGCTGAGAGAACGGAATGTATTTCGGAATAATTCGTCGAATGTCATAATGTAACTCCGTTGAGGGGGATTCCTAATAGGGCACCGGTTCGTCACTTTCGGTGAATGGTAAAGAGGGTTCTGCCTGCTTGGCATTATCTGGCACATCACTTGTGAGAGTCCAGATTTTTTCGTACATTTGCGCCATGCAGATGGGTGCTTTTTCATTTTGGGGTTCACATACAAAGATACGAAAAAAATACGCACATCTACAGCTCTATTACACTAATTAACGTATTTATTATCAGACAGATGGTTAAACTTTGCAACAAATAATCATCAACTAAATTGACGCAGAGCCAATTGATGGTGAGGATCAGGATCTCGCCCATCGTATCACAATAGAAGATGGATTAATAAAATAATTTTGGAACAGAACTGGGCAACAAGATTATCATGTGGGCATCGAAATGAAAGTCTGAACAAATGTTCATGCCTTCAGTTCATTTTTCACTATTCATGACCATGATTCATACCAGAATTTGCATAAATAACATTAAATCCGCTATCAAACATGAAGTTTTTCCTTAATTATTTGTCCGTTTGAAAGTATTTCCGTAATTTTGCAAAAATTTCGGTGCGAATAAATGTTAATTCAGATAATAAGATGACTATATCTCAGATAGTTGAAAAGGATTTGTAGGTAACAACAATCCTGCAAATCGTCTTTTCCCTGCCCTTTGCCGACAGTCTGGTTTTCAAGGGTGGCACCTCATTGAGCAAGGTGTTCGGTAAAATCGAGCGGTTTTCTGAAGACATCGACCTTGCCATCGGCCGTGCATATTAATCAAGCGACGATATGGAACAGAAATTCGGGAAAAATAGCATTGACATCAAGGTGCTGCGCGAGTTTTGCGAGCGCGAGGGCAAGATGGTGGAGTACCGCAAGGGCGAACAGCTGGAGCGCGAGGGCGACCCCGCACGCTGGTTCGGCTTCGTCACCGAAGGGTGCTTCAAGTACGTGACTCACGGCATCAGCGACGACAAGGAGCACATCACATGGTTCTCGTTCGAGGGCGAGTTTGTGGTTGACTACCCCGCGTACCTCTATGCACATCCTGCACGGACCTCCATCGTGGCGATGATGCCAAGCCGCGTGCTCAGGGTTACAGGTGAACAGATGAAGCAGTATTTCAGTCAAAACATCGAGACGATGGAATTTCGTGCAGTTATTGCCGAGCATATCCTCAACCAGTTCCATTCGCGCTACATCGACCTCCATCGCGCCACGCCCCGCGAGCGCTACGACTTGCTGATGCAGCGCTGCCCGGGCATCGTTGGGCACCTCGACTTGCAGGACATCGCCTCGTTCCTCAACGTCCATCCCAACACTATCAGCAAGATTCGCCGCGACATCACGTTCGAAGGCAGGAGACAGTAAATAATAGCAAAAACTCTCAACCTAAGTTGAGACTTTCACCCTCGGCACCAGATTTTCGGGCTTGCCGAGGGTTTATTTGTGCGACTTTTTGTAACTTCGCGGTCGAAATTCGTAAAAAAAACAATATAATGAAGATAGAATTAAGGCGATGGACTATGAGTGACAGCAAAGAACTTACTGCCTTGTGTAATGCAGTTGACAGGAGTTTTCTTTCTGACCGTCTGCCCTATCCTTATACAGAAGAGGATGCAAAAGTATGGCTGAATATGGTTGCCCAGAATGATTCTGTCTCAGGAATCTATCGGGCAATCGTAATGGACGGACAACCTATTGGCAGCATTTCTGTAGAACAAAAGGAAGATGTTTATCGGATTGATGGTGAAATAGGCTTTATGCTTCATGGCGATTATTGCAACAAGGGAATCATGACGGAGGCGGTTAGGCGAATGTGTACAATTGCATTCCGCGACTTGCCGATTGAACGGATAACTGCCAACATCTTCCAGCCTAACGCCGCTTCGATGCAGGTCTTACGTAAGAATGGCTTTGTCCACGAGGCTACCTTGCGAAATGCTGTCATTAAGAACAATGAAATATACAACCTCTGTATTTTTGGATTGACAAAAAGCTATAATAATATATTGAAATGAACAAGAAAACCATCATCACCGTTCTGCTCGCCCTCGCTGCAATGGCGGGACAGGCACAGGAAGTGCGCATTGACACAGTGATTCCGAAATTCCTTTCCAACGGCTATTTCTTCCGTGAAATGCCTACGCTGCCCGACGGCGAGAAAACCATGTCGCGGCTGAAGGACAAGGAGGGCAACAGTGTCATCGTCATCAATGTTGACGCCACGCTGCCCAAGTCACTCATCCGCAAGGCTATCCCTCGCGAACAAGTTCACAACGCCGATCAGTTCCTGAACGGACTGAACATGATGGCCACGGTGACCTCGCTGACACAAGCGGGCGTCAAGGCCGACGGCACATGGTATTCGCCCAAGGAGGGTGAGCCGTTCCCGCAGTTCTCGGAAAAGGACATGGACGGGCGCACATGGACGAACGACAGTGTGAAGGGGCGCGTCATGGTGATTAACCTCTGGTACTCCGGCTGTGGCCCTTGCCGTGCAGAGATGCCCATCCTTTCCGAGTGGAAGGAGCAATTGCCTGGCGTAATGTTCTTCTCGGCCACCTACCACGATGCTGAGACCGCCAAACGCATCACCGACAAGCACCACTTCACATGGACGCACCTCGTCGAGGCCAAGGACATGATGGCATGGATTGGCTATGAGGGCTTCCCCCTCACAATCGTCGTCGACAAGAAGGGCATCGTCCGCCACGCCGTCCACGGCACCAACGAGACGAAACGCGAGGAACTATTAGCAAAGATCAAAGAGGCCGAGGCAGAATAAATGCACCCACTAGAACCCGCCAAGCCTCTTCACAATGCTTAAATCGGCAGGTCGTTTTATTTCAAAAGCAACAAAATCGATGTCAAAAAACAATTTCCCATCAAAAAGTTTGGTCGATTCAATAAAAAGCAATACCTTTGCACCCACTAGAACCCGCCAAGCCTCTCCACGATGCTCAAATGTGCGGGTCGTTTTTTTTATACGATGAGCAACAGAATCCCATTCCAGAAACCATCCGTCCGATGCTCCCCAACCGCATGACAGGCAGTTGGATTACACTGCCTACCGATGCCCTCCGCATCTATTTCAATCTTTGCATCATCAAGTATTTCCTCAACATCATTTCGCCCAACAACGACATGAAGGCGAAGGTCGATGCTCTGCTCGCCGCTTACCCGTCCATCGACGTCACCGCCATGGGCTTCCCTCGCGGATGGGAGAGCGAACCTTTGTGGCAATAACCGCCGTTTCATAACCCTTCTCTTCCAAATATTCACTAAACCCCTGAACATTTGTTCAGACTTTCACCTCGGCAGACACTTTTTCGGTCTTGTCGGGGGCTTTTTAGTGGGGCTTTCTGTAACTTTGTGGCTCAGAATAACTCTCGGAGGGGGTTACAGCATGACATGAATGCCCCGAACGGGATATTTCTGCGAAAACGTAGTAAATAATAAAAAGGTATAATAATAAGACGAAATGATTATGAACAAGAAAAGTATTATTACAATTAGCCTGTAGGCAGTCCTCTGAATATTGTGCAAGGTACACCCTGCAATAAGGCGTAGTGGTGAATTTCATATAGACTGTTCCAAAAACCAAGATTCAATTCCGCTATCACCCTTCCAGCAGTCACGTTACGCCTTTTCCCCATCTCGCAAATTTTTGATAATTCATTTGGAAGTTTCAATTTTATTGTTTACCTTTGCACCCGTAATGCTTGGTCAAGCCTCTGCTATCAAAGCACGTAACCAAGTTTCCGAATACCCGCCACTATCAAAGTTGGCGGGTTGTTTTTTATGTACCACGGTACTGGCTGCAAAGATACGACAAAAATCACATTTTCGCCACTTTTCTTCCTTCTTTTTTCATATTTTCGATATTTTCCTTGTTCACATATCTCTCCCATCCTTTGATCCTTGACCTCATGCTTCTTACTGACGCGCCACGCCCCTCGAACGCTACGAGTTGCTGCTCCGCCGCTGCCCGGGCATCGCCCGCCATCTCCCCCTGAATGCCATCGCCTCGTTCCTCTGCGTCACTCCCCAACAGTTGTCACGCATCCGCAAGGCCGTCACGTTTTCGGAGAAATAATTCCAAATATTCACAAAACCCCTGAACATTTGTTAAGACTTTCACCCCCGACAGCATTTTTTCGGTCTTGTCGGGGGCTTTTTCGTGGGACTTTCTGTAACTTTGTGGCTCAAAACGTATAAAAAACAAAGAATAATGAACAAGCAAACCATTATCACCATCCTGCTTGCCATCGTCGCAATGGCGGGGCAGGCACAAACGCCTAAAGATAGTTGCTCTATTCCAAAGGATTCTCTTTGTCAAGAAAGAATAGCCAAGTCCGATACAATAAACTGTCCTTTGGACAAACTGTTTCTTTTAAAGGCAAATGTCACGAATAAGGAGGAAAGCAGGAGTAATTTGCCAAAGATAGCCCTCCCGAAGAATGATATTTATAGAGAGAAATTCATGAATCTTCAATTGATAAACATTATAGGTAGTCATTTGTCCCGATGAGAAGCTGTTTTTTCTGTTAAATACAACAATTTTAAACTGCTGAGTTTTATTCTATGAATCAATTGCTATATATCGTCTGGAATCCAGACCTCGTGGCATTCAGACTGGGTCCGCTGTCGGTGCGATGGTACGGGCTGATGTGGGCCATCGGAATCGCGCTGGCCTTTCTCGTGGTGAAACGCCTGTATAAGGAGCAGAAGATCAAGGATGAGCTCTTCGCCCCACTCTACATCTACTGTTTCTTCGGTATCCTGATTGGTGCCCGACTGGGACACTGCCTTTTCTATGAACCCGACCATTTTCTGACCTCAGGAAAAGGTTTTGTGGAGATGTTCCTACCCATCCGCTTCCTGGCAGATGGCGGATGGAAATATGTAGGCTATCAAGGCCTCGCCTCACACGGAGGTACCTTCGGCCTTATCGTTGCCCTGTGGTTCTATGTCCGCAAAACCAAACTCAGCATCTGGCGCGTGTTGGACAACATAGCTATCGCCACAGGGACGACAGCCTGTTTCATTCGTCTGGGCAATCTGATGAACTCCGAGATTATCGGCAAGATTACGGATGTTCCCTGGGCGTTTGTCTTCGAGAAGGTCGATGCCGTACCTCGTCATCCTGGCCAGCTGTATGAGGCCATCGCCTACGCTGTCCTTTTCTTCATTTTGTGGACACTACACAAGCGTATGCCTGAGAAGGTTGGCACAGGCTGGTATTTTGGCTTCTGTCTGACGTATATCTTCACCTTCCGTTTCTTCATCGAGTACACCAAGGAGATACAAGAAGCCTTCGAGGCATCGCTGCCCATCGATATGGGTCAGATACTCTCCATCCCGTTTATCATCCTCGGCGTGTACTGCATGCTAAGAGCCCGCAAATGAAAACACAGCTCTTTCATATGAGATAGAAAAGCAATAAAATCAACGCTCAAAAAACAATTTCCCATCAAAAAGTTTGGTCGATTCAATAAAAAGCACTACCTTTGCACTCACGAGAACCCGCAAAGCCTCTTCACAATGCTTAAATCGGCGGGTCGTTTTATTTTTATACGATGAGCAACAGAATCCCATTCCAGAAACCATCCGTCCGATGCTCCCCAACCGCATGACAGGCCGGAATGACTCTCGGAGGCGGTTACAGCATGACGTGAATGCCCCGAACGGAATATTTCCTCGAAAATAATAAAAAGGTATAACAAATAAAACGAAATGAACATGCGCTCGATTAAAAATCGCTTGCTACTGAAAGGACGCAAGAACAAACAAACCATCATCACCATCCTGCTCGCCCTCGTCGCTATGACTGGACTGGCACAGACAAAGATAGCAACCATCACGGGTTATTCGCCCGCATTGAAGGACGGCACTGTCGCAGAATCTTCTATCGACAATGTGCGCGTAGCATCTGACACCGTACAGAGTGGACGCTTTACCCTGACCATTCCTGTGGAGGGACTCACGAAGAGTTATTTGTTCCTTGCGGGAGAAGGATGCCCCAATCACCTGATGACCATTTGGCTGAGTCCCAATGTGGACGTGAAAGTAACGGGTATGGACTGTCTCTACCCATTGTGGAAGGTGGAGAGCCCGCTGCCCGAACAGCAGACTCTCAGCCGTATTACGGAATATGGTCATGACACGCTGGCAGAAACGTTGCGGCTCGGTCTTGCCAATGCATCGTGGGACGAAGAGAGGCCTGTCTATATGAAGTATTTGAAGCAGAAGATGGACGTTCTTCCCTCATTGCCGGTAGATGCAGCGTCGCTCGAAGAGTTAGAGGGAGTGGCCATGATGGCAAGAAACTATCCTAAGGACTTCCCGTATATGGAGCAGTTGAAGGAATTGGAGGCATCCACCGCTGCCCGTGCGCCGAAAGGGTTTGAAGAGCAACTGGCGCAGATACACAGTCAGGTTTATCCGCCACATGTCTTGCAAGTAGGTGAGGAGGCCATTGATGCAGAACTCATTGACATGCAGGGTCAGAAGCATCATCTCGCTGAAGTGCTGGGGCAGCCCGACCGATATGTGCTGCTCGACTTCTGGAGTCTGGGATGCGGTCCCTGCCGTATGGCTGAGCCAGAGATGAGAGCGGCCTACAAGCAATCGCAAGGGAAGTTGGAAATCATCGGCATCAATCAGGACAAACGCTCCGCGTGGCAAGAGGATAATTTCAGCAAGAGTATTGCCTGGAAAAACTGGAACGATGGGAATATGGGCAAGGGCGACATCGAGAACAGCTATTGTGATATGAGAGCCATACCATATTATGTCTTGATTTCGCCCGACAAGCACATTCTCTGGAAAGGCGCCGGATATGGTGTGGGATGGTTATGGGCTTGGTTTGTGCCATCAATGGTCCTAAGCAGGACAATACTACCAACCTTCAATTCGCCATCCGGCAAATTGATGTAGATGCCAGCGGTACCACCATCAGTTTCCGCTACTATGGTTCGGAAGGTTATTGGTTCCGCATCGCCAAGGATTCCTATCTTGAGGCCAACGGAAAGAAATTCAATCTGAAAGAAGCGTATGGTATCACGCTCGACGAAAACAACTATCCCAAGATGAAAGCGTCTGCTATCACAGACGGCATTATGGGCAAATTGTTCTTCACCGACTTCACGCTCACCTTCGAACCGTTCGAGACAATTCCCGAAACCTTCGACTTCAAGGAGGGCGACGGTAAGGGTGCCTTCGTCATCCGAAATGTTTCAGTAGAATAACAACGATATGACCCAATTCGTGATTATCTTCACTTCGTTCGACAGGCTGCGCGACGTGCGACGGGCCGAGCCTTGGATGACGGCCATCACGAGATTATGCAAGCATAATATGCGCGGTTGAAAATGACTAAAATAATAAGAATATCTTATGCTTTTTCGTCAAAACTCTTGCAGAAAATCTCAAAAAGGTGTATATTTGCATCGTGTAAAATCTTAAAAAGGTGTAAAAATGGCAGAGAAGAAAACTCAAAAATGCGCGGACACTTTGACGTTTACTTATTGTCAAAAGAAACAAAATAAAGCATAATCAATAGAGATCAATGAATAAGAAAACCATCATCACCGCATTGATTACCCTTTTCATTCTTGTCTCGTGCAGCGACGATGAAGAACCGATTCGGGAACAACCGACGGAGCAGACAGTCATTTTCTTCATGCCGTGGTCAACGAACATGACACCGTATTTCGAACAGAACATTGCAGACTTCGAGACCGCCATCAAGGGTGGATTACTGAAGAACGAGCGTGTCATCGTCTGTATTTCTTCGACAACGAGCCGAGCCAACGTGATAGAACTCAAACAAGAAAAAGGTCAGTGCATCCGTGACACGCTGATGTTTTACAACCAGCCCGACTTCACGCAGCGTGAGAACATCTCGAGGATGCTCAATGATGTGCGGGCCATTGCCCCAGCCCGCCGTTACTCACTCATCGTAGGCTGTCATGGTATGGGCTGGCTCCCCGTCAGCACAAGTCGGGCACGGAGCCAATACCACTTCGAGCGCGATGATGTGCCTCAGACAAGATGGTTTGGCGGATTTACAAGTGAGTATCAGATAGAGACCACGACGCTGGCCGACGCCATCGGCGACGCGGGGATGCGGATGGAGTACATCATGTTCGACGACTGCTTCATGTCATCCGTCGAAGCCGCCTACGACCTCAAAGATGTGACCGACTACCTCATCGGCTGTCCGACGGAAATCATGATTTACGGCTTCCCCTATCACCTCTGCACCCGCGACCTTGTCGGCACCGTCGATTACGCCGCCCTCTGCCAGACCTTCTACGACTTCTACAGCCACTACACCACGCCCTGCGGCACCATCGCCGTGACAGACTGCCGCGAACTCGACGCGCTGGCCGCGATTGTGAGGGACATCAATCTGACGCAGGAATTTGACTACGCCCTGTTGTCCGATGTACAAAGGATGGACGGCTACAGTCCCCCGCTGTTCTACGACCTCGGCGACTACATCGCCCACCTCTGCACCGACCAGAACCTGCTCGATGCCTTTAACCGCCAACTGGCGTTGACCGTCCCTTACAAAGCGCATACCGCCCAATACTATTCCGCCAGCAACGGCTTCAATGACATCCGTGCCTACTCTGGCATAACAACTTCCGCTCCAAGTCACAATACGCGCTCCGTCGGGCTGAAGAAAACGAAATGGTATCAGGCGACGCACTGAATATGCCGACCCGGATAGCCGTGGGGAATGTATTTTGGGGCACAATTTGTTGAAAGAGATTAAAGGAATATAGTTAAATTGAATTAAGTAAGTACGAAAAATCATACTTTTGGTTTGCCGAATCAGTATTTCTTCGTATCTTTGCACCAAAAGTACGATAAATCATACGCCGATGGATATAGGAACAGTGATTAAGGAGCGCAGGGCATTGCTGGGAATCTCTCAGCAAGACCTCTCGGATTACTCTGGAGTAGGCATCTCTACAGTCAAGGATTTGGAGCGAGGCGTGGGCAATCCGTCGCTACAGACACTACAGAAGATACTGGATGTGGTAGGTATGGAAATGGTGTTGCAAGTGAAACAGACCGTTAAATAGCATAGAGCATGAGAAAAGTGAATGTGTATTACGGAGATGTCTATGCCGGACAGCTCGTTGAGTTGTCAAGGGGCAGCTATGAGTTTACCTACGATGATGCTTTTCGTGCCGACGGCAGCACCCCTCCTGTGTCTGTCAACTTGCCCAAGAGTCAGAAGGTGTATCACTCTGAGCGCATCTTCCCCGTATTCACCAATATGTTGCCTGAGGGAGCCAACCGCAGGGCATTGTGCAGAGCGAAGAAAGTCGACGAGAACGACTTTTTCGGTATGCTGGAGATGATTTGCGGCATGGATGCTATCGGGAAGTTTGTACTTAAAAGACCAGAAGAATGAAGACGATAGAAGTTTGCCCATCGACATTGCGGCCAGTTTTTTCTACCTATTCGCCCCGAGCCGTCAAGGAATTGTTTGATGGTATTATGGTTTCGCCCTTTATCGACATTGATTTCGAGAACGAGCGCGACCAGCAGCAGGCAATGGAGAACATGAACAATATGTCAATCTCTGGTGCTCAGGAGAAATTCTCTGCCATCATTGATGGCGGGAAAATCCGTCTGGCTCACAAAGGCGAACAAGCCACCTATATCCTGAAGCCAGCACCTTTTAACCTGAGTCTCTCCACCCGCAAACAGATACCTGCCAACGAACACCTGACCATGCAGATAGCATCTCAGGTCTATGGCATACGCACCGCCAGCAACGGTCTGTGTTTCAGCAACAGTGGCCAGCCGGTGTATATCACGAAGCGCTTTGACGTGATAAACGGCGTGAAAGAGAGTTCGCAGGAGGACTTTGCCACCGTTCTGCAGATGACAGAGGAAGGCAGCGACAGCAATTTCAAATATCATGGCAACTATGCGCAGATAGCCGATGCCATCCGGCAGTTCGTGCCTGCATGGATGCCACAGATGGAGCAGTTCTTCCGGATGGTAGTGTTTGATTATCTGTTTGCCAACGAGGATGCCCACATGAAGAACTTCTCATTGATAAACAGAAGCGGCGAGTATTTCCTGGCTCCTGCATACGATCTTATCAACACCTGCATCCATATCCAAAGTGGCAGCGACTTGGGACTGATGGACGGACTTTCGCCAGATATTGAGAAAAGCGATGCGTATGACGGTACAGGTCATCCCTGTAGGCTGGACTTCGAACGATTCGCGGAAAGAATCGGATTGCCTAAGAAACGTGCTGCCTCCGTGCTCGATATGTTTATGGAGATTCCACAAGAGACATACGCACTCATCGACCACTCCTTCTTGAATGACAAGATGAAACGTACATACAAGCGTGTCATTGAGGAACGAAAAACACGTTTCATTCGACAGTCAGAATAAAAATAGATATTACGCCCAATTACCTGAGCACCATTCGCATGTCAATCATGTTCGAAAGCAAAAAAATAGAAAAACTCTTAACCTGGGTTAAGACCTGCGCCCTCCGCAGCCGCTTTGTTGGCTTTGCAGAGGGCTTTTTGTGCCGTCTTTCCGTCGCTCGGCTCTGCCGCTTGCCATAGCAAGAACTTCGCAACAAAAAAGTTTGTTATGGGGTTAGCATTTCGAACGGCTGAAGGGTATTACTATAAAAAGACGTGATGGAAAGACATGAAAGGCTACGGGTAGGCGAGCAAAGCTCGGGAATGATCCAAAGGCTGTTCAAACAGCACTACGCCAAGATGCTGAGGGTGGCACGCACGATCCTCTACGATGAGCAGGAGAGCAAGGATGTGGTCAGCGACATCTTTGAGGGATTGCTCCGTGGGCGGATGATGCTGATGCCCGACACAGAGGAACGCTACCTGCTGACGAGCGTTCGCAACCAGTGTCTGAAGCGTATCCGCCATCAAGAAATGAGACTCCGCATGGAGACTGCATCTGCAGAACAGCCGTCTGATGCAGAGGATGAAGACGAGCGCATGACCGATATCGTCGAGTTTGTCGTCAGTCATCTGACAGAACAAGAGCAGCGCATCTTCCGCCTCCGTTTCACCGAAGGGTATAGCTATGAGGAAATAGCTTCTAGCGAAGGTATCAGCCGCGTGGCCGTATGGAAACATCTTTCTCACGCCTTGAAAGAAATCAGAAACCGTTTTAATCCGAAAGGCTTATGAAAACAAACGACCACAACAAACAGCTTTACCGCGATATGCAGGAAGAGCCCGACAAGTATTCCGACCAGGAGATAGAGGCCATGATGGACGGCCTTGACCAAGTGCCCGATGTGGATGAAGCATGGCTGCAGTTCGCTCAGCAGCATATATCCTCGGTGCGCCCAATGCATACGTGGCGTAAGGTGGCTGCCATGATTTTTGGCATATTAACGCTATCAGGTATTGCCTTTGCGGCAGTTCACATCGTGCGCCAGGCGCAGCATGAGGAGCGCCCAGTAATGGAAGTAGAAAAGCCCCAATCAGCAGTCACCGTATCTCAAGCTCTTCTAACTGATACCATCGTCAAGTCTAGACCTGTCGTTTTCGACAATGTTACACTCGATAGCATTGCCAAGGGCATAGCTGCCTATCATCACCTTGATATGGACTTGCAGAATAATCAGGCCTATCAACTCCGTTTCTATTTTGTATGGAATCGTGATGATAATCTGCATGAGGTCATAGAGAAATTGAACATGTTCGAGCAGGTCAATCTGGCTGTAGAGGACGGTAAACTGATTATCAGATGATGAAGCATCTCCTTATTTCTCTTATCGCTATGTTCTGCTGCACCAGCATGTATGGCCAGCATGTTACTCGCAACTATGATAATGTTACGATGTCTGAGGCTTTGCGCGACCTCAACGAACAGTCGCGCGACTATACCATCAGCTTCATGTACAATGAGTTGGAAGACTTCCGCGTGACCACCAACATCAAGCATCAGTCCGTGCCCGATGCCCTCCGCCAGATCATTGGTTTCTATCCTATACGGGTGGCAGAGTTGGGAAAGGGCGCTCTGTTTGTGGAGTGCATTCAAAAGTCAAGCACCCGCTACAAGGGCAACATCACTGACGAAAAGGGTCAGCCCATTGCATACGCTAATGTTTACCTGCTTTCTCCATCAGACTCTGGACGAGTTGTCGGTGGTGGTGTGAGCAATGAGGCTGGTCTCTTCGTCATTCCCTGTGATGTAAGGCCAGTTGTGGCCCGTATCTCATTCATAGGTTATAAGACTCTCACCAGACAATTCAATAGTAGTGAAGTTGGTACGATACGGATGCAGCCTGACAGTTACCGACTGAATGGGGTAGAAGTGAAAGGCTCCCGCCCGTTAGTCAGGATCAAGGATGATGCCTTTGTGACGACTGTTGAGGGCAGCTACCTCTCAAAGATGGGTACTGGCAATGATGTACTGACACATATACCAGGCGTGCTACACAACGGCAGCAACATCGAGGTAATAGGCCGAGGTACGCCACTCGTCTATATCAATGGTCGGCAGATGCGTGACCTTGGTGAACTTAGCCTACTGAAAAGCGACCAAATCAAGGATGTGGAAGTCGTCATGACACCTGGTGCCAAATATGATGCTTCGGTGCGTTCGGTTATCCGCATCAAGACGATTCGTCCTGTTGGAGAGGGATTCAGTTTCGACAATAAGACACTGATAGGTATCAATCATTATGTCTTTGGTCAAGAAGAGATAAACGTTAACTATCGCACGGGTGGCCTCGACCTCTTCGCTACGGCTGACATTGAAGACTTTCGGATGAAGGTGGAGAACAAAAACCGCCAGGATACCTATCTCCAGCACCCCTTTCAGCAGAAGTCCAGCACTCACTATATGCAGCAGGGTATTACAAATTATAGGCCACATACCAATATCTATTATGGGAAGCAGGGATTCAACTATATGTTCGACGACCATCACGCCATCGGCATGACCTACACAGCCGCCTCGCGACCATCCCGACAGAAAAGCAATTTTATAACAGATGCATTCGAGGACGAAACGGTCGATGACCATTTGACAGGTGACAGTCATGAGAAAATCAAAAGAATCGAGCACACTGTTAATGCCTACTATTCGGGCACAATTGGCAAGTTGTCGATAGACGCAAATGCCGACATGGTGATTCAGAATGAGACCACTGATGCCTTTACTGTGGAGGTGGCCAAGGAAAGCGAAAGCCGTAATGTGACAACACGCAGCGAGGCAAAGAACCAACTCTATGCTGCCAAACTCGTTGCAGGCTATCCCGTATGGAAGGGGAAAATCGAATTGGGTGCAGAGGGCAGTTCTGTCCGTCGTACAGATGACTTTCTCAACCCAGAGAGGATCATTATCAGCAGCAGTACTGAGACCAAGGAATCGAGCGGAGCAGTATTCGCAGAACTGACCCAGCAGATCGGAAAGCTGATAGCCAAGGCAGGCTTGCGCTACGAACATGTCGATAGCCGGTACTTCGGAACGATAAACAGTGATACGACCCGCACCTATAACGATATATTCCCCTCGGCTATGCTGTCATATCCTATAGGTAAGGTCCAGACACGACTCAGCTATGCCCGTAATATCAATCGTCCTGCTTTCAGTCAGTTGACGAGTGATCTGAAATACATCAACCGATATCTCTACGAGAGTGGAAATCCCTACTTGCGTCCAACCTATCGTGATAACCTCTCACTGGCCATTAACTGGAAGTGGATGATGGCGATGATAGACTACGCTTATGTACACGACTATATCATCAGTTCGTACTCCAGTTACAATGGCGACCCGACAATCGCCCTGCTTCAGAAAAACAACACCAGTGGTTTCAATAATCTGCAGGCCATGCTCCATCTTGCGCCGACATTCGGCTGTTATCACCCCCAGTTGATGCTTGCCATAATGTGGCAGAACTTGGAGGTGAAATACTTGGGTGAGACCAGAAAGATGAACGAGCCGATGCGCATCGTCCGTTTTAACAATGCTGTCAACCTGCCCAAGGATATCTGGCTGAATGCCGATCTGTCATGGCGCTCTGCCGGGGATTCGGAGAACATACACATGACCCAGTCGTGGCAGTTTGACCTGAGTCTTTACAAGGCATTCTTCCATGACCGCCTGAGTGTGAAGCTGGCCGTTAACGATGTCTTTGCCTCCATGCGCCAGAAGATCACCATCTTCAGCGATATCCATCAGTTCTACCTGGATAAGCGAAGAGACAACCGCAGTCTGAAACTCACTATCCGCTATAACTTCAACCCTGCCCGCTCGAAGTACAAGGGAACAGGTGCTGGTAATGACGTCAAGAGCCGACTATAATAATATGCAACAGTTAGATCTATCTTCTTATCAGAAGGTCAATGGTTCTTTCGGCAAGCGGCTCATCTATCATGCAGGTATCGACTGTGGTTTCTGCGTAGAATTGAACTATATGATCAATGCCATGCTCTATTGCTTGGCAAAGGGTTATCGATTCCAACTCTATTCCGATGACGCGAACTTCGGAACTAGTAAGGGCTGGACGGAATATTTCGAGCCTTTCTGCGAGGAAGTCCACGAGGCGTTTCATCACAAGTACAACTTGCATCGTCCGCCGCAGTGGCATCGTATCATCAGTAACACCATTAAAACGAGATCACTGTCCTTTGTCTTCTGGGAACTGAAATTCATGTTGAAATCACTTGTGGGGCATTGGCTCGCTTTCAGAGCGTATGGCGAATATGTAAAGTTGAGTCAGGATGTGGTTTCCGATCCCGATATGTATTACCACATCCCAGCCCTTGGTTTCGATGGTTCCTATTATGAGGCATACACGATGCTGGCAAAAATGGTCTGGCAACCTCAGCCGGAAGTGAAACAGCGGATAACGGAGACCATTCGCTGTCTTTCACTTCCCTGTGTTTATTCTGGTATTCAGATTCGAGGCGGTGACAAGGCACAGGAAGCACGACTGATTACTGGCAGACAAATAATAGAATCTCTGCATCCTGCCGATGGTGATTGTATCTTTGCCCTTGCTGATAACTACGCCCAGTTAGAAATCGTCAGAAGTGAGTTTCCCCAACTGCGTATCGTCTCCCTTTGCCAGCCGGAAGACCAAGGGTACAGTCACCAAGCATTCTGTATAGCAGCCCCACAATCCAAAAGGGCTGCTATCATCAGGCTTATAGTATCCATTGATCTATTGCTTCATGCCAAGAAGTTTGCGGGCAGCATCACGACAGGTCCAAGTGTCTTTATCATGAAGCAACGATACGCAGAGCCATCAGTCATTGCCGTCGATTGTGCAAAAGAAATGTTAGAGTCGGTCCTTACCCTTCCCATAGATCAACGTGCTGCCCTTTCCGCAAATAAGATGTCGAACTCTCAAACTAAGAAAAATAAAATGAGCCCATAGAAGAAATATTTCAAAAATGTGTCGGAATGTGAAAGAAAAATCGTACCTTTGCAACCGAAGACATATAAGACCTGCGCCCTCGGCACCCGATTTCCGGCGAAATCTATGTGGGCTCAATGCACAATAACTGGGATTGGACTGTTTCTTTTGAATTTATAGACTATAATCTGTTGCCCTGAATCCGTTCAGACGTTTATAATGAGTCTGAAAATTGTCACATATTGCTCTGCTTTAGGGTATATAGCGATAAAAAAATTAAAAATTGGCCCAACTCACGCAAAAATATTTGCATGAGTTATTATTATTTAGTATATTTGCAGCAGATTTAAGTGGTACTGACGCAAAAATATTTGCATGAGTTATGATTATAGACAGTTTTATCATTGAGGGATTTTCCAACATTGAGCATATACGTTTAGATGTAGGAGAGATAAACGCCCTCATCGCCCCTAACGGTTATGGCAAGAGTAACGTTCTCAGTGCCATCAGTTTTGGCTTGATGTATCTGAATGCTAATGAAGAAACAAAAGGTCAGATGCTTCGAAGCCGCTTTCTCCCCATTAATGTCTCAATCAAGGAAAAGAAGTTCCACTTTGAGATCCTTGGCAGATTACAGCGTGATGGACGTACAGAACTCGTGCAGTATGGCTATGAATGCCAATGGGCAGAGGGCGTTATCCCTGGCTATGTGCTTTCGGAATGGCTAAAGATAAAGACTGAGGGTGAACAACGCTATCGACAAATGATAAAGCGACAGGACGGCTACTACTCTATGATTGTTCCGTCGGCTATGGGTCGTTGTAACAAACCTTTTGCCGCCACTCCTCAACAACTATCCCTGCCCCTGATAGCCAGCGGTGGATTGTTCCTGTCGGACTTAGCCAAGGAGATATGCAGCATAAGCATCCCGAACCTGCAGACCTTGGATAACCCCGAATCATACTTCTCCATAGACGGGGGCAACGGAATCGCCATGCTCGGTGGCATGACTCTAAGCGAATATATCTATCGGATGAAGGAAACGGATGCTGATAGTTTCAGCATCTTGTCAGATGGTATTAAGCAGCTGATTTCTGGCGTGGTGTCATTCGAACCAGATGAAATAACATTGAGTGACGGACGCAGCAAAGTCTATGATATAAGAATACAAGAGGAATTTAATTCACAGCCCACCAGTATCCGGTTGTTGTCAAGCGGTAGCAAGCGTATGATCTTCTTATTCACATTGTGTATGGCTGCTCAGAAGCAGGACATACCAATGATTATGGTCGAGGAACCAGAAAACTCTGTTCATCCAAAGCTGATGGAGAATCTTCTTCTTACAATACAGGCATATGCATCAAACACCAAAATACTGATGACGAGCCATTCGCCCTATCTGATGCGCTATATGCAGCCAGAGCAAATGTATTTCGGTCTTCCCATGCATGACGGACTTGCTCATTTTGCGAAGGTTAATCCATCTAAACTGAAATATCTGTACAAATATGCTGGCGACATGGAACTGACCTTTGGAGAGTTCATGTTTGACTTCATGCTCGACATGGAGAATGACAGCGAGAAGCTAACATCTTTCTTCAAATAAAACATGGCGATGGCGAAAAAGAAACTGATGAATCCTTCGCATGTATTGATATTTGTAGAAGGAGATACTGATGAGGTGTTCTTCAAAGCCCTTATAGATTATTATGCATCCGTCAGCAGCAATAAGTTGTTGCCTTATGATGTATGTAACCTAAAGGGGGTAACAAGATACTCTAGCAAACTATTGGCAAAGTTGAAAAATGAATACTTGCCAACAGCCAAATTGGGTAGTTACAAAATAAAGACAGTCTGTTGTTCGTATGATACTGATGTCTTCGAGGTTAAGCAACCGCAAATAGTAAAATGGGATGCTATCGGCAAAAGCGTCAAGCGTATGGGTATTGATGAATTTATACGTGTCGGTGTCAAGAGTTCCATTGAAGACTGGATTCTCGATGACATGCATGGCATTTGCAACTTCCTTCGATTGAAGCAAGTTTCTTCATCGTTGAAGGGGATAAACGGGTATCAGAAATTGTTGGATTTGTATAATAAGGCTCGTAAAACCTATAAGAAGGGGTATGAGACCAAGGAACTCATCAATGCCCTTGATATGAGCGCCATTCGTAATAAACGGCAAGATGTGCTTGCGCCACTGGAAGAAGCATTAGGTGTAGTCATGCCATAGCAAATCCCCTGTGTATTTCTGGTTTCTTAGGGGCAAACACAACCCAGCTGCGAAGGAATATGAAACAGAAGTCCGTCTTTCCCTGGATAGTCGCAGTGGATTTGGTCACTGTTGGATGTGACAGTCAGGTTCCTGAGTGTGCTATGCGACAATGGCTCTCCACTGACTGTTAAGCACAAAGAAGCAAAACGGCGCTCAATATAGCAGGCGCAATCATCGTTGCTGTAAACCTTACCTTTACCTGCTTCATCATTACAAGGAAAGAGAATGGCCATAGGACACCTCTACATTGAATAAAAGAATTAACAGTTCTTGTTCTCATATTATTAACGGCTTATATCGACATTTAATGTGGGAGGAATCAAAAACCTGTCCCTGCGACTACTACTGTCCGCATTCGTTGAAGCTGTGGAGGGAAATAACGCGAACATCGTCACGTCTCTCGAGTCAGTTAGAGATGCTTATCTCCTAATTGAAAAGATAAAGTCGCACTAATCCAAATAGATTTCACTAAAATTAAGTCGAATGATTCAAAAATCGCCCCAAACCCTGAACATTTGTTCATACTTTCACCCTCGCCCCCCACTTTTCCGCCAGTGCCGGAGGCTTTTCATAACAATTTCTACTTTATCTCGAAAACTTTTCGTACCTTTGCACCCGCAAATAATATGGAGTTATGTCATTCCTTACGCGAACATATCCTTTTAAGCAGAGCGAGCACTGGCTAAGAGACAGCATCATCTATGGTATTGCTATTTGGGTGATACTTTATTTGTTGCAGCCATTCGGATTTGGCATGTATCAGGGAAACAAATGCTTTGTTGCGGCAATTTTTGGACTTGTTACGTCGTTTTGCTATGCTATATACAATTGGGCTATTTTTAGTCGTTTAATTCGTTACGTCAAACCTTGGCGCATTTGGCATGATGGGTGTGCCGTGCTTGGCCTGATATTCTTTATTGCCGTCTGCAACTTTCTACTATTCTCATTTATTTTTTGTTATCCAATTACTATCGGCATCTTTCTCTTGTTCCTGTATTGGACAATGATTATTGGCGTCATTATCACGGCTATATCAATCGGCATCGAATACAACCGGAGTCTGAAAGACAGGCTGGAGACCCTGCTGAGTAATACGACTGAAGAACAAAGGGACATATCAATAACCATCCACGATACAAATGTTCGAGGGAATGACCTCTGCATCCCCATCAATAACTTGCTTTATATTGAGTCACAGAAGAACAATATTTCTGTTTGCTATCTTATAGACGGCAAACCGACAAACTTGGAGATTCACACAACGCTGACTGCCGTGACTGAGGAATTGAAAGCCTACGAGAATATCTTCCAATGCCACCGCTCGTTTGTAGTCAATGTGAACAATATCACTTCTGCCAAAGGCAACTCCAACGGCTATCAACTGACACTCGGACCATGTACGAACAGCATCCCCGTATCTCGTTCGTATGTGCCTCGGCTGAAGACTTTTATCGCTTAGTCATTCGTCCGCAAACTTAGTCATTCGCCATTTGGCTTAGCTTTCCGTCAGCATTTCTAGCTGTCTGTCACAGATATTTGGAGGCTTCAGTTTCTTGTCGTATCTTTGCGGCATGAAACATCGAATTGCACATATCGTTTTAATGCTGTTGACAGTCTGCAATCTGGCTGCACAGACCACCATCTCGGGCGTTGTTACCGACGGACGCGAACCGCTCACCAGTGCCAACATATTTATATTAGGTACGATTGACGGATGCCTCACCGACTCCCTTGGACGATTCTCGTTTACAACCTCCCAAACGGGTGAAGCAACCCTCAAAGCCACCTTTATCGGTTATGAGGAGTATACGTTGACAGCCGACATCAGCCTCATGCACAATCTCACCATACGGATGAACGAACAGGCCACCACCATCAATGAAGTGGTCGTCACAGCCAGCACTTTCAGCTTTGGCAAGAGTGATAACTTCAAGACGATGGATGCGCTGGATGTGGTGATGGCAGGCAACTCGTGTGGCGACATCGTTGCGGCACTACAGACACTGCCTGGTACACAGAAGGTTGGCGAGAACGGCAAACTATATGTACGTGGCGGCGATAGCGACGAGTGCCAGACGTTCGTGAATGGGATGCACGTCCTCGTGCCTTATAGCACTAACACGGAGAACACAGCCGTTCGTGGTCGCTTCTCGCCGTTTCTGTTCAAAGGCATCAATTTCTCGTTGGGTGGCTATGGTGGTGAATACGGCCAGGCTCTTTCATCCGTACTCCCCATGGAAACTACTGATGCTGCCACAAGCGACAAATTCGGCGTAAGCGCATCCTTGGTTGACTGGAACATCGGTGGCACTAAGGCATATAAGAACAGTAGCCTGTCGTTCAATGCAGCACTGACCAGCATGGGACTATATGATCAGTTGTTCACGCAACGACAGGAATTTACTCGTCCTTATCGTAAGCTATCAGGCGAAGCACAATGTAAGAAAGAGTTCAGCACTTCGAGTGTGTTGAAGTCATACGTCGGCTATGATTTGACATCAGTCGGACAGCATATCGATGGGCGCAACCTTTCATTGAAGGAGCATAATATCTATGCCAACGTCACACATCAAGCTTCGATAGGACGCGGCTACACACTCTTTGCGGGTATCGCCAATTCTTCTGTATTTACCGATATTGAAGATGCGCGAATGGTTGGCGACCATTATCATAATTTCCGTAATGAAGTCCACCTAAAAGCTGAAGTCCGCAAGGTTTGTTCCGACGTTTTGAAACTATCAGCAGGTATCGAGGACTATATCCGCAATAGTACGTTGAGATACGAAGCCTACCATTATCAACTTGACTACAACATCCTCGCCGCTCATATTGATGCCCAGTGGCGCATCATTCCCCACGTATTTCTCAACATGTCAGCAAGAGCCGAGATGATGAAGACAGACTGGCTGCTGATGCCGAGGGCAACACTAAGCTATATACCTAACAAGCATCTGCAATTCTCCTTAGTGGGTGGTCACTACAGTCAGACCGCAGAGGATGACTATTTAGCACTAACCCAATGTACCCTCGGCCAAAGTACTGCTGACCATGTAATCCTCTCTATGCAGTATAAGTCACAGACTTTTTTCCTGCGCATTGAACCCTATTGGAAGAAATACCACCATTTGCCTCTGTTGGAGGATGGTGTTTATCAGCCTCATGGCTATGGTACAAGCCGAGGTGTGGATGTTTTCATTGAGGACCATTCGCTCGTGAAGCATCTGACGGCCACACTTTCCTATTCATTCAACGATTCCGAACGGTTCTATCTTGACTACACCGAAGAACGAACGCCTGATTATGCCTCACGCCACAACCTGCGACTAACAGCCAAATACGCCATCGGCAAAGCTGTCATCGGACTGGCAGAATCATACGCCAGCGGACGTCATTTCCCTTATGGCACAACACCGCATTACAACAGTGTGGATGTGAACCTCACTTATCTGTTAAGTCCAAAGGTTATTGTCTATTCCTCGTTAAATAACATTTTCGGTCGCACCAACTGTTTCCGTTATGATGCTGTTGGCAATCCCGTAACAGCCTCCCGCGACCGTTTCCTATACATCGGCATATTTGTTTCACTTAAAAATAATAAAGCGTATGACATTTCAAACTTTTAACCACCGTGTGTTAGCCATCGTCCTCTTGATGATGGCATCAGTAAGTATCCATGCCCAACAGCCCAATCCCGCTAACACGCCTACCTGTAGCTTTTCACAAGCGGACATGCTCAACAACATAGCCAAACTGAAGCGTATCGAGGCTATGCAGCCCGATAGTATTCAGCCAAAGTATCAGTTGGCTCTTCAAAGCCTGTCTTTTGCAGTTACCTATCCCCATGCCCCTCAGACGGAAAAGATGATTGCTGAGGCCGAACAAACCATTACGAAAATGGAGCAGATGAAAAAAGCTAACTTGTCAGACATCTGTACCCTTCGGGGCTTCCTCTATATGGTGCGCATTGTGCAGGATCCCGCCCAATACGGCCAGCGTTACTACATCGACGTGATGGAGAACTTTGAGAAAGCCCTGAAACTCAATCCCGACAACCAACTGGCCAAGCAACTACAACAGAAGTTCTATGAGGGAATGAAACAGCAAACGGATAACCTAAAATGAGATTCGTTTATAAAGACATTCACTTCGGCGCAATAGCATCGTTTTACGTGATTGCTTTAGGTCTGCGCCTGATAACTCTGGTGGTTGGCAACAAGCATCCAACACTCTGGGAGAACTATGCCTTCCAACTTTTTTCAGGTCTTGGTCCAATCGTTGGAGCACTTGTTGCTATGACCATTTTCAAACGTAGGACAGCGTACACCATCACAGGCAAGTCTGTTTGGAAATCCATCGTAACCATAGTGATACCATGCCTCATCTTCGGCATTATCGGAGGATTGGATATGGGTAAATTATGCTTGTTGGCATTTACGTATGGACTATTGGAGGAATACGGCTGGCGAGGATTCTTGCAATACGAACTCAGGAAACTGCCCGTATGGCAGTATGTCCTTATCATTACTGTTATGTGGTTCCTGTGGCATTTGGATTTGAATCAGCGCAGCGTATTGCCATTTTTCCTGCTTCTGCTTTTCGCCTCATGGGGAATTGGAAAGGTGGCTACTGACACCCACTCGCTGCTCTTCTGCTCAGCCTTTCATGGCATTGTGAATTTCTTATGATAGTTACCAAAGAATTAGGTAGAATGTAAGTAAATTCAGTGAATTTGAAGAGTAAATTCACTGAAATTGATAACCAAATTCACTGAATTTGCTATAAGCTGAATAAACTCAATGAAATAGACATAGAATCCCAACTGGTTTTTCAGACTGATCCCACATTTTTTATTATCTTTGCACCAAAATTCTAAGATTATGCTGATAGGAAGAGACAACGAAAGAAAAATACTGCAAGACGCAGAAGGGGCGGTGCGCTAGCCGAGGTCTATAGAAAGGGAGTTTCCCTAACCGAATGCAAAGGTACGAAAATGGCGGAGGCTATTTTGATTTTTGCAAGGGCTTATAGAAAAATATGGCAGCAGAACTTGGCTGCCATATTTTATACTATTTCTTAAGCTTGAATGAATTCTCGATACTGCTTATCTCTGCAGAGAAGGCCTTGTCGATCTTCAGACGTTTCTCGATGGTATTGCAGCTGTGAATCACAGTAGAGTGATCACGATTGCCTATCAGCTGTCCGATACGACCTGCTGGCATCTTGGTGTATTTCGTTGCGAGATACATCGATACCTGACGTACCTGAACATAGTCGCGACGACGGCTCTTGCTGAACACATGATGCTGCTCCACATTGAAATGCTTGCATACCTTCTCGAGGATATCATCAACGGTGAGAGGATGATTATCCACTTTAACAGCCCTCTTGATGATACGCTCGGCAAGACGCATGTCGATATTAGAATTATAGACGATGGAATAAGCCATCAGTGAGTTGACAACTCCTTCGAGGTCGCGGACACTGCCATTGGCCGTCTCTGCTACAAAGCGGATAACATCTGAAGGGATGTTAAGACCGTCACGACGGCACTTGGCGTTAAGGATATCCACACACAGCTTCACATTCGGCTTCTCCAGCTCTGCAATAAGTCCGCAGGAGAATCGTGTCAGCAGGCGATCCTTCACACCCTGGAGATCCACAGGAGGACGATCACTGGCAAGGATAATCTGCTTGCCGATACGGAACAGATGGTCGAAGATATGGAAGAACGTGTCAAGAGTCTTGGGTGATGTAGCCCACTCCTGGATATCATCCACAATCAGGACATCGATTGACTGATAGAAATTGATGAAGTCGTTGGTGCGATTCTGGCGTACCGCATCAGTAAACTGCACCTGGAACAGACGGGCACTTACGTAAAGCACTCTCTTCTGAGGATAAAGCTCCTTGCAACGTACTCCGATAGCATTGATAAGATGAGTCTTACCGCATCCCGACGGGCCATAGAGGAAGAAAGGATTGAAGGTGGACTTTCCAGGGTGCTCACCAATCGACATTCCCACGGTGCGAGGCAGCTTGTTGGAGTCGCCCTCAACGAAGGTGGCAAAGGTCTTCTTAGGATCGAGCTGGGGATTCAGAGCCTGAGGGACTGCAGCATCGAGAGCCGTAGGAGCCTTGTTGCCACGAGTCATTGGCTGAGGATTGTCCACAGACGAAGGACCATCGCTCTCCACTTCCTGAGAGATCTTATTCGTCTTATCAGTAACGATATGATAGCGAAGAACTACATTATTATTAAATACGCGCTGGAAAACCTTGCTCATAAGGCCAACGTAGTACTGCTCCAGGAACTCGTAGACATACGAACTTGGAACCTGCACCAGAAGAGTGTGATCATCCTCAGAATAAGACTCGAAGATGATTGGTGCAAACCACGTTTTAAACTGCTGCTCTGTTACGTTTGCCCTTATTATCGTGAGGCATTCGTCCCATAGCGCCTTATGACTTTTCAACATTGGCGACTAATTCAATTTTTAATAATTCGTTTCGCTTCATTAATTGCAACGACTTTATAGTTCATCGCTGATTTCGGATGCAAAGTTCGCTATTTTTTTTGAAATATGCAAATGGCGAAAAAACCGATATTGTGTGTACAAACAACGTAACTTGCTATAAAAGTGAGGGTTTTAGGTGTTCCACAACAAAAAGTTCTATTTAACCCATTTTTTACTTTCGAAACGTCTATATTTCAATCAGTTGCGAGATGTTAGCCGTAAATTTTCGTCAAAAAAGCCCCTAATTGTCACCGTTCACAGAACTGCTTTATTTTGGGGCATTTCAGAACCTGTGTCGGCACACAATTCACAACAGCCTTATTTAGACAAAATCAAAATTAGCGTTCTTTTCTACCAAAAAGCGAGAAATGTACATACCTCATCGGATGAGCCTTAAGATCCATGATAAGAGAGTCAGTATGGCTCATAGTAGAGGTCAGATTCCGATACAGTTCCGGATCGCGCATGAGCAGTCCTATAGTACCCTCATTGCTATTCAGTTTGGCTGTCAGCTGCTCTACATTCTGCAACGTACTGTTCACCTTCGCAATAGTCATGGCTATATCCAGATCGCTGAGGTTCTTTGTAAGGGTTTCTGTATTACCAAGCACACCGTCTGCCTTTTCCAACATAGACGGCATCTGCTTGTTAAGACTGGCTGTAAGACGATTCAACTCGTAAGTGGTGGTGGTTAGGTTAGCAGTGATGTGGTCCACGTTGTGAAGAGTGTTGGCTAAAGAAGGGTCTGCCAACAGCATGTTGACATTAGCAAGGATAGAATCAAGCTTAGGCAGCATCTTCTCGATATGAGGAATAATTTTTTCAGCCTTACCCATCACTCCCTGCTGCTGACCTCCTGAGATGGTATCACCAGGCTCAAGTACGTCGACAGGATTAGGGCCAAACACCAGTTCGAGTTTCACATTACCAAGGAGGTCGCTGGATATCTCTGCAGAAGAACCCTTTGGCAGACGGAGCTGTTTGTTGAGACCAACCTTTGCAACTATCTGTTCCTGATTATCGAAATTGTAGATAACATCCTCAACTACACCAACACGAAAGCCGTTGGCATAGACGGGGCTTGACACAGAGAGACCACTAACATCAGTGAACTCCACATAATAACTGTCGTCAGACGAAAACACTGTGAGTCCTTTAAGGAACTTCATTCCAAAGAACAACACCACGATACCAGCTATTGCCACCAGTGCTATCTGCACTTCCTTTGTAAAGTACTTCATCTTACCTATTTCTTATTTTTGTTATTCTTAAACTCCCTTATAGCCTCCTGGACATTCATCTTCGTACCAACCTTAAAGGCTATGATAAATGCCTCAGGGAACTTATCGAGAATCTCCTTGCGGAGACGGTATATTTCATTATAGTCAGCAGAACTGCCTACAGTGTACTTGTACATGCCATTCTCCTGATAACTGTCAACATCCTTCAGACCCTTCATACGGGCATCAGAAGTACTTATATTCTTAGAAGAAACCATGAACTGTACCTTGAATACTGGAACCTCCGGCTGTTGGGGCTCTTCCACAGAAGCTACAAGAGGTACCACCTCCGCACTATCTGCCTTTTCCGGATTTGCTTCTTCAACAGGTTCTTCAACAGGTCTTACCGGTTTGGGCTCCTCTACCGGCTGCTGCTCTTCTGCCTTAGGCTTCTGGGGCACCACCTGAGGGATATTCACTTTTTCCTCTTTCTTCTCCGGCTCAGCCATTATAGGAGTATTGCTGCCACCATTATACCTTCTCTTATATGCGATGAAGGCATTATAGATACCTCTGGCATACTGTTCCGTAGCAATTGAGGAGTTCATATATTGCTCCTCATCAGGAGTGGAGATAAATCCCAGTTCTATAAGGCATCCTGGCATCGAGGTAAGCCTCAGAACAGCAAGATTATCCTGATGTGCTCCCATATCCTTACGGCCAGTAGCCTGACACACATATCTCTGCATGTATTTCGCCAGTTCGATACTCCTGTCCATATTCTTGTCCTGTACGAACTCAAACATAATCATACTCTCAGGCGAGTTAGGGTCAAATCCCTGATAAGTCTCCTTATAGTTCTTCTCCTGGAAGATAACGGCATTCTCCCGTTTTGCCACTTCGAGGTTCTCCAGAATACCAGTGTTCTTACCGGTACGACGGCTCTTTCCAAGAGTATATGTCTGGAATCCTCGGACTATATGCCCCTTAGGAACAGAATTGATATGTACTGAGATAAAGAGATCAGCCTTGTTATCGTTGGCTATATCAGCTCTCTTATATAACTCTACGAACTTATCCGTCTTACGAGTATATACAACCTTTACGTCAGGGCAGTTTCTCTCAACCAATCGTCCGAATGCGAGGGCGAACTTCAGGGTGAGGTTCTTTTCCTTCACCTTTGCCTTGCCTATAGCTCCTGCATCAGTTCCGCCATGTCCTGCATCGATAACCAAAGTAAATTTCTTGTTGGCCGCCGACATCGTCATTGCCACACCCAACAATAATATACCTATTATAAACCTTATATTCTTCATTTTTCAAATCTGCCCATCACTTCTGCCCCTTTGCTGTCTGAGCCCATGGGAGGATTAACCTTCTTTATTCTCACTTCTACAGATGTAACCTCTGGAAAAGCCTTCTCTATAGCCTCAGCGATCCTGCCCATCACATGTTCCAAAAGACAAGACGGTTGCATCATCTCTTTCTTTACAAGCTCATAAAGCTCTGCATAGTTAAGCGTATCGGCAACATCATCGCTACTCATGGCCTTACCCAAAGGATAGCCCACCTTCACGCTGACAAGGAATTCGCCACCTACCCTACGCTCTTGAGGCAACACCCCATGGAAGGCGTAAAACCTCACCTCATGCAGACAAATATAGCTCTCCGTAAGTTGCATGCTGGCAATTTAATTATTCTTCAGTATCATTATCATCGTGCACTCCGGGAATATACTTCTTCAGCGCACGCTCAACACCCACCTTCCAGGTATTGATGCTCTCGTCTTTTAGCGACAGAGAACTGACAAGTCTTATCACATGCTCCAGCGGCATCCTGTAGCGTAGCACACCACTGATAAGTTTGGCATAGTTCCAGTATTCAGGATTAAACTTCTCAGAGAGTCCTTCTACGGTGGTCTTATATCCACGTTTGTTCTCGAACTGGAAATCATAACGCTTTGTTCCATCAGGGGTCACCTGTTTGATGATCTTTCCTTTTGTAACTGTCTTTGGCAGTATGATTCCCTCGTCATCGTCCTGAAGGCCTGTGAATATCTCATATGGGTAACCGTCGAGCAGTCCTACGAGAGCCACCCATTTCTCCTTGTTATTCTGGAATCTCACTACATCACACTCGAGAGCCTGTGGACGAATCTCAGTAACGTCTGGGCGACGGTTCTGAAGAAGTGCGAGCGACAGGAGTGACAGCAGTGTATCCTTATCACCACCGTCCATACCCTTCAAGGCCTTTGCCATCAAGTCGGCTACTTTGTCCTTTGTGACATCCTGTCCACCCTTGGCACCTACTGATGCCAACTCGTCAACAATCTGTTGCAGTGTATCTTGCTTTGTTTCCTTTTCCATATCTTGAAACCTTTTACGGCTGCAAAATTACAAAATATTCCTTGAAAAGTAGTGTAATATCTGTCTTTTTTCGTATCTTTGTCGCAAAAACAATAAAAATGAAGAATATTCTCACCCGTAAAACTATCCGCAAGTACTCGTCACGTGATGTTGACGAGGCGTTACTGAACCGTCTTTTTACAGAGGCAGCACGTACTCAGACGATGGGTAACCTTCAGCTTTACAGCGTAGTAGTAACCCGTAGCAGCGA
>FLNV01000220.1_pt1 | contig 28180 bp, 25 predicted proteins | sample 1140351 | NCBI WGS metagenome assembly FLNV01 (sample SAMEA3878207, study PRJEB12797) | bioreactor metagenome | biome: Moose rumen | place: Sweden | collected 2011-10
TCCGACCGCTGGAGCAACCACGCCTCATGAATCCCTCTGAACCACAACCACAAAACGCCCTGGTTCCGAACTCCCCGCTTAGGAGCGGCGGTATCCGACCGCTGGAGCAACCACGCCTCATGAATCCCTCTGAACCACAACCACAAAACGCCCTGGTTCCGAACTCCCCGCTTAGGAGCGGCGGTATCCGACCGCTGGAGCAACCACGCCTCATGAATCCCTCTGAACCACAACCCGCCACGGCTCAGGGTTCTCACGTTGGTTGTGGCAGTATACCAACACTGGCTCCCCAGATCTTCCTCAACCGTAGCACTCAATCCACTCAACTCATCCGCTCAACACACCACACTCCCTTCTACAAAAACCTCAACACCAACAAAACACACAAAAAACGCCGCAAACGCCGCTAGTCTATTTTCATCTACTTTAGACCGACCTGCATAATCTCGAATCCTCGTGTCTTCGAAGTCTCGAAGCTTCGTCATCTCGAAATATCGTCTGCCCGAGGTCTCAATATCTCGAATTATCGTCGGTTCATTAGGCTTGGCTGGGAGTAAGGGCATCCCCCGCACGCACAAATAACCGGCGAAGCGCGGCAACCTTTGCTTTCCTGTACGCCGCAGTTGTCTGCGGCACAATCGACCGGCGAAGCACGGTCAATCACAGTAGGCTGTGTTGACAACACAGCATCACCAATATCTAATATCACTCTAAACTCTAAACTAATTATGAACATCACAAACCAACCACAACATTGTTCTGATGAACAACCTGAACCGGACTTCCGGCAAGCCATCAGAAACGCTACAAGTGACAGTAGCAACCCATCTGTCAAAGCTCTCATGAAAGAGTTTGTGTTCCTCACCTTCAACGATACTCTCGAGGCTTTCAACCAGCTTGACCCGCTCAACAAAGTCAAGTACTTCCACCTCTACAGGCAGGCGGTCTGTGCAGACGAAGACCCAAGAGAGAACAACGGTGAATGGATGCCGAACTACAACATGTACGACTTTGACTATCTTAACAAAGCCAGAAACATCAGGGACAAGCAAGAGGAAGAACAACGCAAAAGGCAAATCCAAATCGAAAAGGAACAAGTAAAAGCACTCAAACACAGACTTGAGCTGGATGGGTGGAAAAAAGAATACTATGAGGTGGGAATCGACCTCAAAAACATCATCAACTCAAACCTACATCTGCAATTTATCAGAAACGACCACGGACCTGGGTTCTTCGAGAAGATTGACGACCTGCTGCATAAGCACACACTGAACATCCTACAGAAGAAAGGCATTAAACTACCCGCACCCGTCAGAATCGACGGACATGACGTCACACCGGAGGAATTCAACAAAAACATTAACGACAGCCCCGAACAACCTTCTCTAAATCCATCTACTTTAGACCATCCCGAGTAACAGCTAAGCTCGCGTGATATCGAACTCTCGAAGCATCCCCTACTCGATTCCTCGATTTTTCGATTCCTCGTCTTATCGATTCCTCACCTTTTCGATTTTTCAGTTCCTCGTATTATCGATTCCTCGATTTCTCTTTCTTGGGAGATGACAAAAAAATTACACTTAACCGACCTATAAGAAGATCGGTTAAGTGTAAAAAAAATTGCTTATCTCACGACAAGCAATCTTTACTAACCTTAAAATAAATCTAATACCATGAAAAACACATTGCAAAGTTAATACTTTTATTTTAATTGTCAATGATATGATACGAATTTTATTTATGCTTTAACAATAATTAACTAAATTAAGGCGAATATTGCCAAAAAGCAAAGTGGAAATATCAAAAACAAGTGATTTGAACGTGTTAAAAACATCAGTCGAATACTGTCTCAGATATGACCTTCTGAATTACTCCAGGGAAATGAAGCATCTCGAGCGCATTCTCTTTGCTGGCTATATCGTCGGGGGTGTCTTCGGGCAATACGTCACACTCAAACTGGGCGATTATGTCGCCTCCATCACATACCGGAGAGACATAATGCACGGTCATTCCTGTCTTGCTGTCGCCGGATTTCTTTACTGCCTCGTGCACATGATGACCATACATGCCCTTTCCGCCATGTTTAGGGAGAAGGGCGGGATGTAGGTTGATAATCTTCTTCGGGAAGGCCTCAATCAGATAATCAGGAATCATCAGCAAGAAACCAGCCAGGACAATAAAGTCGATATGATATTGTCTTAAAAGCGGCAGCAACACGTCCGGGTCGTTTATCTGCTTTTTCGTCAGCACAACTGTCGGAACATCCAGATTCTGTGCTCTCACTAACGCATAGGCGTCAGCACGGTTGCTGATGACAAGAGCAGAACAGACGTTATCGGAATTCTTGAAGAAACGGATGATGTTCTCGCAGTTCGTGCCGTTTCCTGAAACAAATATAGCGATATTGACCATGGTTGGGTTGAATGTTGAATGTTTAAAGTTGAAAGTGCCGTTCGGACACCTTATTTAGTATATTGTTGTATGTGGAAAGCGGAAGTTGGAGGTTATTTCTCTTCTGCGTCTTTGGCGGCATCCTTTGAGGCGTCCTGAGACTCCTCCTTGCCCTCTTCCTCTTTTGTCGTAAAGTCGTTGAGCCCGTACTGAGTGAGAAGGTTATACCACTGGATGACTTTCCGCATGTCGCTCACGTGTACACGGTCGGTGTCGTACTGCGGCAGGATCTTTGAGAATACCTCTACGATCTGCTCCTGAGGGGCTTTCTTATGATGAACGTCTATCTGCTTTGCGTCGTAGATTTTTTTTGCATTCTCAAATACGTCGGCCAATGGAACTTCCTTGCCGTCGTCGGTATAGATGGAGATATCTGAAAGTGCCACTATCTTGTCGGCAGCATGTGCCGGCATACGTTTTTTGGCTTCGTCGATTGACTCGACTATAATCATCTTATTACCTCTTGAAATAAACTGGTAAAGGCCCGGCTTACCGGAAATAGCTAAAATTTTGTTCAACATATAATTTAATAAAATTTGTAAATCTTTTAAATATTAATAGTTTATAATGATAAAAATAATAATTCGCAAAAATATTCCCGCAATTCAATTGCAGGAAGAATGGGGCTGGGGAGAGGACGCAACGATGTCTTTACTTAACAACGTAAGCAGGTCGTTGACTTGAGCGGATATATCATCATCGGGGTTATTATATAAAATATAATCTGAACGGGCTATGATCTCATCCTGGGTGTCCTGGCGACGGATTCTTCTTTCAACCTCTTCATACGACACACCGTCCCTCTGCATCGCCCGTTGGATCCTCACCTGCGGTTCTGCAACCACACATACTGTGCGGTCGACCAATTGGTCGAATCCGGACTCGAAAAGGATGGCGGCCTCCATGAAGACCAAACGGCCGGGCTGGCTATCAGCCCACTCTTTAAAGACCTGGGCCAACCTGGGGTGCACGATGCCGTTGATGACAGCGGCATTGTCCGCATTTCGAAAGAGGAAATCGGCTACCGCCTTCCTGTTCAGCACCCGTTTCCTGATATTGACAGCTGAAGACGGGCGTTGACAAGCAGCGATTTCATGGTTGATAGTATCATCATAGAAGTAAGCATCCGGTCCTACACATTGTATAATATGGCGGACTACAAACGGGTCTTCCACCATGAGGGACTTTGCCTGACTGTCGCAGTCGAACACAGAAAACCCTTGCTTGCGCAACATATCAGCAACGAAAGACTTTCCGCTCCCTATTCCTCCGGTCAGTCCAACTTTCATGTCACTCATCATTTACATTGATAGACTCGATGACATACTCAACGTAATCCGGAGATACGAGGACGTCCACATTGCTGGGCTTGAGTTCTACGTTGACCTGGCATCGGTTACTCCCGACTTTGACCGAATCATAATCCACGGTGATGCTGAAGCTGTCCTCGTTGATGGTTTTCAGCTGGGATATCTTACCTTTGCAGAGTACCTTGGCCTTGGAAGGGAATGGCTTCAGGACTATATCCTGTGGACAGTTCTTTGCCATGATCGGAACTTCAAAGGTCTGTTCCGACACCATGTCCACGTTGATTTTTGCCTTGATGAGGTTTGGCTCACATTTCACCCCAACAGGAGTGGCAAGTTGGATATCGGCTATTTTGTCCTGATCAACCTCACCAAAGTCATACGCCTCGGTCTTGATGAATTGCAATGTGTCGAGCTTTGATTTAGGTGCAAAGACAAGCACGTAATTGGGGATAAGAACAGTGTCGACTATGACATAGTCACGCTTAGGGGTAACCTTTCCGGAGAAGACGATTGGCAACTTTTTCGGAGCGCTGCTGGTAAAATACAGCTCTAGCCTCTGTAGGCTTCGTTCGTTGACAGTGACACCACGGGGCAAAACCTTATCGAATGCCCTTTTCCAAATCTCACTGTCTATGACCAGCGTCTCGCCATTATTACGGATGGTGTTGTAGTCCACGTCTACCACTTTCTCCTGAGCGGAGAACCACATCCTCAAAAGCTCGAATCCCCGGCCCGAGAGCCTGGCACTGATTTTTTCGGGAATGTCTGATGTGATGACGACTGTCTCTGGCTTATTAACGATGTTAAGACTGTAATCGACCGACATGGACAAGGAATCCTTGAATGTCTGGATAAACCACAATGCGACGGAAATGAGCAAAAAAACCAAAAAGATAAGTAACTCACGGTTCATTCTTGAAAACCACGAGTTACTCTTCTTGGTATTTTTTCCCTTATCCGCCATGTCGTCTTCAGAAATGGAAAATGATAGAAATCACCGCAGTACTTATTGCACAGCCGTATGAGAATTAACGCTGCATGGACTGCTCAAGGTCGGTGTATACGTAGTTTCTGTCTACGTCGATGCTTACGCCCTTCGAGATTTCGACTGTCATATATGACTTTTCAGGATTGGTTTCCTTGATCTTTCCACGTATACCACCAGCGAGAATTACCTCCTGGCCAGGCTGCATCTTGCTTCGCATTTCCTGTAATTGCTTCTGTCTTTTTTTCTGGGGACGGATCATGAAGAAATACATGATGACAAACATGGCAACAAGCATGATGATCATTGGCATCATGCTGCCTTGAGGCTGTTCAAGCTGTTCAGATGCGCTATTAGACTGTGCCTGCGTTGACGTTGTCGTAGCGTTTTGACTGTTGGCCTGCTGTGCAGGAGCAGCTTGAGCTGCCTGGGCATCAGCACTCGGTGCGGCCTGAGCCTCGGAAGTCTGTCCGGCAGCCTGGGCCGCCTGAAGAAAATTGATAGTCATAATCGGATATTATTAAATTTTTAATTTTTGATAATAATCTTTTCCCTTTTCAATCGCTTCACAACTGCGTCGAGAATACCATTCACATAGGACGGACTCTTGGGGGTGCTGTAGAACTTCGCGATCTCTACAAACTCGTTGATGGACACTGCCGTGGGGATAAGCGGGAAGGCCATAATCTCTGCAATGGCAATCTGCATGATAATCACGTCCATAAATGCCAGACGATCGAACTCCCAGTTCTTGATGCTTTGGGCGATTAAGCGTCTGTGGTCTTCATCGTTGAGGATTGTGCTCCTGAAAAGCTTTATTGCATACTCACGGTCCTCTTCGTCCTTGTATTCAGGAAGGAGGGGCTGCTTCTGCTTGTTTTCCTCCTCGAAACGCTTGATGGTCTTCACAACGAAGGTGTCGACGATTTCCTTGTCGTCATTCCAGTATAGGCTCTTGTCCTCAAGCACGTCGGTGATCCTCTCATCCTTCATGATGATGGACTTGTAGATCTTCCGCCAAAGCTCCTTGTCCGCCTTATAGTCGTCTTCTTCGCTGTTCATATAATTAATGTATGTCTCAGAGGCATAAATGTCGGCAAGCAGCTTCCTCAGATAGTCTGCGTCGTTCATCCAGGTCCGCTTCTGGTTTTCTGCATATTCCATAAGCTGTTCATTGCAGGCCAACTGCTTGACAAAACGGTTGTCGATGAACTTGTGGCTGATCACATCCTCCTTGTGGGCGATACGGTTTAGCTCTTCCTGGTTTTCTATCTGCTCAGCCGCGTATTTGGTGGCGTCAACCATCAGAAGCAAAAGGAAATTGTAAAGGTCGTAGGCTTTAGAGAGACTGAACAGGAGTTCCTTCTCTGCTGTTTTGATATCTTTTCCACCATTCTGATAGAATGAATAGATAAGCTGCACAATCTTCAGACGAATGAGTGTTCTGTTAATCATAATTCAAAAAACTCTTTTTTTGTATTTCATTTGCAAAGTTAATGATTTTATTTCATACGACAATGTTTTTTATGGAAAAAAAGAAATTACACCTATAAAGTTAAAAGTGAAAGGTTGAAAGTTAATGTGGAATGTTGGATGTGAATGGCTGAATGTTGGATGTGAAAAGTTGAAAGTTGAATGCTGAGACGGGAAAACTTATGATCTGTTGTGATAAATTGTTCTTTGAAATTAATGATAAAATGGCTGAAAGTAGCGGCAGGAAAGATAAAAAGACGTGGAAAAGTTGTGGGAATGAAAAAAAAGTCGTAACTTTGCACGGATTTTTTAAATCGGCATCTAGCCAGAAGGTGTGATGGCGAATTAAGCATTACAAAAACTTAATTTATAGTAACACAAATGAAAGAGATTACACTGAACGCCAAGGTTCGCACAGAATCAGGCAAAAAGCAATGTCGCGACCTACGTCGCCAGGGACTCGTCCCAAGTGTTGTTTACGGAGTTGAAAAAGACGAAAATGGACTTCCTCTGTCAAAAGCCATTACTGTCACTGAGAAGGAACTCTCAAAGTTGCTTTATACTCCGAACGTATATATCGTGAACCTGAACATTGAGGGCAACATCATCAAGGTGATCCTGAAAGAGCTTCAGTGCGACCCGGTCACTGACCGTCCGATTCACATTGACTTCTACCAGATTACTGACGCACCTATCGTGATTGAGATTCCTGTGAAACTGAACGGTCTTGCAGAAGGTGTGAAAGCCGGTGGTAAACTGGTTCAGACGATGCGCAAGCTGAAAGTGAAGGCGCCTTATACCGCTCTTCCTGACACACTTGACATCGACGTGACAAGCCTGACACTCGGCAAGTCGTTGAAGGTGGCTTCGCTCAACTTTGAAGGTTTGGAGATTATCACTTCTAAAGAAGTTGTGGTATGTGCTGTCCGCATGACCCGTGCAGCCCGTTCTGCAGCAGAGCAGACGCAGGAGTCATCTGAAGAATAACAGACGTCCACTTAGAATATTATCCGAATCATGGCTTCAACAAAATCATGATTCGGATTTTTTTTGATTTATATCTCAATAGTTATGGGATGGATTGATTTTTTACGTAAGCTGTTCGGCAGAAATCAAAATGAGCCGGAAACAAACAAAAACGAAGTACCTGCAATGAAATATTTAGTAACTGGACTGGGAAATATAGGACCCGAATACGTGGGAACACGCCACAATATCGGTTTTATGGTGGTTGACCACTTGGCCGAAAAGAACTCCGCCACTTTCACGGACGGAAGGTACGGGTTTGTGGGCAAATGCCGAATAAAGAATGCGGAACTGGTTCTTTTGAAGCCTTCTACATACATGAACCTCAGCGGTAACGCCGTACGTTACTGGCTACAGAAAGAGAATATCCCCGTAGAACGACTGATTGTGGTCTGCGATGACATCTCACTGCCGCTAGGTAAGATACGTGTCCGTCCACAGGGAAGTGATGGCGGACACAATGGCTTGAAACACATCGCATCCGTGCTGGGAAGCCAGCAATATGTCCGCCTTAAATTTGGCGTGGGAAACAATTTCCCGAAAGGAAGCCAGATAGACTATGTGCTGGGTAAATTCACTGATGAGGAACTGGCTGCTATCAAAGACCGCATCGACTTAGCGTCAGAGGCCGTCAAAACCTTCTGCCTGAGCGGGGTGACGATGGCAATGAACCAATATAATAAGCTGTAATTGTTAGTTGAAAGTTGAAAGAGAGAAGTAGTTGAATGTTTATAGTTGAAAGAGGAAAGTAGTTGACTGTTTAGTTGAAAGAGGAATGTAGTTGAAGACTGAAAGGGGAAGAGGTTGAAAGTTTTAGGATCAACTTGCGTTATTCCTCATCATTCCAGAATTCGGAGAAGAAATCCTCATCGTCCTCGTCGTCAAAATCCTCGTCAAAATCAGCGAAGAACTCGGGAACAGCCAGCTCGTCAATTTCCCTCCGTTCTTTTTTCGTTGGTCTTCCTGTGCCTCTGGCCCTTTGAAGGAACCCGCCGATTCTGTTCATCTCAAGTATGTCTAACTGTTCCTTTGGCGTGACATTCTCCATCACCTCCGGAACCATTTTAGCCCCTACCCTATTCTGGATAGCCTTCAGAATCTTGAATGCGTAGGTGACAGGCGGTTTCCGGACCTGTATGACATCTCCCTCCTTCACCATACGGGATGGTTTGAGCTTGACTCCATCGATCATCACCCTGCCGTTCTTACATGCGTCAGCTGCAATCGTGCGTGTCTTGAAGATGCGGGCAGCCCAAAGCCATTTATCTATTCTTGCCTCCATATATACTTTGATTATGCTTCTTGTTCTACGATATTCACAATGTTGATAATGGTCTGCACGGCCTTTTCCATGCTTTGAACCGGACAGAACTCGTAGGGACCATGAAAATTAAGCCCACCGGCAAAGAGGTTCGGACAAGGCAAACCCATAAATGAGAGCTGGGCACCGTCTGTTCCGCCCCTTATGGCCCTGACAACTGGAGAAACCCCAGTCTTTTTGACTGCCTCCTTGGCGATGTCGACAATTTTCTCATCTACCTTCTCTTTCATGTTGTAATATTGGTCTTTAATTTCTGCAGATGCCACTTTTCCATACTTTTCGTTGATGGACTCAACCATGCGAATCATGAAGCTTTTCCGACGCTCAAATAGTTCACGGTCGTGGTCGCGGATGATATATGAGAGTTCGGCATGCTCGCAGCCGCCACAGACGGACGTGAGATGGTAGAATCCCTGATAGGCCTCAGTATGCTCAGGGGACTCTTGAACCGGCATCATGCTGATGAACTCCGCAGCCACTTTCGCCGCATTCAGCATTTTATCCTTCGCATACCCAGGGTGTACGCTCACTCCTTGTATCTTGATTTTCGCAGAAGCCGCATTGAAGTTCTCATACTCAATCTCACCCACTTCGCTGCCGTCCATGGTGTAAGCAAACTTACATCCGAATTTCTCTACATTGAAATTATGCGCTCCAAGGCCGATTTCCTCATCAGGATTGAAGGCAATCCTCACTTTTCCGTGCCTGACCTCGGTGGCATGAAGCAACAGCTGGCATGCCGTGACGATTTCAGCTATTCCCGCTTTGTCATCAGCACCAAGGAGTGTGGTGCCGTCAGTGACAATCAGGTCTTCACCCACATGATTGTAAAGCTCGGGAAACTTTACAGGCGAGAGAACCATGTGCTCATTGAGCATAATATCTTTCCCGTCGTAATTTTCCACAATCCTCGGCTTCACATTCGCTCCGGAACAGTCCGGACTGGTGTCGTAATGAGCGATGAAACCAATCACGGGCACATCCTGCTTGTCGGTGTTGGACGGAAGCGTGGCATACACATAACCATTCTCGTCCAATTCCACATCCTGCATTCCGATTTCGGTCAGCTCATCCCGCAAATATTCAGCAATGGCCCACTGCTTGTCGGTGCTCGGTGTTGTATTTGAATTCTCTGATGACTGAGTGTCGAAAGAGACATACTTGAAAAAACGGTTAAGAAGTTGTGATCTCATATTATAGGAATTTTAATTTCATAGGTTTTAAATAGTAGTTGTAATTATGCAGATACAAAACAATAGTTGTCCATAGTTATATGACTGGCACTTACTTTCAACAGATTAGAACATAGACGAAATGGCATTGAAAATGGAAGCTAAAATGATTTCGTTCTTTTCGCCGTAAGGATAGAGTTGCACATATGACATCTCGTTGATTTCCACGTCGGGCTGTATACCGCTGGCATAGTCATAATCACCGTTTTCGTCAGCAACAAAGGCCACGGCAGGGTGAAGGGTCACATAATGCTCGGAAGGTATCTCGCTTGTAATGACAATCTGCCCATTGGTGGAGGTTCCGACAACGTAGAGATTTGCTGTTCCTATGGAATTCTGCAAGGCTCTGATAAGCCACTCTGCAGCACCGGATGTGTAGGAGCTGGTGATAACGAAGAGAAAACTAGGTTCTATCGCGTCAGAGCATGCTTGCTGATCATAATAATATGTCAGGTCATCTGAGGCCTTGCTTTCACGATGAATTGTCTTAGCAAAGACCTTACCCGATGCCATGCTTCCTGCGATATAAGAAGCCAGAAGGTTGGCTGTGGAAATATCTCCAAAATTGCACAATCTCAGATCCAGAACCAGAATGTCAGGGTTCTTGGCCTTTATGCTGCCCACAACCGTCTTCATCTCGTCGATATAACTTTTGGACTCAGTGTCCTGCTCCACAGGTCCGGTCGTTAGACGGTTACACATCAAATACGACACATTCAAGTCGTCCTGCTGATAATGGCATACAACTGGGAAGGGAACATCCTCCACGTATTCTGACCTGTCCATGGAAACAGTGTCCTCCTGAGTCCAAAAGAACTCGTTGTCCTCTTCGTTCACGCCAAGTTTGCTGACTACCAAAGTCCTGGCCTTTCCGTTGACCAGATAAGCCGAGTAAGAGGTTGTCATGCGGTTTCCGTCAACCATGCCGATAAAGTCCCCTCTCTCTATGCCAGCCTTGTCAGCAGGAGATCCTTTGATGACTGTCTTTACCCTGGCATATTGCCGGCTTGTCGTACCTGTAGGATCCGTCATCAGCAGGAAATCAAGTCCGTAGGAGTCAATATGATTGAAAAATCCCCTTTCATGGTAATCTGCAATCAATGTGTCGACCGAGCACCATGACCACTTGTCGGTAAGTGGGGCAAATTTGGTCAAGGAAGAGAAAAATGTTTTTGGCTCATAAAAAAAACTTCTCCAAGCCAGGTTCTCCTCCTTGATGCTGTCCCCCCACAGATAATAGTCTTTCATGGCCTGAACCATCCAATGATCACAGGCTGTCAGCTCTTCATATTCATAGGTACGGTCTTCCCCACACGAGGCTAAGAGAAACAAAAAAGAGGATATGATTATGGTAAAAAAAGATTTCATAAAACGCTCAAAACGATAACGACTAAAAATAACTGCATGTTCTAAAAAACAAACACTTTGGCAAAGTTACAATAATTAATTCAGAATTAAAAATAAAATAGGGTAAAATTGATTTTGACTTTTTTTATAATAATGAAAAGCTGAAGATTGGTTATTTTTTTGTAACTTTGCAAAAAATATATGTCCGAAAAGACAGAAACGACACACTTTAAGGTAAAAAATATACACAGAACACTAATATTGAGTAAATTACATGAAATTTAACGATTCCAGTCCAATTGAAGAATTTTTCGGTAGAATCGAAGGAAGCAGCATTTCCGTCATTGCCAATTTTGACAAATCTGAATTAGAATCCGAAGACATCGCCAATTTAGACAAAGAAATTCCCATACTTCCCCTTCGTAACATGCTCTTATTTCCCGGCACACTGCTTCCAGTGAGCATTGGCCGTGAATCAGCTTTGACGCTCCTGAACGACGCCTATAAGGACAAGTCGTTGATAGGTGTGTTTGGCCAGGTTGACGAACATGTTGACGCGCCGAGCGAAAAAGACTTATACAAAACTGGAGTATTGGGGAGAGTGGTAAAGATATTGCGCCTACCCGACGGCAGCCATACTGCATTCCTCCAAGGCATTATACGCATCCATCTACTGGAAGCTCATGACGGAGGGAAATATCTCTTCGGCCACGTAGAAGCATACCCGGAGGTAATACCAGAAGATGAAGACCATAACTTCATCGCAACCATCGAGTCGTGTAAGGAGATAGCCGACAAATTCATTCAAAAGGGAGACGGGATGCGACTAGACTCCTCTTTCACTTTGGAAGACTCACGCAGCCGTGTGTTCTTCGTGAACTTCATGTGTGGCAGTCTCCCCTTGCCAAACAACGAGCATCTCATGCTCTTGGAGCAGACAAACATACACGACAGAGCTGTAAAGCTGCTCAGCATCTTGAACCGTGAATATCAGTTTGCCACGCTGAAAGCAAACATACAGATGCAGACACACGAGGATTTGAGCCGTCAGCAACGAGAGTACTTCCTGAAAAAGGAGATTGAGAACATCAAGGACGAGCTAGGCGACAATGATGCCAACGACTATGAAGAACTGTCGGCTAGAGCCTCCAAGAAAAAATGGAGTGAAGAGGTTCAGCAGGTTTTCGACAAGGAATTGTCGAAGCTTGAGCGTCAATCCTCCTCAAGTCCCGACTATAATGTGTGCTATGAGTATCTAGACACGTTGCTCAACCTTCCTTGGGGAGAATATACGAAAGACAGTCTGAAGCTGAGCACCGCCTCCAAAATTCTGAACCACGACCATTATGGTATGGAGAAGGTGAAGGAACGTATCTTGGAGTACCTGGCTGTGTTAAGCCTCCGTGGCGACTTGAAGAGTCCGATACTTTGTCTTTACGGGCCTCCTGGTGTCGGGAAGACATCACTGGGAAAAAGTATCGCAAAGTCCATGAAGCGAAAGTATGTGCGTGTTTCGCTAGGAGGACTGCATGATGAGTCCGAAATCCGCGGTCACCGCAGAACATATATCGGTGCGATGCCCGGCCGGATAATGAAAGGACTTCAGCAAGCGGGCAGCTCTAATCCCGTGTTTATTCTAGACGAGATAGACAAAGTCGGACAGATGAATGTACATGGAGATCCGTCATCCGCACTTCTGGAGGTGCTTGACCCGGAGCAGAACACTGCATTCCATGACAACTATATAGACATAGACTATGACATCTCGCATGTGATGTTCATAGCGACCGCCAATAATATCAGTACTATCCCTGCCCCACTGCTTGACAGGATGGAACTAATAGAGGTGAGCGGCTATCTGACCGAAGAGAAGATAGAGATAGCCAAGCGTCATCTGATTCCCAAACAGATTGAGAATGTCGGTCTGAAAGACTATAAAATCAGTTTCACGAAAAGTGCTATTGAAAAAATCATTGAAAGCTATACCCGCGAGTCGGGTGTCCGTGAGCTTGAGAAGAAGATCAACAAGATTCTCCGCAAAATCGCCTACAATGCGGTGCTGGACGAAACAGAAAAGAAAGATTATAAGATCACTCCAGAAGCCGTTGTCAGCTATCTTGGCGTAGAGCCCTTCAGCCGCGACCAATACCAGGACAATGAATATGCCGGAGTGGTCACGGGGCTGGCATGGACAGCCGTTGGTGGTGAGATTCTATTCGTGGAGACCTCTCTCAGCCCGGGCAAAGGCAGCAAACTGACTTTGACCGGCAATTTGGGCGATGTGATGAAAGAGTCCGCCGTACTGGCTCTTGAGTATCTGAAAAGCCATATAGACAGACTTGGCGTAGACCCGGCCATTTTTGACAACTACAATATTCATATCCATGTGCCAGAGGGAGCTGTTCCGAAAGATGGTCCTTCTGCGGGTGTGACGATAGCTACCTCGATTGCCTCAGCGCTGACCCAGAGAAAAGTCCGCAAGAACCTGGCCATGACCGGTGAGATCACCCTTCGTGGAAAAGTGCTTCCCGTAGGAGGAATCAAAGAGAAAATACTTGCAGCGAAGCGAGCCGGCATCAAGGAAATCATCTTATGCCGTGAAAACGAAAAGAACATCAAGGATATTCCTTCAGAATATGTGAACGGTCTGACTTTCCACTATGTGGAGACCATAGATGATGTCCTTTCGTATGCATTGCTGGAAACGAAAGTGAAGAATGCCGTCACCTATAGAATTCCCGAACGCACCCAAAATTCTGAGAAATGACATTCCAAATAATATCCGAAGACCCTAAGAGCAATGCCCGCCGTGGCTTGATAAGCACAAGTCACGGAAACATTGAAACACCGATTTTCATGCCAGTCGGCACATTGGGTAGTGTGAAGGCAGTGCATCTGCACGAGCTGCTTGACGACATCAAAGCCCAGATTATCCTAGGCAACACCTACCATCTTTACCTCCGTCCAGGTACGGCAGTTCTGGAAGCTGCAGGAGGTCTTCACCGTTTCAACGGATTCAACCGTCCGATGCTGACCGACAGCGGTGGGTTCCAGGTGTTTTCTCTGGCAGGTATTCGGAAGCTGAGCAAAGAAGGAGCTGAATTCCGTTCTCATATAGACGGCTCAAAACATTTTTTTACTCCTGAGCGGGTAATTGACATAGAACGTTCTATTGGCGCTGACATCATGATGGCTTTTGACGAATGTCCTCCCGGCAACTCAGACTATGATTATTCCAAACGCTCATTGGACCTGACTGAGTCGTGGCTCGACCGCTGTATAGCCCAATACAAATCTACTGAACCAAAATATGGCTATTACCAGAGCCTGTTCCCGATAGTTCAAGGATGCACTTATAAAGACCTGCGTATCCGCGCTGCAGAAAATGTTGCCAGCAAGGACATGGACGGTAATGCGATTGGCGGTCTGGCTGTAGGGGAGCCAACAGAGGTCATGTATGAGATGATTGAAGTTGTGAACGAGATACTGCCCAAATCAAAGCCCCGTTACCTGATGGGGGTCGGAACCCCGATTAATCTGCTTGAAGGCATAGAAAGAGGTGTTGACATGTTCGACTGTGTGATGCCCACCCGAAATGGCCGCAACGCAATGCTTTTCACCCGTAACGGAACGATGAACATGCGAAACAAGAAATGGGAGACCGACTTCAGTCCATTAGACCTTGACGGTACCTCTTACGTTGACAGAACATACACGAAAGCATATCTCCACCATTTGTTCAAAGCGCAAGAATTACTGGCGCTTCAGATTGCGTCAATTCATAACCTGGCTTTTTATGTGGACCTTATGCGCGAGGCCCGAGAACATATCAGCGCCGGAGATTTCAGTTTGTGGAAAAGCAAAATGGTCAACGAACTGGGCCGCAGATTATAGATGCAAATATACAATCGGAAACTATTGAAGTAATTCACAAGTAAAGAATTTCAGAATCATTGTCAGAACAGGATATCATACAAGAAGAACCCGGAACTGATGCAAAGGCGAAGGTTGACACCGCACCATTAACGCCTAAGCGCAGGAAGTCTTTAAAATCGCGTTGGCGAAGTTTTAAAGACTACCTGTTCGCACACATCATTCCCCTGAACCTGATAGACCGGTATCTGATGTGGAAGTTTCTAAGTACCTACTTCTTTGTTATTCTGATTATCATATCTATCGCTGTTGTTTTTGACATCAATGAGAACATTGATAAATTTGTGTCAAGAAACGCAACGATGCGACAGATATTCCTGGATTATTATGTGAACTTCGTTCCATATTACAGTAATCTGTTCAGCCAGTTGTTTGTCTTCGTGTCTGTCATCTATTTCACTACAAAACTGGCTGAGAACTCGGAAATCATCGCGATGATGTCAACAGGAATGACTTTCAGCCGCCTGCTCCGTCCTTATATTCTCTCGTCCATTATCATCGCATTGCTTTCATATTATTTAGGATGCTATGTGATTCCTGAGGGAAACGTGAAAAGAGTGAAGTTTGAGAATACATTCAAGAAAAGGAGGACCCCGGCTTATACGACAAATGTTCAGTTGGAGGTGGACAAAGGTGTGATTGCATACATTGGCCGTTACGAAGACAACACCAAGACCGGATATGAGTTCTTCCTGGACAAATTCAAAAACAAGAAACTGGTGAGTCACCTTCAGTCGAGCACCATCCGTTATGATACACTGGCAGAGGAACCATATCATTGGGTACTTTCCAACTATCAGACCCGTGAGCTTCAGGGAATGCGAGAGATTTTGAATTCCGGCAGCCGTCTGGACACGATCATCAAAATGGAGCCCCAGGACTTCCTCATCACGAAAGGCCAGCAGGAGACGTTAACGACTCCAAAACTGAAAAGATACATAGAAAGGCAGAAAGAACGCGGATTCGCAAATATAAAAGAGTTTGAGTTTGAATACTGGAAACGGGGGTCTTCGGCTTTTGCCATCATCATCCTGACAATAATGGGTGTGTCACTCTCCGCGAGGAAACGTAAGAACGGAATGGGAATTGCCTTAGGAATCGGCATATTGCTGAGTCTGCTTTATATATTGTTCCAAACATTTTCGAAGACATTTGCCGTAAACCTGAATATGCATCCAGCTTTAGCCGCATGGTTGCCCAACATTGTGTTTGTGTTTATTGCATTCATTCTTTACAAGAAAGCTCCTAGATAAACAATTAATAAATAGTAAACAATCACATATTATAAATATAATGTATTTTGACGATTTTCCATTAGATGACGCCGTATTAGACGCTATAGACTCGATGAACTTTGACGAGTGTACACCTATACAAGCACAGAGCATCGGTCCTTTGCTGGAGGGACGTGATCTTATTGGCATAGCTCAGACAGGTACCGGCAAGACTGCAGCATACCTTATTCCAATTTTGAACCAATTAAATTCTGGGAAATACCCGTCTGATTCCATAAACTGCTTGATAATGTCCCCGACACGAGAGCTTGCACAGCAGATAGACCAGCAAGTTGAAGGGTTTTCTTATTTCATGCCAGTGTCAAGCTATGCTGTGTATGGTGGCAATGACGGAATCAGATTTGAGCAAGAGCGTAAAGGTCTGACCATGGGTGCTGATATCATCGTTGCAACTCCTGGACGTCTCATCAGCCATTTGAATACAGGACATATAGATTTGAGCAAGGTTAGTTTTTTTGTGTTGGATGAGGCCGACCGCATGCTTGACATGGGTTTCAATGACGATATCATGAAAATTGTGAGCTATCTGCCCAAAAACCGACAGACAATCATGTTCAGTGCCACGATGCCGTCGAACATACAAGCTTTGGCGCATAGCATACTTAATAATCCGGTTGAGGTGAAGATTGCTATTTCCAAACCCTCAGAAAACATACTGCAGCGAATCTATGTCTGCCATGAAGGCATGAAAGACAAGCTGGTGAAACATATCTTGTCAGACGAAGGATATGACCGGGTGATTATGTTCGCCTCAAAGAAGACCAAAGTGAAGGAATTGGCACGGACATTAAAGTTGGGAAAAAAGACCATCGGTGCCATGCACTCTGATTTGACTCAGGCAGAACGGGACAAAATCATGTATGAATTCCGTAATCACCGTATCAATGTATTGATTGCTACAGATATTGTGAGCAGGGGTATAGATATCGACGACATCCAACTCGTGATAAATTATGACTCTCCACATGACCCGGAAGACTATGTTCACCGAATAGGCCGTACTGCCCGAGCGAACCGTACAGGATGTGCAATCACATTGATATCTCCCTCTGACAGCCACAGTCTTCATAAGATAGAAAAACTTATTGGTAAATCAATAGAGGAATTGCCACTGCCTGAAGGTTGTGGAGAACGTCCCAATCTGACAAAGAACGAAAAAAAATCCAGAAATCGTCATGCAAATAGCCATAGACATAGGCAACAGCAGCCTAAAGGCCGGAATTTTTCCGGAAAATCGCGTAAGAGCACTCCAAGAGACGGAAAAAGGAAAAGTCAACCGACTGATCAGTAATCCTCCTCTTGCTACATTGAGGATACCCATAAGTGAAAGAGAAACATTCTGTGGTTTTGTGGCCCCCTACTCACTGACAAGATGCATTATATCCTCTACATGTGAGATACCGGACTGGCTTTGTAAGGAAATGTACTTGAACGGCACAGAGGTACACGTCATGGACGGAAATACACCTCTACCAATCCAGAATTTATATTCTACACCTCAGACACTGGGCACAGACCGTATCAGCAGTGCGATTGGAGCTTATTACGAAACTGGATGTAACAATGCCGTGCTATGCATAGATAGTGGCACTGCTCTGACATATGATATCATTAACGCTCAAGGCCAATATCTGGGTGGTAACATTTCTCCAGGAATGAATATGCGATTCAAAAGTCTGAACGCATTCACATCACGTCTCCCACTAGTTGGTCCATCTAATGAAAGGACGGATATAGGCATAAGCACAGAAACTGCAATCCGTAACGGAGTGATGAATGGGATTAGTTACGAAATACAGGGCTATATAAGTCATTTTCGTAAGATATATCCCGATTTAAAAGTGTTTTTTACAGGTGGAGACGCCGAAAATTTTGTAGATAAATCAAAAAACTATATTTTTGCAGACAGAAACTTAGTTTTAAAAGGCTTAAACATTATATTAAACCACTTATAATAAAATAAAATGAAGCGAATACAGAGAGTATTATTCACTGGATTGCTATTGCTTCCGGTGATTAACGCACATTCACAGAATGGCATCAACAGTCCGTACTCCCGTTATGGATTTGGTGTGATGAGTGACCGTTCATTAGGTTTCAACAAAGGTATGAGCGGTGTTGCGCAAGGATTCCGCAATGGTTTGGAAACCAATGTCTCTAACCCTGCATCATATTCAGCAACCGATTCCCTGACTGCATTAATAGATTTTGGACTGACATTCCAAAATGGAAACTACAAAATGGGTAATCTTCAAAAAAATGCCAAAAATACCAGCATTGATTATTTCACGTTTCAATTCCGTGCATTCAAGAATCTTGGCATGTCTTTCGGAATATTGCCATATACCAATATAAACTATAGCTTCACTTCTAACAGCGAGAACCTTGCCGGAGCTGAAAATATCACTTCGTCCTATGAATTCTCCGGCAGCGGAGGTTTACACCAGGTATATTTAGGAGCTGGCTGGAAGATGTTTGGCAGTCCGTTGTCAATAGGTGCCAACATCTCTTATCTTTACGGTGACTATAGTCATGAGTCAAAAATAACCTATAGCCAGTCATCCGTTTATTCCATGGCCCGTAGTTATACAGCCGACATTTCGACTTGGAAGCTTGACGCAGGTCTGCAATATACTCAGAAACTATCAAAAACTGATGACATAACCCTTGGAGTGACATATGGATTGGGGCATGACGTAAAGAACAGAGCCATCCGTACGACCCAGACACGAACGCAGTCTGAGGTTCAGGGTACGACTTCAGATACAATCCGTAGCGCATTTGCGCTGCCTCATAGTCTGGATGCCGGTTTTGCCTATCGTCATGGCCGGAAATGGCGTCTTGGAGGAGATGTAGGCATAGAAAAATGGAGCGAATGCAAATTCCCGTCGCAGGACGACACGGATGGTGTCTATGTAAGCCGTAAAGGTCAGCTTTATGACCGAATGAAGGCAAGTCTTGGATTTGATATCACCCCTAATTATCAGAGCAAGAAATTATTCAACCGAATGACCTATAAATTGGGTGGTTATTATTCACGTTCTTATGCGCGTGCAGATCCTACAGGCCGAATTACCGACAAACCCTACGAATATGGAGTAAGCGCAGGAGTGACAATCCCGATAAGCAACCGTAACATATGGTTTGGGCATACTCCGAAATTAAACATTGCAGTGCAATGGGTACATACGAATATACCCTATTTAAATTCAGAGACACTAAAAAAGAATATATTGGAAGAGAACTATCTGAAATTCAGCATCGGCTTAACTTTCAGCGAACATTGGTTCTATAAGTGGAAAGTTCAATAATGTCAAAATTCTCCCTACATTGCTTCCTTTTCTTTGGTATCTTTGTCTCGTTTGTGATAAATAGCCTCTTTTGTTCGTGCAAAGAGGAAGAAATCAAGTATGCTGATGCCATTGAGAATCGTGACTCCTTGCCTGTTCTTCGGTCAATTGGCGTTTCCACCTTAATTTCCGACTCAGGCGTTATCAGCTATAGAATTATAGCTGAAGAATGGTTTATGTACGACAAAAAGAACCCCCAATACTGGAGTTTCGAGAAAGGACTGTTCATGGAGAAGTTTAATAAAAACATGACAATAGAAGCCTATCTGAATTGTGACACAGCATACTATTATACGGATATTCGACTTTGGGAACTACGCGGACGCGTATCGGTTCGCAATTCGCGTGGAGAGACATTCAAGACCACAAAGTTGTATTGGAATCAGCACAAAAAACTAATATATTCGGATGCCTATATGGAAATCAAGGGAATTGACCGTGACTTGTCGGGTTACGATTTCTATTCAAACGAGCAAATGACGGATTATGAGATACACAGTACACGCGGATCATTCCCTATAAAAGAGGAGAGTAGCAAGCCTCATCCTGATGCCCGTGTGATGTCAGAAATGCGAGATACCAGCAATGTCTCAAATCAATCAGACAGTCTGAAACACAGGGTTGACACATTAGGCAACCACAAAGACACAATAAAGACCACTATTCCACAAGTCAACAAATGAGCTTGCTGACAAGAGCTTTGAACTGTGAATAAGCCACGAAAATGAAGCATTAAAAGTTCAATATTACTCTAACTGAATAAGAAATTTGTCCAAATAAGCAGTTAAATTAATAAAAAATTAACAAAATTGGAAAAAAGCGTATAAATATCTATAAAAAGCGACTTTTTTTTTGTATCTTTGTACGATTTTTGAGTAAAAAAACAAAATTACTGAATATTTAAGTTGTTATTAACGCAAAACAGAAAATTAAAACAATAAAAAAACAATAAAAAAATGGCAGTATTACAAAAAATCAGAGACAGAAATGTCTTGCTTGTAAGTATCATTGCATTGGCATTGATACTATTTATTCTTTCAATGTCGAACAAGAGCTGTTCAGGCGCCAATGCGACAACAGCAGGCGAGGTGGCCGGTGAAGAACTTAGTATTGAAGAGTATCAGAAGTTGGTCAGCAATTATCAGTTCCTGCATGACTACACAAACCCTAACTCACAGAACACTGAGGCTATGACGAACCAGATTCATGACCAGGCATGGCAATCGTATATGGTTAACAAGCTGGTAGAAAAAGAGTGCGATGAAATTGGTCTGGCAGTAACAGATGATGAGGTTCAGAAAGTTCTGACTACTGACGGTATGGTAGGCAATCAGCCCAGTGCATTTCTTCGTTTATTTGTCAATCCTGAGACAGGAGAATATGATGCAAATCAATTCATCACACTCTCTAATAACCTTCAGCAGATAAAGGACGGCAATCAGATGGCAGAAGAGCAAGAGAAGCTTTATAACTACATAGTTTTCGCCAAAGAACAAATTAAGCACGAACTTTTGTTGAACAAATTCAATTCTCTGATGATCAATGGAATCATTTCCAACCCTATTGAAGCAAAATTGAATTTCAACAATCGTACAGCAGGTAAAGACATTCTGCTTGTTGGCATTCCATATTCAAGCGTGAGTGACTCAACAATAAACGTAACCGATGAGGAAATAACCAACCGTTTCAATTCAGACAAGGCAAAATATGCCGCACTGGCAGAAGTTCGCGACGCAAAAGTTATTGACGTTGTTGTGACTCCAAGTGACGAAGACAGGAAAGAAATAGAAAAAGAATTTGAGACATACTTTACAGAACTTGACTCAGCACACAGTGAGAAAGAAATCATGCAGGCAGTACGTAATAGCGGCTCAGACATTCCTTATAATAAAGTAATGAAGAGTGTGAATGCTTACCCGATTTACATCAAGTCTCTGATAGATGGTACAGACAGTGTGACACTTGCAGTAGGTCAGACTTCCAAACCACGTTTTGACCAAATGAGCAACAAATTCTACACTGTCAAGCTAGTAGGCAAAGAAACATTGCCAGACTCAGTTCTCCAGCGCCGAATGCTGATTAGTGGAAAAGACAACAAAGACCGCTCGGCACGTGTAGACAGTGTGATGCAGGCTCTGACAGCAACAGGCGGTAGCAATTTTTCTGCAATTGCCAAAACCTACAATCAAGAGGGTGATTCAAGCTGGATTAGCACATCTCAGTTCGAAAGAGGTCGTATAGACAATGTTGATGACCTTAATTTCATTAACTCAGTCTTCACTTCCGGAACAGGAATACAACAAGTAAAATTACAAAGTGGAGATGTCTTGATTTACCAAGTGCTTTCAACAAAGAATCCTATTGTGAAATATGACCTTGCCATCATTGACAAGCCATTCACATTCTCTGATAAGACCTATAATGCAGCTTTCAATAAGATCAGCTCATTCCTTGCTTCCAATAAGACAATAGCTGATATTGAAGCTAACGCAGCAAAATCTGGTTATAACGTACAAAATATGACTGTAAGTAGCAGCCAGCATAATATTGGTCAGATATCTCACACAAATGATGCACTAAAATGGTTGTTTGACGAAGCAGAAGTCGGAGAAACGTCGCAGGAGATTTACCGTTGTGGAAATAATGACCATTTCATGATTGTCGCCCTTACAGGTGTAAGCAATGGCACAGGATCTGAAAGCGCAATCAAAGAGAATATCAAGAATGAATTGATGAATGAAAAGAAAGCTGAAATTATCATGAAGGCCGTTGGGAATGACTTTAATAAGGCAAAGAATTATAGCAATGCAGGAACAGACACATTAACAAACGTTGTTTCCAACATGCCAACAATGGTCCCATCTACCCATGGACGTGAGCTTATGGTAAGTACTGTAGCCGGTAAAACAGCAGTCGGTAAAACGTCGAAAGCATTTGCAGGAAGCAACGGCGTTTATATGCTCAATGTGTTGAAGAATTCAGAGAAAGACGGAAAGGAAATATATGAAGAGAAGACGGAAAAAGAACAGATGGCTCAGCAGAATGTTGGACAGGCAATGAACAATATGCTCTTTACTCTTATGAAGAAATACAATGTGAAGGATTCTCGTTATAAATTCAATATGTAAAGAATCCTAGAGTCAATAATAAAAATCCCCATGCGATAACACGTATGGGGATTTTTATTTTCTGGCACCATAGAAGATTACAAAATGATTTTCCAATAAGACCCAAGCACCCATCGATTTTTCATAAGATTAGAGCATGCATGGACATAATCAAGTGAGATTCCTGTAAGATATTTGCTGGTAGAAAGCATGTTGAATCCGATACCTGCCCCAAATTCTATATCATTTGACTTCTTCAGCTTTATTACCTTAGTATTAACAAAGGAGAGGAAATCGGTAGTAGGCATCAATCGTTCTCCTGCAAACACTCTGGCTTCGAAACGTACTGTGTTATTGACAGGGAAACTGTACTTTCCACCAATATCAAAATGATACTGATAAATATTATTTCCGTAAACCTGCTCGGATTGCGCATCTTGTGAAGTTGCCTGTACCTTGTATTGTGCCATAGACACCTGAGTGTCAATTGCCCAATAACTGTTAAAGAAATAATCCAACTCCAAAGAGGTCTTATAGCCAGCAGTTGTTCTCAATTGAATGTTTTGACTATTTCCAACAATGTCATATGCAGACTCGTTTATGCGATTATATCCGGTAGGAAATCCAGAAAATAAAGAGATAGAAGTTGGCCGTTGTACGAATTTCTGAAAGTTTTTGACATCCGACATTCTGACTTTAGGCTTATTAATCGCACTGGAACCAAAAATTTTATCAGTGATAAAATACCCCAAATTAGCAGACATGGTTCCTATACCAGCCCCCGTTATAACATCATTTAAATAATGATGATTCTGATGTATTCGGCTATATTGTGTAGCAAGAGCTGCTGCATAACCACCAACAGAAATCCAAGGACTGTGGTGTCCGAATTCTCTGTCAAGAACAGCAGCACTGAAAAACGCCAAAGCAGAGTGTCCCGACGGCATACTATGGTTATCATGTCCATTAGGCCGTGTCTCATCAGCTGTATGCTTTAGCAATTCCGTAATTCCACATGTAAATCCTAATCCCAAAGCATTAGCCAGGAGCATGCGCTTAGTCTTGCTCCGGCTTTCCACCCCTGCAGCTTTTAATCCCCATGAAACGGCAAAAGGAATCATAGACGTAGCATATTCCCATTTTTTTGATTCATGGTATTCAAATAATACATTTCTGTTTTTGAAATTCGAGGTGGTGGAAGACAAAATACCTCCCCTGATAACAGGCAAAGTAGACCACCAATCGAATTTCATTTCTTTTTGCAGTAAATTGTTTTCATAATCATCAATAACAAGCCTGATTTTCTTTTCTGTCTCTTTTTGTTCTATCAGTTTCTCAAGATTCAAAAGATAGGAATCATCAACTTTTTGGTACATGTACTCAATCGTATCCAATCTAATAGTGTCAGACAAGTTTGGTTTTAGAGAATCAATAAATACCACTGAATAAGCATCTTTGTATGAATCAATAAGAGTTTTCGCATTTGTATCAAATGCGGATAAATATAGAGAAAGCAGTAATAATATATGGGTTTTCATAAAAAAGGTTGTAATAGCATGAATAATTAAACGATTTCCCCACTACCGTAACAAAGATGATGCTCCTCATCATAAATCACACAAAATTGTCCTGGTGCAACTCCATGAATTTTCTGTTCGGAAATTAGATTCCATTTATGATTTTCATCAATAAAGATTTTCCCGTTCATAAATTCTGGTGTATGACGGATTTTAAATGTGATATTTTTTTTGTTATTAATAGTAAGATCACCCCAAGGGTTTTCAGTGATGAAATGGAAATCTTCCATTTTTAAATGGTTCTTATAAACTTTTTCAGGATTATATCCTTTAGAGACAAAAAGGATATTTCGCTTGATATTTTTCTTAACCACAAACCATGGTCCTCCACTGAATCCAAGTCCTTTACGCTGACCAATAGTATAAAACCAAAGTCCTCGATGCATACCAATCTTTCGTCCGGTTTCTATCTCCCTTACATCACCAGGATTTTCTCCCAGATATTTGGCAACGTATTCCCGGAAATCAATATTTCCTAGAAAACAGATTCCCTGGCTGTCCTTCCGTTTTGCATTAAGAAGATGATTATTCTCTGCAATTTCCCTTACTTGATGTTTATAAAGATATCCTATAGGAAACATCAGTTTAGAAATTTGCTGAAAATTGATTTGACAGAGGAAGTCAGTCTGATCCTTTATCGGGTCAGGGCTAGTTGCAAGCCATGTCTTATCGTTTATTAATTCAGTAGTGGCATAATGTCCTGTAGCAATTTTATCATAGTCCTTCCCTACAACCTGCTCGAAGCAACCAAATTTGATTAGTTTATTGCACATCACATCAGGATTCGGCGTAAGTCCGGCTTTAGCTTTGTCCATTGTATATTTAACAACCATATCCCAATATTGCTGATGTAAGTCGACTACATCAAATTTGAGACCATACTTTTTTGATATCCAAGTACATATTTCGATATCCTCTTCAGATGAACAGCTGAAATCCAAATCTTCCTCTGGTCCTATTTTAATATAGAAAAGATGTGGGTTATAACCCGCTTCTTTCAAGTTGTGGACAGCGACAGCGCTGTCCACACCTCCACTAATCAATGCAGCAATATTCATATACAATCAGTTTATTTCATTTTCTTACTTATATCCAACATTTTCTCAATCGGCAAAATAGCTTGTTTAGCCACATTTTCATCAACTAAAATCTCAGGCCATTCATATTTCAATGTATTAAAAAGCTTTTGCATTGTATTTAGCTTCATAAATTCACATTCATTGCAAGAACATCCAATTTGTTCAGAAGTTTCAGGCGGTGCTGGTATAAATATCTTGTCAGGACATTCTTTAGTCATCTGATGTAAAATTCCACTTTCGGTGGCAACAATAAATTCTTGTGATTCGCTGTTAATGGCATACTTGAGCAATCCGGCAGTTGATCCGATTTCATCAGCAATGAGTTGAATCGGTTTAGGGCATTCAGGATGAACGAGTAGCTTTGCATTCGGGTGTTCTTTTTTCAATTTCAATATTCCTTCAAGAGAGAATTGTCCATGTACATGGCATCCTCCATTCCACAACAACATGTCCCGTCCAGTAATAGAATTGATATAATTGCCTAAATTCTTGTCAGGTCCAAAAATCAGTTTTTCGTCTTTCGGATAACTATCGACAACGATTTTTGCATTAGAACTTGTAACGACCACGTCAGATAAAGCTTTTACGTCAGCAGTGGTATTAACATAGGAAATGACTTTGTATCCTGGATGTTCTTCCTTGAAAACTTTCAAATCTTCAGCTTTACATGAATCAGCGAGAGAGCAACCGGCATTCAAATCACAAACAAGCACTTTTTTGTCAGGGCACAAAATCTTATTTGTTTCTCCCATGAAATGTACTCCGCACATAACAATAATGTCCGCGTCTGTCTTTGCAGCCCATTGCGCTAATGCGAGAGAATCACCAATAAAGTCAGCAACATCTTGAATGTCACTATTCGTGTAATAATGAGCAAGAATAACTGCATTTTTCTCATTACACATTTTTCTAATCTCGTCATGAAGGTTGACATCTTCACTTATTGGCTCATCTACGAAGCCTTTATTCTTCCATTCTTTCTTAACCATATTTATTATATTTAAATCAGATATTAACTTCTTCTAATGTGACTAATTTGTTCACAATCGCATAAATTGTAATGCCAGCAGATGTGTGTATAGACAATTTTCTGGCAATATTCCTTCTATGTGTTGTGACTGTATTAACAGACAAGCATAATTTGTCAGCAATTTCCTTGTTAGACATTCCTTTTGCCACGCAAACTACTACATCTCTTTCCCTTTCTGATAAATCATTGTCAGAATCCGTCTTCGTCCCCTCTCCTACTTCTTTGTCGATTTTAATTTTTTCAGCTAGCTGTGCTTCCTGGTATCTAACAGCCGGAATAAAGATTCTGTCTTCTACTTTACAGTGAATTAGTAAGTCTTCCTGAGTTCTGTATAATTCATATACAACCGCGTTAATGTCATGATCAATATTCTTTTGTGGATAATATTGAATAAACAATCTTTTCAGGTCCATGAGTTTATCTTCTATCTCTTCGTGATGATGGGCTAAGAGAGGATTGGTCTCATTATTTTTCCTCTTAGGCATTAACCCTCCTTCAAGAATCTTTTCAACGAACTTAAATGTAACTTCCTCCTCGAATTCCATATGTTTCCTAACTTCCTCAACATATTCATCATAAAATTTAAGGACGAGGAAAGCAACTTCATTCTTAACGGAGCAATCAATCGCATTAAGCATATCCCTTCTCATGTTAGGGAATTGGTAATCAAGAAAGTACTGATGAGTTCTTTTAAGATAGTCAAGAATAGATTTCAAATCTAATTCAGCTTCGTTGATGTCATCATCTCCCCCACCGTTCTTTACGAAATTAATTACTGTGATAAACGTCTTTGGATCGACATCACACTCTTTGCAAACCTCCTGTATCGTTTTATCTCCAAAACCAAGAGAGATACCAAAACGACTCATAACTTGCAAAAGCCTGAAGTCGTTAGCAATAACAAAACTTACTTTGTCAGTTACTTTATATTTCACATGATTATCCATTGCAACAACAAACTTTATGTCTTAATTTGCAAATATACAAAAAAATAAGCAATAAACTTACAAAAAATAAAAAAAAGAAGCGGACAGATAAATCTGTCCGCCTTGAGAAGTATTGAAATTAAATTATTTACCTTTCCAGAAGTCATCCAATTTCTTTTGTCTGGCCACCTGTGCATCATATTCAGCTTTACGTTTGTTATACTCAGCCATCTTTCTATCGTACTCAGCTTTTCTTCTTGCGTTTTCAGCCTCAATTTCCTTCTGTTTTGCAGCATTATTTGAAGCTTTGGCAGCTCTAGCCCTTTCAGCAGCTTCTCTCTGAGCGGCTTCATATTCAGCTCTCTGCTTAGCCTGCTGTGCTGCAAGTGCCGCTTGTCTTTCACGTTCAGCTTTCTGCTTTGCCTCATACTCAGCCATTTGCACCTTGTATGTCTCAATCTGCTCAATCAGACGAGTTGCGGTACCTGAAATGGCGGCATCCTCTTCTCCTGCTTTCCTTGCATAAGCTATAGCTGCATCCAAATTCTTTTCAGAAGCTTCCTTTCTTGCTCTGTAGAGGTCACACTTGCCTTTATATGTAGGGTCAAGCTGTTCTGTCTGTGCAAGGAAAGGCTCTGCTTTGGAAATTTGTCCTTTACGTCCCAGAACACTTGCAATTTCGTATGCAGTCTCTGCTTTTTCGTTGTCCGGCGCCAACTCTAAGGCTTTATTATAGTA
>FLNV01000762.1_pt1 | contig 28115 bp, 24 predicted proteins | sample 1140351 | NCBI WGS metagenome assembly FLNV01 (sample SAMEA3878207, study PRJEB12797) | bioreactor metagenome | biome: Moose rumen | place: Sweden | collected 2011-10
CATCAAGAACGGCATCGTAGTCAACGATTTTGTGATTGTTTGTCTGCATAATATGCCTCCTTTATCTTTATTGCTTTTTCTATTTCATTCTGTGGTGTCTTCTGCGTTTTCTTTTGGAATCCGTTGAACAACACCACAATCTCGCCTTCGTCGAAGATGAAGAACACACGATAGATATTTCCACCGTACTCGGTTCGTAACTCATAGATACCATCACGTACTAGTTTGACGAACTTCTTAGGCAGTCGATCTTGGGACTTCAACAACAGGAGACCGTATTGTATTTTTTCCTGTTCCTTCTCTTTCAAGGTTTCCATAAAGGCCTCAAAATAGCCGCCGTATGTTCTTATCTTGTGTTTCATGGGTGCAAAGATAGCAAAAGTTGTCGAATTGTGCAACTTTTTGAGAAGATTTCTGTTTAAAAAGTGCTATGATACCCTATAAAATGCTTTCTAAAGTATCGCTGAATGTCATGATTACATATGAGCTGATACTTAAAAAAACGTAAATAGATAACCAAAATTTGTTCAGATGGAAAAGAAAAAGGAGTTGCGATTTCTTGCAACTCCTTGATTCTCAAGCGCTCCAGGATGGGCTTGAACCAACGACCCCCTGATTAACAGTCAGGTGCTCTAACCAACTGAGCTACTGAAGCAGTGCTTCTTCCTTCCAGCCACCCTGATGGTGGTGCTGTTTTGGATTTGCGGGTGCAAAGGTACGGCAAAAAAATGGTTCCACCAAACTTTTTGGCATTTTTTTTTGCAAATAAACGAAAAAAGTATGAAAAAAAGGGGCTGGTAGCATGGTTATTCGGTATAAAAGGCGTACCTTTGCGGGCAACAACAGAGCAAATAATGCAAAAACAAAGACGACAATACATGACGACAATGAAGAAAAGACTGGCCGTGGCGCTGATGGCGGCGGCAGCCCTGGTGTGCAGCCAGCCACTGGCAGCCCAGGTGGCAGAGAACCGCAATCTGGAGGCGGCAAAGAATATGGACATACTGAACTCGCTCTACCAGCAGCTTGACATGGTGTATGTGGACACGGTGCATCCGGCGCAGCTTTATACGGCTGGCATACGTGGCATGCTGCGTCAGTTGGATCCATATACGGAGTATTACCCAGAGAGCGAGACGAAGAACCTGCAGATGATGCTGACAGGTAAGTATGCGGGTATAGGCGCGTTGATACGCTACCATATCAGGAAGCGTAGGGCGGTGATAGACGAGCCTTATCTGGGCATGCCTGCGCAGGAAGTGGGCCTGATGAAGGGCGACGAGATTCTGCAGATAGACGACTCGCTCTGTTCAGACAAGAACACGTCGTGGGTGTCAAGCCATCTGCGGGGCGACGCTGGAACCACCTTCCGCCTGCGTGTATATCGGCCGAGTGCTCAGAAGGAGATGACCTTTGACATAACCCGGCGTAACATAAAGCTGCCGGAGATACCCTACTACGGGGTGTTGCGGCATGGTAAAAACGTGTCGGGCGCTGCCGACGGTGAGGCCGGTGCAGGCACGGCCGTGGGCTACATAGCCCTGACAGGCTTCACCGAGGGCAATGCCCAGGCCGTCAGGCGGGCCTTTATCAGTCTGAAGGAGCAGGGGGCACAGGCTCTGGTACTGGATCTGCGCGGCAATGGCGGCGGCTCAGAGCAGGAGGCTGTTGACCTGCTGAGCATCTTTGTGCCCAAGGGAATAATGGTGGTGGAGAACCGTGGCAAGATAGCTCAGGCATGCAAGCGATACGAGACGCTGCTTGAACCAGTAGATACGCTGATGCCTATGGTGGTGCTGGTGGGCCCCGAGACGGCCTCGGCGGCAGAGATAACGGCCGGTGCGCTGCAGGATCTGGACCGCGCCGTGGTGGTGGGGCAGCGCTCGTTTGGCAAGGGACTGGTGCAGGTGCCCTTAGAGCTGCCGTATAATACTAATGTGAAGATAACCACAGCCCGATACTACATTCCCTCGGGGCGCTGCATACAGGCAGTGAACTACAGTCATGGCGACACGCAGGTGGGCTATCGCGAGCGGGTGCCCGACTCGCTGACGCATGTGTTCCTGACGCGCGCCGGACGCGAGGTGCGCGACGGCGGTGGCATAACGCCCGACTTGGTGGTTCGCAACGACACTATTCCCAACATAGCATACTACCTTGGGTCGGGTGGACTGGACAGCACAGAGGTGGCCTTCGACTGGGTGGTCAACTACATAGCCTCGCACAAGCAGATAGCGGCTCCGCTGGATTTCCATCTGAGCGATGAGGAATATGACGACTTCTGTCAGCATGTGCTGAAGAGTGGCTTCAAGTATGACGCTGAGAGCAAGCGCATCATGGCTGAGCTGGAGAAAGCCGCCCGCTTCGAGGGCTACTATGACGAATGCAAGGCGCTGTTTGCAGAGCTGTCGCAGGCGCTCAGCCACGATGTGGGAAAGGAGCTGCAGCGCCACAAGGCGGCCATCTGCCGCGTGCTGGAGGGCGACATCATCGAGTCATACTACTACCAGGAGGGCGCCCTGCAGGCGGGCCTGCAGTACGACAAGCAGTTGGCGGCGGCCACGTCGCTGTTGGGCGACAGCCAGCGCTATGCAGGGCTGCTACAGCCGAAGACGAAGCCCGCAGAGAAGAAGCGCGACAAGAAAGGTGCGAGACGATGAGACAGCTGCTGACACTGGTGGCCCTGGCGGTCGTCGTGACTGCCGTGGCGCAGAAGAAGGCGCCGGTGGAGAAGCGTGCCGAACATGAGTTCTACAAGGACTTCCCCAAGTATGCCGACCGGCTGCTGCAAGACCTGACATACCCTATGGCGTGGGGCAACAGCGGTATAACCGACTTCGACCGCTGGAAGCAGGCGGCTCGCGACAAGGTGCGGGAGTGTATGCTGACACCGCCGCCACCACCTGCAGAGGGGTGGCAGATGGAGCTGGTGGCCATGGAGCAGCGCGACGGCTACAGCGCCATGCAGGTGGCGCTGAACCTAAGCGACTACTATCGTGTCAGCGCATTGCTGCTGGTGCCCGACGGCGATGGCCCGTTTCCTGCCGTTAACGCCCTGCACGACCACGGTGCACACCTGTATATAGGCAAGGAGAAGATGATACGGCCCCTGACGCACGCCACGACACCCGACGGCCGGCCTTGGCCTGTGGATACCGCCGTAGTGGCCGATGCCGACCGCTGGGCGGACAACCTCTATGAAGGACAGTACGTGGGCGACTACCTGGCTCGCAACGGCTATGTGGTACTTTCTACCGATGCACCGATGTGGGGCGAGCGCGGTCGTGCCGAGGGTGTTGACAGAAGCAAGTATGACCTGATAGCGGGCAACATGATGATGTACGGCATTGACCTGTCGGCATACATGACCTACGACGACATTGCTGCAACGGAGTTTCTGGCTCAGCTGCCGTGTGTGGATAGCACCCGCATAGCCTGTACGGGCTGTTCGATGGGGGCATACCGGGCGTGGATGCTCTCCGCCCTGAGCGACCGCGTGAAGGTGGGCGCAGCCGTGTGCTGGATGGTTACTACCGACGTGCAGATGACGTGGCGCTACGGTCGCAAGGAGAACGGCGGCTTCGCCAACTGCCTGCCTGGTCTGCGTCGATGGTTGGACTATCCCCACATAGCCTCGATGGCAGCGCCAAAGCCCATGCTCTTCATAAGCGGGAGGCAGGACAAGCTTTTCCCTGTGCCTGGTGTGGAGAAGGCATTCGGCGAGATGCGTCGCGTGTGGCACGACGCCGGAGCCGACACTGCCCTCAAGACCGAGCTGTGGGACATGCCGCACTCATGTCCCAAGTCGGTGCAGGAACGTGTGCTGCATTTCCTGCAGGAGAACCTGTAGGGCCGCGGCTTTCCTACTTCTCAATCAGGATACGGGCATCAACCGCTATGACGTCGGTCTCGTCGGCAAGCAGGGGGTTGATGTCCATCTCTTTTATCTCCGTGGCAAAGCGCAACAGGGTGCTCAGCCTGACTATGATGTCGGCAAAGCGACGCTCGTTGATGCCGCTTTGTCCGCGCGTGCCCTTTATTATCTTGTAGCCGCGCAGTGAGCGTATCATGGAGAACGCCTCGTCGTATGACAGTGGCGCGAGACCGCTGCTTACGTCGTGCAGCACCTCGACAAAGATACCGCCCAGTCCGCAGAGTACCACATGGCCGAAGCGTGGTTCATACTTTGCCCCGATGAACAGCTCGGTGCCCCGCAGCATTTTCTGGACCATGACCGCCTTTGCGCCTTCGATGGCCATCATGCGGTCATATTCAAGGGTGAGGTGTTCCGGGGTGCGTACGTTCAGCGACACGCCGCCCACGTCGCTTTTGTGTACCGGCCCCACCACCTTTGCCACCACGGGATAGCCGCACCCGGCGGCGAAGTCGAGCAGTGCAGCCCTGTCGTCGCTCACAAGCTCGGGCACCGTAGGTATGCCTGCTGCCGAGAGCAGGTCGTGAACAACCGACGGGGATACCCATGTCGCCGCTCCCTGAGATGGGGTGGGGGACAGCCCATCTATAATCCTCCTTATCTTCGGCACATCGACCCCCTGTATGATGACGTTCTGCTCGGCAGGTCCGGGTGTCTTCATCACCTGTGTCAGCGCCGTGGCCATCACCACCTCGTCGCTGAAGTTGACGTGACCACGCCGCAGGAACTCTTGCACCTCCGGCCCGGCGGTGTGTGTGCTCGGCAGGATGGGGAAGATGGGCTTGTGGCACTCCTGTATCTTCTTGTGCAGTACGTCGTAGGTCTCATAGAGCTGCACCAGTCCGGGCGTGCCGAAGATGACCATGATGGCGTCGAACAGTGGACATTGCTCGCAGAAGTCGATGGCGGTGGCAAGGTTTTCTGGCGTGCCCGTGGCCAGAATGTCGATGGGGTTCTGTACGCTGGAGCCAGGCAGCAGCCGTGCCTTCAGCTCCTCGGCGTCTGGGCCCGTCAGTTGTGGCACGTTCATGCCCCCCTTCGACAATGCGTCGGTCAGCATGACGCCTGGTCCTCCGGCGTGTGTCACTATGGCAATGTTGAGTGACGAGTTCAGCGTGAAGTCTCTCGACTCAAGACTCTTGAAGATACAGCCCACGGTTGTCAGCTCGTCGCGCGAGAAGCAGCGCACTATTCCCGCCTTGCGGAACAGGGCCTCTACTGCAGAGTCGCTTGAGGCGATGGCACCGGTGTGGGAAGAGGCGGCGCGGCTGCCGCTTTCTGACGAGCCTGCCTTGATGACGGCTATGCGGCAGCCCTTCCTGATGAGCGATGTGGCATGGTAGAGCAGCTTGTCGGGGTCGCTGATGTTCTCGATGTACAGCAGCTTTACCAGCGAGTCGCGCTCCGGGTCGAAGTGTTCGTCCATGTATTCCAGCACGTCCTCTATACCTATCTGTCGTCCGTTGCCTATGCTCCACACCGAGTTGAACGGCAGTCCTTTCGTCACGGCACTCTCCAGAATGAAGACCGCCGTGGCTCCCGAGCCGCTTATGAAATCGACCCCTTTGGGGTTCAGGGTGGGAATGGGCTTGGTGAAGACCGAGTGGTGCCATCGTGTCAGCAGTCCGATGCAGTTGGGGCCTATGAGTGCACAGTCATACTGCTGGCATGTGTCCAGTATGCGCTGCTCAAGTGTGGCCCCCTCGCTGGTCTCTTCGCTGAAGCCAGCAGATATAATAATGTACGCGCGTACATTTTTCTCACGGGCCAGATACTCTACATAGTCGGGGCAGAAGCGTGCGGCCACCACCAGTATGGCGAGGTCGGTGGGTGGCAGTTCGCGGGCATCGTGGAAAGCCTTTATGCCCTGCACCTCGTCTTCTTTAGGGTTCACTATGCGCAGCACGCCTTGATAGCCTCCGCTGAGCAGGTTGCGCACAACGGCACCGCCGGGCTTGTGCGTGTTGTTGGAGCCGCCTACTACGACGATGCTCTCTGGGTGTAACAATTGCCTGTTAATCATAGTAGAGTTGGTGGTTGAGAGTTGAGAGAGGGCTAAACTCTCAACTTTCAGTTTTTAGTTTTCAGTGTGTCCATTTTCTGCTTGGTCAGCTCGTCTATTATCTCGCTGGCCAGCTTCTGTCCGCGCACGTCGGTTATGCCGGTCTCTTCGGCCAGCTTCTTCTCCAGCTCGTCCAGCTCCGAGGCACCGGCTATTGAGCCGGCCACAAACTTCTCGCGGTCGCTGGTCATAGAGTTCTTGTTGTATATGCGCGACAGGATGCGGTCGGCCTCCTTGCTGAAGCGCTTGCGGAAGATGGCCTCAGCCTTTGCGTTGTACTGCCTCAGCATCTGCTGTTCGCGTGGCGAGAGCTTTACGGTGTCGCCCGGTTTCAGCTCTGATATGACAATGGTGTCTTCAAGCTGTGCGGCCATGGGGTCGTTCTGTACGGGCTTGACATATTCGACCACCGTCGGCTCTGGCACCATCTCCATATATACCCATATAGCAAGCGCGGCTATCAGCAGTGCGGCCGCCATGGCTATCAGCGAGCGCAGGGTGGTGCTTCGCTCGCCCAGCTTCTTCATCAGGGCTTGTGGCGTGGCCGGTCGGCGCGTGGGCTCGGCATTCAGGGCCTGGTCTGTTATGCCCTTGCCTCCCAGTGGCATCGAGGCATTGCCGTAGAGCCAGCGTGCCAGCCAGCCCAGGGCGTATGTGTCGGCGGCCTGCGTGGGTGTCTTGCCCTCCATGACCTCGGGTGCCACGCTGTCTGCCACCTCGCCATACACCGTCTGCAGCAGCTGCTTGTGGCCTGTGTAGCACGACCCATGCAGCACATTCAGCGGGCGGCCGTCAGACTGCCTGACCATTATCATTGACGGGTGCATGCACAGCAGCTGCATGTCGAGGGTTGCAGCCTCGTCGCTCAGTCGCGCCATGTCGGCCAGCACTTCGGCTATATATCCCTTGCGGGCCAGAGCGGCCGGGTGCTCGCCGAGATAGTGTTCCAGTGTAGTCATGCTGCCCTTGCCCAGCAGTATGGCGTATGGGCCGGCGTCGTCGCTCTCTATGGTGAATTGCAGTTGCTGGCGATCGTTCAGTTTGCGGGTCTGCTCCTGGTCGTGCAGCAGCGCAGCCGCAAACAGTGGGTCGTCTTTTAGCTGTGCGTTCAGCTGCAGCTCGTTCTGCCACACTTCGTCAGCCTTGCGTCTGACCAGATTGCCCAGCGGCGTGTGCATGCCGCGAGGGTCGGCGTTCTGTCGCGCCTCTACTATTTCTTCGTAGTTCACCTCGTGTTACATTAAACATTAAACATTGAACATTGAACATTGAACATTGAAGATTGAGCATTGACCGTTGAGCATTGACCATTAACCATTAACCATTAACCGTTGGGCATTGAGCATTGACCATTGACAGAACCGTAGGGAATTCTTCATTCTTCACTCTTCATTCTTCATTTTTCACTCTTCCCTTTTCTTTTCATTGCGTATTTCACACCGAAGTATATGGCGGCCACAACGACAAGAGCCACGATTACAATCTTGATGTATTCGCTGTAGCGCTCTATCTCGGTGGCCAGTTGCTCCTCGGGCACGGCCATGTGCAGGTACCAGCCCAGGGCTGCCAGTATGGCGTGCCATACGCCGGCTCCGACCAGGGTGTAGAACAGGAATTTCCAGTAGTGCATCCGCGCCAGTCCGGCGGGAATGGAGATAAGATGTCTGATGCCCGGTATGAGTCGGCCCGTCAGCGTGGCCACCACGCCGTGGTCGTCGAAGTATTTCTCGCTGCGCTGCACCTTCTCTGTCGATAGCAGGCATGCCTTTCCCCACCTGCTGTTTGCAAAGCGGTAGATGAGCGGGCGGCCCAGGTAGAGTGCGGCCACGTAGTTGACCGAGGCGCCCACGCCGGCGCCCAGTGTGGCGGCCAGCCACACAAGCCATACGTCGAGGTGTCCGGCGGCGGCGTGATATGCGGCCGGTGCAACGACAAGTTCGGAGGGTACCGGCACCACAGTACTCTCAAGCAGCATCAGGAAGAATATGGTGCCATAGTTAAGGTTGGAAAGCAGAGACTGTATCATTTTTCAATTTTCAATCTTCAATTTTCAATTTTCAATTTTCAATGGTTTTCAATGTCGAAGTACTGCGTGGGGTCAGTGCCCTCGGCGAACAGGTGGGCCAGCGCCTGCCGAGCCTCTTCCGGATTGAGTCGGCATGCCAGTTCCAGCCAGTGCAGATACTCCTCCCGCCGGTTCATGTCGTGGCAGCACAGCGCCATGTAGGCATAGCCCTCGTGGCAGTCGGGCTCCTTCAGCTTGAAGTAGCGCTGGAACATGTTGTATGCCGTGTTCAGGTAGGCGTTGTCGTATAGCGATACGATGACGTGCAGCAGCGTGCGCGTAGGTGTGTCGCTGTGGTTGACGGCATCGGCGAAGCACTTCTCTGCCTGCTCCAGTTGGCCCGCTGCCAGCATGATGTGTCCCTTCATCACATCCACGTGAGTGTGGTCGCAGGGCAGCTGTGTTGTCATGTCGAGTGCGGCCAGTGCGTCCTCGTAGCGTTCCAGTTCGCTGTAGGCGTAGGCCAGTTCCATGTAGGCATCGGCCAGCATCTGCTGGTCGTAGTTGAGCTGCGGAATGAAGCGCTCCATCAGCTCTGCCCCTTCGGCATAGCGGTTCATGGCCACGAGGCACAGTGCCTGGTTCATCTGGCCCGACAGGTCGTCGGGCTCCATCTCGCTGTATCGTCGGAAGTAGTCGAGTGCCTCGGCATAGCGCTCCAGTCGGTACAGGGCGTTAGCCTTGCGTACAACGGCATCGGCCGACTGCGGGTCTATGGCTATGGCATACTCGCTGCTTTCCAGAGCCTCGGCGTCCTGCCCCAGCGCCAGTTGCGAGGCGGCCAGCCCTATCCAGTAGTCGTGCTCAAAGGGGTTGATGTCTATCAGCTGCCGGTAGATGTCGGCGCTCTCTGTGTATCGCCCCACGCCGTACAGGTTGCGTCCCTTCATGTCGAGATAGTCCTCGCCCTCGCGTGGCGGCACCATCTCCATCCACTGTATGGCCAGCTCGGGCCGCTCCCATTCGCTGTAGAGGTTGGCCACGTCGAGTATGTAGTCGTCGCGCTCGTCGTCGTCGCCCAGGCTGTCGAGGTGCTGTCGCAACAGCTCGTCGGCCTCGTCGTCGCGCTCGTCGTATAGCAGCAGCTCAGCCTGGCAGTAGGTGTATTCCACGTTCTCGTGGTCGGTCATCTGCTCCAGGTAGTAGCGTGCCTGTGCCGGGTCGCACTTGTCCAATGCGTCGCCTACCTTGAACGACAGCGCCCCTGGTGCCGTTGGGTCCAGTTCCAGCGCGCGGTCTATGGCTCGGTCGGCATCGCGCGGCCGCCCCGACTGCTCGTAGTAGTCGGCTATGTCCACCAGCTCGTCGGAGTCGAGAAACACCGGCCGTCCCTGTTCCAGGGCATCCTCATAGTCGGTCAGCAGCTCGCGAAACTCCTCGCTGTCAAAATAGCTGTCGTGAATCAATCTTCAATTTTCAATCTTGCAATGTACTTGCCTATTATGTCAAACTCGATGTTCACCACCGTCCCTACGTGTATGTCCTGGAAGTTGGTGTGCTGCATCGTGTATGGAATGATGGCCACCTGGAAATTGTCGCGTCCGGGGTTGCACACCGTCAGCGACACCCCGTTGACGCACACCGACCCCTTGTCCACGGTCAGGTATCCGCGTCGTGCCATCTGCTGGTCATAGTCGTAGCGGAAGGTGAAGTATGTGCTGCCGTCGGCATCCTCGGTGGCCGTGCAGGTGGCTGTGGTGTCAACGTGCCCCTGCACTATATGACCGTCCAAGCGGCCGTTCATCAGCATCGAGCGCTCTACGTTCACCTTGTCGCCCACGCGCAGCAGCCCCAGGTTGGAGCGCAGCAGCGTCTCTTGCATGGCCGTAACCACATACTGGTCGCCGCTGACCGACACCACCGTCAGGCACACGCCGTTGTGGGCTACGCTCTGGTCCACCTTCAGCTCGGCGGCAAAAGGGCAGCTGAGCGTCAGGTCAATGTTTCCGCGGTCGTGCTTTATGGCAATCACCGTGGCAAAGTCTTCTATTATTCCGCTGAACATGGCATTGATTATGAATTACGAATTGTCAATTATCAATTGTCAATTATCAATTATGATTTGAACTGCCCGCAAAGGTAGTGTTTTTTCCCGAAACGGCAAAGAAAACATAAAGAAAACCTTGTCAGTTTCAGTTTTATTTAGTTACTTTGCACTCCCAAACTCCTAAACTCCCAACCATGAACATCATCGTGACAGAAGAGATACTCAGCGTGTGCCCCGGATTTGTGGGCGCAGCCGTAGAGGGGCAGGTGGTCAACACGCCGTACAGCGCCGGACTGTGGGCCGAGATAGATGCCCTGTGTGCCGATATGCGCACGTCGCTGACCACCGAGACGCTGAAGCGTCAACCAGCCATTGAGGCCACGCGCCGCGTATATCGTGCCTGCGGCAAGGACCCCTCGCGCTATCGCCCGGCTGCCGAGGCCCTGCTGCGCCGCGTGCTGCAGGGCAAGCCGCTCTACCGCCGCGACACGCTGGTTGACATGGTCAACTTGGCGTCCATGCGCTTTGGCTACAGCATAGGCGGCTTCGATGCCGACAGGATAGACGGGCCGCAGCTCACGCTCGGCATAGGTCGCGCCGGTGAGCCATACGAGGGCATAGGCCGCGGACTGCTGAACATAGAGGGGCTGCCCGTCTATCGCGACAGGCAGGGCGGTGTGGGTACGCCCACGAGCGACAACGAGCGCACCAAGATGACGCTCCAGACCACCCACCTGCTGGTGCTGATCAACGGCTACGACGGCAGTATGGACGGCGCTATGGCCACGGCCGACTATGTGTGCCAGCTGGCCAGCCGCTATGCCGCAGGCACGGGCTTCAGCGTTGTCTGCTATCCGTCCGTCGGCTGACCGTATTAGAAAACTTTAACACAACTATCCACCTGTAGAATCGAGTATTTTCGGACAAAAGACAAATGGTGTGGAAAAATGCCATTCTGAGGCGCATCTGCTATTGTGCTGTACAATAGATGGTTAGCAGAATGGCGGCTGCTTTGCCTCGCAACTGGGGTCCCGTTACACTGCAACGGAGGCCCTTTTACATAGTAATGGAGGCCCCGTTACCATTCAATAGAGTCCCCATTGCGATGCAACGGAGGCCCTATTATGGTGTAACTGGGGCCCGGTTGCTATGGTGCAGAAATGTCGTTGGCGCACACAGGTGGAATGGTTCATCGTTTTGTGACATAAATTTCCACAACAGACGGCCTTTTCTTCTCTATTTGCGCAGAAAACTCGTGAACTCTCAAATCGGTCGTTGGATATTTTGGCACGGAAAAACTCAGAAAAACACGGGCTTTATACATTAGTAAAACAAGAAAAGCCGTGTTCTTCCGTGCTTTTCCGTGCCTAAGGATTTATCTGTGTTTATAGGTCCATAATGCAAGTCTCGGCAAAAAAAATGGCTAAAAGCTTTTTGTTTTGCCGAGATTTTCGTAATTTTGCCGCCAGATAACGGCCAATGGTCAACGGTGAGATACATCTACTAAAAACATAAAACCAACCTATTATGCAAAGAAAGCTTATACTACCCGCCCTGGCCCTGTGCCTGGCAGGTACGGCATGGGCGCAAGAGACAGCTGACTCGCTCGGCAGCGAGGTGCTTGACGATCAGGCCTACACCTTCACCGAGGCGCAGCTGGGCGACGACGACAATGTGACGCAAAACATCTCCATCGTCGGCAGCCAAAGCAACGTCTATGCCTCGCAGGTGGGCTATCGCTTCTCTGCGGCCCGGTTCAAGTACCGTGCCTTGGGGGCAAAGTACAACGACATCTACATCAACGGCAACCCCGTGAACGATGTGGAGCGTGGCGAGTTCCGCTACTCGTTCGTGGGCGGACTGAACAACCAGACGCGTGGCGTGGAACAGTCGCTGCCGTTGGAGGATGCCCAGTTTGCGCCCATGGCCATCGGCGGTGCCAACAACTACAACTTCCGACCGTCGGCATTCTCTACCGGCAGCCGAGCCTCCATAGCTGGGGCCAACCGCAACTACACTGCCCGTGCCATGTACACATACAACACGGGTCTCATGCAGAACGGCTGGGCTTTCAGTGGCTCGCTGACCTATCGCTGGGCCAAGCAGGGCTATATCGAGGGCACGTTCTACAATGCACTCAGCTATTTCCTCGGTGTGGAGAAGGTGTTCGGTTGTGAGCAGCAGCACCATCTCTCGCTCGTCACCTGGGGCAACCCGACGGAGCGCGCCACGCAGGCCGCCTCGACCGACGAGATGTACTGGATAGCCAACGACCGCTTCTACAACCCCAACTGGGGCTACCAGAACGGAAAGAAGCGCTCGTCGCGCGTGGTCAAGGACTTCGCACCGGCCGCGTTGCTCACCTGGGACTATCGCCAGAGCGACAACACCAAGTGGACAACATCGCTGCTGTGGAAGTATTCAAAGTACAGCAGCTCGCGACTGAACTATAACAACTCTACCAATCCGGCACCCGACTACTATTCGCTCATGCCAAGCTACTACTTTGACGTATGGGGAGGCTCGGGCGACAACGACGAGACGGCACTGGCATCGTGGAACGCTGCCTACAACTGGCTGTCGGCCTCGAAGCAGAACCGCCAGATCAACTGGGACCGCCTCTACTATGCCAACCGCATGATGAACATGCAGGGCAGCGATGCCATGTACTATCTGCAGGCCTACCACGACGACCAGCTGTCGCTGTCGCTGGCTTCTACGCTGAACCAGCAGATAGGCAAGAACAGCCAGCTGAACCTGGGACTGCACCTCTCGACCAACAAGGGCATGCACTACCAGACCATGGAGGACCTGCTCGGAGCCGAGTCTTTCCGCAATGTCAACACATACGTGACCAATACCTACGGCGAGACTTCTACCGAGGCGCAGTATGATATGCTGCAGCCCAATCGTGTGGTGCGTGTAGGCGACCGCTTCGGCTACGACTACAACATCATGGTTGAGAAGGCACAGCTGTGGAGCAGCTTCAACACCCAGGTGGGACTGATGAAGCTGTTTGCCAGCGGTCGTGTCAGCGGGCAAACCATGCGTCGCGAGGGCAAGATGATGAACGGTCTGGCTCCTGACAACAGCTACGGCTTCGGCCGCACGGCCAAGTTCCTCGACGGAGGTGCCAAGTTGGGCCTTAGCTTCAACTTCGGCAGCGTGGGTATGCTCTCGCTCGGCGGCGGCATAGAGACAAAGGCTCCGCAGGCACGCAACGCTTTCCAGGCAGCACAGGTGAACAACGACTTCGTGCGCGACCTGAAGAACGAGAAGATCCTCTCTGCCGAGGCCGGATACAACTTCAGCAACTCATGGCTGCACGCCAGTGCGAGCGCATACTACAATAAGCTGAAGGATGTGTCAGAGTCGTCCATGCTCTATTTCGATACTCAGAACTCCTTCTCTTACGTCTCGCTCACGGGCATTGAGAAAGAATACTATGGCGTGGAGCTGGGACTCGACTTCAAGCTGACCTCGTGGCTGAACCTGAAGGCCTTGGGCACAATCAGCGAGGCCAAGTACAGCAACAATGCCAATGTGCGCTACATGCTCTCGCAGGACGGACTCTACCGCGACGACATTTGCCTGAACAAGGATATGCGCGAGGGCGGCACGCCCCTTACCGCCGGCAGCATTGACCTGTCGTTCCATGCCAGTGGCTGGTTCATCGACCTCTATGGCAACTACTACGACCGTATCTACCTCTACTACTCGCCTGTGACGCGCTACCAGAGCCAGATACCATCTAACAACGACGGTACCGGCCCCGACATGACTAAGGTGCCCGACCAGGCCGAGGGACACGGTGGCTTCATGCTCGATGCCTCCATAGGCAAGAGCATATACCTGAAGAAAGGACGCCGCATGTCGTTCAATCTCATGCTGACCAACATACTGAACAACCTGAACATCGTGACGGGCGGCATGGAGCAGAACCGCCAGACCACCGACGAGACGGGCTCGCAGATTCGTACCTATAATTTTGAGAAGAGCCCGAAGAAGTTCTACGCCAACGGCATCAACGGCATGTTCATCATCACCTATAACTTCTAAGCCATGAAACACGTACATTATTATATATATATGCTGACCGCCATGCTCGGTCTGACCGCCGTCAGCACGGCCTGTATGGATGCTGGCTGGGATGATGAGCAGCCGGCATACAGCGCACCCTTCGGCAACAACAGCCTGCAGGCTACCAACATTGTGACCATTGCTGAGCTGAAGAACACGTACAAGGATGTCATATTTGCCTCTACCGACACTTACAAGCAGATTACCGATGACAAGCAGCTGCTGGTACGCGTCACGGGCAACGACCTTGGCGGCAACATCTACAAGCAGCTTATCGTACAGGACGAGACGGGTGCCATCATCATCAGTGTCAACCAGGGCGGCATGAGCGGTTTCCTCGCAGAGGGCACGCAGGTGCTTATCTCGCTGAAGGATCTCTATATAGGTGGCTACCGCAAGATGCCGCAGATAGGCGGTGTGTATAACGGTGGCATTGGCCGTATGCAGCGCGACATCTTCAATGCCCACTTCAAGATAGTGGGCGAGCCGATGCCTGAGGTGCTGCAGCCCATCGCCTTTGACCCCGACATGGACATGGACGCCAACTGCGGACGACTGGTCACCCTGACCGGCGTCACCTTCAACGCAGCCAACGGCACCGCAGCCTTGGCCGACAAGAACGATGTCTCGGGCGGCTCCACCAACCGGCAGGTGAAACTGAACGGACAGTCGCCATCGAAGAAGGTCTATGTGCGCACCAGCACCTATGCCGATTTCGCTGCCACCGTCATGCCCTTCGATAATGTGAACAAGCGCGCCCTGCCCTGCACCATCACGGGCATCGCCTCGCGCTACAACAGCGACTGGCAGATACTGATACGCAAATCGAGTGACATCATCGTTGAATAAAGTAACATCGACATATCGAAATGTCGAAACGTCGAAATAACGACATAACTAAATATCGTAATACCGAAGAAAATACACACACCAATATGAAAAAGATTCTATTTAGCTTCATGGCACTGGCTACAATGGCCCTTACCTTCACCGCATGTGAAGACGTGCCCGAACCCTACGGCATGCCCGTAGTAGAAGACAGCGGCAGCGGTGGCAGCGGTGGCGAAGAACTGCAGCTCACCAGTGCTGGCACTGCCACCAGTCCCTACATCGTGACCGACATCATTGCCGTGGCCAAGAAGATGACCGCCGACGAGACAAAGTCGGGCGTCTATGTTAAGGGTATCGTCTCGCAGATTGACGAGATAGACACTGGCAGCTATGGCAACGCCACTTACTTTATCTCCATTGACGGCACCACAACCAACCAGTTTGAGATATACCGCGGCTACTATCTCGACGGCGCGAAGTTCACCTCTGAGGACCAGCTAAAGGTGGGCGACGTGGTGGTGGTCTATGGCGACCTGGTCAACTTCAAGGGTAACACCCCTGAGCTGACCCAGCGCAACAAGCTCATCTCCATCAACGACCCCAATGTCAATCCTGCCGTGGGCGATGGCGCAGAGGGCGGCGACGACCAGCCCAGTGGCGACGGCGTGGAGGGCACTGGCAAGGCAGACAGCCCCTACAATGTGGCTGCTATCCTGCAGGTGGGCGCCAAGCTCACTGCCGACGACCAGGTGGAGGATGTCTATGTGAAGGGCATCATTTCGCAGATAGACGAGGTGAGTACCAGCTATGGCAATGCCACCTACTATATCTCAGACGACGGAAAGACCGACACACAGTTTGAGATATACCGTGGCTACTACCTGAATGGCGAGAAGTTTACAGCAGAGGACCAGATAAAGGTGGGCGATCAGGTGGTTGTCTGCGGTACGCTGGTCAATTTCAAGGGCAACACGCTGGAGCTGACGCAGGGTAGCAGGCTCATCTCCATCAACAACGGCGGTGGCGATACGCCTGACCCCACGCCTGACCCCACCGTAGGCGGAACGCTCGTGGGTAACGTACTCACACTGACCGCAGCCCAGTTGGGCGTGGCAGACAAGGAGAAGCTCGCTACCGTTACGCTTATCGACGGCACCACGCTGACCTTCGCTGGCGGCGGCAACAACAACTCGCCTGTCTATTATGCAGCCTCGCCCGGTGCTGTGCGCATGTATCCCAAGAACACAATGGTCATCAATGCGGGCAGCAAGACTATTGCTGATGTGAAGGTTGTGTGCAACAACTATAACAACACGCTCTACAATGCCAGCGGCGATGTGACTGTGGGCAGTGTACAGGCCGTGATAGACGAGCTTAGCCTTGTGTTCACAGGTGTCAACGCTTCTGAGGCCACTCTGACCAACGTGTCTGGTACCACAGGTGCTGCCTCGCAGTTGCGCTGGGAACAGCTCATCATCACCTACGCCGAATAACCCACTAAATTTACAATTTGACAAATTACTATTGACAATTGCTGTTATGGTAAACAAGAAGATAGTGGCGCTCGCCCTGCTGGCTACGGTCAGCATGGGCGTCAGCGCGCAGCGTAAGACTGTCGTCACCATGCCTGTCGATGTGCAGCAGCCAAATGACGGCAAGTTTATAAAGCGCAAGGTGGCTATAGGCCGCTTTTCAAACGAGACACAGTATGCCAAGGGTATCTTCTATGACAAGGAAAACGACCCTATGGGCAAGCAGGCCCTCGACATACTGTCGGCCAAGCTGGCTGCCTCGGGCAAGTTCCTGCTCTTAGAGCGCAGCGACCTGGCCACACTGCTTGAGGAGGCCAAGAAGGGCGACACGGGTCTGGCCACCATCGGCGCTGACTATATGATTATAGGCTCCATCACAGAGTTTGGCCGCAAGAACACCGGCACCTCCGGCATGTTCCGCAGTACCAAGACGCAGACCGTTGAGGCCGCTGTGGCTGTCAGACTGGTCGATGTGTCGAGCGGCCTGATCATCTATTCCGACGAGGCAAAGGGCTCGGCAGAGGTCACGTCAAAGACTACGATGGGCATGGGCGGCAAGGCCGACTACGATGCCACACTGAGCGACAAGGCCATATCGGAGGCTATCGGTCAGCTTGTGGAGAATATAATCAACAAGTGTACCGACAAGCCTTGGCGTACCTTCTTCCTGAGCTATGACGACGATGCCAAGATGATAGCCGGTGGCAGCAGTCAGGGCATCAACGTGGGCGACGTGTTTGCCGTGTTCACCAAGGGTAAGAAGGTGAAGAACCCGCAGACCGGTGTCATGATTGAGTTGCCGGGCAAGCGCATAGGTGTCGTGAGGGTGGAGGCAAGCGCCGGTGACACGCCCGAGACGGAATACTCTGTCGTGACCTATCAGCAGGAGGTGGCGGCCATCGACCCCTCTAATCTGGAAAACTATTACATTGAGGAGCTGAACAAATGAAGAAGATAGCCGTAATGTTTGCATTCCTGCTGACCCTGGTGCTGACAGGATGCAAGATCTATGCCCCCGTGGAACAGGCCACTGGCAAGGAAGACGTAGCCTACCTGCTCTTTGTGAGTGAGGGCGGGACGTATAATAACAAGACCGTGAGTGTGACGCTGGATAGTCAGACCTACGAGGCCAAGGTGGTGAAGCAGAAGACGGCGAAACGCCGCGGCACACAGTACAGCGCACCCACTGGCACCCACCAGCTGACGGTGACCAGTCAGGGCCAGACGCTCTACAACAAGAAAGTGTTCCTCTCGACACAGGAGGTCAAAACCATCAGCCTGCCATGAGAACACGCACGCTTACGTCTGGCAATGCCACCTTGTCCCGCAAGAAGCTCTACATTCTCGCCGCTCAGCTCTCAGCTCTCTTGCTGCTGTCCGCATGCGGAACAAGCCAGAAGCCCCTCTACTCGTGGTACGACACCGAGAATGCCGCCTACAAATACACCAAGCGGCAGACTGACAAGGATCTGACAAAGGCCATGGAGCAGTACAAGCTGGTAATCAGCAAGCAGAAGGGCTCGCGCGGCGTGGTGCCTCCAGGTGTCAACGCCGAGTATGGCTATCTGCTGGTAAAGGCTGGCAAGAAGGAAGAGGGGCTCACCCTGCTGAAGGCAGAGATGGATGCCTACCCTGAGTCGAAAACGTTTATCTCACGTATTGTAAAGCAATTAGAGAAATGAAGCAGACCATAGTAATAGCTGCGATTGCGCTGCTGACCATGGGTACACCGGCTGAGGGGGCGAGCAAGAAGCAGAAAGAGGTGGTCACACGTTCAGACCGCTATCCCAAGATGTATGCCGAGCAGCCGCAGTCCATCGTAATCATGCCCCCCATCAACCGCACCAACCACGTTGAGGCTAAGGACTATTTCTACTCTACGATGTACATACCCCTGTGCAACAAGGGCTACTATGTCTTTCCGCCAATGCTGACCATGGAGATGTTCCAGACGGAGAGCGCCTACGATGCCGAGATGTTCATCGAGGGCAACCTCACAACCTTCCGCGAGGTGCTGGGTGCCGATGCGGCCATGTTCACCATCATCAAGGACTGGCGCCGTGCCAACGTGGCCGGCATACTGACTGTGACGGTAGAATACCTGCTGCGCTCGACCAAGACTGGCGAGACGCTGTATCAGCGTGAGGGCACTGTCACCGTTGACATGAGTGTCAACACCAGCGGCGGCGGACTGTTCGGCGCGTTGGCCGACCTTGCCGCCACCACCATTTCAACCGCTGCCACCGACAAAATAGAGGCAGGGCGCAAGTGTACCGCCTACGCACTGAGCGACATGCCTGTGGGCCGCTACAGCGCAGCCTACGGCACTGACGGACAGGTGGAGGCTGGTACAGCCGTATTCTCCGCTACAGTGAAATGATCAAGTGATAGAGAGTTGAGGCCTAAAGCCTCAACTCTCAATTCTCAACCCTCAATTTGTTCGAACAGTGCCATGCGCTCCTCTAACAGCTCGTACTGGTGGTCCTCTATGAACGAGGTGCAGACGCGCAGACCCTCTTGGTGTGAGCCAGTGGTGATGAGGCAGATGGCCGAAACGCCGTAGTACATCAGTTCACGGGCCAGCTGGCCGCTGGTCATGTTGCGGTAGCCGATGGTGAAGTAGAAGCCATCGGCTACTGCTGTATCTCCGTCCTTGTCATATACGATGTGAAAGCCGTGGCGACAGAATATCTCCTTCAGTCTGTGGGCACGGTCGCCATATACCTTCACCTCCTGACGGAAGTTGTATGTACCGTCGCAGGCCGCGCGGAACATGGCCGCCAGGGCGTACTGTGCAGAATGGCTGGTTCCGCTTGAGAGGGCATAGAGCATGCGTGTGGAGAACACCAGACCGAAGGGCAGACCCTCGTAGCGTTGGGCCAGGTCGGGATAGTGGCGGTGGAACAGCTGGTCGCTGATGCACACCACGCCAATGCGTTCGCCGGCATAGCTGAATGCCTTCGACCCGCTTATCAGCAGCATGTAGTTGTCGGTATATCGTGCCACGGTGGGCTGGTAGGGCGGCTGGAATGGTACACTCAGGTCCTGGCGGAAGTCCATGGCGAAATAGGCCAAATCCTCCATGACCACCGTGTCGTACCGTGTGGCCAGACGGCCTATGGCCTCCAGCTCCTGTTCGGTTAGGCACACCCATGAAGGATTGTTCGGATTCGAATAAACTATGGCGCAGATATTACCCTGTTTGAGATAGCTTTCCACCTTCGGGCCGAGCTTTTCGCCGCGGTAGTCATACACGTCGAAGGTCTCATACTTCACTCCCTGCACCTGCAGCTGCATTTTCTGCACAGGGAAGCCTGGGTCTATGAAGAGTACGGTGTCCTTCTCTTTGCATGCCTGCGAGCATGTGAGAAACGAGGCGAAGGTGCCCTGCATGGAGCCTGTCACGGGTACGCAGCCCTCGGCCTTGATGTCAATGCCGATGAAAGCCTTGACAAAGCGCGAAGCCTGCCGCTTCAGCTCGGGCAGACCCTGAATGTCGGGGTACGAGTGGGCTATGCCCTGCTGCAGCGCCTCTATCTGGGCATCTACGCCCACCTGTGCTGCGGGCAGACCGGGTATGCCCATCTCCATCTTTATGAATTCCACGCCGCTCTCCCGCTCGGCCATTGCAGCCACCTGTTTCACCTCGCGGATTGTGGCCTTGGCAAAGTCGCGAATGCCTAACTGGGCTATCAGCCCATCTACTATCTCTCTCTTTATTGGGGGTTCCATTCTGGTATTTCTGTTATTTCGACGTTTCGACGTTTCGTTATCTCGCTTGCTGCCGTCCTATGGCCAGTGCCTTGATGTTGGCCTCTACCACGGCGTCGCCCTTGCGGGCAAAGACGCGGCGTATGGCCTCCTCCAGCTTTTCATACTCTATGCCGAGTGCTTCCTGTGCGGCACCGAGCAGTATCACGTTGGCCGAACGGGGCACGCTGTTGTCCTTTGCCATCTGCTCGATGTCGAGTATGACTACGTTTGGCAGTTGCTGCAGGTCGGCCATGATGGTGTTGATGTCGGGATAGTTGGGTATGTTCTTCAGTGGTGCGCTTGATGTGATGACCCAGCCTTGGCGCTTCAGGTAGGGCAGGTAGCGCAGGGCCTCCATTGGCTCCATGGATATGATTACGTCAGCGTCGCCCTTGGCTATGAGGTCGCTGGCAATGGGCTTGTCAGAGATACGCAGGTTCGACTGTACGTCGCCGCCGCGCTGACTCATGCCGTGTACCTCGGCCTGCTTGATGTACAGGTTCTCGTTCATGGCGGCCTCGCCTATGATGGTGGCGATAGAGAGGATGCCTTGTCCTCCTACGCCGCAAAGTATAATATCTGTCTTCATAGCCTTTTTTAACCTTTTATTTTTTTAGCCTTCAGGTGTCTCTGTAGTGTCTGCATGCACTCGCGGCGCGGAATGATAACGCTCGTGCCGTGATAGTTTATTTCGTTGCGTATGGTCTGCGTTATCTCCTCCATGTTCTTTGGCAGGGGCACCACCACGTGCAGGTGCTCGTCACTCAGACCCAGTCCTCGGCAGATGGCTTCAAATTTATTGGTTCCGGCCGAGTCCTGTCCGCCCGTCATGGCAGTGGTCAGGTTGTCGCTAATGATGATGGTGATGTCGGCATTCTCGTTGATGGCATCCAACAGTCCAGTCATGCCGCTGTGTGTGAAGGTAGAGTCGCCTATGATGGCCACGGCAGGCCACTGTCCGGCGTCGGCTGCCCCCTTGGCCATGGTGATAGAGGCTCCCATATCGACGCACGAGTGTATGGCACGGTAGGGTGGCAGGAACCCCAGTGTGTAGCAGCCTATGTCGCCAAAGACGCGCGGGTTCTCGTATCCCTTTAGCACCTCGTTCAGTGCCGCATACACATCGCGGTGGCCGCAGCCCTGACAGAGTGCGGGTGGGCGGGGCACTACGTCCTCGCACGAGGCGAAGCCGTTGCTAATTGACAATTGACAATTGACAATTGACGCAAGCGCCTGCTTCACCACGTCGGGCGTCAGCTCGCCCGTGCGGGGTAGTGTGCCATCCAGTTTGCCGTGAATGTTCTTAGCCTCGCTGACGCCTCTGACTATGTCTTCTATGAAGGGCTGGCCCTCTTCCACTATGAGTGCGCGCTCGCACTCGCTAATCAGTCTTCGGACAAGCGTCTTCGGCAGCGGATATTGCGATACCTTCAGCACAGGGTAGGGACACCCGTCGGGGAAGCACTCCATCGTGTAGTTGAAGCCGATGCCGCTGGCCAGTATGCCCAGACGCTTGTCCTGACCATCTATATATATATTATATGTGGACTTCTCGGCGTCAGCCTCTAAGGTGGCCTGTTGTGCCGTCACTATGTCGTTGCGTTTGCGCGCGTTGGCTGGCAGCAGTACCCAGCTGCTGGCCTGTGCGTTGTAGTTGAGCTCGTTTTGCTGGCGTGGAGCGTCAGCACACTCTACCACGGCGCGGCTGTGGGCCATGCGTGTGGTGACGCGCATCAGCACGGGCAGGTGCTGCTGCTCGCTGTAGTCGTAGGCCACTGCCATCATGTCGTATGCTTCCTGTTGCGACGAGGGCTCAAAGGTGGGTATCATGGCAAACTTGCCGTAGAAGCGCGAGTCCTGTTCGTCCTGCGACGAGTGCATTGACGGGTCGTCGGCCACCAGCACCACCACGCCGCCGTTCACGCCCGTCATGCCGCTGTTGACAAACGGGTCGGCGCATACGTTCAGCCCCACGTGCTTCATGCACACCAGTGCGCGCTTGCCCATGAACGACATGCCGAGGGCGGCCTCCATTGCTGTCTTCTCGTTGACCGACCAGCGGCTGTGTATGCCGCGCTCGCGGGCCAGGGCATTCCCTTGGATAAACTCTGTTATCTCGGTCGAGGGTGTGCCGGGATAGGCATATACGCCCGACAGTCCAGCGTCGATGGCGCCCAAGGCTATGGCCTCGTCGCCAAGCAAAAGTCTTTTCTTGCTCATCAGCATTTGATTTTTTCGTTTGGTCTTCTATGTTTTGCCTGCAAAGTTACACTTTTTTTTGTAAACAGGGCAAAAACAGAAAAATAATCACTACTTTTGCAGCCAAATTATTATAACCAACACAACAATATAGTATGACACTGAAAGAGTTTTTCCAGCGCGACCGTTTCGCCGCGACGATAGGTGCAGAGCTGACAGAGATAGGCGAGGGTTGGGCCAAGGCTCGCATGCTGGTAGAAGAGCGCCACCTCAACGGCGGCGATGTGTGCCAGGGTGGGGCCATCTTCACCCTGGCCGACCTTGCATACGCTGCCGCTGTGAATAGTCATGGCACGCTGACGCTGGCCATATCGACCAACATCACATACATCAAGTCGGCAGGTAAGGGCTGGCTATACGCAGAGGCACGCGAGGTGGCAGACCACTCTCGCGTGCCTTTTACGGAGGTTCGCGTCACCAACGAGGCTGGCGACCTGATAGCTGTCTTTACGTCAACGGGCTACAGGAAGAAAGCCGTGCAACTGCCGTTGGACCAGTGAGCCCCCATGCAGCCTGTTCCGTTGTGCAGGTGAGCCCAGTGCGACAGTTGCCATTGGGCTATTGCATCGTCAGCGTGTGCGATAGACCAGCATGCCCTTTCCGTTGAACAGGAAAGAGTATAGGTAGGCTATGTTGATGCCTTGTTCCACCAGTTGCGAAATGGCGTTGGCGGCCGACCCCGGCGTGTCGTCCAGCTCTATGCAGCTGACCTCGGTCAGGTTGACGGCAATGCCGTTCTCCTTTAGTATCAGGTAGGCCTGCTCCGTCTGGTCGCAGATGATGCGGTAGATGCCATATTCGGCCGTGTCGGCCACGGTGGAGGCTATAATCTGGATATTGGCCTCCTTTAGCAGGTTGAGCACCTGTACGAGTGTGCCCTGCTTGTTCTCAAGGAAAATGGATAGTTGCTTCATATCTTGTTAGTTCTTTTTTTGAGTTCTTTAGTTCTTTGGCCATAGAGCTTGTCCAAATGTCTATTTGTCTAATTGTCTAAATGTCTAATTGTCTTGTCTAGTTGTCTAATTGTCTAAATGTCCAATTGTCAAACTGTCAAAGCTTAGAACAGTTTTCTCATGTCTTTCACACGCACGGCCTTACCCTCGTCGCTGGCCTTGAGCGCACCCTTGGCCACCAGTTTCACCTTTGGCGTGATGAGTATCTCGTCCTTCAGCTGCCGCGTTATCTCGCGTGTCAGGGCCTGTAGTGCCTGGTAGTCGTCGGTGTTGACGTCGTCGCGCAGCTCCACCTCAACGGTCATGTAGTCGCCGGCGGGCTGTTGTTCGCCCTCAGGCACGGTGTAGAGTGTGATGAGGAAGTCGGTAGAGAGCTGCTGGAACTGCATCAGGATTTTCTCTATCTGTATGGGGAAGATGTTGACTCCCTTCAGTATGATCATGTCATCGCTGCGTCCCTGCAGGCGGGCCAGTCGGCGGTGGCTGCGTCCGCATGGGCATTCGCCAGGCAACAGTCGTGTCAGGTCACGCGTGCGGTAGCGCAGCAGGGGCATGGCCTCGCGGTTGATGGTGGTCAGCACCAGCTCGCCTATCTCTCCTTCCTTGGCAGGCTCCAGCGTCTGCGGGTTTATTATCTCCACTATGAAATAGTCTTCCCAGATGTGCAGTCCGTTCTGCTCCTGGCACTCAAAGGCCACGCCCGGCCCCATCATCTCTGATATGCCATACGAGTTGTATGCCTTCACGCCGAGGCTCTCCTCTATGCGGCGGCGCTGCTCCTCGCTGTGAGGCTCGGCTCCTATGCACAGCACGCGCAGTCGGGTGTCGCGACGCGGATCGACGCCCTGTTCCTTCATCACCTCGTAGATACGCGAGGCATACGAGGGTATGGCATGTAGCACGGTGGTGCCGAAGTCGCGTATGAACTTTATCTGTCTGAGTGTGTTGCCGGCGGCGGCCGGTACGGTCAGCATGCCCACGCGTTCGGCACCATACTGGAAGCCCAGTCCGGCGGTGAACATTCCGTAGCCGGCCGAGTTCTGGAACACGTCGTCTGGTCTTGCCCCCACCATCCACAGGCATCGGGCCACGGCATTGGCCCATTCGTCCAGGTCGCGTTGCGAGTGTGTCACCACGGTGGGGTTGCCTGTGGTGCCGCTGCTGGAGTGCAGTCGCACGCAGTCTTTCAGCGGTATGGCCGTCAGCCCCCACGGGTAGTTGTCGCGCAGGTCCTCCTTGGTGGTGAATGGCAACTTGCGCACGTCGTTAAGTGTCTGGATGTCCTCGGGCTTCAGGCCCATCTCCTTGAATTTCTTCTCGTAGAATGGGGCGTGTGCACACTGAGCCACCGTCTTCTTCAGTCGCTCTGTCTGCAGCTTTTCCAGCTCGGCACGCGACATGGTCTCATGCAGCTGGTCAAAATAGGGGCTTGCTTGGTTTCTGTTATTTGTCATTCTTTTTTAGTTTAGTAATTCCGATCCTATTTGATGTTGCGCTTGTCAATGACGTGTGCACTCTTGCCCTGCGAGCGCTGTATGGTGTTGGGCTGCTTCAGCTCCACCTTGGCCGATATGCTCAGCACGCTCTGCAGCTTGCGGGCCATCTTCTTCTCCAAGGAGGCAATGCTCTCGATGGTGTCGAAGGCGCCCTTGTCGAAGTGTTCCTGGCGTATCTCCACCTGCACGGTCAGGGTGTCCAGATTGTTCACGCGATCCACCACCAGCATGTAGCGCGGCGCGAACTCTTCCATCGACAGCACCACGCTCTCCACCTGCGACGGGAAGACGTTTATGCCGCGAATGATGAGCATGTCGTCAGAACGGCCCTGTATGGCGGTCATGCGTACAGCCGTGCGTCCGCACTCGCACTCGTCCTCGGGCATCAGCGAACACAGGTCGCGTGTGCGGTAGCGCAGCACGGGCATGCCCTCCTTGGTCAGTGTGGTGAAGACCAGTTCGCCGTGCTGTCCGCGTGGCAGCACCTCCAGTGTGGTGGGGTTTATTATCTCTGGATAGAAATGGTCCTCGCAGATATGCGACCCGTGCTGGCAGCTGCACTCGTAGCTGACGCACGGCCCCATCACCTCCGACAGGCCGTATAGGTTGTAGCCCTTCAGTCCCAGCCGCTCCTGTATCTCCTGCCTCATCTTCTCCGTCCACGGTTCGGCGCCGAATGCGCCTATGCGCAGTTTCAGGTCTTCCTTCTTGACACCCATCTTGTCCAGCGTCTCAGCCAGGTAGAGTGCATACGAGGGCGTGCAGGCCAGTCCTGTTATGCCCAGGTCGCGCATCAGCTTGGCGTGCTTCTCGGTGTTGCCCGTCGAGGCCGGCACCACCGTGGCCCCCATGTTCTCCACGCCGTAGTGGGCCCCCAGGCCGCCGGTGAAGAGGCCGTATCCGTAGGCCACCGAGAAGATGTCGTCGCGCGTCACGCCGTAGGCTGTCAGACAGCGGCTCATGCATTCTGACCACACGGCCAGGTCCTTGCGCGTGTAGCCCACGATGGTTGGGTTGCCCGTTGTGCCGCTCGAGGCGTGTATTCGGACAATCTCGCTCTGCGGTGCGGCCTGCAGACCGAAGGGATAGTTGTCGCGCAGGTCTTTCTTCGTGGTGAAGGGCAGCTTCTGGATATCCTCTATCGTCTGGATATCGTCGGGTATAAGGCCCAGTTCCTGCATCTTGTTGCGGTAGAACGGCACGTTGTGATAGACGTAGGCCACCACCTTGTGCAGGCGTTTTCCCTGCAGAGCGCTCATCTCGTCGCGGCTCATGCACTCTTTGCTTCGGTTCCAAATCATGGTCGTGTCAAGTTGTAGTTTTTACGGTTGTTCGATTATATGGTTAGAGTCTTTCCTTATTACAGCTGCAAAGGTATGGAAAAAACTTCTGACTCCCAAACAATCTTTTGCTTTGTTGCTTAATAGCAAGAAAATTGTGAAAATTCTTTGCCGTTCGGCAGCTTATTATTACCTTTGCACCCACATAAAATATAAAATGGCAACATAATGAACAGACAACTGATGACAACCTTGCTGGCAGTGGCCATGCCGCTGTCTGTAGCCGCTCAGGGTAACACGTGGGAAACCAACGAGAACCTGCAGAAGACCAATGTGCAGGCTCCCAACCCAGATGCCAAGTATCTGGCCGGCGCCGTGCCCGAGGTTGACGGTAAGGTGGTCTTTACCACTCGGCTCACGGCCCCTGGCCGTTCTGCCGACGAGATATACAGCCTGCTGCTCGGCGAGCTGAAGCGCCAGATTACCGAGCCTGGGCAGTTTGAACAGAGCCGGGTGGTATATGAGGACAAGGACAAGCATGAGTTGGCGGGCAGCTTCATGGAGTGGCTGGTGTTCAAGAGTACGGCCCTGGTACTCGACCGCACGCGCCTGATGTATAGGCTGGTCATTGCTTGTCGCGACGGCGAGGCCGACATGACCCTGCAGAACATCCACTATCTCTATGACGAGGAGCGTCAGCCCGAGGCCATCAATGCTGAGGACTGGATAACCGACAAGCAGGGGCTGAACCGCAAGCAGACGAAGCTGGCGCGCATATCCGGCAAGTTCCGCCGCAAGACCATAGACCGCAAGGACTATCTCTTCAAGCGCTATCAGGACGTACTCGACGGCAAATAAACACTGGAGGGAGGCAGCGCTACATTGGAAACACGCAGACGCGACGAGGCGCGACAGGAGCCGCATGTGCGGCGCTTGATACGCCAGTGGCTTAACGGCATCTTCATCATAGGTGCCGTGGTCGGTCTGTTGGTCTATTTCCTGCATGACGACACCCTGGGCACCTACATACTGCTGGCTGCCATGGTGCCCAAGATGGCCGAGGCGTCAATGCGTATCTTCACCACTTGGTGTGTGGCTCTGCTCGTGGCTGTGAGCGTGCAGGCACAGGACTATACCGACGACTATGGCACGCTGGCAGGCAGCGACGGCACCGCCACCCAGACCAACCGCAACTTTAATCCCCACAACAACGACACCACGCGCAACAAGCAGATACCGCGTGGCATATATGTGTGGACCATAGACCGTCGCTTTGGCGACATCGCACGCACCACGCCCGACACGCTACCGCACCTCTTCCCGCGCACGGTCTTTGCCAGCGGGCGTCGCGGCGAATACAACATCACGGGCAACAACTTCTCGCCACGGTTGAGCCGTTTCTTCATCGACCGGCCCGAGGCTTCGCCATTCCTGCTGACACAGGGCTACGACCAGCTTTACGTCGAGCCCGACGAGTGGCACTTCACCAATACGCTTTCGCCCATCACCAACCTGTCGTACAACAACTGTGGCGACAAGACCAACGGCGAGGACCATCTGCAGGCACGCTTTGCCGTCAATGCAGGCAAGCGCACTGGCTTCGGCTTCGACATCAACTATGCGTATGCGCGTGGCTTCTATCAGAATCAGGCCGAGTCGCATTTCGGTGCCACGCTCTACGGCTCGCACATCGGCGACCGCTATCAGATGCATGCCGTGGCCTCGCTGTGGCGTATCAAGGAGGCGCAGAACGGCGGTGTGGTCAGCGACGACTACCTGCTCCACCCCGAGCTGTTCACCGAGAGCTATGCCTCCAACGACATAGCCACCATACTGTCGCAGCACTGGAACCGCACCCATCGTAACCATCTGTTTCTGAACCA
>FLNV01000221.1_pt1 | contig 27986 bp, 17 predicted proteins | sample 1140351 | NCBI WGS metagenome assembly FLNV01 (sample SAMEA3878207, study PRJEB12797) | bioreactor metagenome | biome: Moose rumen | place: Sweden | collected 2011-10
GCGGAATACAGCCTGACATTCCACTACGTAAAGTCCTGCCGGCACGTTCTCAATGGTCTGGAGGATGTCGGGGTAGTCGGATGCGGCGCAATATGCGAATGTGCTGTTGCCCTCGCTCTTGCCGGTCGTACCATCAAATTGGAAAGTCGTGATGTTGTTGGTGTTCCAGTCAGAGTATTTCAGCTGGTCGTTGCCCAGCACCTTCCAACGGTAGAATTCCTCATACACGTTGTTGAAGCCGGCAATCAGGTCAGGCTCACCGATGAGGAACGATGCGTTCTGAGGATAAGTAGCACCATCTGCTGTGAGGGAAGTCTTGAGGTCGTCGAAGCTGACAAGCTCCCACTCGATTTTATCGTTGCTTTCGGCTGATTCCTTGAGCAGGCCGCCCCATCCTTTGTTGTCGGTGTCGTAGCCTTGATTGCCAGAGAGGTAGTAGCCGGTCATGTAGTTCATGATGTTATACACACCTTTATCAATCTCGTAGAACACCCACTTCTCACCGCCTTCGGTGCTGTTACCGTTGCTGAAGGCGTGCATCGGGTTGTTGGGGTAGCTGTAGAAATAGTTCTCGGTGTCTGTGCTTGAGGTCACATCATTGGAATTCGACAGATAGGTGGTGTGCATCAGTGTGAAGCCGTCAGCACTTGTCTCAAGGGTCAACTCTTTTCCGACGTCACTCATGCTGTAGTAAGTTCCCCAGTAGCCGTCGAAGGTCATGTATTCGCCAGTAGCCTTGTTGCGCAAGTAATACTTGCCTTTGGGTGTGGCGATTTGCTTTTCGGTCGGCTGATAGTAAGTCAGCGTGAAGTTGTTCATGGTGAACCAGCAGTCTGTGAGGTAGCCTGGCACGCTAACTTCTAAGGTGAGTTTCCCGTCTGCGCCTACATACGCGAACACTTCGTTCTCGTATTTACCGCCATTTAATTTTTGAGCGGCATCTGTCATGTTGTTAGGATTGTTGGTTTCAGAGTAGTCAGTACTCCATGGAGTGATTTGTACTTTTTCTCCGTTTGCCGACAGATAGGCACTGCTTAGGTTCTCATAGCTGTTTGAAACACTGATGTCGTTGGTATAGCTGCCGTGACGCTCGAATGCATTCACTGTCACCTTGTAGATTCCTTCCTCAAGACCTTCGATAGTCTGGATCCATTTTCCTTCCCCTTGGATCAACTCAACGATACCTTCACTGTAAGTTGGATCGTTTCTACCGGTGCTAGTGTAAGTCCAATCGCCTGCTTCGCTATTAGTAAATGTGGCGGTTCCGATTTTATCGGTCTTGTCCTGTGCCAGGTATTTGGCATTAATCCAGTAAGCCAACTGGCTGTCGCTGACATCTTCTGAAGGGAATGTAATGTACATTGTGCCTGACTTAGCGGATTCTATTACGGATTTGGCATTTTCTGTTGGATAGGCGTCCACAATTTCGTTGCGCTCAGCAGGGGTTAGCAACTGCCAGTCTTTTTCAAAGAAATTGTCTGTTACTTGTGTTTGTGGTGTGAAAGTATATGCTCCTTCTTCTTCAGAAGTTACAGCAAATCTAACCGCATTTTGTTCAGAGAAATTGTCCGTATAGAAATATGTACCGTCGTAGAATGCATATCCATTGGTGTCAACGAATTTAAGAGTAACGGTATTCTCTCCATAGTTTTTAACTTCAACCGGGATTCCGTATGAATCTGTGACAGTGCGTGTTCCCCAGTTAGCGCCACGTGCAAGGAATCCGTCTTCGTTGCTGTAGAGATAGTAGATACCGTCCTCCACAAGTGGATCCTCAGTGCCGTAATAGAGCTTGAAGTTGTCGAACGCTACCCAGTTGCTGGTGTAGCCTTCCAGCTTCACACCGTAGTCGAGTGTGCCGTTGGCGTCCACATGTACTTTCACGCTTGCCAGTCCGTCAACATTCTCGCTCAGATCCACTTGCTCACCGTTTACATAGAGGAATGCGCCAGTGCTGGAAACGTTGGTGTTCACTTCCAGTGTGTACCATCCTTCCTTCATGTCAGTCAGCGTCTGGTGGATTGAACGGTCGGAGATGTTTCCGCTTGCCTGCCAGAACTGGAAGTATCTGGAGTTCGTCTTGTTAGCCAATGCCGTGTTGCTCTGCGTCTCGAACGCTCCAGGCTCGCTTAATGTCCATCCCACAGTGTTCATTCGTTCTGCTTCAGGGTTGGTGATGACGTAAGAGATATCCTCACGGTTGTAGTAATCAGCAGTGAGTACGTTCTGCACGTATTTTCCGCGTTTAATGGCATGGATGTCGTACAGGTCGCCTGTAGGCCGGTTGGCGGCTATCTCATCGGTGTCATCCCAATGTCCCCAAAAGCCAGCTTCTGGAATTTTTCCATTTTGAATGGTCCATTTGCCGTCTGACAGTTGGAAGGTCATGTTTCCCCATGAGATATCTCCTCCGCCGTTGTCATGAGTTCGGTAGAAATGACCGGCGTTCCATTCTGTCTGAAGCATGTAGTTCGGATAGTTGGCGCAGGTCACCACTTGGTACTCGCCGTTCTGAACGATAGTCATCAGTCCGTCTTTGTCGGTTTCCGGGTTCAAATCCTCAGTGTACCACAGGGTCTTGTATTCTGTTCCCTGGTTGCTGCCCGTGTTTAGTTTTAAGCCCGACAGGTGGTTGTAGAACGTGTAGAAGTAGTCGTTCAAGTCAGCAGGCAGGGCATTGAGCTTTTCCCATCCTTCCAGGGGTTGTACGCTGAAATCAAGTACATTGGCGGTTGCGGACTTTACATAGTAACGGCCTGCCTCAAACTCTTTTTCGGTGAAACTCGTTGCATTGGTGGTGGTGATCAATTCATCTCCATCCTGGGAAAACACAGCCTCGCCGTTAAGCATTCTGCCGGTAGTCGAGGAATTTATATCTACATAATACCAAATACCGGCCTGCATGGCACCGTTAGCAGGAAGTTTTGGTGAGTACTCGATCACAGGAGTTACATAATTCAGTCTGAAATTATCGCCTGTCACCCATGCGCCTGTATTTGTTGTTGCCTGGATTCCTAAGTTTATACTTCCGTCTATTACTTTTATTGTTTCAGTCGTGAGGTCAGCGTATGATGTCCCCATCTTTTCACTGGTTTTTTTGACATTCTTTGCAGGGTCGTAAACGTATACTTCACCAACTTCTTCTTGTTTTTGGTCGCTATGTACGTTTGCCGTCACGCTGTATTCACCCTTTAGAAGATAGTTAATACTTTGGTAGTAATCTATATTAAGCTGATTACCGTTCCAAGACCACCCTTCAAGTTGGGTGTTACCTGTTCCTTGGGTGAAATTGCCGTTGCCACGCTGACTTAAGTATGCTGTCCATCCATGAGGCATTGCCTGATTATTGGCGTTATAAATGTCTGCATTGTTGATTTTTGTGGTGAAGTCAATCACATTGCTTTCGGATGCTTGCTGTGCTTCTTCAGGAGAAATATACTCCAGCTTGAAGTCGTCAAGCAGCATGCAGTAGTGTTGGTTACCGCCTGCATTGCCTGGCACCATCTTAGCAGTGATGGTCAGGCTTGAAGATGGTTCGTTCTTGTGAAGTACCACACCCCATTCGTTCCACACGTTCAGTACGATACCGCTGGTGATGGCTTCGTTGTCTCCTTCTTTCAGCGACAGTTCAATGGTGCCTAACGTAGCTGTGGAAGAGTAGGTGGCGGTCTGGCAGCTCAGCTTGTAAAAGCCGGCTGGCAGGTTGCCGCTGCTTCCGTCAACGGTCTGCGTCACCTGATAAGTGGTATTGGCATTCCAGTTGTTGCGAGTGTAGAAGTAGTTATTGCCGTTACTGGGATCAAAAGATGTTCCAATGCCTGTAATCGTTGTGCTTGCATTTGCAACGCCATACTGGGCATTGGTCCAGGCGCCGGTAACAGTCCAGCCGCCTAAATCACCGTCAGCATAATTGCCAGTAGTGAGGTCGGACGATGCTTCGCTTTTTTCGAACGACGGGTTCTGAAGTAAGTCCGTCTTCGAAGTCCATGCGATTTGTGCAAAGAGATTCCCTCCTAATGCACCTATGACAAGAAATGCCATAGCGAAAAGTAGTAGTTTTCTTCTCATTCGTCTGTAATTAATTTTGTTGGTAATATTTTTATTGTTGTAGTTTTGTCAGAATAATTCATCCCCCGTGGGCATATCTTTGCGTGATTGAATTTTGAATTCTCTTTTTGTCCGTTTAGTCAGTTTTGCCAGGCTCCTTTTATGTCATCATTTTCGGTTGTTAAGGCTTCTGGATAATCCATCTTCTATGACCAGCCTGTACTTTCTATACATTTATTTTGCAAAAATAATAAAAAATTCTGAATTAATAAGAATTTTTAAAAAAAATATCAGTCAAATTGTGAATTATTGCTTCTGCCGTCTCTGTTTGGGGCATATTTGTAATTTACTCAATAAATACATTCTTCCTTTGTCATCTGAAAAATTATGCGTAACTTTGCAATTTAAAATTGGTAAGGGGATGAGATCACAAGTTTCCATCTTCAAAAAATGATAAACTTATATTAATTAATATGAAGAAATTATTGGTTCTGACAACGTTCCTCCTCATGGGCATTTCAGCGATGGCACAGACCTACACCAACGTCTATCCAAGGAAATTAGTCAAGATGGCGGACAAATGGATGAAGTCCGGACAATGGAGAAACGGATTCGACAAGGCGTCGCCATCAAGTCAGGTCAACTCAGTGGAGTTTTACCTGCAGTGGCTGCGAAACCGCTCCCAGTGGGACGCTCTTTTCGACTGGCTTCAGAAAAACGACCTTAACGAACTGCCGGCTGGTAAACTGCCGATTGAGGGTACGTCGCTCGTCGTCAGTGTGGAGGACAGCGAGAACTGGTGTTCCGAAGACGACCTGAAGGCGGGGAAAGGATCGGAGTCGCACAGGAGAAAAATCGACTTTATGTATGTGGTCAGAGGCACGGAAGGCTTTTGCAGGCTCGACCATGACTCGTCGAAGCCAAAAAACACCTACGCTCTGGAGAAGGACCGGATTGAATATGAATTCGATGCCAACCGGCTGGAACGAATCGAGTCCGTACCGGGAACATTCAACATCATGTTCCCATGCGACTACCACATCGCCAAGGTCAAGACTTCTAAACCCTCGCAGAAACTGCGTGTACTCGTCATCAAAGTAGATTATGCGTTGTAGCTGGCTACTTTCCGAATACGATTATTCCTTCTTGCAAATAGTATATTAATACGATATTTTTTAGTAACTCATTCTATATGAGTAAGTAAATAAACTTTTCACTTTTCACTTTATCATCATGCTTGACAAAAATACAAAAATCTATGTGGCTGGCCATCACGGACTCGTGGGCTCTGCAATCTGGAACAACCTCAAAAGTCGTGGATACACCAACCTGGTTGGACGCAGCCACAAGGAACTGGACCTGCTTGACCCTGTTGCCGTTAAGAAGTTTTTCGACGAGGAGCAGCCCGAGGCGGTCGTTCTCGCCGCCGCGCATGTGGGCGGTATCATGGCGAACCTGCGTTACCGTGCCGACTTCATCTACCAGAACCTGCAGATTCAGCAGAACGTGATAGGGGAGAGCTGGAAGCACGGCGTGAAGAAGTTGCTCTTCCTCGGATCCACCTGCATCTATCCCCGCGACACTGCTCAGCCGATGCCGGAAGACTGCCTGCTGACCTCTCCGCTGGAATACACGAACGAGCCGTATGCCATCGCTAAGATCGCGGGGTTGAAGATGTGTGAGAGTTTTAACTTGCAGTATGGCACCAACTACATCGCCGTGATGCCTACCAACCTCTACGGCCCGAATGATAATTTCCACCTGGAGAACTCACACGTTTTGCCTGCGATGATCCGTAAGGTGTATCTGGCCAAATGCCTGAATGAGAACAACTGGGAGGCGGTCCGTAAAGATATCGGTCTGCGGCCAGTCAGCATGATGAAGGACGGTCAGAAGGTGGTGGTCAATGCTGAGTCTGCCGAGGCGGGCATCATCGAGGTGCTTGCCTATTATGGCATTACGAAGGATGCCGTAACCCTCTGGGGGACAGGCAAGCCGATGCGTGAGTTCCTCTGGAGTGAGGAGATGGCAGACGCTTCCGTGCATGTACTGCTGAACGTGGATTTCAAGGACACATACAAGACTTGTATCAACGCGGACAACATCAACGAAATCCGCAACTGCCACATCAACGTGGGCACAGGCAAGGAAATCTCCATCCGCCAGGCGGCAGAGAAGATTGTGGCGGAAATCGGCTTTAAGGGTGGGCTCCGCTGGGACAGCACGAAGCCCGACGGCACATTGAAGAAACTCACCGACGTGACAAAACTCCACGAACTCGGCTGGCACCACAAAATCGACATCGACGAGGGCATCCACCGCCTCTACGAGTGGTATCTCCAAGGTATCTGCATCAACCATCAGCAAAGCTGATGGTTTTTTGTTTACATACGAAAAAAACAAACCTGAAATCTAAAGGGGTGTTCTATAAATTCTGATTTTTGAATCCTCCTCCAAAATAAAAGTTTCATTTCGGTTGCTTTTTGTTTTATGCAGTGTCTTTTTGTCATCATTTTCTCTTCGGAGGATTCTGTCACGACTCGGCATAGCTCAAGCAAGCTTGGCTCTGCACTCGCTGCTCCAGAATCTCGGTTACATAGCTCGCTATGCGCCCTCAAATGCTAACAAAAATCCACTCGCATAAAATCAAAAATCAATCCGACATAATTTATAGAACACCCCTAAAATAAATTTAACTGCGCAGTTCTGTTGCGCACCTTTCCCGTAACTTTGCATCGAATTTCAAAAAGAGACGGGAAAAACCCAGTTTCTCTTGAGTTCATGAGTTCTTTGATAAAGCATAAAGAGAAACATTTTAATCGACAAGTCTTATGAAACCTGTTGTGCTGCTCCGCAGCGTAAGTGGCGCGATAAGCGAGGCTGCCGCCCGTGGCCCTCCTGTATCGCCCGCAGAATCATTTCTTCGAAAAAAAACAAACAACAGAGTTGCGGACAAGTTGGAACCTTATCCTTAGATAAGGGTAACAACACTATTTGTCTGGCGCTCACTTGTCGGGACAAGGTTGACGCCAGCTACAGGGCTGCAGAGTAATAGCTAGGGATGGATCACCCCCTTATGCCTTTACGGCCCCACACTGGCATGATGGCGTAATGCGCTGCTCTTATCCGCATCGTCGGACATGATACACATCGCGCCAGATAAGGCTGGAGTATTTCCGTAAAAGTTCCTCCAGTACTTTGTGGGGAGCCAACCGTGAGGTCTGATCAAGATGGCTGTATGAGACATGGTTCAAACAGTCACTTCAGGGTCCTGGAAGCTACCCATTTCGCCCCCCGGCACATTTTTATTGTTTCCCATTACCGCATGCGGTTATGATACCTGGCCCTTTAGTGGTGCGGATAATGGTTATTTCTTTTTAGTGTTTAACCATTTAAATTGCCACATTGTAAGAATAGAGATTCTACGACATGAGTACCTTCAACACGAAGGAGACCATCATGGCTGGTGGCAAAAACGTAAATTTTGACAGACAACTCTATAGGCTCACTCCCGAATGGGAGCTCTACACCACTGTAGTGAATACACTGGGACTGGAGGGAACGTTCTACGAGACGGGAAACGATCGGCTCAGAAGAATCAGAAAGCTCGTTTCGGTTTGTGATCATCGATTTACGGCAAAATTGGCAGTTTATGCACGTCAGAAGATGAATCTGAGAACCATTCCAATCATTCTGATAGTGGAACTAGCAGCTTTACACCGAGGCGACTCGCTTGTCGGCAAGACCGTGGAAAAATGCATTCTGAGAGCTGACGAAATCACAGAACTCTTGGCATGCTACCAATGGCATAACAAGAATGGGCACTTAAAAGGAGTGTCGGCACAGCTGATAAAAGGACTACGCACCGTGTTCAACCGCTTCGACGAATACCAGTTTGCGAAATACAGCTTCAGTTTCAGCTACAGCTACAGGCCTGGTTGCAAGAAAGCAAAGAAAATAGTGACGCTTCGCGACGCACTTTTCCTTGTCCATCCAAAAGCCAAGGACGAACATCAGCAGCAAATCTTCGACAGACTTGCCAAGAACGAACTTCAGCCCCCATACACATGGGAGCACGAGAAGGCTGCGTTGCAGAAACGCCGCTACAGTTCCTTCGGTGAGAGACTGGAAGCTGAGCATGAGATGTGGGAGGAAATGGTGGCGAGTGGACGTTTAGGCACTATGGCACTCATTAGAAACCTCTCCAGAATGTATTCCCTGGGTATCAGTGATGAGGCGTTGGACAAAGTATGCGAACAGCTGCTCGACAAAGAAAAGCTGTTGAAAAGTGGGATTATGCCATTCAGACTATACAATGTATTGTGCAATTTAATGAACAATGAGTATAGCACGGGGCATTTCTTTGGATATTATTATAATTTCAAATTCTCCCATCGTTGTTACCGCCAGAAGATACAAAATATCATAAAATACCAGGTTTATAAGAAGGTAAAATATCGCATAGAGTATCCATGTTCCCCCAATGCAAGAAATTTGCTATTCCTGCTTTCTGAAATGAATGGTGACGTGCGGCTAGGAGAACATCCCACCTACACGACTCACATCAGAAGGAAACGGTGGTTGTGGCGACGCAGGACGAGAAACCTTTATAAAATCAGACGACGGGTCAGGAAAGAAAGACGAATATGGAAGAAGTATTGTCATGCGTTTGAACTTTCCCTGCGACATGATCAAAACCCTCCAAGGAAATTGTGGAGATTATGCCATGTGATTAATGATGCATGTGAGATACTTGCAGGAAAAATCAAAGGTTTCGATGCCAACACGCGCGTGTTGATTGCAGGATATTTGAGCAGAGAGATGAGCGAACGCACCATTCATAAAGAAAGCGTGGTTAAGCTTAAGCATATTGCTCTTTACCTTTCTAACATGCTTGCATATAAATGTGGCAATGTGCTGTTCGGATGGATTACCACAAAATTCTCCCCCGTGCTTATCAAAAATAATGGTTTCAGACTAGAAGATGACAAAGCATTGGACGAAATGTGGTATATAACACAGGATCAGCCTGCCAACGGACTCGGTGTACTGAAATGGATGACCCGGAAGCGTGAAGTGAGAGACAAAATCATCATATTCACAGACGGGCAAATTCTCTTCGGACCCATGTTCTCGGAGCAGTGGAAGAAATACAAACGTCTGGTGAACCCGGATGCCAAGCTCTACATCTTTGACCTCGGAGGATATGGAACCACGCCTGTCAAGTCGGAAGACAACGATGTGTTCACCATTGCCGGATGGAACGACAGCGTGTTCGATATACTTGAGAAGCTGGAGCAAGGTGAGTCTGCGTTGAAACAGATCAGAAGTGTCGAACTCTGAGCAATTTACGTTTTTGGACATTACAAGCTATGACTTACAAGAACTAAAGTACGGTCTCCAAAGTAGGAAGGTCGGCAGGCGGCTGGCGCCGCCCCCTTTCCATAGGAGTAAACCAGAATGGACGCGAATGCGGACTGCACTGTCAGAACCGGAAGGTCATAGACTTCCGAGGACACCGGCCGAGGTGTCCGATGTTTTGAGAACTTACTTTTGTTTTGCACCCACTTTCTGCTATTATTCAAAATCAGACAATACATTCATCAAAAACGTGAATGGGGCGCCTCATTCACTTTTTTTTTTGAGATGTCCTGCGGGCATCTTGTGACTTTCACCATCCGCAGGGTTACTTAGTAACGTTGAATTAATTACTTCTATTAAAGACGGGAAGACAAGGCGATAGTCTGCTATAATTGGTCTTTCAATAGAACAGAAAGCGATGAAAGTTGTTTGTTTGACCCCGCTTAATCAAAAATAATATATGAATATTTAGGCTAATTAATAATTATTTTGTATTTTTGCGTGACAAAAGATAAAAGCAGCCAGTAAATATGATTCGTGCAGACGCAGAAAGAAAACTTAAGGGGTGTTCTAAAAATTCCCGTTTTACGGAGATTTACTCATTGTCATGGCATAGCTCAAGTAAACTTGGCTCTGCTCATCTGACAATTTCGTAAATTCCCGTTTCACGGAGATTTACTCATTGTCATGGCATAGCTCAAGTAAACTTGGCTCTGCTCATCTGACAATTTCGTAAATTCCCGTTTCACGGAGATTTACTCATTGTCATGGCATAGCTCAAGTAAACTTGGCTCTGCTCATCTGACAATTTCGTAAATTCAGTTTTTTGAATCCTCCTCCAAAATAAAAGTTTCCTTTCGGTTGCTTTTTGTTTTCTGCGGTGTCTTTTTGTCATCATTTTCGGTTACATAGCTCGCTATGCGCCCTCAAATGCTAACAAAAATCCACTCGCATAAAATCAAAAATCAATCCGACATAATTTATAGAACACCCTTAAGCAATTTGATTTAGTCATACAACTTTAAACATTCAACTTTCATCTTTAAACATTCATCTTTTTTAATCTTTAAACTCTCAACAAAAATTATGCTTTTCATTGCAGGACCTTGTGTGATTGAGTCTGAGGAATTGCTTGGCTGCGTGGCAGAGGAGCTTGTCAGACTGAATGAAAAATATCAAATAAATATAATTTTTAAGGCGTCGTTCGACAAAGCGAACCGAACATCCATCCGGTCGTTCCGCGGACCGGGCATGGAACGCGGTTTGCAGATGTTGCAGGACGTGAAAACGAAATACGGACTGCGGATTCTCACCGATATCCATGAGTCGTATCAGGCTGCGCCGGTGGCTGAGGTGGCAGACGTGCTGCAGATTCCTGCTTTCCTCTGCCGTCAGACCGACTTGCTCGTGGCTGCGGCAAAGACCGGGAAGACGGTCAACATCAAGAAGGCCCAGTTCTTGTCGGGCCTGGATATGGAGTTTCCTGTGCAGAAAGTGCGTGACTCAGGCAATGACAACGTGTGGCTGACGGAACGCGGCAATATCTATGGCTATAACAATCTGGTGGTGGATTTCCGTAACATCCCCGACATGAAACGGTTTACCGACACGGTTGTGATGGACTGCACCCATTCCGTGCAGCGGCCGGGTGCGGCAGGCGGAAAGACAGGTGGCAACCGTGAGTTCATCCCTGCGATGGCACTCGCAGCCAAGGCTTTCGGAGCAAACGGATTCTTCTTCGAGACTCATCCTGACCCCGACAACGCACTCAGCGACGGACCCAACATGATTCCTCTCACTCAGCTGGGAGACGTCATCAAGTCATTACTTGATTAAAACACATAGAAAAAGGGCCACAAGTCCCTTTTGTTTTTTCTCGCAACATCCCACTTTCAACCAATCAATGTATCATCGGCAATATCCAGAACACAAGGATGAAGATGATGCTGCCCACGATGTAAGCACCTCGTTTGAATCCTTCGCTCGGCTCCTTGCCCGTGATCATCTCGTACACCTCGAACGTGGCCTGTCCGCCGTCGAGTGGGGGAATGGGGAGAATGTTGATCAGGGCAAGCACGCACGACAGGTCGGCGATGTGCTTCACCAGCGGATGCGCCTCTGCTGTGGTCCAGAACGAGAGTATGATGTCGTAGTTGTCCGTGGATATGACGGGCTCAAAGAGATGGATGCCCAGCATCGACAGGATGTTGGACAAGGTGTTTCCCACAGTGAAGCAGATGAACTCCATCGTGGCGCTCAGCGACTGCCAGAAGCCGGATGAGCTGCCCGCGTCGCTCACCATCACGAAGAGGAGATAAATCAGGAATGCCGTAATCAGATTGAACAGCACGCCGGCTATGGAAATCAGAAAACGTTTCCATGCCGGTTTTGTGTTGTAATACAGGTCGCGGCTGGCCGACGCACTCTGTCCGTTCAGTCTCAGGTAGGTGTCGTAGTCCATCGTGCGACGCTGGCCGTACTGGTCGGTGAACTGCACACCCGTCGGGCGGTTCTCAAACGAGGTGTAGCCACCGAAGGGAAGCCAGCCGAACGAATAGATGGTGTCGCGCCAGGAGGTCTTTCCCCTCAGCTGTTGGGGAGGCGAAGGCTTGAACGAATAGAATGGGAAAAAGAAAATCTGCATCTTCTTCACTCGAACGCCCATCCATCGGGCCATAAAATAATGTCCGAATTCGTGGATTGTCACCACAATCGCCAACACGAAAATATATACTAGCTCACCCATGTTCAAAATTTTTTGCGAATTTACGATTTTTTTGTGAAATAATCCATATATTAAAAATGTAATCTTGATTTTTTCCATTTTATTTATCTTTATCTTTGATATTTAGAGATTATTGCGTAAATTTGCAAAGCGATTATATTTTCGCTCTTTTCTCAAGAATTACAAATCTCATAAAACGAAAAGCTTATGAAAACGACTACTAACTTCAGAAAACGCATGGCAGTGTTCTCCCTTTTTGCCATACTTATGATGTTTACAACCTCAGCTAAAGCAGCACAGACAGCATACGCTCTATGGTGTGAGAGCAGTGCCACTCTCTATTTTGTCTATTCATCCACGTCATTCAAGTCAGGACAATCCTATGAAGGACAGACTGTCACGCGTGTGTGGACGGGCAGTGAGGTCACGGGCTCAGCGAGTGTGCCGGCATGGAACATACAAGTGAGAAGCACCGTGAAAAGAGTGGTGTTCGTCCAGGGATTCCAGGAAGTGAAGCCCACGAGCACTCTCGAATGGTTCTACAGATGCGGAAAGCTGGAGAGTATCCAGGGGTTGCAGTATCTCAACACCTCAAACGTCACCACCATGAAGGAGATGTTCAGGGAGTGTACCGCGCTGCAGTTTGTTGACCTTTCGTCTTTCGACACGCAAAAAGTGACAGACATGTCTTATATGTTCTTTGCATGCTCAGCTATGCCAGCCATCGATGTCAGCTACATGAACACGTCGAACGTCACCAACATGGACAATATGTTCGGTAACTGCTCCAGTATGGGGTCCATCGAGTTCTTCAACAGGATGGGGACCAAATTCTATACCCATAAAGTACAGAGGATGTCGTCCATGTTCTATGGATGCAAAAGCCTGCAAAGACTGAACCTCTCTCTCTTCGATACCAGCAGCGCCACGCATATGGGATCGATGTTTTACGGATGCAACGCTATCAAGTCGCTCGACCTGAGATATTTCAGTACGGGAAAGGTACAGGATATGTCAAGTATGTTCGCCAACTGCTCCAATCTATCGAAAATCATCTGCAACAACACATGGACCTCATCTTCCTCTGAGTCCATGTTCCTTGGCTGCACCAAACTGAAAGGAGCCATCGCATACGACCCGCAGAAGCTCACAGTTGCCTATGCCAACCCCACCACCGGCTATTTCTACCGTTACACTGCCTACGGACTTTATATCGACGGAATACAGGTCGACACTGAGAACTGCGACAATATCTCATCCTTCGACGGAGTGGATGGCACTGTCACCTTCGACCCTCAGACCAACAAACTTACTCTCGACAACGCCAGCATCACGGCAACATATAACTCCTATGCCTTGTCATCCACCATCAGCGGGCTGACCATCGCTGCCAATGGCATGAATGTCGTCAGAGGCTACACAAACGGAATGCAGCTCTCCTCCAACACCACCATCACATCTGTTGACGGTCAGGACGACCACCTGCAAGTGAATGCCACCAACGGCGCAGCCATTCATCTCGGAAACGCCACACTCAACGTCAACGGCGGACTGGAACTGACGGCCCGGGGAAACACTTACGGCATCTCCGGCTATTACACCGCTCAGGGAAGCACCAACTTCGGTGACATCGTCGTCGGAGGAAAAAACACCGTTGTCTATGCCTTCGGAAGCCTGAACGGATGTATCGCACTGGCCAAGAGCCTCACGCTCAACGACGGACTCGCCATCACCAACCCTGAGAACTCCTCCTTCCAGCTGACTGGAGGAACGGGCAGTGTGTGCGATGCCAGCGGAACGACGGTGAAGAACCAGAACGTCATTATCCAGTATGTGGAGCCGGTGGAAGAATACGACCTCTATATTTGCGGCACCCGCGTCACCAGCAAGAACTGCGCTTCACTGCGCACTTTCATAGACGGCATCCAGCCGATAGGTCAGAAACTGGTGGTGGCAAGATACTCGCCGCAGGACAGAACTCTGTCATTGTCGAACGTGGCCATCAATTCGGATACAGAAAACTGCATTGTCTCTTCTATTCAGGGACTGACCATCCTGGTCAACGACAACGTGTCGCTGATGGCATCGGGCGAAGGAAAGAGCGGACTGGTGCTCAGGGCCAATACCACGCTTAAAGGTGCTCGTGGCGGTTCTGTCTTCTGGTCCACAGCTAAAGAGGCGGCTGTGTTGCTGAGGGGATTGCTGTCGGTAGAAAACATCGAACTGAGAGCGACAGGTGGAAATTACGGAATACAAGGCGTGGCTGTCGGTAGGGTTTCCTTGGATTATCAGGGAGCTGTGAGTGCGTCCAATAAGAACACCGTCATCAAGGCGTACGGTGAGTCAGGAAGTATCTATTCACTGAATGACCTGATTCTGAAAGACGGACTGCAGATCACAGAACCTGAAAATGCGACTTTCTCTGCCTATTCGGTCAGAGTTTCACGAAGAGTGGTAAGCTCAAGGAATGTGGTCATTCAGTACGTGGAACCGACCCAGCTCAAAGGTGACGTCAACCTTGACGGAAAAGTGGATATCTCCGACATCGTGGCAGTCATCAATACCATCGCCGGCGACACAACATACATCAAAACAGCTGACGTCAACGAAGACCAAAAGACCGACATCTCAGACATCGTTGCCATCATCAACATCATCGCAGGACAATGATACTTTGAAATTTGAATTTTGAGGTTTATTGGCATGATTCTCGGCTGCGCTCGGCATAATTGAAGCGAGCTTCATTCTGCTCTCGCTTGCACGAGAATTGAAATTTGAACTTTGATTAATAACAAATAGCGGTGCAGCTTCCGTCAGGAAGTAGCACCGCTTTGTTCGTGTCAGAAAGGTATTCCCATTCCGCCCATTTACCTCATTTCGCTTAGCCCTTTCCGCCCATCGACTCCATTCACAAAGTAAATACACTATTCACTATTCATTATTCACTTCTCACCACCACCTGGCTCCTCCCTTCACCTTTCTTCTCCACGCATATTTTCACAGGAATCCGCTCCATCAGCTCCTCACGGTGGGAGATGATCCCCACGCGCCGATGGCTCTGCCCGGCGATGTCCTGCAGCTTCTCCAACGTCGACATCACGCTGTCGAGCGACTTCTCGTCGAGCGTGCCGAAGCCCTCGTCGATAAACAGGATGTTCACGTTCATTCCCTGGGCGTTCAGCGAAGAGAGGGAGAGCGACAGGGCAAGCGAAATCATGAAGGTCTCACCGCCGGAAAGCACGGTCGCACTGCGAACCTGGTTCTTGTTATAGTGGTCGAGCACGAGGATGCTCAGCTGCTCGTTATCCTCATCGCAGGTCAGCTCATAGCGGTCGGTGATCCGCTCCAGGTACTGGTTGGCAATATTCAGCAACGGACGGAGAACATAGGTCTGAACGAGGTTGCGAAAACGGTCGCCGCCGAAGATTCCATTCAATTTATCCCAGTGGTTAAACCGTTTTGTGGCTATTTCTAATTGAGATTGATAGATAGCGAGTTTATCGCGATTCTTGCTCTGTCCATCAAGGATATTATCTATGGTGGTAAGGGCATTCAAAATGTTGGTCAACTCTTTGTCTGCTTCCTCTTTAGCGGCTATATATGCCGGTAACAAGGTTTCGTAATTGGGTGTTTGACATTCTTCTTCTTGGGCATTTTCTGCTGGTTCTGAATGGATGTTCAGTCTATGTTTGTCGCTTTCAATTTCCTGTGTGAGAGTTGAAATTGAACCTTGCAACGATGTCAGTCTTTCGTCCAAGTCTTTTACTAGTTTTTTGGATGGATTGTATTGTTTTTCAGTATTTTCTATAGCAGATAGCTCTTCTTCTGTCTTTTCGCTTTCTTCGATGGCATGACGGTGTTCCGACTCTGATTTCGTCAAGGTTTCAAGCGCATTGTCTGTTGCAGCTACAGCATTAGAGAAATTCTGCCATTCTTTTAGTATATTGGTGCAGACATGTGCCTGAGCAACTTCACTCACAGCCCATGCAGGGTGATTTTCCATCAGTGATTGTCGGAAAGTCTCCAATTGCTCCATCAGTGTTGCTTGTTCCTGCTCTTTATGGCGGTCGTTGTCGTGTTTCCGCTGGTTTCGTTCATAGACGGTAAAGTCGTTATGGAGTGAGGTTCTGGTCTCCAGTGGCGTTGACTCCCAATATGGATAAAATTCGGAAAGAACGGTGGAAAGTGATTCCGATATTTCCGTTTTTTTTATTCCGTTTTCTTTTAGTTGATTTTGCAGATTGACGATCTCTTGCTGATTCTCTCTTACTTTTTGCTCGCTTTTGCTCAGTTTGCTTTCTGCCTCTTTTTGTGCCTTCTCGAGAGGTTTCTTATCAACAATCAGTTGATTCAGACGTTTTTGAAGGGCGATTGCTGAGGACTGCTGTTCGGTCAGCTGACGGATTGTAGTTCCACTTTTCTCCAGTTCAGCAGATAATAGGCCGGAGAGCGTGGTGTCGAAAGCCAGTCCTAAGTCTGATGCGACCTTTTTCAACCGTGCTTCCGTTTCTTGTGCAATTTTCTGCCTGCGGTTATAGTTGTTCCTTTCCTTCTCTTCGATTTCTGCTGACAACTTGTTGTAGTCTTTCTCCGCCTGCTTTGAGGTTTGTTGTGCCTCATCGCGGGTTTTTCTCGCGGACGCTTCTTTTTCTTCCCAGGGAGCAAGAATTTGATTAAAGTCTGTGGAGTCGATGCTGGTGGCGATATGCTGACCGCAGAGAGGGCAGGTGTCTATGCCTTCCTTCACTATTTTCGCACGGAGTGCAACCACCATCTTATCCACGCTCTGTTGCATTGTTGTGAACTGACCATGTACTTTGTCGTATGCGTCTGACGCTGCCTTGTAGGCTTCGGCTTTTTTGTCTCGGTCAATTCTCAGCTCTTTGAGTTCTGCTTTGTCGTGCAAAATTGCTGAGTACAGTTTCTCTAAATCTTTCTGTTCGTTCAAGAGATCGGTAAGACCTTTTTCTAAGCTTATGAGTATGTTCTTTCGTTCTGTTGCTTCTTGGATGGATGTGTTGATTTTTGATAGATTGTAAGCGCTGAGTGCTTGCTGTTGTGAGTCGATTATGGATTCATGGCTCTTTAAAGCTTGACTGGATTTTTCAAGGAGTGCTTTGTCGTTTTCAACCATTTCCAGAAGTGTAGGAGTCTTCTCTTGTTCTTTCTGCTGCTTGATTTGTTTGGCCGCTATGTCGTCATTCAGTGATTTGAACTGACGCAGCTGTTCCTCAACGGCGCCGGATTGGGCATAAAGGTCGGTGCGCGATGCTTGTGATGTCAGCCATTCTGCCTGCTGCTTCAAGTCTTCCCTAAGTTTCCGTAGCTGAGTGTCTCTATATAGAATGTCTGAAGTCAGCTGTAGAAATAAAGTTGCCTGTGCTTCTGACTTTTTCCTTGTTTCCAACAAATCTTTCCGGGTAATTAATAAAGATTTAAGATGTGCTCTCTCTTCCCTGGTTTTATCCCAGTCGGCAATCAATGCAACTGCTTTTTGATACTCTTCTCCTTGCTGACGCTCTTTAACTTGCTTCATCTCGGATACAGTATTTGTGAACATTGTTTGATGCTCTATGAGTTGACGCAACTGGTGCAGAAGTTCGTTTGCTTGCTGAACTTGAGCTTCAGCAGTGCTTCTTCCTTTGCTTAATCTGTCTTTCTCAGCTTTTTTCTCTTCCAGTTCCTCATCTGACATCTTGTTCCTGGCCTCCGTGTCATATTGGGTCTGCTTGGTGTCCCTCTCTTCTTTTGCTTGCTGATAGATGCTGGTAATGGCTTTCCCGTAGGTGGTGAAACGTTCAGTGTTGGTCAACTGCTCCAGAATCGCAGTACGCTCTTCTTTCTTCCCTTTCAGGAAGGTCGCGAACTGACCCTGTGCAAGCATCGCCATACGGCAGAATTGATTGAACGAGAGTCCGATGGCTTGCAGGATCGTTTCTTCACAATCCCTGCTTATCCAGTCGGAGTCGCCTTTCTTTACTTCCCATATGGCAGGACTGTATGTGCGATTTCTTGTGAATCCTAACGATAGGCGGGCACGGTAGATGAAGCCGTCGTTTCCGCGGAACATCACCTCGCTGTAGCTTTTGTCCTTGTTGGAAATCCCGATACGGGTGTATTGGCGGATGTCGCTGATGGTCACTTCTCCGCCTTCGCCTCCGTTGATTCGGTTGTTTCTCACATTGGCAACCCCCGTGATTCTCGGTGTCGTTTTATACAGTGCCATGGATATGCCGTCCAGGATTACTGACTTGCCGGCTCCTGTGTCGCCACATATCAGAAACAGTGATGCCGGGTCGCCCGTCACCCCGTCCTTCAAATCTTTTGTGAAGTCGATATCTGCCTCCATGATGGAAGCGATGTTCCGCAAATGCAATGCTAATATCTCCATATATTTTTATTCGTTTTTGTGCAATTAGTTAGTGTGGTAAAAAAATGATTTGAGCCGTTTTTTGTATTCAGAAAGCATGCCAACGAACCATCTACCGTCTTGTGGCATATATGTCCGGGTGGCTCAATAAACCTCAAACTTCAAACCTCAAACCTCAAACTTCAAATACTCTTCAACTTCTTCAAATGCTGCCTTCAAGTCCTCCAAGCTAAGCCCGTTATAGCGGTCGATGGTTTTCTCGATAAAGCGCATCGGATCCGTCATCTGCTGCAAGTCGGCGATCTCGAACGTGGGCATGGGCTTTTCTGCTTTTTCGTGCTCTTCCTGCCCATGCCAGATGGTCTTAGGGTTGTAGCGCAGTTCACCGTCGTTCTCAATCATTTTGTACACCGTCTGGTTGAAGTCCGAAGGAATGTCGGCCCCGTAGTCGATATGAAGGCGGAAGTAGCCTTTTCCTCCACTGCTGATGAATGCCTCCAGTCCGTCAAGTGTCTCTTTCTGCGAGTGGTAGGCCTCTTTGTCGGATGGAAGGATATGGAAATGGCGCAGCTCGTCGATGAATAGTTGCTGGATGCGTACATCGCCTCCATGTCGGTCGATGTCCACGAGGCTCACGCTGTGGCGGTAACGCTCGTCGCAGCTCACGTGGAGCGCGCTACCGCTATAGCGCATCACGCCGGAGGGGTAGCTGACCACCTCTTCCTGCTGGTCTTCCCTGTGACCGATGGTCTGGGGCTTGTGGATATGGCCCAAGGCGAGGTAGTCATAGCCACGGCCCATCTTGCTGGCATCAACGGTCTTGATCTGCCCATGGAAGTCGTGGCCCTCGAAGTCCATGTCGGTCACTGCGGCATGTGCCATCATCACCACAGGCTTGGAATCCGTATTCTCTTTCGCCACGTAGTCAAGCAGTGCCTGGATCTGGAGGGGACGCTCACCGCTCAGGAACGGCAAAGCCACGATATAGCCGCTCTCCATCCGCACGATATATTTCTCTTCCCAGCCTGACGGCGCATTCTCAATGTCGTAGGGTGGGGCTTGTGCCACGATATGCACGTGCTGTGGTTTCCAAAGCAAATGGTTGGCATACAGGCGCGAGGGTGAGTCATGATTTCCGGCGGTTATCACGATCGTCAACTTCGGGTACTTCTCGTGAAGGCTGACGAAATACTCGTTGAAGAACATTATCACTTGTACGCTCGGTTGTTGGATGTCGAACACGTCGCCGCTCACCACCAATGCATCGGGATTATATTCCTCAATCCAACCTTCCAGCTGACGGAAAAAATGCTTATGCTCGTCCTCCCGATTGTAATTCTGATAAAGAACCTGACCCAAATGCAGGTCCGCTGTGTGAATGATTCTCATAGTCCATTGTGGTTTTTTATAGTTTTTATAGTTTTTTATAGTTTCTATAGTTTTTATAGATTTTATAGTTTTTATAGATTTTATAGTTTTTATAGTTTTTATAGTTTTTATAGTTTTTATAGTTTTTATAGTTTCTATAGTTTCTATGCTATATTTGTTGTTGCAGTTTTAGAATTTGTTCTTTAAGATCAGATATTTCTTCTTGCTGATTATAGTACGATTTTAAAGCCCTTGCTTTTAGGTCAGCATAGGCGGATTTCCAATGGATGACTTCTTCTTGTGCGGATTGTAGTTGAGATTCAAGCAGTGGAATTGTCCGTTTCATCTCTGCATATTCTTTGTCTTGTTGTTGGCGATACCCTGTACGTGCTTTATGCATACGTTCTTTTATGCCTCCTTCTGAAACAAATTTTTGTTCGAGCACCTTTATATACCTCTTCATCATGGTATCTACTTGGTAGCATAGTGTAATGGCGGTGTTGCACATTTCCTCTGCAGACCATTTTTGAAAAAATACTTCGTAGTCGCTTAACTGATTATGGCATCGAGTAAAGTTTTGCATGGGCTGGTAACGTTCATGCGATTGTGTCCATAAATGCAAATGTCGGGACTTCATATAGTCAAGATAGTCCTGACGAAGTTCACCGATGCTGGAGCGTGCTATATTTATTAGGTGAATTTCCATAGATGTAGACGTTAATCCGTCTTCTGAACCTTCAACAATGTTTTGTTTGCCAGAACGTGCAGATTGGACCATTTGGTCAACGGTACGGTCACCGTATGTGCTTAGGTATCGTTTACAGAATACGTATGTTAAATGATATAGAACTTCAGATTTTTGATAAAACCTAAGGTCTTTCCAGTTTACAGTTTGCTTAAGAAATCCTTGATAGTTGAAAGTCTTTCGTTTTTCCTCAGCCATATTACTGTTTTATTTCTAGGTTGTCCGTTTTTTTATTTCTCTTGTGCAAAGTTATAAAAATAATCGTTACCACAAGACATCTTTAGTAATTTTTTCTATATAATATATAGTTTTCTATCTTCTCTATAGTCACTATAGTCACTATAGTTTCTATAGTCTCTATAGTCACTATAGTTTCTATAGTTTCTATAGTTTCTATGGTTTCTATAGTTTCTATCCCCCTCTATTGCTACAAATCCGAAAGTATATGTATCTTATCTGAAAACCAGTTTTGTCTTTTTTCCTTAACTTTGCATCATCAAATAAACAACTAAATCTATCTGCATATGGTTTACAACGAAATCGGAAAAACTGGCATGAAGGTGTCAAACCTCTCATTCGGGGCATCTTCACTCGGCGGCGTCTTCCACGACATCCGGGAAGAAGAGGGAATCAAGGCGGTACATACGGCTGTCGACAACGGCATCAACTTCATCGATGTGTCGCCCTATTATGGACACTACAAGGCGGAGATGGTGCTCGGAAAGGCACTCCGAGAGATTCCGCGCGACAAGTATTACCTCTCCACGAAAGTGGGACGCTACGGAAAGGACGGCGTCAACACCTGGGACTATTCCGCCAATCGGGCCACCGACAGTGTATATGAGAGCATGGAGCGGTTGGGCATCGACCACATCGACTTGATCAACGTGCATGACATCGAGTTTCAGGCCGCTCTGCCCGGAGGACTCCAGAAAGTGGTGGACGAGACCCTTCCTGCGTTAGTCGAGCTGCGCAAGAAAGGGGTGGTGGGACATGTCGGCATCACCGACCTGCAGCCGGAAAACCTCAAGTGGGTGGTGGAGCATGCCGAGCCTGGAACCGTGGAGAGCATCCTCTGCTTCTGTCATTACAGCCTCAACGACACGCTCATCACTGACTACATTGATTTCTTCCAACAGCATAACGTCGGCATCATCAACGCATCGCCGTTATCCATGGGGCTGCTCTCTTCCAGAGGCGCACCAGCTTGGCATCCGGCAGAGGAACCGCTACGGAAAGCCTGCGAAAAGGCAGCGCAATTCTGTGCCGAGCAGGGATATCCTATAGAAAAACTGGCCATTCAGTTCTCCACCAGCCTCAACCCGCAGATTGCCACCACACTCTTCAGCAGTGCCAACCCCCAGAACGTACTCAAGAACATCAACTTTGTCAACGAACCCATGGACGGGCAGCTCGTCAAAGAGGTGCAGGGCATCATCGGCGACCAAATGTTCGTCCGATGGAAAAACAGTTAGCTCCTTCAATAACCAACATTCCTCATTAAACTTTAAACATTAAACTTTAAACTAAAGAAGAACATGCCCATCATCGACGCTCATTCCCATCTCTGGCTCCGCCAGGACACGGTCCTCAACGGCAAGCCCATCCGTACCACCACCAACGGACGTTCCATTTTCTTCGGTGAGGAGGTGCAGATGTTGCCCCCATTCATCATCGACGGACGAAACACAGCAGAGATTTTCCTCTCTAACATGGACTATGCGCAGGTTGCTGCGGCCGTCGTCGTGCAGGAGTTCATCGACGGACTCCAGAACGACTATCTTGCCGACGTGCAGAGACGCTTCCCCGGTCGATTCATCACCTGCGGTATGGCCGACTATCTCAAGCCAGACTTCTTCGATAAGGCAAAGACGCTCATTGACAGCGGATTCAAAGGCATCGCCATTCCAGGCCACCGCCTCGACACGCCACAGGGAAGAGTTCTCCTCAACTCTGACGAGATGATGCGGATGTTCAAGCTTATGGAGCAGAAAGACGTCTTCCTGTCCGTCACGCTTGCAGATGGCGACACGCAGGTGGGCGAGATGGAGGAAGTCATTCAGGAATGTCCGAATCTCAGAATCGCAGTCGGACATTTCGGCATGGCCAATCCCCCGCTCACCCCCCCTTGGCTCGACAAGGGATGGCAAAGCCAGATACGTCTTGCGCGCCATGACAACGTGATGATTGAGTCGGGAGGCATCACCTGGCTCTACAATGCGGAGTTCTATCCTTATCCGTCGGCCGTACGCGCTTTCCAGGAAGCGGCAGAGCTCGTAGGATGGGACCGCCTCATGTGGGGCAGCGACTATCCCCGCACCATCACCGCCATCACTTACCGTATGAGCTACGACTTCATCACCAAATCCACGGAATTGACCGACCACCAAAAAGCGCTGGTCCTCGGAGAGAACGCAGTCCGCTTCTATGGTTTCCAAAATCTCATCGACCTCCCGTACATCAAGAATATGTCGGAGTGACTTGTTTTAGTTTAAAGTTGAAAGTTTAAAGTTTAACGATGAAGATGAAAGGGATTGCACTTCTACAAGTCATTCCCCATCTGGCATGCAAATAGCAGAATATAAAAATAGTCAAATAAATAGTAAATCGTAAATAGTAAATCGTAAATATCAATCATGTTAGCAATTCAAATCACACATCAGCAACAACTGAACATTATCGATATTCCAGCACCTCAGCAGCCTGTAGGAGGCGAGGTGCTTCTCAGAATGAACTACGTAGGTTTCTGTGGTTCCGACATCAATACCTTCATGGGACGTAACACCATGGCACTCAATCCCGTCATTCCGGGGCATGAGATCGGCGCCGTCATCGAGGCGGTGGGCCCCGACGTGCCGGAAGGGCTCCGACCTGGTATGGTAGTCACCTGCAATCCTTACACCAACTGCGGAAAATGTGCGTCTTGCCGTAACGGACGTGTCAACGCATGCCAGCATAATGAGACGCTCGGCGTCCAGCGGAACGGCGCCATGAAGGAACTGATTATCATGCCGTGGGAGAAAGTCATCCCCGCGGGTCTGCTCACACCGCGCACTTGCGCACTTGTTGAGCCGATGAGTGTCGGATTCCATGCCGTCAGCCGTGCACAGGTCACCGACATCGACGTGGTGCTCGTCATCGGATGCGGAATGGTCGGGATGGGAGCTGTCGTTCGCTCCGTACAGCGTGGCGCAACGGTTGTGGCGGCTGACATCGACGACGAGAAACTGGCGCTGGCCAAGAAGATGGGTGCCAACTATGTGATCAATACACGCACTGAGGATGTGCATGCACGACTGTTGGAGATGACGTCTGGATTCGGCCCTGACGTGGTCATCGAGGCGGTGGGAAGCACCCAGACCTACCAGATGGCGGTCGACGAGGTGGCGTTCACAGGCCGTGTCATCTGCATCGGATACGCCAAGGCGGAGGTCTCTTTCCAAACCAAGTACTTCGTACAGAAAGAGCTCGACATCAGGGGATCACGAAATGCACAGCCATCCGACTTCCGCGCTGTCATCCACTACCTTGAGAAAGGCACCTGCCCCGTCGACGAGCTCATCACGAAGGTCATCAAGCCGCAGGATGCACTTACGACCATGCAATGGTGGAGCCAAAACCCGGGAAAAGTGTTCCGAATCCTCGTCGATTTCACTCAGTAAAATAATAATTCGGCATATCATTCGTTATATTATCAGCAGCTTGTCTTCCAACGGGCTGTAGGGACTTAATTTATGTATGTCCGCTACTTCCTTCCGGCAAGCTGTTGGAACATACTTTTGTGTGTTCGCCCATCTGATTCACGAATTTTCTATCATAACGAATTAAAATAACACTGATATGCTCCGTATTGTCTCTCTTGCTGTCTTTCTGCTCTTACCCTTCCTCTCCGCCTGGTCTCATGAGTGGGTGAGTACTTATTCTGTATTTCATGTGGTAGCTCAAAATCCGCCACGACGTATCCTATTCATCGGAGACTCCATCACAGATGGAGGGTGGGGGAACAGCGGAGGCTCAAGCAAGTCCAGCCAGGAACGTAGCCACGGCGACATGAACCATATCTTCGGACATGGATATATGGAGATGTGTGCGGCCCATTTCATGAGTCTGTACCCTCAGCGCGACTATCAGTTCTTCAATAGGGGAATTTCCGGCAACACCCTCTACGACATGCAGAAACGGTGGAAGACCGACGCACTGGACATCCGACCAGATGTGATTTCCATCCTTATCGGGACGAACGACATACATGAGTTCCTCAACGAAAAATCAGACGCGCCTTTTGACTTCAGCCGATGGGAGCAAACCTACAGATCGCTGCTGGATGAGATAAAAAAGCAGAATCCAGATATCCGCATCGTCTTGGCCACCCCGTTCGTGGCTAAAGCCGGTTGGGTGGGGGAGTCCGACAACTTCGAACAGCGGAAGACGATGGTGGAACAGCTTGCGGAAATTGTCCGGAAAATTGCAGCTGACTACCATGCCGTCCTCCTTCCATTCGACGAACTCTTCAAGTCAATACAGCCACAGGCGCCGCGCGACAACTACTGGATCTGGGACGGCATCCATCCCACCACAGCCGGGCACCGGCGCATGGCTGACCTCTGGATCAGCAACACCGCCGACCTCTTCGCCGAGTAGAGACGCCCCGTGGGGTGTCTTGTAACTTTTTTTGTCCTACCTCATCACAAAGTAAATACACTTTTCACTTCGTAGAATCTTTTCACTTAATCCCCAACCTTTTTCCTCATGAAAAAAATCATTCTTTCCCTTTCTTTCCTCCTCGCGTCAATTCTCTCAGTCAACGCGCAAAACAACGTGGTTCCTGTCGTCAACCCTCACGAGCAGATGGCGCAGGGAAAATATGAGCCTACATGGCAGTCGCTACAGCAGCATCAGACTCCGGAATGGTTCCGCGATGCCAAATTCGGAATATGGGCACACTGGGGACCTCAGTGCGTGGAGGGCTCAGGCGACTGGATGGCCCGGGGGCTGTATCAGGAAGGGACAGATGCATACAAATATCATGTCCAGCACTATGGCCATCCGTCTGAATTCGGATTCAAGGACGTCCTGCCGCTGTTCAAGGCAGAGAAATGGGATCCCGACAAACTTGTCGAGCGATATAAGCGATGCGGAGCACAGTATTTCTTCGTGCTGGGCAACCACCACGACAACTTCGACCTCTGGGACTCGCAATATCAGCCATGGAACTCCAAGAACATCGGACCTCATAAGGACATTCTCGACGGATGGGCGAAAGCGGCTAAGAAGCACGGACTTCCTCTCGGCATCAGCTTCCATGCCGACCACGCCTGGACTTGGTATGAGACCGCACAACGCTACGACCTTAACGGACCGAAGGCGGGAGTCTATTACGACGGACATCTCACCAAGGCTGACGGAAAAGGAAAATGGTGGGAAGGATACGACCCGCAACAACTCTATGCACAGAACCATCCCATGAGTGAGAAAAGCTGGTGGAACGGAAGCATCCATAACCAGTGGGGATGGGACAACGGAGCGGCTTTGCCTTCATCGGAGTTCGTCACCAATTTCTATGACCGAACCCTCGACGCCATCAACCGATACAATCCCGACCTCGTCTATTTCGACGTCACCGTGCTGCCTTTCTATGGGATCAGCGATGCGGGAATGAGGATTGCTACTCATCTCTATAACAAAAATGACAAAAGCGTCGTTTTCGGAAAGATTCTCAACGAGGAGCAGCGAAAAGCCATCACATGGGACGTGGAGCGGGGAGCACCGAACGAGATTGTGCCAGAGCCGTGGCAGACCTGCAACTGCATCGGGGGATGGCACTACAACACCGGAATCTATGAGCGCAACGGATATAAGACTGCCGGAACCGTCATCCGCCAGCTGGTCGACATCGTCAGCAAGAACGGTTGCCTTCTGCTGAGCATACCACTGAGAGCTGACGGTACCTACGACGAGAAGGAGGAGGCGATCCTCGATGAGCTCGAGGCATGGATGTCGGTCAACGGGGAGAGCATCTTCAAGACGCGCCCATGGCATATCTTCGGCGAGGGGCCTGTGGCACAGAAGACCGTAAAACTCAATGCACAGGGATTCAACGACGAGATTTTCGGAAAGATGGACTACCGCGACATCCGCTTCAACCAGACCGACAAATACCTCTATGTCACCGCAATGGGATGGCCAAGCGACGCTAACTCCATCACCATTCGTTCACTGGCCAAGGGAAACCCCTACTTCAAGAAGAACATCTCATCTGTTTTCCTGCTGGGGTACGGAAAGATCAAGACTTCACAGACTCTAGAGGGACTTACCATACCCCTCCCAGACCCCGTCAACAAAATCGCACCCGTATTCAGAATCAATAAATAACACAAGTATTCCTTCTGTTGGACTTTCAACAGTTTTTCCGCCAGAAATCGGACTCATGGATTGGCAAATTCGACTATGCCGAGGCGGGACCTCAGCTTCTTCTGCAGGCCTATCTGCAGCGCGTGGTGAACGGGGGAAGATATATCGACCGTGAATATGGCCTGGGACGACGCCGTACGGATTTATTGATCCGAAAGCCGCTGAAAAATGGGTACGGCGGTTCGGTTCAGCGCATTGTGTTGGAGCTGAAAATCCAATGCGGAAATCTTGACAAAGTCATCAACGAGGGACTTGAACAGACGGCTGCCTATATGGACTTATGTGGCTCCGTGGACGAGGGGCATCTAATTGTCTTCGACAGGACTGGCGAGAAGACTTGGGACGTGCGTATCTGGCATGAACCTCGGGCGTATAGCGGAAGAACAATCATTGTCTGGGGAATGTGATACTTCCTTCTCTCACCATCGTGATGGGGCACCGCCACTGCCGGAGTCTCCGCCGCCATATCCGCTGGAGCAGATGCTACTGTTGGAGCGGCTGTAGCTTGAGCTTCTGCTTGAACTGCTGTAGCTGCTGCCGGAGCTGGATGAGTAGCCACTGGAATTTAATTCTAATGATATACCTGTTGTTTTTTGAAATTACAAGACGCCCCACGGGGCGTCTCTACTTTACATCTGTTTCAAAAACTGTCTTATCTGATACATTACAAGCCTTTGTGTAAGAACAAAAGATACTAATTGCCGAAAAATTCATATCTTTGCATGAAATATAGTCAAAGATTATGAATTCTGCATTACTTACCATCGTCTTAGTCATCAACGAAATTATGGCGGCCAACCTGGGCACCGTGATGAGTCCGGCTACCAATTTCGACAGCTGGATTGAACTCTATAACCCCACCGACCAGGAAATCACCCTCGACGGCATGTATCTCAGCGATGAACCGGCTGATCCTGCCAAATGGAAGATGCCCGAAGGAATGGGCACCGTGCCGGCGG
>FLNV01001125.1_pt1 | contig 27952 bp, 20 predicted proteins | sample 1140351 | NCBI WGS metagenome assembly FLNV01 (sample SAMEA3878207, study PRJEB12797) | bioreactor metagenome | biome: Moose rumen | place: Sweden | collected 2011-10
AAGGGGTCGGTGGCCATGGTCTGCGGCATACCGGCCACGGAGCGGATGTATGCCTCGGTCTGCTTGTCGTAGATGACGAGCAGGTAGCCGTTGCCCACCTCGGTGGAGTTGTGGGTGGTGACGCGCTTGCCGTAGCCGTAGTTGGGGTGGCAGTAGAGACAGCCGCGGCGCACCATCACCGGGCCGAGGCCGCGGAAGGCCCCGTCGGTGCCCGTCTGGAAGTCGCGCTCAAACAGGTACTCACCCATCTGGAAGGCGTGGTGGAAGCCCTGCTCGTCGGTGGCCGGCGTGGGCTGCTGGTAGGCATAGGCCGTGGCGTTGAACACGGTGCCCAGCTTGCCGCCGGCATAGAACTCCTCTTCGTTGTATTCTACCTTGGTGCTTTCTTTAGTTGTTTCGTCATCATCGTCACTACAGCTTGTGAAAGCGAGCGTCAGGCCTGCAAGCAGTGCGAAGCTATAATACTTGAGATTTTCCATATTTGCTTAATTGCTTATCTAATATAATTAAACGACAAGACAGCAACCGCCATCATAAACGGTTGCTGCTTGTCTTGTCTATGCTTGTAAGTGCTTAGTCCTCAAGGGCATCCTTCAGGTCGTCGAGAGCCTCGTCCAGCGCGTGCAGGGCGTCAATGGCCACGCCGCAGGAAGCGTCGGTATAGTTCAGCACGAAGGGAGCCTTCATAGCCTTGATCTTTGTCAGGGCGTTCTCTAAGGCAGTCATGGCTGCGCTGGCCTGTGATGCGTAGTTGGTCTGGCAGTAGGCCATCAGCGAGCCGCTGGCTGGCGTGGTGCCGCTGACGGTCAGGCCGCCATAGAGGGCGTGCTTGCAGCTCTCTATGTTGTCGTAGAAGTCCTGGATAGAGTTGTAGGCGTGCGGCGACTCGATGTAGTCCACGTCGTCACCCGTGTAGGCAGCACCGATCTTCGAGTCGGCCACCTCACCAATGATGTCCTGGCAGCCCTCGATAATCTGGATGGCTCCCAGCGTGGCGGTCTTCCAGCGCGAACCGGCCTGGCCGGCATTGCTCAGCTCCTCACCGAAGTCATCCTCCGGCTCCAGCTCCTCTTCCTCGAGCAGCTCCTGGCGCGAGGCCTTCACATTGTCCGTGCCGGCCCATGCAGCCTCGAGGCGGCAGGCAGAGAGATACAGGTCGGCGGCCACGGAGCCGGCGAAGTAAAGCTCGTCGTCGGTCAGGTCGCTGAACGTGCGGGGCTGACCGTTGCGGAAGATGATGTACTCCAAAGCGTGGAAGCCGGTGAAGTTCTGTGTGGTAGCCACCATGTGGTCAACGGCAGCGGCATCGTCCTCGTCGGTTGCGGGGTGGAACTTCGACATCACGTTGTTGAACTGGGTTACGTCGAACGGCCAAGTGTCGATGTGGGGGTCAATGGCATAGCCTGAGGCGGCACCGAAGAGGAAGGCCTCAGACCACTCCCAATACTGGCGGGCTGTCTTCCACTGGTTGCAGACGGCGTTCAGCGAGCTCTGTGAGTTCATGCTCTCCACCTGGCTCAGCAGCGTCTCGCAGGCATCGGCCAGACCTTTATAGGTGGCGATGGCCGTATTCTCCACAAACTGCTGGTTGACAGCCGAGAGTGCGGATGTCTTGGCATTGTCGTTGTTGTCATCGTCGTCATCGCTACATGCGGTGAAACCCATCGAGAGGGTGCAAGCTGCGACGAACAGCATTGCGTACTTGAAAATCTGTTTCATTGCTTTTTTGTTGTTTTTATTGTATGTTAACTCTAAACTCTAAACTCTCATAGGAACCATCCTGAGTAGGCAATGCCGATGTTCAGGCTCGGCTCGTTATTGTAGGGCGACGTGAAGCCGCGGTGCGAATACTCAGCCTTCACCACCACTTCGGGCAGAGGGAAGTAGTTGATGCCGGCAGCCCAGCGTTTCTTCTCGCACCACTTGTAAGACTCCTTGCTGGTGCTCGACTGCATGGAGTTGTAGTATTCGTAGCGTCCGAAGACGTAGAGTTTCTGCTTGTTGCGCAGCGAGGGGATTTGCGAAAACACGTTGTAGCCGGCCTCGCATCCGTAGAGCTGCACGCTGCTGGCTATGGGCTGGTGCTTCGACGGCGAGCCGTCCTGGCCGCTGTGCTTGGGGAACGAGTTGTTGAACGTCGTAATCAGGTCGGCATCGGTCAGGTGAGCATAGTCGATGTTGCCACGGACAATCCAGTTCCAGCGCTTCAGTATGAAGTCGAAGGCCCCGATGGCCAACTTGCCCTTGCAGTCGTCATATTTCGCGGCATTGTGCGAGCGCAGCGTGTTGCCGAAGGTGTAGCCATAGTAGCCGCTGGCGCTCAGGCGAAGGCCGGGGATGCTGTAGTTGTCGATGCGGGCGGCACCGGCATAGTTGTTGCCAATCTTGAACTCGTAGGGGCTGTTGGCTCCGTAGTGTACGAAGCTCTCGGCTCCGAAGCGCTCGGAGTCGAGTCCCGACAGGAACTGCAGTTCATAGCGCCAGTCCTTCATGCGCCCCCACAGCGACACGCCCGTCTGGTGCCACGTACACGGCAGGATGGTACTCTCGCCCTCCGGACGGTAGACGGTGAAGAACTCCGTAGGCATGTGGTATTTGTTGGTCGCGCCCACGGGCACTACAATCTCTCCGGCCCGCAGGTTCAGGGCCTCTGAGAATGACTTCTGAATCCAGAACTGCTCTAAGGCCACCTCGCCGCCTTTCTCTACCTCGGCCTCGTATTCGCCGCTCTCGTCGGCATCCACCTCGACGGCACTCTCCGTGCCGCCGTGCTCAAACTCTATCTCCATGCCCATCGTCCAGCCGTGGCCGAATTCATAGCCCAGGTTCACCACCACGTGCGGCAGGTCGAAGCGTCCGTGGCTGGGGTCGTCCTTGTGGTCGGCGGGTTTCTTGTATCGGTTGAAATGGTCGCTGTAGAAGTTGCGGCTCATCACGGCCTCGCCATATCCTCCTACGCTGAGCCGGCTGGCGCGGTTGTTGTTGAACACGCTGTCGGCGGTGTTCAACTGTGCTCCTGCGGAGAGGCTGATGCCTAGCGCCCATGCGATTGATGCTATCGTTTTTGTACTCATTCTATGCTGTTTTCTTTAAGTCGGGTGCAAAGGTACACACTTTGCGATAAATATGCAATACTCAAAAATTGTGATTTTTAGCCCGAACTATTGCAAATCTCAGGGAAAATGACTACTTTTGCATCGTCTATTTATATTACATAAGGTATGAAGCAGATGAAAATGTACGAGAGCGACGACAAAATGATTTCGCTCATACGCGATAATTATGATTTGCTGCAGATGCTCGGCTCCTTTGGTATCAGTCTCGGTTTTGGCGACAAGACCGTTCGGGAAACTTGCGAAGACAATCATGTAGACACCTACACCTTCCTGACAGTGGTCAATTTCACCATTAACGGCTATGGCGACCAGCCCGGCGAAGGGCAGCTTTCCGTGCCCACGCTGATGCACTATCTGCAGGCCAGCCATGCCTGGTATCTTGATTTCCAGTTGCCTTTCATTCGGCGCGAGCTTAGCGAGAGCCTCAATCCCGATGATTCACTGGGGCAACTCATCCTTCGGCTTTACGATGAGTATGCTCATGAGATACGTCGACACATGCAATACGAACAGCGCGTGCTTTTCCCCTACGTCGAGTCGCTCATCGCAGGGCGTCCCAGAGGCGACTATAGCATCGAGACTTTCTCGCGCCAACACGGACAGGCTGACAAGAAACTGCGTGAACTCAAGCTGCTCATCATCAAATACCTTCCTCACGACGGTTTCCACAATAACAAACTCATGGCAGCTCTCCACGATATCTATGCGAATGAGGAGTGGCTGCAGCAGCACGCCCATGTCGAGGACCATATCTTCGTACCTGCCATTCGTCGTCTGGAACAACAGCTCCGCCAGAGCGATGTTACCCGCAACATCACCGACATGGTGTTCAAGGGCGCCTCTACCCAGCAGCAGGATACGCTCAGTGATCGAGAGAAGGATGTCATCATAGCCCTCGTGCAGGGTATGGCCAATAAGGAAATAGCCGATCACCTCTGCATCTCAATCAACACCGTCATCACCCACCGGCGCAACATCGCCCGAAAACTCCAGATCCATTCTCCCGCAGGATTGACCATCTATGCCATAGTCAATGGTTTTGTGGATATTTCCAGCGTCAAGCTGTAGCTTTGCTCATTATTGCAGACGGAATCATGAACCATCTACCATCGGTATGTCGGCAGTATAAAACGGGAATCTAAATTTTGTTGATGTCGACGTAGCCGTGGGTGACGGCATAGATGGTGAGTGCCGAGACGCTCTTCATTCCTAGTTTGTCCATGATGTTCTTTCGGTGGGTGTTGACCGTGGCGAGCCCGATGTTCAGAAGGTCTGCTATCTCCTTGTTGATGTAACCTTGCACGATGAACGACATTACCTCAATTTCGCGGTCGGACAGAATCTTCTGCTGAAGCACGCGGGGCATGGGTGGCAAGTTACGGCCACCGCCATGTGCGTGCTGCAGAAGGGCGAGCAGCGAACGGATAAGTTCGTGCTCAGGCACGTTAATGCAGATATTGTGAAATTCGCTCAGCTGACCGCACCCATCAATCGACATGGTTAGGACAATGGTACGTCGGCGGTGCTCGGCGAAATAGGCCCGATGCTCAAGCACAATGTTCATCGAGACAAAGAAGTGGACGAACTGCTCGGGGTGGTTGGCCTCCAGTTCAGACATGGAGCCGAAGGTCTCAATGGTCATGATGGGCATCACCGTCTGGAGCAACTGCTTCAGTCCCAGCACGGCAAGTGTGTTGGGGTCGATGATTGCTATCTTTGGGCGGGGTGTTGTCATAATTGTGTGCAAAGTTACAAATAATTATTGAACCTTCCATGACTTGTGCGGGATAAATAGTTGTAATGTTTAAATAATCTTAAATAATTGTATCTATCCTTCATTTCTTTTTGATAATTCCGTGAAAATTTGTATTTTTGCCGTGTGTTTTTCATGGTATTAGATTATTAAGGTTAATTTTCGAAGTGCGGCAATCGTGAGATTCCCAACCTTCTCCCATCTGCTTGTTGGGCTTTTTCCATCAAGCGGAACCAAAGAAGGAGCCTGTGAAGGTTCCTTTTTTAGCTTGAGAAGGATCGCTTCGTTTCAACCAGTTATTCGGACGGATCCCTTTTTTCTCTTTCCCTAATCTCTAATCTTTCTGTTGCGACGGGGATGAAACAGGTCACTAAGCCCGTTGAAGTCTTTTTTCATGATAAGACCGATTCCCTGGGTGTTAAGCGACGAGCGGGTGAAGTAGCGGTCGTTGGTCTGGTTGTAGACTTTCAGGGCCAGGTTGCCGTTGGGATGCAGCAGATAGCGGATGTCAAAATCGCCGATGAATGACGGGGTGGCCTGAGTGGCGTTGTCGCGGTAACCGAATTGGCCGTTGATAAGCAGGCGGTTGTTTAGCATACGTCCACTGACCAACCCTTCGTACTCGGCATTGTGCCAGCCCTCGTTACCGGTTGAGATGTTGGCACCGAAATTCCAATCGTCGTTCTTGATGACTTGCGAGAGCAACTCGTTAATCTGTGTAGAGACGGTACCCGAGAGGAACGACTGCATGGCCAGTTCGGTCTGTCCGTACTGTTGTGTGCCTGCGTTGTTGGTCCCTTGGGTGTAAAAGCGTCCGATACCGAGCAGATAAACCACCTGCTGGTTGAGTTCCTGCTCGCTGGCGATGATGGAGCGTATCATCTGTTCCTCCTCGCTGTTGACTGTGGGTATCTCGAGGTCGAACTCGACTCGTGGCGCGCCAGCCGTGCCCTGAATGTTCATCAGACAGTTGACGCGGACTGTGTTGTTGGAGAATGTGTTGCCGATGTTGAGGTCAGAGAGGCTGACACCATTGACGGTGTAAACAGCCTTGAGGTTGAGGTTTGCATCAAACGGGTCGCCTCCAAAGATGATTGTGCCGCCTTCCTGGAAATTGAAATTCTTCTTAATGATGTTCTGAATAGTAATGCCATAAGTGCCGCGCTCAACGTTGTAGGTACCGAACATTTGGAACGGACCCTTGTTGTAGAACGAAGCTCTGAGCGTACCCGTGCCGTTGAGGGTGATATAGTCGTTGGTCTGCTGGTCCATAAGGACACGGAGTGTGGCCTCAGGCGTGGTGTTGATGATAAAGTTGATGTAGATGTCGGATGGCATGTCGGAGAAGACCTGCAGGTTAGCAGGCAGAATCTGCATGACATCAGAAAGGACGCCGATGCTGTCTGTGAGGGTGGCGGCTTTGCCCCAAGTTATGAACTGCTGGTTGGAGATAGCGTCTGGATTGGCTGCGTTGTAGGCAAACCACGAATTGCGTTGTGGAGTCACGTTGCAGTTGATGGTCACCTCGCCCGGACGTCCGTGCAGGTCGGCAGTACCCGTTGCAAAGACATGTCCGCAGACGGTGCCGTCGTCGAAGTTGGGAAAGTCATAGGCAAGAAGGTTCTGGGCTTCGACATCAATATCGAAGGTGAAGTTCGTGAAGTTACGATGATGGAGCGCCCCCGAGACATAGCCCACATGGTCGTCCCGGTCGTATATCTTGTGTCGGTTGAACCGAATGTCGTTAGGAACGAATACGATGGAGTCGCCCCGTAGTTGATAGGTCGCATTGAGCGACGTCACCGTTGCCTGTCCTTCGACGGCCAGTTCCCCCGTCAGGTTAACACCGCTCAAGGGGCCGATGAGGCGAACGTCGCCATTGGCTTGTCCGCTCACTCCGTCGAGGAAACTGTCGGTGAAGGAATTGACGAAGTCGATGTTGGTGCCGCGGGCACGGATGAGCAGATTGATGTCATCGCGGCTGGGGGCGATGAATCCTTCGATAAACGTCTGGGCGTCGGGACCATCGTCGGCAAAGGCTTCTATGTCGATCTGCTTGTCTGCCTGACTCCATTCAGCACGGGCGACGAGTGTGCCCATTGGGCCATCTTGGAATGTGAACTGTCCCACCTCAAGGTCGGCCCAAGCCTGAAAATTGCCAAATGCCTGGGTGATGTAGGCCTTGCCGGTAGCCTGGCCACCAAAGTCGACAGAATGGAAATTGACAAGATCAAGCACATAGGCTACGTCGATGTCGTTGAGGTCGAGCATTAGTGAGTCTGTAGCTAACTTAGAGGCGATGCCGTCGACAATCAAGTGCTGGTCGGCATGGCGTAGGTTGAACTGATCGACCATGAGTCGCTGGTCAGAATAGAGGATGTCGGAGGGTTCAAGTTCCCACTCCTTGCCCTGCATGTTGACGCGTGAGGGCTGCACTCGGACGTGGGCTTCTGGTTTACCGTTGTCATTCGTGTACAGTTGCGTGATGGCATTGATGATGCCGTTGAAAGCCTCTTCCGAAGCGCCGCTGGTACGGATGTCGTTGTCCCAGGCAAGCGAGATTAGCAGACTGTTGTCAGCAGCTTGGGCAGTTAGGTGGAGGTCCATCCGGCGCAGGTTCTCCATAAGTCTGGTGAGCCGGGCGTCGCAACGGGCTGTATCTCCTTGAGTGGTCAGTTCGATAATGCCGTCTGTGAATCGGTTGTCGCTATAGACGAAGTCGGGTAACAGGGCGTCAATATCGAGTTCATTTGCCAGATCGTTGACTTTTGCCTTGATTGATATAGGACGGTTGAGCTTTATGGGCACCCCCAGCAGATTGACGAGCCAGTTGGCATCGGTGAGTCTTATGGAGGCTTCGAAGTTGTTGTCAGTTGCTTTTGTCATTTTGGGCAGGCCGGGCAGGGTAGGGAGCTTTGAAGCTGTGTAGTTGATGAAACTCTGAGGCAGAGTGGCCCAGTCGAACTGTCCTTCCAATTCCATTTCGCCCATGTCGCCATTTAGGCGCATGTAGTGCTGCCCGTCATCGAAGCCCGACTTGATGTGGAGATTATCGAGATGATAGACGGAAGCGACGGAATCGGGAACCGTCATCAGGAAATCGTCGAGATCAATACTTCCTTCGGCATCGTTGAGTGAACTGGCTAAAAAGTCAGCATCGATGATAGCCGAGAACTGTGTGTCGCCCCAGCGGTCGGTGAGGTGGAGCGCTTGGGGTGTAAGGTTGCGAATGAAGCCCGTCAGCCTGACGGCCGAGCGTTGTCCCTTGCGCAATTCGCCCTCCACGTCGGTTGTGACATTAGGGTCGTCGATCTTCAGTTTGCCGGCAATGTCGCCGTCGCTGTATGTAGCATTCAGCTCGATGTTCTGATAAGGATAGTCGTTGAACTCGAGGCGCGAAATAGTGCCTTCTGCATTGATTCCCTTAGGTGTGCCGCTCAGGTCGAGCTTTGAGGCCAGCATGCCTAGGTTCGTCTGGTCAAGCAGGTTCCCCAGATGGAAACTGTCGGTGTCGAGATGGCCTCGGAAATGCTTGTTAGTCCCATAGGTCAGAAGTGTGCTCAGCTGGCCGATGTCGGTGGCTATTTCATTCTCGGTTGTGATATCACCGGAGGACAACTTGTGGGCACGTCCAGCAATCCGTACATTGCCTAGTCGCGTCGTCAGGTCAGGTATGTTTGGATAAACTTGTTTAAGCTGGGCTATAAGTTCGCTGCTTGCTCGCAATTGATAATCGGGGGCCGACCACGTGAGCATATTGTCATGCTTGCTAGCCTTCAGCGTGGCCTCGAGCGACAGGTTGTCTGCCTCGGAATGGACGTTGAGACGGGAAAGGTCGATACTTTCCTCAGTACCGCTGAAATCAATGTCGAACGACAGAGGCTCGTTGAATTTGTTGAGGTCGGGATAGAGGAAAGCGAAGTCGGGCAACTTCAGTTTCGGAGAAGTGGTCCTTCCTTTGAAAAGAAGGGCTCCTTCTTGACCAGAGAAGCGGTACTTTGCTGACAGCGAATCAATGCTTATTTGTGAGGCGGGAAGTTGAAGCAGAAAATTGCTCAGCCGTGCACTATTGTCGTTGCCCTCGCAGTGGAGTGCCAGTCGCTTGATGTTCAATCCTGATTGCTCTTGCATCGCCAGACGTTTCACGGTGATGTTGAACGAGTCAGGGCACAAGGCGCGCATTTGGATATGGGCGCTGATGTCGCTGGCACTCAAGTGGCTGGTGTTGAGCCGTCCCGGGGTCGATGGTACATCGTATTGGTCGTAAGTGACAGACGAGTGGCGAATGATGAGCGAATTGACGCGTAAATCGAGGGCCGATTGGCTTGTTGAGTCGCCTGAGGCAAAAGCATCAAGCACGAATTGCATATTCAGAGGTGAAATGGAATTTGTCTTGTAGACATGAGCATGAACACCGAAAAGCTGTGCAGACGAGACGCTGACCCGGCCGTCGAGCAGTAGCAGCAGGTCGACTCTAGCTGACAGACGGCTGGCTCTGAGCATAAGGCTGTCTAACTGATCCTTGATGAGCACATCGTCGAGGATGATGCGATTAAAGAACCCCACATCGATGCGCCCGATTCTGACCTCAGTGTCAAGCTTTTTCCCAAGCATGCCAGCCACTTTTGACCCAAGTCCTTTCTGCACCGACGGCAGTTGGACAAGAATCAAAATCAGGACATAGAGGGCGATAAGCGTCCAGATGGTCCAGCTGATGATGTGCTTCAAACGCTTCAAAACTGACAGATAGAGTTGCCAAAAGTCAGTGACTCCGGCTAACTGACTTGCAAAATTACGATAAAAATTTCTGATTCCAATCATTTTTGTCGCTATTTTCTTCGATATTTACCCTTTTTTTGTTAATTTTGCATGCGCAAGACGAACAAATCTATAGATTTAAATATTTATGGCAAATGTAATTAAGCTACACAAAGGCTTAGACATTCAGCTTCAGGGTAAAGCCGCAGAGAACAGGATTGCACTGACTTCCAACGGCAACTATGCCCTTATGCCAGACGACTTTGAAGGCGTGACGCCCAAGGTTGTCGTCAGCGAAGGTGAGCATGTCAAAGCTGGGGATGCCTTGTTTGTTAATAAGGTGTATCCTGAAGTGAGGTTCGCCTCGCCCGTCAGCGGTGTCGTCACTGCTGTGGAGCGTGGTGAGCGAAGAAAGGTGCTCTGCGTGAAGGTTGAAGCCGACAAGGAGCAGAGCTATGTGGATTATGGCAAGAAAGATGTCAGCAAGCTTGACGGCCAGAGGGTCATTGACGCGCTTCTGGAAGCAGGACTCTTTGGCTACATCGACCAGTTGCCCTATGCTGTCTCGACGAACCCGACCGTGATGCCCAAGGCTATATTTGTGTCAGCCTTGAGGGACAAACCCCTGGCCTGCGACTTCGAATATGAAGTGAAGGGACAGGAGCAGGACTTCGTGACAGGACTGCAGGCCCTCTCGAAGATTGCGAAGACCTACGTCGGTCTCGGCATCCAGCCCGACCTGCAGGCAGAGCTTCTGAAACTTGGCGCAGAAAAGTTTGTAGAGCTGACGGTCTTCGACGGCCCCTGTCCTGCCGGCAACGTGGGGGTTCAGGTGAACAACGTGGCACCGGTGAACAAGGGCGAGGTGGTGTGGACCATCGGCGACCCTACGGTGGTGCTCTTCATCGGCCGTCTGCTGAACACGGGGCGTGTGGACCTGCGCCGGCTGGTGGCTCTTTGCGGCAGCGAGGTGAAGAAGCCCGTCCACGCAGAGATGCTCGTCGGCCAGGAGCTGAACACCCTTGTCAGTAACAGCTACGAACCCGGTCGCCACGTGCGCATCATCAACGGTAATGTGCTGACTGGACATCCCACCACGAAGGACGGATATCTCGGTGCACACACATCGGAGGTGACCGTGATTCCTGAAGGTGACGATGCTGATGAGTTTGCCGGTTGGATTATGCCTCGCTTGAAGCAGTTTTCGACGAGCCGCAGTTACTTCTCGTGGCTCTGTGGCAAGAAGCAGTATGCGCTGGACGCCCGAGTGAAGGGTGGTGAACGTCACATCATCATGAGCGGCGAATATGACCGTGTATTGCCTATGGACATCTATGGCGAGTATCTTATCAAGGCCATCATCGCCGGCGACATCGACCGCATGGAACAGCTGGGTATCTACGAGGTTAGCCCCGAGGACTTCGCTTTGGCTGAGTTCGTAGACTCCTCGAAGCTTGAGTTGCAACGAATTGTTCGCCAAGGACTTAACAATCTGAGAAAAGAAAATGCTTAAACGCTATGAGTGCACTAAGAAATTACCTCAATAAGATTAAGCCTCAGTTCGAGAAAGACGGCAAACTGCATGCTTTCCGATCGCTATTTGATGGCTTTGAAACGTTCCTCTACGTGCCTAACACGACGGCCAAGACTGGCGTCAACATTCATGACGCTATCGACTCGAAGCGCATCATGAGCTTCGTGGTCATTACCTTGATTCCCGCCCTGCTGTTTGGTATGTACAACGTGGGATATCAGAATTATGCTGCTGCCGGCACGCTGGCCACAGCATCGTTCCTTGAAATATTCTTCTATGGTTTCCTGGCTGTCCTACCCAAGATCCTGGTGAGCTACATCGTCGGTCTCGGCATTGAGTTTGCCTGGGCGCAATGGAAGGGTGAGGAGATCCAGGAGGGCTTCCTCGTCAGCGGCATGCTGATTCCGATGATCATCCCCGTTGGCTGCCCGCTATGGATCCTGGCCGTCGCTGTGGCCTTTGCCGTCATCATAGGCAAGGAGATCTTTGGCGGTACCGGTATGAACATCTTTAACCCCGCACTCATCTGCCGTGCCTTCCTCTTCTTTGCCTATCCGACAAAGATGAGCGGCGATCAGGTATGGGTGGCTCAGGATACTATCTTCGGTCTTGGCAATAATCTGCCAGACGGTTTTACGCAGGCAACGCCGCTTGGTCAAATTGGTCAGAATGTAGAAGTGACGGCTTCTCTCAACGATATGATTACGGGGTTCATTCCCGGCAGTATTGGTGAGACGAGCGTCATCTGCATTGCCATTGGCGCCGTAATCCTGCTTGTCACGCGTATCGCTTCGTGGAAGACGATGTTAAGCGTCTTCGTGGGTGGGTCGCTGATGGCCTTCATCTTTGAGAAGACAGGACAGTCGCTAATTCCCTGGTATGAGCATCTGGTGCTCGGTGGCTTCGCTTTCGGTGCTGTCTTTATGGCTACCGACCCGGTCACTTCTTGTCGTACTGAGACTGGCAAGTGGTTCTACGGCTTTATCATCGGTGCAATGGCAGTCATCATCCGTGTGATGAATCCCGGCTATCCCGAGGGCATGATGCTGGCTATCCTGCTGATGAACATGTTTGCTCCGACCATCGACCACTTCGTGGTGGAGCGTAATATCTCGAAACGATTGAAGAGAGGAGGTATAAAATGAGTAAGCTAAATACGAATTCTAACGCGTACATATTTATATATAGTACGGTCCTTGTGGTCATCGTAGCCTTCCTGCTGGCATTCATCTTCCAGATTCTGAAGCCCCTGCAGGACGAGAACGTTGAACTGGACCGCCAGAAACAGGTGCTCTATTCGCTCAATATCCGCAACCTGGACGGACAGGAAGCCAAAGCCAAGTACGAAGAGGTCGTGAAGGAAGAGAACGACATTAATGGCCGGAAGGTCTATCAGTGTGACGTTGACGGCGAGCAGGTGCTCGTGGCCAGTCTGAAGGGCATGGGCCTTTGGGGCGGCATCAGCGGCTATCTGGCATTGAAAGGCGACGGCACCGTCTATGGCGCCTATTTCAATCATGAGAGCGAGACAGCCGGCTTAGGTGCTGAGATCAAGGACTCGCAGGCTTGGCAGGAGAAGTTCATTGGCAAGCGCATCTTTGGCGATGATGGCAGTGTGGTGCTGTCAGTGGTGAAGAATGTCACCGACCCTGCAACGCAGGTTGACTGCGTGACGGGTGCCACACTCACCTCGAATGGTGTAGATGCCATGCTGAAAGAGTGTCTCTCGGGACTGTCCTGCACCAAGTGCACAGAGTAATATCATTGTTAATTACTAATTTCAAATTACTAATTTAATAATATGGCATTATTCAGTAAACAAAATAAGGAGGCTCTGACGAATCCGCTGAACCTCGACCACCCGATACTGGTGCAGGTGCTGGGCATCTGCTCGGCACTGGCCGTCACCTCGCAGCTGAAGCCTGCTATCGTGATGGGGCTTGCCGTAACGGTGATTACGGCATTCTCGAACGTGATTATCTCAATTCTGCGCAATACCATTCCCAACCGCATCCGCATCGTGGTACAGCTGGTGGTAGTGGCTGCGCTGGTGACCATCGTCTCGCAGGTGCTGAAGGCCTACGTCTACGATGTGAGCGTGCAGTTGTCAGTCTACGTCGGACTGATTATCACCAACTGTATTCTGATGGGACGCTTAGAGGCTTTCGCCATGCAGAACAAGCCCTGGCCCTCGTTCCTCGACGGTGTGGGCAACGGACTCGGTTACGCCATGATTCTGGTCATCGTGGGAGCCGTGCGTGAGTTCTTCGGTCGCGGTTCGCTGCTGGGCTTCCAGATTATCCCCGACAGCGCTTACGAGGCTGGCTATATCAACAACGGCATGATGACGATGCCGGCAATGGCACTCATCCTTGTGGGTATTGTGATTTGGGTACATCGTGCATATTTTTATAAGGAGAAGTAAGTTATGGAACATGCAATAAGTCTATTCTTTCGGTCGATTTTCGTCGACAACATGATATTTGCGTTCTTCCTCGGCATGTGTAGCTACCTTGCCGTGTCGAAAACGGTGAAGACTTCGTTGGGCCTCGGCATAGCCGTGACGTTCGTGCTGCTGGTCACCGTGCCCGTCAATTACCTGCTACAGACGAAGGTGCTTGGTCCCGACTGTCTCGTTGAGGGTGTCGACCTGAGCTATCTGTCGTTCATCCTGTTCATTGCCGTCATCGCCGGTATTGTCCAACTTGTCGAGATGGTGGTGGAGAAATACTCGCCGTCGCTCTACGCTGCGTTGGGTATCTTCCTGCCCCTTATTGCAGTCAACTGTGCCATCATGGGTGCCTCGCTGTTCATGCAGCAGCGCATCTTGATGGATCCCTCGAACACGCAGGCCATCACCAGCGTCTTGGATGCAATGGTCTATGGCGTGGGTTCAGGTCTTGGTTGGACGCTCGCCATTGTTTCGCTGGGGGCTATTCGCGAGAAGATGCAGTTCAGCGATGTACCTAAGCCCTTGCAGGGATTAGGCATCACGTTCATTACCGTTGGCCTGATGGCAATGGCCATGATGTGTTTCTCAGGACTTAATATCTAATCGACGCGTATGGGACAGTTTATTTTATATAGTATATTGGTGTTTCTGGTGACGATTATCGCTATCGTCATCATCCTGCTGGTGGCAAAAAAATATCTCTCGCCATCGGGCAACGTGAACATTGAAATCAATGGAGACCGCACCATCAGCGTCGGACAAGGGTCGAGCCTGATGGCTACGCTCAATGAGAATGGTATTTTCCTGCCTTCGGCTTGCGGTGGCAAGGCTTCTTGTGGACAATGCAAGGTGCAGGTCTTGGAGGGTGGGGGAGAGATCCTCGACTCCGAAAAGCCTCATTTCACCCGCAAGGAAATCAAGGACCACTGGCGTTTGGGATGCCAGTGCAAGGTGAAAGGCGATTTGAAGACCCACGTGCCGGAGTCCATACTTGGAGTTAAGGAATATGAGTGCACGGTCATCTCCAATAGGAACGTCGCGACGTTCATCAAGGAGTTCAAGGTGCAGCTTCCTGCAGGTGCCCACATGGACTTCATCCCAGGCTCCTATGCTCAGATTAAGATTCCTGCCTTTGACTGTATCGATTACAACGACTATGACCGTGGCCTCATCGGCGATGAGTACGTGCCTTCGTGGGAGCGCTACAAGATGTTTGACCTGAAGTGTAAGAATCCCGAGCCCACCATTCGTGCCTACTCGATGGCCAACTATCCGGCAGAGGGCGATGTCTTCATGCTTACGGTGCGTATTGCAACGCCGCCCTTCAAACCCGATAAGAGCGGTTTTATGGATGTTAATCCAGGCATTGCCTCCAGCTATATCTTCTCATTGAAGCCGGGCGACAAGGTGATTATGTCCGGTCCCTTCGGCGATTTCCATCCGCACTTCGATTCGAAGAAGGAGATGATATGGGTTGGCGGTGGTGCCGGTATGGCTCCTCTGCGTGCTCAGATTATGCACATGACGAAGACACTGCACACGACTGACCGAGAGATGCATTACTTCTATGGTGCACGTGCCCTGAACGAGGTGTTCTATCTTGATGATTTCCTGGGTCTGGAGAAGGAGTTCCCCAACTTCCATTTCCATTTGGCACTCGATCGTCCCGATCCTGCAGCCGATGCGGCAGGAGTGAAGTATACTCCGGGATTTGTCCATCAGGTGATGCTCAACACCTACCTGAAGGACCACGAGGCCCCAGAGGATGTGGAATACTACATGTGCGGCCCTGGCCCCATGTCGGCTGCCGTCGTCTCAATGCTCGATTCGCTGGGCGTCGATCCAGAGTCAATCATGTACGACAACTTTGGTGGATAATACTCACAGGAAAAAGGGGCGGAATTTTTTTCCGCCCCTTTTTTAGACTTTTTATAGATAAAGACGAGCTGAGTTTGCAGAAAAATGAGTAATTTTGCGCTCGGTTTATGAAGACAAATGAAAAAAAGACAAGTGCACTCCAGGCTGTAGAGCACATTCTGGACAGTTACTTGGAGATGAACAATCATCGTAAGACGCCTGAGCGTTATGCGATTTTGCGTGCCATCTACAGCATCGAAGGCCACTTTACGGTCGACGAACTGGGAGATAAGTTGGCCGAGGAATATAAGTTCCCGGTCTCTCGTGCCACGCTTTATAACACGTTGAACCTCTTTATGGAGTTGCGACTTGTCATTCGCCATCGTTTCCAGGGGGCAACAAAGTATGAGGCATGTTATGCCGACAACAGTCATTGCCATCAGATATGCACTGTCTGCGGTAAGGTGACCGAGGTTAAGTCCGCCGAGGTAAGTCATGCAATCGAGACACTCCGTCTGAAACGTTTTCGCAAGGACGGATTCTCGCTTTACATCTACGGTATCTGTTCCACATGTCAGGCCGCTATCACACGGCATAAGAATAGTAAAATCAAACACGACAAAGATAATAAAGATGAACAAAGGTAAGGTTGACGTTCTACTGGGCTTACAGTGGGGCGACGAAGGTAAGGGAAAGGTAGTCGACGTGCTGACTCCGCGTTACGATGTGGTGGCCCGTTTCCAGGGTGGCCCCAATGCTGGTCACACGCTCGAGTTCGAAGGACAGAAGTATGTGCTCCGTTCCATTCCCTCTGGCATTTTCCAGGGTGACAAAATCAATATCGTTGGCAATGGCGTCGTGCTGGCTCCAGATCTCTTCATGGAGGAGGCTCAGGCGCTCGAGCAGAGTGGACATGATTTGAAGACGCGGCTTTACATTTCTAAGAAGGCTCATCTCATCATGCCGACCCATCGTGTGCTCGACCAGGCCTACGAAGCTCAGAAGGGCAAGAATAAAGTCGGCACGACCGGTAAAGGCATTGGCCCGACTTACACCGACAAAGTGTCGCGTGTCGGCCTGCGTGTCGGCGACATCCTTGACCATTTTGAGGAGAAGTATGCCGCAGCCAAGGCTCGGCATGAGGCAATACTGAAGTCGCTCAATTTCGAATACGACATCACCGATGTAGAACGCCGTTGGATGGAGGGCATTGACTATTTGCGTCAGTTCCCCATCGTCGATTCCGAACATGAGGTCAACCGCCTGCTTCGCGATGGCAAGACAGTGCTCTGCGAGGGTGCCCAGGGCACGATGCTTGACGTCGACTTCGGATCCTATCCCTTTGTCACGTCATCGAACACCATTTGTGCCGGAGCCTGCACAGGTCTTGGCATCGGACCTAATCGCATCGGTGAGGTCTATGGCATCATGAAAGCCTATTGCACGCGTGTCGGTGCAGGACCTTTCCCCACCGAGCTCTTTGATGCAACAGGCCAGCGCATCCGCGACCTCGGCCATGAGTATGGCGCCGTCACGGGACGTGAGCGTCGTTGCGGTTGGATAGATTTGGTAGCCCTTCGCTATAGTATCATGGTCAACGGTGTCACCCAGCTCATCATGATGAAGAGCGACGTGCTCGACCAGTTTCCTACCATCAAGGCCTGTGTGGCCTATCGTGTCAAAGGTGAACTGACACGCGATTTCCCCTACGACATCAGCGACGGCATAGAGCCCGTCTATGAAGAACTGCCCGGCTGGCAGACGGACATGACACGCTTCACGAACGAGGAACAGTTCCCAAAGGCATTCCGTGACTACATCAATTTCCTTGAACAGCAACTCGAGACGCCTATCACAATCATCAGTATCGGCCCTGACCGTGAACAAACAATTCTCAGAAATGGCAAATAAACCAAGCATACCCAAAGGAACACGCGACTTTGGCCCTCAGGAGATGGCCAAGCGTAATTATATTCTCAACATCATCCGCGAGGTCTATGAACTTTACGGTTTCCAGCAGATTGAGACACCTGCTATGGAGACGCTCCAAACCCTCATGGGCAAATATGGCGAGGAGGGCGATAAATTGCTGTTCAAAGTGCTCAATAGCGGCGATTACCTCACAAAGGTGACCGACGAAGAACTTTTGCAGCGCAATTCGCTCCGACTGGCAGCCCGCCTCTGCGAGAAAGGTCTGCGCTACGACCTTACCGTGCCGTTCGCACGCTATGTGGTGATGCACCGCGAGGAACTTCAGTTGCCCTTCCGTCGCTATCAGGTGCAGCCCGTTTGGCGTGCCGACCGCCCGCAGAAGGGACGCTACCGCGAGTTCTATCAGTTCGATGGTGACATCGTGGGCAGCGATTCCCTGCTCAACGAGGTCGAACTGATGCAGATTGAGGACGAGGTGTTCAGCCGTCTGGGTGTCCGTGTGCAGATAAAAATCAACAACCGTAAGATCCTGACTGGCATTGCTGAGGTCATTGGAGCAGCCGATAAGATTGTCGACATTACCGTTGCTATTGATAAGCTCGACAAGATTGGCGAGGACGGCGTCGTTGCTGAGCTCACAGAGAAGGGACTTTCCGACGAGCAAATCAGCAAGTTGCGCCCGATTATCAATCTCAGTGGCACCAACGCTGAGAAACTAGACACGATTGCTGTCGTGTTAAGCGGGAGTGAGGCTGGTCAGAAGGGCATAGAGGAAACCCGTTTCATTTTCAATACGCTCCAGCAGTTGTCGCTTCGCAATGAGATCGTGCTCGACCTCACCTTGGCTCGTGGCCTCAGTTACTACACCGGTGCTATTTTTGAGGTAAAGGCTCTCGATACGCCTATGGGCAGTATCTCCGGCGGCGGCCGCTACGACAACCTGACGGGCATTTTCGGTCTGCCCGGTCTTTCGGGTGTTGGCATCTCTTTTGGTGTCGATCGTATTTATGACGTGCTCGGTGCTCTCGACTTATATCCAGGTGATGCCTTGCAGACGAGTCGCGTGCTGTTCATCAATTTCGGTGAGCGTGAGACGGCTTACCAGTTGCCGATACTGGCTCGCGTGCGTCAGGCAGGCATTCGTGCTGAGTTCTATCCCGACCAGTCGAAGATGAAGAAGCAGATGTCATACGCCAACCAAAAGCAGATACCTTTCGTTGTTCTGGCTGGTGAGAGCGAAATGGCAGAAGGCAAGGTGACACTGAAGAACATGCTTACGGGCGAGCAGAGTCTTGTCAGTGGCGACGAACTGATTAAAGTATTGAAATAGCAATATGAAACCCATCCGGCTCTTAGCTTCTTGTGCTGTGGCATTGATGGCGCTCATGCTGCTCTCCTCCACTGATCACCATCCTACCACCATCTTCATGATTGGCGACTCGACTATGGCCAATAAGGACATCTCTCATGGTCGCCAGGAGCGCGGTTGGGGGATGGCTTTGCAATGCTTTTTCGACCCTGACCATATCCGGATTGACAATCATGCCGTCAACGGACGTTCCTCGCTTAGCTTCATCAACGAAGGCCGCTGGGACAAGGTGCTTGAGGCAATGAAGCCCGGCGACTATGTCATCATCCAGTTTGGTCATAACGACGAGAAAGCACCCAAAGACCGCCACACAGATCCCGGTTCAACGTTCGACTACAATCTGGCTCGCTTCATCCGTGAGACGCGCGAGCACGGCGGCACACCAGTGCTGATGAACTGCGTTGTTCGTCGTAACTTCTTTGTCGTAGCTCCTGAGAATGAGGACGACGAGATGTTGCGTACGACCACTTTCCAGGATGGTGTCAAGATGGTGGAGGGCGATTCTCTCATCGACACTCATGGACTCTATGCTGTGGCACCCCGCGATGTGGCCCGCCGCATGAACTGCCATTTTGTCGATGCCAATCGCCTGACTCATGATTTGGAGCAGGGCCTGGGGCGTGAGGCCTCAAAGAAGCTCCATATGTGGTTCCTGCCTGGCGAAGAGCCTTCAGTGCCCCAGGGGCGACAGGACAACACTCACTATAATGTGCATGGCGCTCAAGTTGTAGCGCGCGTGCTGGCCGATGCTCTGTGCGAGGAGATACCCCTTCTGTCGAAATATCGCATTGAAGCCGACTTGACTGTCGATCGCCGCGGACGTGGTGACTACCTCTATCTTCAGTCGGCAGTTGAAGCTGCACTGCTCCGTTCCAACAATTCAACGACCATCCAGATTCTTGGCGGAGAATGGACTCGACCGACGCTTCCACGCAAGTCAAAAATCTCATTCATTTTGCGCGAAGGGGCTAAGTGGAAGGACTGAGACGAATCCTTGATACAAAGATAAAAAGCAGAGTGCGACCTGACGCTCTGCTTTTATTATTTCATGATGTTTGTTCCCAAAATGAAAAGTACCGCTTCTCTTCAAACGAAGTACCGCTTCATTGGAAGAGAAGTGCCGCTTTGTGAAATCTTAAAGATTTATAGCGTCTTGCCCTTGGTTGCGGCTGACGATATCCAGAACTTCCTCAATTGTGCGGTCGAAGGGACCGGTGTGCTCCAGTTTGAGCGTGCACATGGCAGCAGCCAGTCGTCCGGCTTCCTCACACGAGGCGCCTTGTGTACGGGCATAGAGATAGCCTGCAGCATAAGTGTCGCCGCAGCCAGTGGCATCGACTATCTGATGGGGCGGATAGCCTGGAATCTCATAGAAACGGTCGCCGTCGTAGATGAGGGAACCATAGCTGCCCAGCGTGACGAGCACTTCGCGCACTCCCCATTTTGCAATAAGTTGGGCACCGCGACGCAAGTCGCGTTCGCCGTCGGTGAGCACGTCGATTTCGTGTTCGTTCACTTTCAGAATATCTGTGTGGCGGAGCACGCTCAGTTTGTCGGGCCAGTCGACGGCATAGACGCGTTGTCCGCGCACCTCGCGCAGATAGCCCTGCACGTCAACGCAGACACGTCCTTTCGTTGCCAGATATTCCACAACCTCGGGGGCAAAGTCGTCTTGAAGCAGTGTACCCAGATGGAATACGTCGGCTTCAGCCCGGCTGAGCTGTTCGATTGTGAAGGGGCTGGCCTTCGACATGACGCGCTGGCGGCGGTTGTTCATGTTGCGGCCGTAGCTGTTTTCGAAGTAGACGCTGGCGGGGCTGCCGAGGTCGGTGATGTCGATGCCTGCCTGACTGAGCTTGTCGACCTCACACTTCAAGTCGTCGCCCACGGCTGTGATGACTCCGAAGTCGACATTATGGGGCAGATGCTGCATGGCCCATGCCACATAGTAGGCGGTTCCGCCTGCGCAGTCGACGCCTTGTGGCTGTGTGGGGGTAATGATGCGGTCGTGGGTAATATGACCGATGCAGAGTATGTCTTTCTTCATATTCCTGATCTTAGTGTTGTGTATAATGTTTCGGTGAGCAGTTGGGCTACCTGCTCAAGGTATTGCCGGTCGACAGCATCGAAGGTGCAGAGTTCCGTGTCGTCAATGTCAAGGACGCCAACCACTTGTCCTTCCTCATCGTGCAGGGGGACGACAATTTCTGAGCGCGAGAGGCTGCTGCAGGCGATGTGGCCGGGAAAGAGCTCCACGTCGTCAACCACCTGTGTGTGGTCTTCTGCCCATGCTGTGCCGCAGACACCTCGGCCGTGGGCGATGTGCATGCAGGCCACTGTGCCTTGAAAGGGACCGAGGCGCAATTCTCCGTTGCGCACGAGGTAAAAGCCCGTCCAAAACCAGCCGAACGTTTGGCTGAGCAGTGCGCTCACATTTGCCAGCACGCTGGTTTCGTCGCTTTCGCCCTGAATGAGTGCTGTCAGCTGCGGCAGCATCTCGGCGTATTTTTGTTCTTTGTTCATTGCGGTTGCAAAGTTAATGTTTTTTGTGGACAAATGTGCGGTCATTACAATCTTTTTTCGTACTTTTGCACCCGTAAACCTAAAATGGCATAAAAACAGACATAACATTCATGCTTAAGACTCTTTATAACCAGATAGGAACCTACAAGAAGGCAGCTCTGGCCACACCTTTGCTGACCGCTATGGAGGTGGTGATGGACGTGATGATTCCTTACGTGACAGCTCGGCTCATCGACCTTGGACTCAATGCTGGCAACATGCAGGAAGTTTACCGCGAAGGCCTGCTGATGCTGCTCATGGCGGGCCTGTCGCTCGTCTTCGGCATCATGGCCGGCCGTGTGTCGGCTTATGCTTCGACGGGCTTTGCTGCCAACCTGCGTCGGGCCATGTATCGCAACATTCAGACGTTTGCCTTCTCCGACATCGACAAGTATTCGCCCTCGGGACTTGTCACCCGCATGACGACCGACGTTCAGAGCCTGCAGCAGGCTTTCCAGCAGATTCTCCGTGTAACGGTGCGTGCACCATTCCGGCTATTACTCTCGGTGGTCATGTGTCTGGTCATCGATCCGCGCCTGTCGCTGATTTTTATTGTGGCAATGGTTGTGCTGGGCTTTAGCATCTGGCAGATTATCTCGCGTGTCGTAAAACTATTCCAACAGGTGTATGAACGCTACGACGACCTGAACCAGAGCGTGCAGGAGAATGTGCAGGGCATCCGCGTCGTCAAGGCCTTCGTCCGTGAGGACTATGAGACAGACAAGTTCAACCATGCCGCTGAGGCATTATATAAATTGTACACGCGAGCCGAAAGTCTTATGGCGCTCAACCATCCGGTGATGAATATGGTGGTCTATGGCTGTATCATCGCGCTCAGCTGGTGGGGCGCCCACTTCATTGTAGGCGGCACGCTGACAACTGGTGAATTGACTTCGCTTTTCACCTACGTCATGTCAATCCTGCAGGCGCTGATGATGCTTTCCATGATCTTCGTCATGCTCACCCAGAGCGCAGCCTCGGCACGTCGCGTCTGCGAGGTGATTGAGGAGCAGGCCGACATCGTCAACCCCGACAATCCCGTCTGTGAGGTTGAGGACGGCAGCGTGGAGTTCCGTGAGGTGAGGTTTGACTATTCCCAAAAAGATGAAAATGTATCTAAGGAGCATCGTCGCTCAGCCCTCTACAACGTTTCGTTCAAGATTGATTCTGGCGAGACAATCGGCATTATCGGCGGAACGGGGTCTGGTAAGTCAACTCTGGTCAGCCTGATTTCGCGACTCTACGACGCTGACAAGGGGCAGGTGCTCGTCGGCAGACGCGACGTCAAGGAGTATGACCTGACGGCGCTGCGCACGGCAGTCTCGGTGGTGTTGCAGCAAAATACGCTCTTCACTGGCACCGTCATTGACAACTTGCGCTGGGGCAACCCGCAGGCCACGCTGGAAGATTGCCGTCGTGCCTGCCGCATGGCGCAGGCTGACGGCTTCATCATGGAGATGCCCCAGCAGTATGACACACGCATCGAACAGGGTGGTACCAACGTCAGCGGCGGACAGAAGCAGCGCCTCTGCATTGCGCGTGCCCTGTTGAAGCAGCCGCGGGTGTTGGTGCTCGACGACTCTACCTCTGCCTGCGACACCCGCACGGATGCCCTCATCCAGCGAGCCTTCCGCGAGCAACTGCCTGAGATGACGAAATTGATAATCGCCCAGCGAATTTCCAGCGTGGAGCACTGCAACCGCATTCTTGTCATGGACAATGGTGTCGTGACAGGTTTCGACACCCACGAGCGGCTCCTCGAAACTAATGAGCTCTATCGGGAAATCTATGACATCCAGATGGCCGACACTGGCGACTTCGACAAAAAGCAGAAAGGAGGTGCAGCATGAGACAGCCCAACTTCAACCGAGGCTCACAAGGACACCCTGGCCAAAATGCCGGATTCCAGCGCGCCACACGCGAGCAGCGGCAGGTCATGCTGAGGCTTTTCGGCTTTGTCATGCGCAATTACCGTTTCTCCATCGTCACTGTGCTGGCCTGTATCGTCATTTCGAGCATCACGTCGCTCGTCTCGACGCTGTTCACCCGCACCCTCATCGACGACTTCATCGTGCCTCTGACACAGGCCGCCAACCCGGAATACGCCTCCCTGCTACAGACGCTCTTCCGCCTGGGGCTTGTGCTGCTGCTTGGCGTCATTGCCAGCTACACCTATAACCGCTTGATGATCAACGTCTCGCAGGGCACGATGCTCCGCCTGCGCAAACAGATTTTCGAGCGCATGCAGCAGCTGCCCATCAGCTACTTCGACCAGCATTCCCACGGAGAGCTCATGTCGGTCTATACCAACGATGTCGACTCACTGCGTCAGATGATATCTACGGCTATGGCCCAGGTCTTCTCGAGTGTCATCACTATCGTGGCAACGTTCTCGTCGATGATTGTCCTTTCTGCGCCGCTGACGCTGGTCAGCATCCTCATGGCGGCAGTGATGGTTGTCGTCACCACCCGTCTGGGCAAGTGGTCGCGAGGGTTCTTCCGCACCCAACAGGAGTCGCTGGCTCAGGTCAACGGCTTCATCGAGGAGATGATGACGGGCCAGAAGGTCGTCAAGGTGTTCTGCCATGAGCAGCAGGCCATCAGTGAGTTCGAGACTATCAACGAACGGCTGCGCTCCTCAGCCTACAATGCCAACAAGATTGCGAATATCGTCATGCCGGTCAACGGCAACCTTGGCAACCTTGCCTACGTGCTGATAGCTGTCGTCGGCGCCTCATTGGCTCTCAGCGGCCATTGGGCTATCTCACTGGGCACCATTGTTTCCTTCCTCCAGCTGAACAAAAGCTTCACGCAACCCATTTCCCACGTCAGCCAGCAGATCAATTCCGTGCTGAATGCTTCGGTGGGTGCAGAGCGTGTTTTTGCACTTGGTGATGCAGAGCCGGAATTGGACGAAGGCACCCGAGAACTGACCGACCCGAAGGGTGATGTCGACTTCAGCGACGTCGATTTCGGCTATACGCCGGAGAAGCAGGTGCTCTTTGATATTGACATCAACACCAATCCCGGACAGAAGATAGCTTTCGTCGGAGGCACCGGAGCCGGCAAAACTACCATCATCAATCTCATCAACCGTTTCTACGACATCCAGCATGGTGAAATCCTCTACGACGGCATTCCCATCACTGAGATACAAAAGTCTTCGCTCCGCAAGAGCATGACTATTGTGCTTCAGGAGACTCACCTTTTCACAGGTACCGTGCTCGACAATATACGCTACGGTTGTCTCGACGCTACCGACGACGACTGCATCCGTGCAGCCAAACTGGTCGGTGCCCATGAGTTTATCCGTCGTTTGGGCAATGGCTATCAGACCATGCTTCAGGGCGACGGCGGCAATCTCAGTCAAGGTGAGCGCCAGTTGCTGGCTATTGCCCGTGCTGCCGTTGCCAACCCGCCTGTGCTGATCCTCGATGAGGCCACCAGCAGCATCGATACCCGCACCGAACAGTTGGTTCAGCGGGGTATGGACTCATTGATGCAGGGGCGCACCACATTCGTCATTGCCCATCGTCTGTCGACAGTTCGCAATGCTGATCAAATCATCGTTCTCGACCATGGTCGTATTGCCGAAAGCGGGTCCCATGAGCAACTCTTGGCTCTGCGTGGGCAATACTATCAGCTCTATACGGGTAACGAAATTTAAAATATTTCCTAATATTCTTGCGGTTTTGCGAAAAAAATCGTAACTTTGCAGTCTAGAACTATAAAACTTATATTATAATACTAAAAAACTATGTCAAACAACAGAGAGAAACTCTTCACCGAGTTTACCGCGCCTACCACTCAGGAGTGGCTGGACAAGATTGAGGTAGACTTGAAGGGCGCCGACTTCCAGAAGCGTCTTGTGTGGAGAACCAATGAAGGTTTTAATGTGCAGCCTTTCTATCGTCGCGAAGACCTGAAGGATTTGAAAACTCCCGACGCACTGCCCGGCGAGTTCCCCTTCGTCCGTGGCAACAAGAAAGACACTAACGAGTGGTACATCCGTCAGAACATCAAGGTCGGCGACCCTGTGGAAGCCAACAAGAAGGCCCTCGACATTTTGAACAAGGGTGTCGACTCGCTGGGATTCCGTTTCGGTGGCGATCAGGTGAGCCCTGAGTTCATTGAGACCCTGCTGAAGGATATCCGCCTTGACATCGTGGAGGTGAGCTATCGTACCTGCCCCGGTCATGCCCTTGAGCTGGCCGAGATCTTGGTGAAGTATTTTGAGAAGATGGGCTACGACAAGGAAAAGATTGTCGGTGGCGTAGGCTTCGACCCCATGGACAAAATGCTGCAGAAGGGTAAGGACACCACCGCACTTCTGGCTGACATGCCTAAGCTGGTGGAGACCTTGAAGGACTATCCCAACCTGCGCTGTGTCATGGTCCACTCTGACACCCTCAACAATGCCGGTGCCTATATCGTTCAGGAACTGGGCTATGCCCTGGCTTGGGGAAACGAGTACCTCCAACAACTCGTTGATGCCGGCGTCGATGTCGACCTGGCCGCCAAGAGCATCAAGTTCTATATGGGCGTCTCTGAGAACTACTTCATTGAGATTGCCAAGTTCCGTGCTGCCCGCATGCTGTGGGCTCAGATTGTGAAGCAGTATGAGCCAAAATGCGATTGCGCCTGCAAGATGGTGATCAACGCCTCTACGTCGACGTACAATCAAACCCTGTTCGATTCCTATGTCAACCTGCTTCGCTCACAGACTGAGGCCATGAGTGCCGCCCTTGGTGGTGTCCACTCGATGGTTGTCACGCCGTTCGATGCTCCTTATGAGAAGCCGACAGACTTCTCCGAGCGCATCGCCCGCAACCAGCAGTTGCTGATTAAGGAAGAGAGCCATTTCGACCGTATCGTCGACCCATCGGCCGGTTCCTACTATATTGAGCATCTGACCGACTCTCTTGCCAAGGAAGGCTGGAAACTGTTCCTGAAGGTTGAGGAAGAAGGTGGATTCTTGGAGGCTATCAAGAAGGGCACCGTCCAGGACGACATCAACGCCACGAACGTGAAGCGTCATGGTGATGCCGCCAAGCGCAAGGAGTTCCTATTAGGTACCAATCAGTTCCCCAACTTCACCGAGAAGAGCGAGGGCAAGCGTGCCCTTAGTTCTGTATGTTGCTGTAATACAGCAACAAACGGGACATGTGAGGCCCCCTTCAAGAAACTCGAGACCACCCGTCTGGCCGCCGACTTCGAGGATCTGCGCATCCACACTGAGGAGACCAAGGTTCCCACGGCCTTCATGCTGACTATCGGCAACCTCGCCATGCGTCAGGCCCGTGCACAGTTCTCGTGCAACTTCCTGGCTTGCGCCGGTTACAAGGTTATCGACAACCTCGGTTTCAAGACCGTCGAGGAAGGTGTCGACGCTGCCCTCGAAGCTAAAGCTGACATCGTGGTCATCTGCTCAAGCGACGATGAGTATGCTGAGTACGCTATCCCTGCATTCCAGTACCTGAACGGACGTGCAATGTTTGTAGTTGCCGGTGCTCCCGCCTGCATGGAAGACCTGAAGGCCACCGGCATTGAGAACTTCATCCACGTGAAGTGCAATGTGCTCGAGACACTCAAAGAATATAATCAGAAACTTGGCATCTAAAGAAAGGAGACTTGAATTATGCGTAAAGATTTTAGTAAAGTGAATATCTACGACGGCATCGAGGCTCTGGATGGTGCTCAGTGGATTAAAGACAATCATATTGTAGAGAATTGGAAGACACCTGAGCACATCGAAGTGCGTCCCGTCTATACGAAGGAAGACCTGGAAGGCATGGAGCATCTGGACTTCACCGCCGGCATTCCTCCCTATCTGCGTGGCCCGTATTCGATGATGTATCCCTTCCGCCCTTGGACCATCCGTCAGTACGCCGGATTCTCGACGGCTGAAGAATCGAATGCTTTCTATCGTCGTAACCTGGCCAGCGGCCAGAAGGGTCTGTCGGTTGCATTCGACCTGCCCACACACCGCGGCTACGACCCCGACAACGCCCGTGTCGTCGGCGACGTCGGTAAAGCTGGCGTGTCCATCTGCTCGCTGGAGAACATGAAGGTGCTCTTCGCTGGCATCCCCTTGAACAAGATGTCTGTGTCGATGACCATGAACGGCGGCGTGCTGCCTGTGCTGGCTTTCTATATCAATGCCGGACTGGAGCAGGGCGCCAAGCTCGAGGAGATGGCTGGAACTATTCAGAACGACATTCTGAAGGAGTTCATGGTGCGCAACACCTATATCTATCCGCCCGCATTCTCGATGAAAATTATTGCCGACATCTTTGAGTACACCTCGCAGAAGATGCCGAAGTTTAACTCGATTTCCATCTCGGGTTATCACATGCAGGAAGCTGGCGCAACGGCCGACATCGAACTGGCCTACACGTTGGCCGACGGTATCGACTATCTGCGTACAGGTGTCAACGCCGGCATCGACGTCGATGCTTTTGCACCCCGTCTGTCGTTCTTCTGGGCCATCGGCATGAACCACTTCATGGAGATTGCCAAGATGCGTGCCGGACGTCTGCTCTGGGCTAAGATTGTGAAGTCGTTCGGTGCCAAGAACCCCAAGTCGCTGGCCCTGCGTACCCACTCGCAGACCTCGGGT
>FLNV01001063.1_pt1 | contig 27905 bp, 28 predicted proteins | sample 1140351 | NCBI WGS metagenome assembly FLNV01 (sample SAMEA3878207, study PRJEB12797) | bioreactor metagenome | biome: Moose rumen | place: Sweden | collected 2011-10
CCAACATCCTGCTTGTCAGCCAAAATGTTGTGGACAAGATCGGCATCCTGAGCAACAGCTACCGTCATAGTTGTGCCGACTGGGCATACGGTATTGATGCCAACCGTGCCGGGTTACCCGTTCTCGTAACGGGAAAAATATGCGGTCGGTGCGACAACGATCACGACAGCGAGGAGCAAGAACGCAAAAAAATCCTTGCAATGACGATAAGGCAAAGATGGAACTACTTCTCATCGCCAGTACATTCCACACTCGACATACTGACGTTTATGGGGCGTTACAACCGATTGAAATTCATTTTTGTCATCATTGCACGCTTTCTAAACATCATAGCACCTAACCTGTATTACAACCTCAGTCGGAGACGGAACACTCAGTAACTTGACACAGTCGTTTGCAATATAAGATATTCGTTATCGCTTACAATAAATAAAGAGATACAGCGTTTCTTAATAAAGCAAGAATAGATTTGGATACGACATTTACAGATGGACTTGTAACCATCATTATGCCATCATATAACTCCGCCGCATTTATAGGTGAAGCTATTGCTTCTGTCATTCATCAAACATACACCGATTGGGAGTTGTTGGTCGTTGATGACGGATCTACTGATAACTCACCAGACATCGTGAAGGAATATAGCAGGCATGACCCTCGCATACACCTATTGTTCAATGACCTTCACACAGGAATGCCCTCGTCACCACGAAACTTTGCGCTTCATCATGCTCATGGGAGATACATCGCATTCCTTGACAGCGATGATGTTTGGCTTCCCGAAAAACTTAGTGAACAGATACCATTGTTTAGCCATCCCGATGTTGCTGTAGTGTTTTCCAACTATGAGAAAATATCATCCTCGGGACAAAGACGCGGACGTGTAGTGAAGGCTCCTGACACAACTACTTACCGACGTTTACTTTATGGTAACGTCATAGGCAATCTCACAGGCATTTACGACCGTCAGAAAGTAGGAACGGTAGCAATTCTCGAAATTCACCATGAGGACTACGCCATGTGGCTCAACATTCTCAAACGTGGCTTTCTGGCCAAGAATACAGGAACCGTGACTGCCCTTTACCGAGTACACGAAACATCTGTGTCATCAAAGAAGTTCTCAATTATTTCTTGGCAGTGGAACATCTACCGCAAAATAGAACATCTGTCACTACCCTATTCCTGTCTTTGCTACGTCAGTTACGCACTTCGCGCCATCTGGAAGACATGGATTTAGGCAATGTGTACGGCTCATAAAGACGAGTATTATAAAAAATATCTACCTTAATAATAAAAGCCACTTCTTTACCGTTATAAAACAAATAGTCTACTCATTGCTCCATAACTTAGCAAATCTATAATGACAGTTCTGGAAAACGGATATATAACAGATGGGATGAATGAATTTGAGCGTAACGCCAAGCGCTTGCTTGATTTAGTCATAGCGCTGATATGTCTTGTTGTATTCTCTCCCCTTTTCCTTATCTGCTATATTGCCATAAAGATGGATGATCATGGGCCTGCCATCTTCAAGCAGGAACGTATCGGACGTTTCGGAAGACCGTTTTATATCTATAAGTTCCGCAGCATGAGGGTGGATGCGGAGAAAGACGGACCGGCACTGTATCAACATGAAAACGACACACGTATGACAAAGGTGGGTAAGTTCCTACGCGATCATCATCTGGATGAGTTGCCACAGTTGTGGAATGTGGTGAAAGGTGAGATGGCTTTCATCGGTCCACGCCCGGAACGGAAGTATTACATCGACCAGATCATGGAGCGTGACCCTCGGTATGTGTATCTCTATCAGATACGGCCGGGTGTAACCAGCTATGCTACGCTTTATAATGGATATACTGACACCTTAGAGAAGATGCTGCGCCGACTGGAGCTCGACCTTTATTACCTGGAGCATCGCTCCTGGTGGCTCGACATCAAGATTCTCACTAAGACCTTCATCAATATCGTTTTCGGAAAAATCTTCTAAGGATTCGTTAGTCTACAATCCTGCCAAGGAGCGAATATACTCACCCGATGAGCCCTTCGAATTCCTTGGATTTAAATGCCTTGGCAATTCCGTTGACATCTCTGAAGCCACGAAGCAAAAGATGAAGGGCAAGATTCGTCGTGCCGCACATTCCATCGCTCGTTGGCAGCATCGAAAAGGGGTAAACACATCACGGGCGATGAAAGGGCTCATCAACACCTTCAACAGTAAGTTTTTCGAAGATAATGATCCGGAAACCCTGACATGGTCACGCTGGTTCTTCCCTGTCATCAACAAGACGGATGGACTCAAGGAGATCGATACCTATCTGCAACAATACATAAGATTCCTGAGTACGGGGCGACATACCAAGAAAAACTATCGCATACGTTATGCCGACCTCAAGGCACTCGGCTATAGGAGTCTCGTTCATGAGTATTACAACTATCTGGAACGGTCTCACAGGAAACAACTCTAATAAGTGAGTCTGTACTGTCTACATCTTCTTGAAACACAACCGCAGGATACCGTTGCTTAGCGTCATCTTACTATGACTTGACTGTTCTATCGTGAAGTTTTCCTCTGTATCGCTTAGTCCGAAAGGTGATAATAAGGAGAGATCCGTAATGGAAGGGTCGCCCTCACCGGGATTATGGATACGTGCGTCATAGAGTCGTAACAGGTTGCCGTCCTTCTCAAAACGACAGAGTATCGTCGTATGCTCATTATTACGATCGACACCCTCCATCAGATGCACTTGAAACGACCAGAAGAAAAGCCGTTGGGAGAGATCAGCACTACCACCGGTCTCCAACGTATCCACCTTCACCAGATGCCAATAGCCTTCCATCCCCCCGGTGCCATCTGTTTCAAGACTACAGGAGGAAACACCTGCAATGAGGAATAACGAACCTATTATAAATGGTAATATCTTTTGTCTCATCGTCCTAATAATCCTTTCTTTGTTATTGTCAATTGAAATCCCCAGTTATTACCAAGAATAGACCCGAAGTCCATAGCATATCCGCCACGGATGGTGCAGTCCTCCAGCCAACGGCCACCAGGAGTATAGATAAGTTCCGTGAGGAAACTCCCCGACCGCCGTTTCCTCGTGTAAGGGTTGCTGTAGGTGCCCAGTCCCTCTTGGTAAGTGCCGAGCACACGATAGTTCAAGCGGTTGACGATCTCCCCATCGACCCCCAGGTGGAATGCCGTGAAACGACTGTTCCTCACCTCTATCTTACCGTCATCATTATAGATAGGAGAACGATACAAGGGGTTACCCATCACCTGTCCCCAGTGCTGCCAACCGGTGTAGATATAATGGTTATAGAAATTATCATCTCCTCCGATATGGTCGGAGAGTCCTGGGTTGTGATCATGATAGATAGGTCCACTCTGATATTGTGTATAGAGATATTCAAAGACGAGATTCTGAAGCCAACGTTCATCACGCAGATTCAGTTCCATGCCAAGCATCATATCCTTGAAATCGTACAACAGGAAACGATGATCTTTCTTTACGCTCCACTCCTCGCCGCGTCCATAGCCATCATAGTCCAACTGCAGCATCGCAGAATGGTCCTCGAAATACTTATCGAGGTAAAAACCTATACGCCAGTCGTCATCATCATAATCCAGTCGCAGCAACCAACTGCCGAGATGATTGCCCGCCACATTAAGGTAGGTGTCCTCCCCTACCTCATCACCACCGGGTATCAGCGAGTGCCACATACCCTTGAGACCTTTCTCACCCACCAGCACCTCCATACCGTTGTCCGATGGGCGGTATGCCGTGCCTCCATAGAAAGCGGCCATCTCCAGTCCCATGGTCAGCGACCAAGGGCAGAACATCTCATCATTGGCAATCTTCAGGTATCCGGCTTTACTGTGATACATCACATCATCGGCATATTTCTCCTGTCGGTCAGTAAAAGTATGCTGCCAGTTATCATCTGTCATCTTCCCGTATGCCACATGACCCTTCACATGCAACCACCCGTTGGTATGAGGGATGGTGAAATAGTCGATGCCCAGCCGCACTTGAGGCACCGGGCGGGCATTGATGCCGAAAGCCTGGTTTCCGCTCGACAAAGTGTCGTTCTTCAGTTCCTGCTGCCACTCTTTACTACCCACAGAGATCATAGCCTTCAACCAGCGAGCCTCTACAAACGCCTGCTGGATAACCATGTCACTGGTAAAGTGATAGGGAGCGACTATATCAATTCCATAACCGAGCCCCCACTTACGTTCCGCATCTTCTTCGATACTACGCACAAGGGCACCCCTGACATAACCGTTGTACTTCTCCAACGAACTCAGTCCGTGCTTGTTGGCATTCAGCCACAAAGGGGTGCGGTCAGCACCCACGCTGCCCTGTATCTCCAACTGGTAGCTCAGCCCTTCCAGCGGTTTGAGCCAATCGTGCGTCTGGGCATTTGTACTCATCAGCACAAACACCGTCCCCACGATAAGGAAGAGCCTCCTTGTATCTATCCTTTTCCTCACTGTCTTAATTAACGGAAAATGCCATCTTTTAGTATAACACAAAATCAAAATAATAGGATTCGTTTCATAACTGTTTTATCTTCCTTTCCTTTCTTTCATAAGGGTTTATCAACAGTCCTCCTAAAAATCATAAAAATATTTTGAGGAGAACACGTTTTTCCTTACTTTTGCGGTATAAAATGATTTTGAGCAGAATGAAAAAAACAGCATTAATAACAGGAATAACAGGGCAGGACGGGTCGTATCTCGCAGAGTTTCTCATCGACAAGGGGTATGAGGTACACGGACTGATGCGCAGATCCTCTTCCTTCAACACCGCCAGAATAGAACATCTGTATCTGGATGAGTGGGTACGCGACATGAAGAAATCACGACTGGTGAACCTACACTGGGCGGATATGACAGACTCCTCGTCGCTCATCCGTGTCATCGGTGAGATCAAGCCCACAGAGATATACAACCTTGCCGCACAGAGCCATGTAAAGGTGAGCTTTGACGTTCCGGAATATACGGCAGACACCGATGCCCTTGGCGTGCTGCGCTTACTGGAAGCCGTACGTATCTGCGGCCTCGAGAAGTCATGTCGTATCTACCAGGCATCCACCTCTGAGTTGTATGGCAAGGTGCAGGAGGTGCCACAGAGAGAGACGACACCTTTCTATCCACGGAGTCCTTATGGCGTGGCCAAGCTCTATGGCTACTGGATCATGAAGAACTACCGCGAGAGTTACGGGATGTTCTGCTGCAACGGCATTCTCTTCAATCACGAGAGTGAGCGCCGCGGAGAGACCTTTGTCACCCGTAAGATCACCCTGGCGGCAGCGCGCATCGCACACCAGATGCAGGATAAGTTGTACTTGGGAAACCTCGACTCCTTACGCGACTGGGGATATGCCAAGGACTATGTGGAGTGTATGTGGCTCATCCTGCAACAGCCGCAGCCTGACGACTTCGTCATCGCCACCGGCGAATACCACACGGTGAGGGAGTTTGCCACGCTGGCATTCCGTCATGCCGGCATAGAGATAGAATGGAGAGGCTCCGGACTGGAGGAGCAGGGCATCGACAAGAATACCGGAAGGGTTCTCATCGAGGTGGATCCCAAATATTTCCGTCCGGCAGAGGTAGAACAGCTCTTGGGTGACCCTTCAAAAGCGAAAGAGCGTTTGGGATGGAACCCGAGGAAGACCTCCTTCGGGCAACTGGTGAAGATCATGGTGGATTACGACATGTCTCATGTATCCTCCCAAGACAACAACAGATAATCACTTCGGATACCATCATGGGAGAGACGCTGAATAAAGATACGAAGATTTATGTCGCCGGGCACCGGGGATTGGTTGGGTCGGCCATCTGGAAGAATCTGCAGGCAAGGGGGTTCAACAATCTGGTGGGAAGGACACACCGCGAACTGGATCTCCTGGATCCTGTTGCCGTCAGACAATTCTTCGACGAGGAGCAGCCGGAGGCTGTCGTGCTTGCCGCCGCTCATGTAGGAGGTATCATGGCCAACCTCTGTTACCGTGCCGATTTCATCTACCAGAATCTGCAGATACAGCAGAATGTGATTGGCGAGAGCTGGAGACATCATGTGAGGAAGCTGCTGTTCCTCGGTTCCACATGCATATACCCTCGTATGGCGCCACAGCCCATGAGCGAGGACGCACTGCTCACCTCCGAGCTGGAGTACACCAACGAGCCGTACGCCATCGCAAAGATAGCAGGACTGAAGCTGTGCGAGAGTCTGAGCATACAATACGGATGTAACTATATCGCGGTGATGCCCACCAACCTCTATGGCCCCAACGACAATTTCCACTTGGAGAACAGCCATGTCCTCCCTGCCATGATCCGTAAGATATTCCTCGGCAAGTGTCTGTATGACAATGACTGGGAGGCGATACGCCGTGACCTGAGGAGACGTCCTGTCTCCCTTCCTTCGGGAGAAAAGGCAGAGGAGCAGTCATCGGAAGAGCAGATTCGCAGTGTGTTGGCCCACTATGGCATCACTTCGGGAGTCGTTACTTTATGGGGTACGGGCAGTCCGCTTCGGGAGTTCCTATGGAGTGAGGAGATGGCGGATGCCTGTGTGCATATCCTTCTGAATGTCAACTTCCGTGATACCTATGCAAAAAAATCATCTGAGGGAAATGACTCTCAGGAGATTCGCAACTGTCATATCAATATAGGAACGGGCGAGGAACATTCCATCCGGGATACCGCCGGGATGATTGTCAGGGAGATTGGCTATGAAGGGGTTATCCAATGGGACCAGACGAAGCCCGACGGCACACCGAGGAAGCTCACCGATGTTACCAAGCTGCACCAGCTCGGATGGCATCATCGTATATCCCTACAAGAGGGTATCCACCGCCTGTATCAGTGGTATCTCACGGAGGAAGGGAGCAGAGTGTAGTTGTCTCACCGTCACCCTTTTCCTCTTGCGACGGAAGGCGAAGGAGACAACAAGGAGAGTGGCGGTGCCCTACTTCCAGTCCTTATAAGGATTCTTCAGAAGCATAGCGTTGTAGAAGCGCATATCGCCGGTCACCTCCTCACCGAGCCATTCCGGCTTGTCGAAGACCGCATCCTCACTGGGCAGTTCTATCTCTGCTATCGTCAGACCCTCATTGTCACCATAGAACTCATCCACCTCAAAGGTGTAACCGCCGTTACTCACCAGATAACGGGTCTTGTCGATGACACCCGGCTCGCAGATCCTCAGCAGCTCACGTGCCTCATCAACAGGAATCTCCTTCTCCCACTCATAACGACTGACACCCGACTCATTACTGATACCCTTGACGGTGATGAAGCCCTTCTCGCCTTTCAGACGTATCCTCACAGTACGCTCGGGAGCACTGCTCAGATACCCCTGTGTGATATAGATACTCCTGAACGCCTCTCTCTTATAGTCACCTTTCACCAAAAACTTTCTTTCTATCTCCTGTGCCATAGACCTGACTTATATTACCATTACAAAAGTATCACTTTTTTTTTTAAAACCGCACACTTTAGGGAAATTCCCTCGCAAAGTAGGGAAATTCCTTTGTAGGAGACTGATTTTATTGTTTTCTTTGCATTGTGAAAGAATAACAACGAATAATAACATTTAAAATATACGATTATGAAAAAGTGGATAATTGCCTTGACAGTTCTGTTTACAACAACAGTATCAGCGAATGCCATGAGTTACGAGCAGGCACGTGACCAGGCTTTGTTCCTTACGGACAAGATGGCATACGAGCTGAATCTCACACAAGACCAGTATGAGGCAGCTTTCGAGATTAACCTCGACTATCTGCTGAGCATTGACAACTATAACGATCTCTATGGCACATACTGGACACGCCGTAACCTGGATCTGAGCTATATCCTGCTGGATTGGCAATACAACGCCTTTTGCGCCGCCAACTATTTCTATCGCCCCTTGTATTGGGACGCAGGATACTGGCACTTCAGCATCTATGCCCGCTACCCGCACCGTACCTATTTCTTCTTCGGGCGTCCTGACTTCTATTGGACCTATCGCGGCGGACACAGCTGGCACATGAACGGCGGGCACAGCTGGTATCACGGACGTGTATTCGGCAGGGATCACCGCATTGCGCAGAACAGCAGAGGTATGGGTATGAGAAACGGGTTTGACCGTGGTGACTACCGTAACAGCAGCGGGCACTTCTCCCGCCAGAAGGGTGGCCGTGGACTGGAGCGCGTGAACGCACCGTCGGACAACCGTCGCATGGACAGTAACAGAGGAAGCTCCATGAACCGTGGTGGTGGCTCTGTGAATCGCAGTAATGGCAGCATGAACCGTGGTATGGGCAGCAGCCGTCCAAGCGGCAGTCAGGGTGGCGTAGGTACACGTTCCGGCAGTAACACCAGCGTCAACAACAGAGGGTTCGGCGGCAGTCGTCAGAGCAGCACCCGTTCTACCGTGGGCAGCCGTTCTTACTCCGGCAGTTCTCAGCTCAGGAGCAGTGCCAGCACCGGCAGAAGTTACTCCACACCCAACCGCACCTTCTCTCCCTCACACAGCAGCAGCGCGACGACACGCAGCAGCGCTCCCTCCAGGAGCAGTTCTTCACGCAGCAGCAGTTCTTCACACAGCAGCAGTTCCCGCAGCAGCGGCGGCTTCTCCTCACACAGCGGCGGCTCTTCACACAGCAGCGGCTCTTCACACAGCAGCGGCGGACATAGTGGTGGCGGACATTTCGGAGGACACAGATAAAACAATGACAAATGATTAAAGATTGACAGGGGAGAGGACTGCGTAGCAATCCTCTCCCCTGTCCGTTCTTCCCCTGCCCGGAGAGAAAGAACACTATATCTCCAGAACCCTTACCTCCGCATTCTCCATACGGGGAACCTCCCTCATCGTCTTACCATAGTATGCCGCCTGTATGGCTTTATTGATAATGCCGTGCCCCACCGCCAGCACACTTTTACCAGGATATCTCAACTTTATCTCATCCAAAAACAGTCGGGCTCTTGCTAACAGCTTTTCCAACGGCTCCACATCGTCGGGCCACACCTCATTCCTCAGGGAGGGGATGAACCGTCCGGTAAACCCGCCCCAGTCACGTTCCCGCAACAGTGGTGTAGTAACAATCTCTTTATCATGTCCCCTCGCAATGATCCTGCAGGTATCAATACTCCTTTTCAGGTCGCTGGCGATGAACACATCGACAGGCACCTCCCTCATCCGCTCGGCAAGTTGCTCAGCCTGACGGATGCCCTCCGGTGTCAGTTCGCCCTGCGTCTGACCCTGCATGATCTGGTTTACATTATCCACGGTCTCACCGTGTCTCACAAGGTATAAAGTACTCATCGCACAATATTTCCCCGCAAAAATAACAAAAAAAATTGTTTTGTTTGATATGTTTTATTAATTTTGCGAGAAATAAGTAAAACAACTATGAGGATTCTACAAAGTTCACTGCTGCGCGCGGCATGTGCGATAGCTGTTGGTTATTTGTTGGTGATATATCGCCACGATATGGTTCGCTGGATGACAATCGTCTCCGGCGCCCTGTTCTTCATCAGCGGACTCATCTCCGTCATCGCCTATTACATCGAGAAACGTAGGGTGCAGGACGTGGCCGAGAAGATGGCGCTGATGATGGAACTGCGTGAGAAAGATACGCCCACGGCTATCATCGACCGGGAGCGTGCCGAGCAGATGAGGGATATCGTGAAGCCCTCCTACCCCATCGTGGGCATCGGCAGTATGATCCTCGGCGTGATTCTCACGGTGATGCCCGGCAACTTCGTCAAAGGACTGATGTACGTATTGTCGGCCGTTCTGATCCTGGGGGCTGTCAACCAGCTTGTCAACCTCATCAGCGCCCGTAGGTTCAGCAACATCGGCTTCATATACTGGCTCTTCCCCATCGTCATCTTCTTCGTCGGACTCTATGTCATCGTCCAGCCCATGGAGATGGCTGCCCTGCCCTTCAAGCTCCTCGGATGGGGACTCGTCCTCTACGGCGTGGTGGAGTGTATCAACGCCCTGAAGATCTACCGTGTGCGCAAGCAATACCTCAAGGCACAACGACAACTCGAGGAGCAAGCCGCCGCCTCAAATGATGTCCAGGTAATAGAAGCCGAGGAGGTGAAGGAATAGTAAGAATATGAATAATAAAGAACCAATCAACCTTAGAAAAGTCTATATATAAAAGGATTAGAGAATCTGAGTTCTACGGTCTGAAAATAAATTGTCCAACACTACAGACTGATTGACAATGCTGGCGTGTTCCCCTCGGGCAACACCCATCGTCGTAATCATCACCAACTGGATGCTGTGCGTCTTGTTGTGCATCTTGCTTGCGGCAAAAGCCTCTATCTTATTAAGGAAATCTTCTTCATCGTTTTTCGTTATGGCGTATTTGCCACCCGTGAACTTCATCTCACAGAGATAGTCCGTCCTGTCAGCCTTACTTTCCAGCAGCAAGTCAACCTGAGCCCCCTTTCCGTCGGGACTTTTCCCACTCCAACAATAATTCCGGTTGATGGAGGCTATACGCAGGGTGTCTTGGATTTGGGGCAAGTGTTCCACACAAAGCAGTTCAAAGGTATCTCCAGCCCATGTGTAGAAAGTGGGAGTGCCGTGAATGGAATTCCATATTCCCTTCTTCGCCTGTTTGCCTTGTATGAAGCGCAAATAGAATAGCGAAAAGAAGTCAATCAGCTGATAGACCGTCTCCACACGTTCCTTGCCATAACGTGGATATGCCCTGATGATGCCGGACTCCATGAGGTTTTCAAGCAGCTTTGTCAGCGTTCCGCCAGTCTTAACATCTATGGCTGTGCTAATCTCTTTCTGGGTCATGCCGTAAAACTGACTTCCCAGAACTTTGACAATGTCCACATATCTCTCTTTGCTGGCATATAGTCCTGCATACACATCAAGGAATTCCTGATGTATCTTTTCGTCGGCAAAGAATATACGGTCTATGTTCTCCGTGATGGCCTGACTGTTGCGTAGCTTGTCGAGATAAAAGGGGACACCTCCCAAGGCCATGTAGCAGATACACATCTCATATCGGGACAGACGGAATCCGTTTCGCCGGTAATACTTCTGACATTCGACCAATGTGAAGGGTGCAAGTTTGATGGTCTCTGTAAGTCGTCCGTGCAGACCTCCGTAATCGCGTATTACATTGTCAAGCATCCAACTCGTAGCAGAACCGCACACCACCAGAATGATGTTTCTCTGACTGTCAGCCCATGAGTTCCAGAAATAGCCGAGTTCCGAAATCATCTCGGAAGAATGAGGACCTGCCAACCAGGGCAACTCGTCAATAAGGATGACCTTCCGACGTGAGCGTATGCCTTCAAGCAGCCTTCGCAGAAGCAGGAAGGCTTCACGCCAACATGTAGGTCTTTCGGTCGTAGCGGCATCCAGCCCTGACAATATCAGTGAATCGTAGAAATGATCCAATTGCAGTTTACGGTATGTCACGTAATTCTTGTCTTCGTTCTTTACGTATGTTCCGACGGCAGAAAAGACGATTTTGTTGCCATACACCTCACTGACCAGATATGACTTGCCAATGCGTCTGCGCCCATAGATGGCGACAAACTCAGATTTCTTAGACTTGTACAATCGTTCGAGCGTGGATATTTCCACTTCTCTGCCTATGATATTGGGGTACTTCATGCCAAACTGTTTTAAGACTCTGCAAAAGTACAATTTTTATTTTAGACTTATGCATCTTTTGCTTAAAAATCAGCGAAAATGAGAAAATATTTTTGAATTTCGCTGATTTTTAAACATAAAATCTACTCGTAATGGAAATGATAGTTACCATTGTCTGCTCGTCTATCACGATGTTTCCTGTATCGGGCTGGAACTTGAAGTTACGGATGCTACCCTACCTTTCAAACTACTCGGATGGGGACTGGTGCTGTATGGCGTGGTAGAGTGTATCAACGCTCTGAAGATCTACCGTGTGCGCAAGCAATACCTCAAGGCGCAACGACAACTCGAGGAGCAAGCCACCGCATCAAATGATGTCCAAGTCATTACTAATCTTAGCAAAGGGAGTGTTGAAAGTCTGTGCGATCTCCACTGGTGGGGACAGGTACATCTCTTTGCAACTTCTGTGCTAACCAGCAGGCAGGGATCTTTCCAGTGGGTGGAACCTGTCCCCAAATGGGATTTTGCTTTTTGATCTAAAAAACATTAATTACTCATTGTGGCGATCTAACGTGATCTAAAACTTTTGTCTGTCTCAAATGTATCTCCGACCTTTGCAGAAAAAGGATATGGGAAAAAAGCATGGATTACGACAGAGCAGATGTTGCAGGCATTAAAAAATGACCCAAACAACGAACAGGAGTATTCTCTTAACCTTGGCGGCAGAATTCTTCGGGCAACCCATTGGTTCGTGTATGACGCTGAGAAGAATATGTTTGGTCATACAAGAGATTGGCCATACGATTGGTTCTCTGAAACAGAAATCTTGGAATGGTATCCTGACTGCGAATGGTGCAGGTGTTATTAAAAAACGAGTTTGCCTTCATTATTTGTGTAAAGTATTTATAATCTGCACGTTGCACTTATGAAGGCAAAATTTTTGCCTTCATAAGCCTTCATCATGCCAAAACAAATTGTTTTACCTTTGAAAAGTGTATCATATCGATTGGTTTTAGTACCTTTTTCTGAACCAAAACAAGTTGTTTTGGTCCGTGAAAGGTGGTCTTTTCTAATGGGAAAGGTGACCTTCTCTCATCGAATAGGTCACCTTTTCTTTATCAAAAAAACATGTTGATACACTACCGTGCCAGTCCCTCGATATACTTGCAGATGATGCTGATACCCTTGAGGTTCTCCCCACCCTGCGGTATGATAATATCGGCGTATTTCTTGGTGGGTTCGATGAACTGCTCGTGCATGGGTTTGAGCACCTCCATGTAGCGGTTGAGCACCATATCAACGGTACGTCCGCGCTCCACCACGTCGCGCAGGATATTACGGATGAGCCTCTCATCGCTGTCGGTATCCACGAAAATCTTCAGGTCCATCATGGAGCGCAATTTACGATCGACGAGTGTCATGATACCCTCGATGATGATTACCGGTTTGGGCTCCACATGAACCGTTTCCTTTAGTCGGTTGCTCAGGATATAGCTGTAGGTAGGTTGCTCGATGGCCTCACCCTTGCGCAGTTGTGCGATCTGCTTGTGCAGCAGTTTCCAGTCGAACGCATCGGGATGGTCGAAGTTAATCTGCTTGCGCTCCTCGTCGGTCATGTGCGTGGTATCGTTATAATAAGAGTCCATGGGTACCACGGCCACGCAATGCGGTGGCAGTGCCTCTACGATTTTCTTTACTACGGTGGTCTTTCCCGAACCGGTGCCACCGGCGATTCCAATGATTGTCATATTATTGTTATAATTTTAATTGCTATATTTTCAATCTCCACTTCTCTCTAGATAGAAGTTCCGAGAGAGCCTCTCCTCCCCATGCCCCTCCACATGGAGGGGATGTAACCGCTCCTACTCGTCGCTCTTACATTATGGTAAGCTCGACCCATCAAAGGGTCGGCTTGCTTTTTCCTTTCTCGCTATCGCAACAATTATAAATTAGAAATCCTTTGAGGACAGGCAAATCACAGAGCCAGTTCCCAAGGGTAATCATAACTCTACACTCTACACTATACACTCTACACTAACAAGTTCTCCCCAAACATCTGCTCATAGTTGGCAGCCTTCTTTTCCAGCGACAGGGGGTAAGCCCGGGAGGAACTGGGCATACGATAGAGGCGCAGTGAGCGACCCTCGAATGACAAGGGCATCGAGGAACCTACCTTCGGCATCGGCACCCCGAAATGCGTGGTGAGCACGTCGGCAGCCTTCTGACCTGTTACGACGATAGCTTGGCATTGCGGCAACTTGCGCAGCAGAGCATCCACATCCGTCTCTTCCACCACCTCGAGATCTTTGTCGGAAGCCGTATTCTTCGTGCGGATTACCGCCGTGGCTGTATCATAGAGAGCGATACCGGTATGGGTGAGCCATTCCACGATGGCATCCTTGCGGAAGATACGCTGCACGGTATCCACGAAATGGTCTTTATCCCCGAAGAACACCAGTCCCATGATCCTCCACATGTCGTTGATATAGTTCGGGTAGAAGAAATCCATACACCACCGCTTCTTGGCAGGTGGAAAACTGCCCAGCATCAGAATACGGGCATCTTCCGGCAGGAAAGGCTGAAGAGGATGTTGCTCGATCACTGCTTCTCCTTTACCAGATAGACAACGGTGGGCAGGTGGTCGCTATAGCCGTCGAGCCATACGCCGCCGGCATGGGTACGCTTTGGCGATCCCTTATAGTTACCCTCCTGTTGTATGAGGTAGTCGCGACGGAAGATCTGGTTCTTCCAGAACTTCAATGTCTCGTAGTTACGTTCCTTGTTCTTATTAATAAGGTTAGGCGACAGGAGAATCTGGTCGAACAAGTTCCACGAGCCCTGATAGCTCAAAGTTCCGCGCCCCTCCTTGGCCAAGACGTTATACCAGGGGTTATACATATCGTTATCCCCCACATCCTCGATGTTCGCCTTGCCTCGCAAGCCCTCCGTCACGCTGGTGTTGATAGGGTCGTCGTTGAGGTCACCCATCACAAAGACTTTCCTGTCAGGGTTCTCACTGCGCAGGGCATCGACGACAGCCTTTGTCTGACGGCCGGCCACCTCCCTGTAATAAGAGGTGCTGAAACGGCTGGGCCAGTGGCATACGATGACTGCCACCTGCTCGCCCGCCAGCCGTCCGCAAACAGTGAAGAAGCCACGGGTCTTGAAGGTGCTGTCTTTCTCTTCCTCTGGAACATAAGGCACCAGATACATTGAGTCCACCTGGAAGAGGGCGGGATTATACAACAGGGCACAGTCCACGCCACGGCGGTCGGGCCCCTCGATATGGGCGAACTGGAAGTTGCGCGCCTTGAGCGGTTCCTGGTCGCAGAGATCGGTGAGCGCCTTCGCGTTCTCCACCTCAGAGACTCCGATGAAAGCACAACCCACATTGGCCAGCACATCGGTACCCATCTCCGACAGCACCCTGGACATGTTACGGAGCTTGTGCGAGTATTTCATGCCCGTCCATTTGTTGGCACCGGTAGGCAGATACTCATAATCGTTCTTCCCCTCATCGTGACAAGTATCAAAGAGGTTCTCCAGGTTATAGAAGCCCACGGCATATACCATATAACTCTTCTGCTCTTTCTGGGCGGAACCCGTGACGGCTGCGAGACCAAGGAGCGCAACCAGGAAAATATTCAGTTTTCTCATAAGCGTAGAATATAGAATTTGCCACAAAGATAACAATAATATTTTAAAAAGCCACGATTGTCGCCTTATTTTTATTTTAATTATTTTGCGTTTCGGTAAAATAGTGTTACCTTTGCAAGAAATACTAACTTGAAAGGAACATGCAAAAGAAGCTTTTATTAGCTGTGTTAGCTCTTTGCTACACACCGTTTGCCTTTGCGCAAATCAGTGGGACAGAGGGAGAGAAGGAAGCCACCATCGAGGAGTCTTCCTTTACGTTCACCGAGGCACAGTTGGGCGAAGACGATGACATGTCGCAAAACGTCACCATCATCAGCTCCAACAATAACATATATGCCAATGAGGTGGGGTACCTGTTCTCGCCCGTACGTTTCCGATACCGCGCCTTAAACCAGCGCTTCAACGACGTGTATATCAACGGAGTGCAGATGAACGACATGGAGAGCGGACAGTTCCGCTTCACCATCGTCGGAGGTCTGAACCAACAGACCAGAGGCGTCGAGTTTGCCCTACCCTTCGAGAACAACAACTTCTCCATGACAGGTATGGCAGGGTCTAACAACTATAATTTCCGGCCGGCCAACATGGCCACCGGACAGCGGGTGACGGTCACCGGAGCCAACCGCAACTACCTGTTTCGCGGGATGTACACCTACAACAGCGGTCTGAACGAGAAAGGATGGGCCTATTCCGCCAATGTCACCTACCGTTGGGCCAATGAGGGATATGTGGAGGGTACCTTCTACAACTCCCTCTCGTATTTCCTCGGGATAGAGAAACTGTTAGGCAGTGAGCACGAGCATGCCATCTCTCTCGTGACATGGGGCAACCCTACGGAGCGCGCCTCACAGGGAGCCTCCACCGACGAGATGTACTGGTTAGCCAACAACAACCAGTATAACCCCTACTGGGGATGGCAAGACGGAAAGAAACGTAACTCCCGTGTCGTGAACGACTTCTCCCCCACCGCCCTCCTGACCTGGGACTGGAAGATCAACGACGACATGCGACTGACAACCTCGCTGCTCGGCAGATACTCCATGTATAAGAGTACCAAGCTGAACTACAACAACAGCGACAACCCGCAGCCCGACTACTGGAAACTGCTGCCCTCCAGCTATTATGACGTGTGGGACAAGACAGACTACCGCAATCGCACCGAGCAATGTCTCGTGGACTGGAATACAGCATACGACTATCTTACCGCCGGCAAGCGCAACCGTCAGATTGACTGGGATAAGCTGTACTATACCAACAGGATGGTGACCGACCAGGGATCGGACGCCATGTATTACCTTCAGGCCAAGCATAACAACAACCTGAATATCGCCTTCTCCACAGCCCTGCATAAACAGCTCACGAAGAACAGTATATGGAATATCGGCCTGCAGGCAGCCACCAACAAAGGCATACACTACCAGACAATGGAAGACCTGCTCGGCGCCAAGTATTTCCATAATGTGAACACCTACGCCATCGGCACCTACGCCCCCAACTCCGACCAGGTGCAATACGACATGAACCACCCCAACGCGGAGGTCGGCGAGGGCGACAGGTTCGGATATGACTATAACATCCTGGTGAACAAAGCCACCGCATGGACCAACTACGCGGAGAACTTCGGGCCATTGCACTATAACCTGGCGGCGAAGATCGGCGGCGTCACCATGCAGCGCGACGGAAAAATGCGCAACGGTATGGCACCCGAGAACTCCTACGGCAAGAGCGGCACCGCCAAATTCCTGGAGGGCGGAGTGAAATTCGGCTCCACACTGAACCTCGGCAGAGGTCATGCCATGGTCCTCGGATTAGGCTATGAGCAGCGAGCCCCACTGCCATCCACCGCCTTCGTCTCACCGGAGATCAACAACGACTTCGTGGCAGACCTCCGTAACGAGGGTGTGTTCAGCTCAGAACTCGGCTACCAATACCAGAACGCCCGCCTGCATCTGAACATCAACACCTACTACAGTCATCTGTCTGACGTTACCGAGTGGCAGAATTTCTATTTCGACGATATCAACTCCTTCTCCTATGTCTCAATGTCTGACATAAAAAAAGCTTACTACGGCATCGAGGCAGGGTTGAAATACAAAATCCTCTCCAGCCTCGACTTCAAGGCGCTGGCCGCCATCAGCGAGGCAAAGAACACCAACAATGCCAAGGTGTGGTATATGAAATCCACCTCCGGAACATTCAACGACGCCAACGGCGGTGAACTGGAGACTGTATATAACAAGAACATGCGCGAGGCCGGCACCCCGCTCACCGCAGCCAACGTAGGACTGAGCTATCACGCCAGCGGATGGTTCATCGACCTCAACCTGAACTACTACGACCGTATCTACCTCTCCTACTCACCCAGCTACCGCTACGGCAGTACACTGCAGGGCCGGCAGGAGGTGAACGGTGATGTGTACGACAACGACGGCAGCATCCTCAGCTCAGCCCTCGCACAAGCCAAGGGCAAGGGCGGCTTCATGCTCGACGGAAGCATCGGCAGGAGCCTGCGCCTGAAACACGGCACCATGTCGATCAATGTCAGTGTGACGAACATCCTGAACAACACCAAGCTGTGTACCGGTGGCTACGAGCAGAGCCGCAGCGACTATACCGCCTCGGGAAACGTCCGTGCGTATAAGTTCTCTCTCAATCCAAAAAAGTATTATGCTTTCGGCACTAACGGAATGATCAACATCGCCTATAGATTCTAAAACCATGACAATTATGAAAAAGTTAAAATATATTCTGTTAGCGTTTATATGCTGCCTGTTCACCGGTTGTATGGACGACGACTGGGAGAACCCCTACCCCGTGAGCAGCCCCTACGGCAACAGAGATCTCACGGAGACAAACGTGATGACCATCTCCGACCTGAAAGACAAATATAGCACAGTCATCAACAACAGTGTCAACAGCTATCAGGAGATCACCGGCGACATCAAGATCAAAGGATGGGTGACTGGCAATGACATCGGAGGGAATATCTACAATGAGATAGCCATCGACGACGGCACCGGAGCCATCCTGGTATGTATCGCACAGGGCGGATTGTTCAGTTTCCTGCCCGTAGGCACAGAGATCCTCATCGACCTCAACGGACTTTATATCGGCGGCTACGGACAACAGGCGGAGATCGGTACCCCCTTCACCAACAAGAACGGCTCCAGCTATGTCAGCCGTATGAGCCGTATCGTGTGGAACAGCCATTTCAAAATCCTCAACGAGGCAGGGAAGAAAGTCATCGAGCCCACCATATTCGAAAAGGAGTCTTACCGCGATGCTTCCTATATCTCTCAGTACTCCGGTAAGCTCATGACCATCAAAGGGGTGAAGTTTAAGAAAGGAGACGGCAAGACCACCTTCGCACCAGAGAAAGAGAAAGATGCCGCCAACAGCGTGAACAGAGGACTGGTGGGACTCAACGACAGCTACTTCGTGGTGCGTACCAGCACGTATGCTGATTTCGCAGCCGACCTGCTGCCCACCGGCACCGTGAACCTCACCGGTATCTTCACCCGCTACCGCAGCACCTGGCAGCTCCTTCTCCGGACTGCCGACGATATTGAGATTGTTGATTAATAAAAGGAAAAGTATAAAAAACAAAATAACATGAAAAAGATTATTTATTCCGTGTTCATGATGGTCATGGTGACCATGGCATTTACCAGTTGTGCGGATGTACCGATGCCCTACGACGACCCCAACCAGGCAGCTATCGATGATGCCGGAACCGTGGTGGAGCCTGCCGGCTTGGGAACAGCCGATGATCCTTACAACGTGGCAGCCGCCAATGCTCTCATAGAGTCGGGAGAGGCTCCCAGTACCAATGTATATGTGAAAGGTATCATCGTCTCAATCAAAGAGATAGACACCGGCTCGTACGGAAATGCCACCTATTACATCTCCGACGACGGCACCTCAGTAAACCAGCTTACCGTGTACCGCGGATTGAGCCTGGGCAACAAGAAATTCACCTCTGAGGAGGAAATCAAAGATGGTGACGAGGTCGTCGTATGTGGCGTGATCGTCAACTACAACGGCACCTATGAGTTCACCCAAGGAAACTATATCTACTCACTCAACGGGGAGACAACAGGCGGAGGCAGCAGCAGCGGCAAGACCATCGGCTCTGCCGACAGCCCACTGAGCATCACCGACGTGCTGCAGCTCATCAACGCCCTCGGCAACAACGAGAGCAGCAACGACCTGGTGTATGTAACGGGAACGGTGAAGGAGATACAGACTTCAGCGGCAAACATCGCACAGTATAAAAACTGCGACTTCGTGATTACCGACGGCAGCAACAACACCGTGAAGGTGTTCCGAGGCAGGAACCTCAACAACACCGACTTCACCTCCGCCGATCAGATAACAGCAGGAGATGAGGTGGTGGTGGTAGGTAACTACATGAAATACGAGAAAGACGGCACCGTCACACCGGAGATCACCAACGGCTATCTGGTGAAACGTACGGCAAGCAGCGGAGGAGGCAGCACCGGCACTGTGGTCGGATCACTCGAAAATCCTCTGAGCACCTATGATGTGCTACAGCTCATCAATGCCCTCAGCAACAACGAGAGCGGCAAAGACCAGGTGTACGTCAAAGGAAAGATCAAAGAGATTATAACATCCGCAAGTGATATCGTGAAGTATAAGAACTGCGACTTCGTGATTACCGATGGCAACAACGACGTGAAAGTGTTCCGCGGCAAATACCTCAACAATGCCGACTTCACCACAGGTAACGAGATCAAAGTGGACGATGAGGTGGTCGTCTTCGGCAACTATATGAAATATGAGAAAGACGGTACGGTCACACCGGAGATCACCAACGGATATATCGCACAGCTCAACGGTCAGGGATCAAGCTCCGGCGGCGACACACCCAGCAGTGGCGGCACTACCGACGGCAACACCCTTACGGTGCAGACCTCCGACTTAGGTTTGGGCAATGGTGAGGCGGCAGGCACGAAGACCCTTGCCGATGGCACCACGCTGACTTTCGATGGCGGCGGCAACACCAACGCTCCGAAATACTACCAGTCGGGCACCAATATCAGGATGTACCCCAAGAACAGCCTCACGATCAGCGCCACCAAGAATATCAGCTCCGTCACCCTCAGCTGCGACGAGGTGAGCGGCGTGATATGTAATGCCAGCAAGGATGTGTCCGCAAGTCCCGGAAGTATCTCCTTCTCGGAGAAAGACATCATCGTCACCCAGATAAACAGTAACAAAGTGGTTATCACCAACAACTCCACAACCACAGGGACCGCCAGCCAGATACGTTTCATCAAACTGGTTATCACCTACGCGCAATAAAATAATTACAAAAATATTTGGTGGGCTGCGAAATTATGCTTACCTTTGCAGCCCGAAATATTAATTAATTACAAAATAAAGAAATGAAAAAAGGTATTCATCCAGAAAACTATCGCCCCGTCGTATTCCGTGATATGTCCAACGGCGATATGTTCCTTACACGTTCTACATGCAAGACTACAGAGACAGTAGAATTTGAAGGCGAGACTTACCCAGTGGTAAAAGTAGAAATCTCTAACACCTCTCACCCGTTCTATACCGGTAAGAGCACGCTCGTGGACACAGCAGGCCGCGTGGACCGCTTCATGAGCCGCTATGCCAAGAGCACGGGAAAGAAGTAATTATATACCTTATTATATAATCCGTCACACAAGGTGCGTCAGCGAGTAGTTGCATATGCCCGCTGACGCACCTTTTTTCACGTTATCACTATGAAATATCCAATTTATCTCCTATCGATGCTGAGTCTCTCACTCCTCTTCTGCACAGCCTGCGGAGGCGGTGACGACGACGACAATGGCGGCGGTTCCTCTTCCGCCCAGGCCAACAGCAACCGTAATGTGTCTGCCTCTCAGCCGGAAATCAGTAGATTGGAATTTCCGAAGGTGAAAGGCGACAACAACAGTTTCGTGGTTATCCACAAGGTGAACAACGCTCCCGACCCCGACGGTGTGAACTACTCCATCGAATGGGACAAAAGCAAGAAAGCACAGCGATGGACATGCTATCAGATGAATAAGGGGTATGCCGGCAGCAGCGGACGCAGCGATGCCTGGGCGGAAGACCCCGACATCCCCTCCGCTTACCGACTGGACAACTCACAATCCTATTACTCCGGCTCAGGATTCACCAGGGGACATATCATCCCCTCTGCCGACCGCCAGTATTCCCTGTCTGCCAATAAACAGACATTCTACTACAGTAATATGCACCCGCAGTATTACGCCTTTAATGCCGGCGACAATTACAGCAGTCCGTGGGTAAGGCTCGAGGATCAGGTCCGCACTTGGACACGCCGCTCATCCACTGACACCCTGTATGTCTGCAAGGGCGGCACCATCGACAGTGAGGAGAATATCCTGATGCGCATCAAGAATGAGCTGATCGTACCCAAGTATTTCTTCGTGGCTTGTCTGTCAAAGAACAAGACGGGATATGCCGCCATCGGCTTCTATATCAAGCACGACAACAACGACCATGGCAGCAACCCGCTCTCCGACTATGCGATGAGTATCGATGAGCTGGAGCAGAAGACCGGCATCGACTTCTTCTGTAACCTGCCGGATAATGTAGAGCGACAGGTAGAGAGCACCTACTCACTCAACGTATGGGGAATCCAATAGGGTGTCTTGATGCCTTTCATAATGGATTTTCATAAAATCTGTTACTGTCTTGTTTCTTCACTACCGCCGGTTCTCATCGGTTAAACCCAAATCGGTCATTAGCGTTTTGATGATTTCAAGTTTCTTTTTGAGCAGGTTTTTTGCGGCATTGAAGGAGTAATGGGGTTCCATTATGACTGAAAGGCCGTGAAAAAGATGCCAAAAAAAACTATAAAAGGGCAAAACAGTCTAATGACCGATTTGGGTTAAAAATCGATAAAATAGACGGTAAATGCTTGTATATAAAATAAATTGATTATCTTTGTCAAGATAAAAATATATTAACAATAAGTTACAGAAATGAAAACCGTTTATGATTTCTCTGTCAAAGACAGAAAAGGGAAGGATGTTTCTTTAAAGGAATATTCCAACGAAGTGCTGCTCATCGTCAACACAGCAACGAAGTGTGGCTTTACTCCCCAGTATGAGGAACTGGAGAAACTCTATGAGACATACCATAGCCAGGGCTTTGAGATTTTAGACTTCCCCTGCAACCAGTTCGGGCAGCAAGCTCCTGGACGCGACGAAGAGATACATGAGTTCTGCAAGCTTAACTACGGCACGGAGTTCCCTCGCTTCAAGAAGGTGAAGGTGAACGGTCCGGATGCCGACCCCCTGTTCAGATTCCTGCAGGAGCAGAAGGGTTTCGCCGGTTGGGATATGGAACACCCCATCGCACATATCCTCGATGACATGCTCTCCAAGGCTGATCCGGACTATAAGGAGAAAGCTGACATCAAATGGAACTTCACCAAGTTCCTCATCAACAAGAAAGGACAGGTGATCGCCCGCTTTGAGCCGACAGAGAAGACCGAGAACATTACAGCTAAGATAGAAGAGTTATTGGCTCAATAAAAAGGAAAAGATATTATGGAACATGTGAAATGTCTGATTATCGGCAGTGGACCCGCCGGGTACACTGCCGCCATCTATGCTGGTCGTGCCAACATACAACCGGTAGAGTATTGTGGTATGCAGACAGGCGGTCAGCTGACACAGACCACAATCGTGGAGAACTTCCCCGGCTACCCCGAGGGTGTGGATGCCAACCAGATGATGATGGAGATCCGCGAGCAGGCAGAGCGCTTCGGTGCGGACATCCGCGACGGTATCATCGTAAAGGCCGACTTCAGCAAAGCTCCCTACATACTCACCACGGAGGAGGGGCATGAGATTGCTGCCGACACCGTTATCATCGCCACGGGCGCCACAGCCAAATACCTGGGTCTGGAAGATGAGAAGAAATACAATGGTATGGGGGTGAGCGCCTGCGCCACCTGTGATGGCTTCTTCTACCGTAAGAAGGTATGCGCCGTAGTAGGTGGTGGTGACACAGCTTGCGAGGATGCCCTCTACCTCTCCGGACTCTGCAAGAAAGTATATCTCGTGGTGCGTAAGCCTTTCCTCCGTGCCTCCAAGATCATGCAGGAGCGTGTGATGTCGGCTGAAAACATCGAGATTCTCTTTGAGCACAACGCTACCGGTTTGTATGGAGAAGACGGTGTGGAAGGTATGCACGTAGTAAAGCGTAAGGGTGAGGCCGACGAGACCCACTATGATGTGCCTATCGACGGATTCTTCCTAGCTATCGGTCATAAGCCCAACTCTGATGTCTTCAAGGAGTGGCTCGACACGGATGAGGTGGGATATATCAAGACCATCGGCAATACCCAATCGACAAAGGTACCGGGTGTCTTCGCCGCCGGTGATGTCTGTAACCCCAACTACCGTCAGGCTATCGTAGCCGCCGGCACAGGGTGTAAGGCTGCCCTTGAGGCTGAACGCTATCTTCAGACGCTGAGATAAGGTTTGTACGACCATCAGGGTTTAGAGCTTATCAATAAGGGAGCGTATGTCACTATCGACATACGCTCCCTTATTGATATGGCCGAAACAATTCTTTCTGTCAACCAACCGTAATCTGACGGGCTACCTTTATCTCTTCCTTCACAATCTTCGGCAATACAACCGTCAGCACACCATCGCTGACATTTGCCTCAATCTTGTCACGGTTAACGTCCTCCGGCAAGATCAGGGTCTGCTCGTAAGTGGTATAAGAGAACTCACGACGCAGATAATGCACGTTCTTATCCTCCTCATTAACCTCCTGTTTGTTCTCCATCTTGATGTTCAGGTTTCCCTCATGGTTGATATTCACTGAGAAATTCTCCTTCTTCATTCCCGGGGCAGCCAGTTCAACGGTATATTCTTTCTTACTCTCTTTCACATTGATAGCCGGAGCTGTTTGGTTTACTCTTGAAACGATATCGTTGTCAAAGAAATCGTTAAACACTTCTGGTAACCAGTTACTTCTTCTTGCAAATGTCGGATACAACATAATTTTTACCTCCTATTTATATTTTAATGATTTAACTTGTCATCACCCGTCGGCAACAATCAGATTACTTTCGGATGTTCATCCACCTTAAATGCAAGTTATGTACCAAACAAAAAAGAGTGCCAAAATGACACTCTCAATAAGACATATTGTCAACCCCCTTTATTCCATCTCCTTACGGTCATCGATGTTATCCCCTTCGGTGGGGCGCATCTCCTCCTCAAAGTCGGTAATGCCATTCTTAACGAGGATATTATACCAAGTGAAGAGTTTGCGAATGTCACTGTCGTGCACACGGTCACGGTCGAAATCAGGAAGAATCTCCGCGAAGTACTTACGCAGCTCCGCACTCTTGCATTTCTTGAAGTCGAGAGAGATCTCGTTACCGTTTTCCTTATCACGCAGGTTGGCAAGGATTGTCATCAGGGGAACGTCCTCCGCATCGGTGTACATGGCGATGTCTGCCAGCGACGTGACACGGTCGGAGGCGAATACCGGCATACGCTTATGTGTCTCGTCCAATGCCTCCACGATGAGATTAGCCTTACCTCTTGACACTAATTTATAAAGTCCCGGTTTCCCGGCAACAGAAAGAATTGTCTGTACCATTTTAATCAGTCTTTTAATTGATATAATATATTATCTATTTGTTTATCCAAGTCAGCCATGCCATCATTGACAATCTCATAGTCACTGCCTGCGATGACATCCTCCTGTGGCCATTGCTTGCGGATCCACTCCAAGGTCTTCTCCCTTGTGATATGGTCACGCTGCATTACCCGCTGAACGCGTATCTCCTCAGGAGCACTCACACAAACGATAATGTCGAAATAGCGATAGAGTCCACAGTCGAACAAAATGGCACTTTCCATCCACTCACAATCCGAAGCGAGATAGTCGTTATACACCGCCGGATGGACGATGGCGTTTACTGCCAGGGTGTTTTTCTCGCTCTCCATCAGGAAGGCGGCCACCACTGCCTTGTTGAGCCTCCCGTCGATATATGTCTCTTTGCCGATGAGCTGCCGCAACTGCTTTCGTATCTCATCCGACTCCACCATCAGCCGCTTGGCATGAGAGTCGCAGTCGTAAACTTGGATGCCACGCCGGTTCAGCAGTCTGCACACATAACTTTTGCCGCTGCCGATACCTCCTGTTATAGCGACCTTGCGTTTCTCCATGTCAGTCACCCTCTATCAGATAGTCCACTTGATCGATCTCCGGGCGAGGGTTTCTCACCCCGTGAGGTGCGGTTTTCACATATAGCTTACACTTCTCGGAGGGATGAGCCACGATATCGTTATAATCGGCGATTACCAGGAACTGCTCCGGATGGATGCTCCGGAAAGTGGACGCTCCTGCGATGAATATCACCTTAATGCGCGAGGGGAAGGTACGCAACACTTTCCCCGGTGGCATATTGATAGTCGTGATAGGCACCTCTATGCTCGCCTCCGTGAGGATATCAGGATAGATAGACACCTCCACCTCCGCCGGTACGCACTTCACCCCTTTTATCTTCGCCAGTTTCACTGTCTTGACGATGGTGTCGGAGAGGTTACGCAGGTCCAGTCTCTCCGTGAACACATATTTGACACTATCCAGCTTAGCCTTATCCGAATATACCGTTACCTGCTCCGGACGGAACTTCACCCTGGCAATATAATAGCTCTGGTCGGAAAGGATCGTGCTTCGCAGCCGCAGTCCCACCTTCTTGCTCTCACCATAATTATAAGTGAAGTCGAAACGGTCGGGCTTCAGGGATACGATCTTGGTGGACTTGAACATTGTCTGACCTATCAGTTTCTGCAAATCCGTTGAGGTAGCCCCCCCCTTGCCGTCACCTTTATCAAAAGCATTGAAATTGATGGCGATAGGCATCATCCCGCCATAGTAGTGAGGAGCCAGAGAGAATCCTCTGTCACGTAACGTCACACGCAGCGTATCCTCCGTATTACTCGTCACCACCACTTTCTTGGGAATCTTGTCAAGATATATAGGAACCTTCACCTCTCGCTCGTAGGTGTCATTCAGAGCCATCATCAGCCAGAATATTCCACTGAGTAAGAGGAAGAACAAGAAAATCAGAAATTCCTTGTTCATCCAACTGAACAAGAGATTTCTGAAGAGCTGGGCAGTGCGAGACGACATCGTTACTTAACCTGTGCCTGTGCGGATGAGGTAGCGTCGGCAAAGACATATCCACGGTCAACACGGATGACCACGCCGCGTGCTATCTCCACCTCTACGATATTCGTACTGGGATCGATGTGCTTCACTGTTCCGTAGATACCGCCACCGGTAACCACCTTTGCCCCATCCTGCAAGGCATTCTGGAAACTGCGGATCTCTTTCTGCTTCTTCTGCTGAGGACGGATCATGAAAAACCACATGATAGCAAACAGAGCCACCATCATAATCAGGAAGCTCATGCCGCCACCTTGTCCCTGTGCTGCCTGTGCTGCTAAAAATACTGTTGTCATACTGATATTGATTTGTTGTTATTCATTATTTATTGTACTGTCACGTCGCTCCGGCATCACTTTCAGCATTTTACCGGTATGTGCCAGATAGCGGGCGATGGCATCCAGCATGCCATTGATATAGCCGGCGCTCTTGGGGGTACTGTAGAGACGGGCCAGACTGACATACTCGTTGATAGTGACATTCACCGGTATCAATGGGAAGGTGAGCATCTCGGCTATGGCAATCTGCATGATCACCACATCCATATATGCCAGTCGTGAGAAATCCCAGTTACGGCTGGTCTCGCTCATATAACGCTGATACTGGTCGGCATTGAGAATCGTGGCGCGGAAGAGCTTACGGGCAAAGTCTTTCTCCTCCTCATCTTTATACTCCGGCAGCAGTTCCTGCTTCGACTTGTTCTTCTGGTCGAAGCGCTTGATGGTCTTCAGTACGAAGGTATCCACCACATCCTTGTCATCGTTCCAATAGAGGCTCTTCTCCTCGAGCACGGCGTCAAGGTCCTCATTATCCATGATGAAGGTCTTGTACAACTTACGCCACAGCTCACGGTCGGCCTCGTAAGAGTCATCATCACTCTCCATATAGTCAGTGTAGGTCTGCGACTGCTGAATCATCAGATATAGCTTGCGCACAAACTCCACGTCATTCTCCCATGTCTGCTTCTGGCTCTCCTCAAACTCATTGAGCATCTTGTTCTCCTCCAGCTGGAGCGCAAACTTGTTAAAGGCGAATTTATCTGAAGGGATTGGTGTCCCCTCACGTTTGGCACGGACGGTACCCACCTCTACGAAGTGACGGGCTTCTTTTGTGACAGCTACGATGAGGGAGAGCAGGTAATTATATAAGTCGTAAGATTTAGCCAGACTGAACATCAACTCCTTCTCTGCATTGTCCATATTCTTACTGCCATTCTGATAGTAGGCATAGGTAAGCTGGACAACCTTGATTCTTATCAGTTCTCTATTTATCATTTTGGTATGTCGTTCCTTATAATAATCGATGTGTATTTCGATTGCAAAAATATAGAAAATAGGTCAGATGTGCAAGAAAAAGGACTTATTTTTCTGTCATATA